>Ga0335075_10018647_pt1 | contig 10285 bp, 8 predicted proteins | sample Lox_Sample_24_FD_206723 | JGI IMG/M metagenome (GOLD analysis project Ga0335075, IMG submission 206723) | Soil microbial communities from Loxahatchee National Wildlife Refuge, Florida, United States - Lox_Sample_2.4 | ecosystem: Environmental > Terrestrial > Soil > Wetlands | place: USA: Florida... | reverse complement strand
GTCGGGCTCGTAGAAACGGGCGCCGGCGACCCCTGGGGGCAGCAGCTCCTGGGAGGAGAGATGCCCCGGCCGGGCATGGGGATAGTCGTAGTCGCCCTTCGCGCGCACACCCGAGCGCAGGTAGCCTGGGGGCGCCTGCGCACCGTGCTCGCGCACGTAGCCGCGGGCGGCCCCGATCGCCCGCTTGGCGGCGTCCGATTTGGGCGCGAGCGACAGGTAGATCGCCGCCTGGGCGAGCGGGAACTCGGCCTCGGGCAGGCCGACATGCTCGACCGCGGCCGCCGCGGCGGTCGCCACCGCCAGCGCCTGCGGATCGGCGTTGCCGATGTCCTCCGAGGCGAGGATCACCATCCGCCGCACGATGAAGCGCGGGTCCTCCCCGCCCTCGAGCATCACCGACAGGTAGTAGAGCGAGGCGTCCGGATCCGAGCCGCGCGTCGCCTTGATCCAGGCTGAGATCGTGTCGTAGTGGTTGTCGGCCTGGCGGTCGTAGAGGATCGCGCGACGCTGCATCGCGTCCTCGGCGTGCTGCAGGGTGACCGGCTGGTCGTCCGCCCCGGCCGCCTCGCAGGCGAGCTCGAGCGCGTTGAGCGCCGAGCGGGCGTCGCCGCCCGATCGCTCAGCGAGGAAATCGATGGCCTCGGGCGTGACCCGTCCCTCCGATCCGCAGTAGCCACGCTCGATCGCGCGCTCGAGCAGCACGCGGACGTCCTCCGGCCCGAGTGCCTCCAGCTCGTAGAGCCGCGAGCGGGAGATGAGCGCCGAGTTGACGCTGAAGAACGGGTTCTCCGTGGTCGCGCCGATCAACGTGACCAGACCGTCCTCGACGGCGGGCAGCAGCGCGTCCTGCTGGGCCTTGTTGAAGCGGTGGATCTCGTCGAGGAAGAACACGGTGCGCCGGCCGGTTGCCCGCAGCCGTTCTCGGGCGCGCTCCATCACCGCGCGGACCTCGGCCCGGCCGGCCTCGACGGCGCTCTCCTCCTCGAAGGCCGCGTCGCTGGCGGTGGCGACCAGCCGGGCCAGGGTCGTCTTGCCGCTGCCCGGGGGGCCGTGCAGGATCATGGAGTGCGGCCGGCCCTCCTCGATCGCCCGGCGCAGCGCCGAGCCGTGGGCGAGCAGCGTGTGCTGGCCGACGAGCTCATCGAGCGTCGTCGGGCGCAGGCGGGTGGCGAGCGGAACGGCCGCGCCGGCACTCTCCGCGATCTCGGATGCCGTCCGGCTCGGCGCCGGACCCGCGCCGCGACGCCGCGCCGCGCCGGTGGACGCGGCGGGCTCCTCGTCACCGAACAGGCTGTCCATGGCGGCAGTATGGAGCGCGGGTCGGACTGGCCAGCCTGGAGCGGCGCGGCGCGGCGCGGCGCGGCGCGGCGCGGCCGGTACGCCGCGTGGTCACTTTCATTGCAGAGATCAATGCAACTGACCACAGACCGCCCGGCGGGTGCCGAATTGGCCCGCGGGGAGCGACGCCGCGCCGGCTCGCCCGGGACAGCGTGTGGTCACTTTCATTGAAGGGATCAATGAAACCGACCACAGGCCGCCCGTTGCGGCCGGACGGGCCCCGGGCACTCAGCGGCCGAGGATCGCCAGCACCGCGTCGTGCAACAGACCGTTGGTGGCCAGTCCCCCGCGTCCGGCGGCCGTGGCTGCCCCGGTGAGGTCGGTGAAGCGCCCGCCGGCCTCGGTGACGATCACGAGCGGGGCGGCGAGATCCCAGATCGAGGCACTGGGGTCCGAGGCGATCTCCGCCGCGCCCTCGGCGACGAGCGCGTACTGCCAGAAGTCGCCGAACCCGCGGGTGCGCGCCACCTGTCGCGAGAGCGCGAGGAGCCCCTCCTCGCGGCCCACGTCGCGCCAGTCCTCCAGCCCTCCGAAGCAGAACTGGGCGTCGGCGAGCTCCGCGACGGCCGACACCGAGAGCGGTCGAGGCGGGGCGTCCGGGCCGCCCTCGCGCAGGTGCGCCCCCTCGCCGCGGGCCGCCCACCAGCGCCGGCCCAGCGCGGGGGCCGAGGCCACCCCGACGACCGGCTCGCCGTGAGCCTCCAGGGCGATGAGCGTCGCCCAGACCGGGATCCCGCGGACATACCCCTTGGTGCCGTCGATCGGATCGATGATCCAGCGGCGCCCGTTCTCCGGGACCTCATCGGCGCCGTACTCCTCCCCGAGGATCGCGTCGGCCGGGCGCGTCGCGTCCAGGTGCGCGCGCAGCGTCCGCTCGACCTGCGTGTCAGCCTCCGAGACCGGGGTCATGTCCGGCTTGGTCTCCACCGCCAGGTCGATCGCGCGGAAGCGATCCATCGTGATCTCGTCGGCGAGATCGGCGAGGCGCAACGCGAGCCGCAGGTCGGCGCTCTGGGGCTCGGGCGAGGGGGCCGGCACGGCGCGGATCCTACGCAGGCGGCCGTCGTGTGCGCGCATCGACGGTTACTGTCAGTGCCCATGAGCACCGACCTGCAGAACGAGACCGTCGAGCTGCTCCAGCGGCTCATCCGCTTCGACACCGTCAACCCTCCCGGCAACGAGCGGCCCGCGATCGAGCATCTCGAGCGCTACTGCGCGGATGCGGGATTCGACTGCGTCGTGCTCGCCGACGACCCGCAGCGCCCGAACCTCGTCGCGACGCTCGGCGATCCGGACAGTGGCCCCGTCCTGTGCCTGCTCGGGCATGTCGACACGGTGCTCGCCGACCCGTCCGCCTGGGAGCATGATCCGTGGTCGGGCGACATCGCCGACGGCTACCTGTGGGGCCGTGGCGCGCTTGACATGAAGGACCAGGTCGCCGCCGAGGCCGTGGCGGCAGTCGCGCTCGCCCGTGACGGCTGGCGCCCCGCCCGGGGTGCGCTGCGGCTCGTGTTCGTCGCCGACGAGGAGACCGGGGGCGACGTGGGCGCGCGCTGGCTGTGTGAGAACCATCCCGATGCGGTGCGCTGCGACATGCTCCTGAACGAGGGCGCCGGCGAGGTGTTCGAGTTCGGAGGCCGTCGCCACTACGGCGTGTGCTGCGCCGAGAAGGGCATCTACCGGTTCACGATCACCGCTCATGGCGAGGCCGGGCACGCGTCGATGCCGACCGTCGGCGACAACGCGCTGCTCAAGCTGGCTCCCGTCCTGGCGGCCCTTGCCGACCAGCCACCCGGCTACGCGGTGACCGAGGCGCCCGCCGCTCTGCTCAGCGGCCTGGGGCTCGATCCGGCCGACCCGGGCGCCTCGCTGCAGGCGGTGCGCGCCGAGAGTCCCGGGCTGTTCGTGATGGCGGCGCCGATGTTCGAGGTGACGCTCACCCCGACGATGGCCTCGGCGTCGCAGAAGATGAACGTGATTCCGTCGCGCGCCGAGATCCGGGTCGACTGCCGTACGCCCCCGGGGCTCGGCGAGGAGGCCGCTCGGGCACGGATCGAGCAGGTCCTCGGCATCCGGGGCGGCGAGGGTCCGCTCACGATCGCGTTCACCGAGCGCACGATCGGTAACGCCTCGCCGATCGAGTCCGAGCTGATGACGTTCATCTCCGGCTGGATCGAGCGGGAGGACCCGGGCGCGCACACCGTGCCGTTGATCCTTCCCGGCTTCTCGGACTCCAACTGGTTCCGGACGGCGTTCCCGGAGTGCGTGGCCTACGGCTTCTTCCCCCAGCGCCACCAGCCGCTGCTGCACTCCGCACCGCTCATGCACAACGCCAACGAGCGGATCGACGTGCGGGACCTGGGGTTCGCAGCCGGCTTCTATCGCGACTGCATCTCCGGCCTGCTTGGAAGCTGAGCGGGCCCCGGCGACCCGGTCAATAGACTCGCGCCATGGCCACCACGGTGACCACGCGCCTGGATCCGGAGATCTTTCGCCTGCCCGTGCAGCGGATCCGGCAGGGGTACTACTCCGACGCCTACTTCGTGTTCACGAAGAAGCTGCTGGAGGACGAGGGCGAGCATCCGCATGTGACGATGCAGATCTTCCAGAAGGAGGAGTCGGTGCTCGGCGGCATCGACGAGGCGATCGCTGTCCTCAAGCTCTGCTCGGGACGAGAGGTCGACGGCGAGTGGGTGCCCGGCTGGGATGAGCTCGTCGTGCACGCGCTCAACGAGGGCGACCCGATCTCCCCGCGCGAGACGGTGATGACGATCGAGGGCGACTATTCGCTGTTCGCCCACCTGGAGACCGTGTACCTGGGCTCGCTGGCGCGCCGCTCGCTGGTCATGCGCAACGTGCACGAGGTCGTGCGCGCGGCGCGCGGCAAGGAGATCATCTACTTCCCCGCGCGTCACGATCACTGGCTCGTGCAGACCGGCGATGGCTGGAGCGCGCACGTGGCGGGGGCGATCGGCGTCTCCACCGACGCCCAGGCGTCGTGGTGGGGCGGGCGCGGGATCGGGACCGTCCCGCACGGCCTGATCGCGGCCTACGGCGGCGACACCGTGCGCGCCGCGACGCGCTTCGCCGAGCGCTACCACGGCCAGATGAACATCACCGTGCTCGTCGATTTCACCAACGACTCGGTCGGAACCGCACTCGCTGTCGCCGAAGCGCTCGGCCCCAAGCTGTGGGGGGTCCGCCTGGACACATCCGAGCTTCTGGTCGATCGTTCGTTGATCGACGAGATGGGGGCCTTCAAGCCGACCGGAGTGAACCCCCGGCTGGTGGAGAAGGTCCGCGGCGCGCTCGACGGCGCGGGCTTCTCGCACGTCAAGATCGTCGTCTCCGGCGGCTTCAATGCCGAGCGAATTCGGGAGTTCGAGGCCGCGAGCGTGCCCGTCGACGCCTACGGCGTGGGATCCTCGCTGATCCGCGGACAGAACGACTTCACCGCCGACATCGTGCTCCGCGACGGCGAGCCCTGCGCGAAGGTCGGCCGCAGCTACGCGCCCAATCCGCGGCTGCGGTTAGTCAACTGACACTGAGGGCTCAGGGAATCGGCGGATGCAGCCGATGAGGTCGTGCGCATGATCTTCGCGTCCTTCCTCGGCTATTACGACGTGACCGCGTGGCTTCAGGCGTGGTTGCCGATCTTCTTCATGGGGCTGCTCGTGATCGGGCTGTTCAGCGTGCGGGCGATGATGCCGCGCACCCGGCCCAAGGAGATCAAGCCCGATTCGGCTCCGCCGATCGCCTGGGACGACATCGCGGGCGCCGACGAGGCGAAGGAGGAGCTGCGCGAGGTCGTCGACTACCTGCGCGACGCCAAGCGCTTCCGCGCCCTGGGCGCACGTGTGCCTCGCGGCGTGCTCCTCTACGGCCCCCCAGGCACCGGCAAGACCCTGCTGGCCAAGGCGGTGGCCCACGAGTCCGGCGCGGTCTTCTACTCCCAGTCCGCCGCGTCATTTGTCGAGATGTTCGTCGGCGTCGGCGCCGCCCGCATCCGGCGCCTGTTCAAGTCCGCGCGCAAGCACGCGCCGGCGATCGTGTTCATCGACGAGATCGACGCCGTCGGCGGGCACCGCGGCTCTGACATCGGCACCAGCGAGCGCGACCAGACGCTCAACCAGCTGCTGGTCGAGATGGACGGCTTCTCCTCCACCGCCGACGTCGTGGTGATCGCCGCCTCCAACCTGCTCGAGAAGCTCGACCCCGCGCTGCTGCGCCCAGGCCGCTTCGACCGTCAGATCTTCGTCTCCCCGCCCGATGTCGCCGGCCGGGAGCGCATCCTGCGCGTCCATTCGCGCGACAAGCCGGTCGCCGAGGACGTCGACTTCGAGCTGCTCGCCCGCCAGACGGCCGGGCTCACCGGTGCAGACCTCGCCAACATCTGCAATGAGGCCGCGATCTTCGCCGGCCGCCGCGGCGCCGACCGAGTCGCGCCCGTCGATTTCGACACTGCCCTGGAGCGGGTCGTCGCGGGGATGCAATCGCACCGGCGCCTGTCGCTGCACGAGCGGCGCGTCGTGGCCTACCACGAGGCCGGCCATGCCGTCTGCGGTGAGCTGCTCCCCTCGGTCGATCCGGTCCACCGCATCTCGATCATCCCCCGAGGCCGCGCCCTCGGCTACACGCTCAACCTCCCGGAGGAGGACCGCTACCTGAAGACGCGCGAGGAGCTCATCGACATGATGACCATGCTGCTCGGCGGCCGGGCTGCGGAGGAGATCGTGATCGGCTCGATCACCAACGGTGCCGCCGACGATCTCAGCCGCGTCACCGCGATCGCGCACTCGATGGTCCACGAGTGGGCGATGGGCACCGGCATCACCTCGATGCGGGTCGATGAGGGCAGGACGTCGGAGTCAATGCGACGAGTCATCGACGACGAAGTTCGTGAGCTCGCCGACGAGGCGATGCGCTCAGCGGTCGAGCTGCTCGCGGCACACCGTCCCCAGCTCGACGAGCTCGCCAGCAAGCTCCTCTCCGAGGAGTCGCTCGAGCGCGAGGACATCGACCGCGTCATGGCCGGCGTGCCTCAGGCCCGCCCGGCGCGGCGGCCCGAGAGCCATCTGGGCATCGCCGCCGCCGACCCCGGCGACGGCCCGACGACCCCTCGCTGAGCGCCTCGCGCCCGGCGCGGCGGGCCGGAGCGGGACAATCCCGCCCCGTGACTTCGACCGCGTTCGCACGCCGCATGCGAGGATCGGCCCGCGCCGGATCGCCCATCGGGCAGTCCCGGCGGCGGGAGGGGGCACTCGCGCTCGCCCTCTACGTCGTGCTCGCGCTGGTGCTGGTCGGACGCGCGGCGCTGGGCGCCGGCAGCGGGCCGCCGTCCGGATCGCTCGGAACCGGACCCGACGTCCAGATCTTCGTGTGGGGCCTGCGCTGGTGGCCGCACGCAATCGGCCGCGGCCTGGACCCGCTGCACGCCTCGGTCGTCTGGCCGCCGGCCGGCGGCGCGGTGCTGTGGTCGACGACCGTCCCGGTGCTGAGCCTCCTCGCCACCCCGCTGACGATCGTGCTGGGCTCGCTCGCCGCGTGGAATGTGCTGGTGGTGCTCGCACCCGCGGTCGCCGCCTGGGCGACGTGGCTGCTGTGTGCCGAGCTCGGTGCCCGACCGGCTCCGGCGACGTTCGGAGGGGCGCTGTTCGGCTTCGGGTCGTTCGTGCTCTGCGAGGACATCGCGCACCTGCAGCTCTCGGCGTGCCTGCTGGTGCCGCTCGCAGCGTGGGTCACGGTGCGGGGAGTGCGCGGCCACGCCTCAACGCTGTCACTCGCCTGCGCGGGCGCCGTGATCGTGGTTGCGCAGTTCCTGATCTTCCCGGAGCTGTTGGTGACGCTGGGCCTGATGGCGCTGGTCGGTCTGGCGCTCGGGCTCTGGCTGCTCGACGGCCAGCGCGAGGGGTTGCTGCGCACCGCGCGGGCGCTCGGCGAGGGCGCGGTGGCCGGCGCGCTCCTCATCTCTCCGCTCGTGGTCGAGATGCTCACCCACGTGCCACGCAGCTCGAGCGGCGCGGTCGGGTGGCCGGTCGACCTGCTCAACCTGGTCGTTCCCACGGTGCGCGCCGCGGTCGGCGGCTCGGCACTGACGGGAATCTCCGGTCGCTTCCCCGGCAACTCCGCGGAGCAGACCGGCTACCTCGGCGTTCCGCTGCTGCTGGTGGTGCTCGCCTGGGGGTGGCGGGAGCGCCACGGTGGATGGGCTCGGCAGTCCCATCTGATGCTCGCGCTGCTCGCGGTCGCACTGCTCCTGGCACTCGGATCGTCACTGACCATCGACGGCACGCGCACGATCTGGCTGCCGTGGGCGGCGCTCGCGCGGCTGCCGTTCCTGCGGGACGCCATCCCGGCGCGGATGATGGTCTACGTCTGGCTGTGCGCCGCGGTGATCGCCGCCCGGTGGCTCAGCGACCCGGGGATACCCGCCGCGGTCAGGGCGATCGCGGTCGTCCTGATCGCCGTCTCGCTCATCCCGGCGGCGTGGCCGTTCCAGCCGGCCCCGGCCGCCGTCCGCAGCGCCGCCGTGCAACGCAGCCTCCGTGGCCAGCGGGTGCTCTCGCTGCCGTTCTTCGACGTCCGTGACCGCGGGCTGCTCGTCCAGGAGCACAGCGGCTTTCGGTTCGCGCTGATCGACAGCTGGCTGCAGCTGCGACCGCACGGATGGGCGCCCGACCTGCCGGGTACGGCGCTCACCGACGTCGCACTGTCGCATCTGGGCGGGAACGCCGCGGGTCGGTTCGTGGCCGAGCTCCGAGCGGCGCACATCACCCGCCTGCTGCTCTGGGAGGAGCCGCCCGGGCTGCTGCGCGCGCTGCACCTCCCCTACGAGCGGACCGGCGGCGTCGTGGTCGTCCGGGTCCCGCCTTCCTGACCGCTGGCGATATCGTGGCCACGGTGTTGAGCGCGATCGACCATGTCGGGGTGGCGGTGCCGTCGATCGACGAGGCGCTGCCGTTCTATCGCGACGTGCTCGGGATGGTGCTCGTGCATCGTGAGACGGTCGAGGAGCAGGGCGTGGCCGCTGCGCTGCTCGATGTCGGCGAGAGCCACGTCGAGCTGATCGAGCCGCTCTCCGCCGACGGCGGCGTCGCTCGCTTCCTCGCGGAGCGGGGCGCCGGCCTGCATCATGTCGCCTATCGCGTCGCGTCGATCGAGCAGGCGCTCGAGGCCTGCCGCGGCGCGGGGCTGCGCCTCATCGACGAGCAGCCGCGCATCGGGATCCGGGGATCCCGGGTCGCCTTTCTGCACCCCAAGGCCAGCGGCGGGGTGCTGACCGAGATCGTCCAGCCGTCAACAAAGGATCATTGATATGAGCGATGACGAGAAGCCGCAGAAGATCAGCATCGGGTTCCTCGGCGGGCAGGTACTCGCCGCCCGGGTCGCCGACGACGAGCTCGCCAAGCTCCGCGCCGCGCTCAACGCGGGCGGCTGGCACGACATGACCGCCGAGGACGGAACGGTCGCGCTCGACCTCTCGAAGGTCGTCTACGTGCTTGTCGACCACGAGGGCCACCGGGTCGGCTTCGGCAGCTGATCGGTGATGGCCGTGCTCCCGGGACTCATCCTCCAGCACGCGGCGACCGGCCCGCCCGGCAGGCTCGGTGAGTGGGCCGACGTGCGCGGCCTGGCCTACCAGGTCCACGACAGCTCCGAGGTCCCACCCGAGTTCGATCCGCGCACGTTCTCGTTCATCGCCTCTCTGGGGTCCGCCCGCTCGGCCAACGAGACCGACGTCGAATGGGTCGCGGCCGAGATAGAACTGCTGCGCCACGCCGTCGACGCCGGCGTCCCGGTGCTCGGGCTGTGCTGGGGCGGGCAGGCGCTGTCGGCGGCGCTGGGCGGCACCGTCGGTGCCGCGCCGTTCCACGAGAAGGAGTGGATAGCGATCGCGAGCGCCGACCCCGAGATCCCCGCCGGGCCTTGGCTGCATTACCACACCGAGATCTTCACGGTGCCCCACGACGCCGTCGAGCTCGCCCGCAGCCCTGCGGGGCCCGCCGCGTTCCGGATCGGGCCCCATCTCGGTCTCCAGTTCCATCCGGAGGCCGACGCACAGATGGCCGGCGTGTGGGCCGCCAAGGACCCAGACCAGACCGACGCCTCCCGCGCGGCGCTCGCCGCCTCCGGCGAGCGCTGGGACGGTCCTGCCCGGGACCTCGCGCTGGCGCTGTTCGACGCCTGGTGGGCGCGAGCGAACGCTCAGTCGCCGCATGCGGCGCTGCGCGCCTGAGCGTTGAGGGGCTCAGAGTGGCGTGCGTGAGCTCCGCGCGGCGAGGCGACGCTGCACAAGGCGTGCGAGACGCGCCGCGGGACCCCGGGCTCTGAGGTTCTCGAGCTCCGCCACCCGCTGCTGAGCGGCGACGCGCCACTCGTGTTCGGTGTCCCCGCGGCGCACCGCCTCGACGAGGAGGTCACGGAGCTCTCGATCATCAGCGTGCAACTGCTCGATGTTTCGAACGAGCGCGGCAGTCTCGCGTGGTTCGTCGGGCTCGAGGGCGGTGAGCTGCTCGCTGGTGAACGATCCCTGTCGTTTACGGGCGAGCACATACCCGTGGGTATGCGGCACGACCTCGCCGTGCTCGTCGCGATCATGGTGAATGTCGAGGATCTCGAACGCTCGACCCCAGTGGGCGCGGATCCACCAGTCCGACAGGAAGACCGTCGGCCCCCCGCCTTCCCAGTCCTGGCCGTGACGGAGGACGTTCATGCCCACTCGGTCCTCGTCCCACGGAGCGGCGCGCTCAGCCTCCGCCATGCCCTCCCCGAGGAACGTCAGGACGAGGATGCCGGTCGGTCCGAGCACGCGACGCAACTCGAGCAGCCATGCCGCCCAATCATCCGCAAGATGGGTGAATACCGAGATCGCGTACACCAGGTCGAAGTGATCGCTCGGCAACGCCAGCGCCGGCCGCGACGAGAGCGCCTCGAAGTTGAACGGCGG
>Ga0335075_10018646_pt1 | contig 10285 bp, 7 predicted proteins | sample Lox_Sample_24_FD_206723 | JGI IMG/M metagenome (GOLD analysis project Ga0335075, IMG submission 206723) | Soil microbial communities from Loxahatchee National Wildlife Refuge, Florida, United States - Lox_Sample_2.4 | ecosystem: Environmental > Terrestrial > Soil > Wetlands | place: USA: Florida... | reverse complement strand
GCCGAGCCGCCGATCGTGGTGTTGATGGTCGAGAACGACTGCCCGACCGTCGGGATCGAGCCATTGATGCCGATGCGGATGCCTGCGATCGGGATGTTCTGCGGCTGCGCATTGGCGGTGAGGCTGATGAAGGTCGGATCGTAGAAGAGATAGCTGTAGTTGTCGTACTGCATCGCCGTCATCATGATGTACGACTCGGGGATGTTCACGATGCTGCTCACATCGAACAGCAGGTAATACTTCTGCCCGACGCCGGCGTTGAAGTTCTGCAGCACCTGCGCCGGGGTGAGGGCGGAGTCATGGATCGCGAGGAAGCGGATCTCGCCCAGCCACTGCTTGTCGCCGGTGGTCTCGTTGCCGAGCACCAGGGCCAGGGTGTTGTCCCAGTTGGCGAGCGAGCCGCCGCCATTCGGGTCCACGTCGCCGGTGAACTGGCCGTTCACGTACAGCTTCTGCCCGTTGACAGGGTCGTAAGTGAGTACGATGTGCTGCAGGGCCGCCTGGGCGAAGCTGCCGTTGACATTGGTCAGAAGCGGCGTCCCGCCGTTGGTGTCCGTCTTGCTGCTGCGGGTCCAGGCCTCGTATTGCGAAGCGTCCTGCCCCAACGTGGCATTGCGCGTGGTGTCGCTGCCCGAATAGCTCACGATATTGGCGGCCGTCTGGGTCACGTTGGCGGGCGAGGCCCACACCTCGATCGAGTACTCGCCGGTGGTCTGCACGAGATCGGCGATCTTCTCGCTGGTCGTGGTCAGTGCCTGTGCGCGGCTCCCCTGCCCGAAGATGATTCCCCAGGCCTGGTCCCACGTGACGTTACCCGAGACGGTCAGGTCCGACTCGGGGCTGACACCGCTCGTATCGTAGGCGACGCTGCCCGATCCTTCCTTGAACTCGTATTTGGCGATGGTGTCGGCGTCGTACCGGCTGCCTCCCGAGGCAATGATGCCCTGCTCGAGCATGAGCGCCTTCGAGATCACCAGCGTCGGGTCAACCGTGGTTACCGGAATCGTGTTCGCATAGGCCGTGATGGCCGCCTGCATCTGCGCCGCGCTGCCCGGGCAGTCGGGCGCGCCGCCCGGTGTGGTCGGCCAGCAGTGGTGCTGCTCATCCGCCAGCCGCTCGACGAAGCGCGAAGCACCGGGATCGTCCAGATCGATGTACTGCTGCGCGTAGGAGTAGGCCTGATTCGGATCGGAGCTCGCGAAATACGGCGCCTGCGGCGTCGCGGAGTTGGGATCGTGACATGCCCAGCAGAATACCCGCAGGACGGGCGACCAGAGGAGCGTCTGGAATTCGGTCGAGTCGGCCGGGAATTGCTTGGTTCCGCCCACCGACTGCTCCGGCGGCGGCACCAGCTGTATCTTCTCCGAAGCGCCGGCGCCGCCCCCGATCCAGTTCTGGATCCAGGTGAGCATCGTATCGGCGCACGCCTGCGGCGAGGCGACCCAGCAGTTGTGTCCGCTGCCGACCTGCAGCACCAGCGTGGACTGGCCCGGCTGCGACGTGTTGACCAGCGGCAAGGCCGCCTGATAGGCGAGATTCACGTCGTCGGAGCGGGCGAACATCGGTGATTGTCCACCCTGGTGATGGCAGCCGCCGCAGCGATCCTGGGAGCGGATGTTGTTCCACAGGTCCACTTCGAAGCGCTGCACGTCGGCATTCGCCGGCGCGGGCCCCGTATAGTTGCTCGTCGGAGCGGTACTCGTTGGCTGGTTGACCGTGGTCGCGGGACCGCTCGGCCCGCAGCCGGCGAGCACCAGGGCGAGCAGGAGGCCCGTCGCCGCGGCGAGCCGCGGCGGGACCCGTGAGAAGGCTTCGAGACGCCTCATGGAGCTTACCCCCCCTCGTGCGGGCTCAAGAGCCCGCGCACGCGGCGGCCGACTGCTGGAACACCTGCTTCAAGTCATAATTGCTCTGTATGAAGAGGGCCTGGATGTTGGCGATGGTCGTCTGGTCGGTGCTGCTCGTCGGGTTGCGCATGCACACCGCCTGGAAGACCTTGACCACCTGACAGTTGGCGAACGCCGTGGTGTTCTCGAGCTCCTGTCCGAGAGAGGCGGCGCCCTCGCCGCTGCCCGCCAGGTTCTGGTCCCAGCCGAGGTCGGCATTCGGCCCGGTGCGCCAGCGGTTCGACCAGTCGTCATTGGGCGTGACGAAGCCCCAGGGGAAGTTCTGCGGGTTCTTCACGTATTTGGGCTGCACCTGCCCGGGCGTGTACACCATCTGATTGGTGGTGGTGTTGAAGTCGTAGTAGGCGAACGCCTGCGCCATGGGATCCATGCCGCTGTGACAGCCGGCGCAGTTGTCGAGGAACACCCGGCTGTCACCGCCCGGGGAGCGCGCCACATCCTGGCGGATCCGGTCGGTCGGCCGCGTATTGTCCATCACGGTCTGCATGTCGTGGCAGAGGTAGTTGAGCATGGTGAAGCGGAATTGCGCCCGGTTCGTGCCCAGCACGAAGTACGCCGCGGCGCCCGTGTGCGTGGTCCATACGCCCGACACACCCTGGGCGGGGGTGCCGTACGCCGCCGTCTGCGTGGTCTGCTGTAGCGCGGTCGAGAAATCGACGCCGTCGGCCTCGGCCGTGGCGTAGTGGTCATTGTTGGCAGGAGAAGGCGCGGGCAGGCCCGGCGCGTTGACCGTGTAGAGGATGTTGGCCGACAGCACGGTATTGAACGGCACGTCGTCCCGGATCATGCCGATCACCGTCGCCGTGTAGTCGTTGAACGGGACGAACGGCGACTGGTTGCGGTTGGTCCAGGGATTGATGAATTCCTTCAGCGTCACGTCGTAGAAGTCGGGCGCGTACTGCGGCGTGGTCGCGATGACCGCCGCATCGAGCAGCCCCTGCTGGCCCGGCTCGCTCGCGATCTTGCTCTCCATCATCTGCAGCACGGTGGCGGATGGAGGAACGCCGGCGAGACGCATGTAGATGCGGCGCGCCTGCTCGTAGGGACCGGCGAGAGCGGCGGGAGACACCTGCGCCGCCAACAGCGCGAAGGCGCACGCGCCGCAGGTGGCGCGCCGCGCGAGACTCTCACGATGACGTCGATTTTTGGATCGATGCTTCATGACGCCCGTTCACTCCCAGATGCCGATGCGCGGGAAGCACTATACCGGCTTGAAAATACGGAAACCAACGTCGCTGGACACCGACATCGATGTTGTTTGTTGTCACTTTCCGGCGGTCTCGGGCAATCCGCGCGTCCGGCGTCGCCGCTGCGAACCAAAGTGCGAGTCCGGTCACGGCGGCGCACTGACATAACAGTGCCTACTAGCACCGCGGGAAGCTGTGAATCGGTCGGAATCGTGACCGGATCGACATGGCCAGCAAGAACGGCCACGGCGGTCACCAGAGTTATGTTACGTTCGCGCCTCACCGGGGTCGGGCGCGATGGGGTCCGTCCGGAGTGGTTGCCATGAGCCTGCAACGTGAAATCGTGACGCCGTTCTCAGTTCGCTCGGAGGTTCGCCCGCCCCGCGCCCGCTGCGCGCTGCTCGTCCTGTGCGCGGCGTTGCTGCTCGCGGGCTGCGGTGGTGGCGGCGGCGGCAGCGTCAATCTCGCGAACAGCCAGGGGCCGGATCCCGGCACCGTCGATTTTCCGATCTTCTACGTCAAGCGCACGATCCCCATGACCACCGACGGCACCATCGTGCAGGACGACCTGCGCCTGATGCGCGTCGCGTTTCCGTCGGCGAATCTCTACATGCGCTCCGCGGCCTCCCCGGATGCGCCCGAGACCAATATCACCGCCAGCATCACCGCGGGCGCCGACTATGACGTGAAGGATGTGGATGTGTCCCCGGACGGCACCAAGGTGGCATTCGCGATGCGCGGGCCGCTCACCCCGAACATGGATCCGGCGGATGCGCCTTCGTGGCGGATCTATGAGTACACCATCGCGACCAATACGCTGGCGCCGATGATCGATCCCGCGGCGGACACGGCCCCCGATACCGTGAACGATGTCTCACCAAACTATCTGCCCGATGGCAGCATCGTCTTCTCCTCCACCCGCCAGAGGAACTCGCAGGCGGTCCTGATCAACGAGGGCAAGCCGCAGTTCATCGCCGAGGATGAGGCGCGGACCGAGCCGATCTTCAACCTGCACGTGATCAGCCCCGACCGCACCACCATCGATCAGATCGAGTTCAACCAGAGTCATGATCGCGACGCCACCGTGCTCGAGGACGGGCGCATCCTCTTCACGCGCTGGAACCACACCCCGGGCAAGGACCAGATGGACCTCTACACCATCAATCCCGACGGCACCGACCTCGAGCTCTATTACGGCGCTCAGAGCCACATGACCGGCACCAACGGCAGCGTCATCGAGTTCTCCCATCCGCACGAGATGCAGGACGGCGACATTCTCGTCATCGCGCGGCAATACACCGATGTCGATTTCGGCGGGCAGCTCGAGATCATCGACGGCACGCACTATGTCGAGAACACGCAGCCGCTGCTCACCTACCCGACGCTCAAGGGGCCGGCGCAGACGCCTGCGACATCAAACCCGGTGAGCACGCTCCCGGGCCCCTCCCCGGGCGGGAGATTCAATTCCGCGTGGCCGCTCTGGGACGGTACGGGACGGATCCTCGTGAGCTGGACCGAGTGCCGGCTGCTCGACAATGCGCAGAATCCGCCGACCATCGTGCCCTGCACCGCCCAGGGGCTGGCCGCCCCCAACGCTCAGGCGGCTCCGCCGCTCTACAGCCTGTGGATGTTCGATCCCAGTCAGAACACCTTCACCCCGATCATTCAGCCGGTCGAGGGGACGATGATCACGGATGTCGCCGCCGCGCAGCCGCGACCCATCCCGACCATCATTCCGCCCATCACTCCCGACCCCGAGCTGCAGGGCGAGGGCGTGGGCGAGATCGACATCAGGAGCGTCTATGACTTCGATGGCGTGGATACCGCGCCCGACGGCGGTATCGTTGCGCTCTCCGACGGCAAGACCCCGGCCAGTGAGCGGCCGGCCCGCTTCATCCGTCTGGTGAAGGCGGTATCGATCCCGGACCAGACCGTCGTCAACCTCGCCCAGGAGGCGTTCGGCGCCTCCGACTACATGCGCGAGATCATGGGCTACGCCCCGATCGAGCCCGATGGCTCGGTCAAAATCAAGGTGCCGTCCGACGTGGCTTTCGAGATCGAGATCCTCGATGCCAACGCCCGCCGACTGCCCGGCTTCCCCGAGCACAGCGACTGGCTGCAGGTGAGGGCGGGCGAGACGTTGCAGTGCAACGGCTGCCATACGCCCCCGACTGCCGCGAAGCCCTACTCCCACGGCCGCGACGATCTGTTCCCCGCCGCATATGCCGGTGCGGCGGGCGGCGTGCCATTTCCCGACAGCGTCGCGACCTATCTGCCCCAAGCCGGACAAACCATGGCGGAGGCACGCGCGGCCGTGACCTGCCTGGGCAGCAACCTGTCCACCGCTCAGTGCAGCATGACCCCGAGCATCGACGTCTTCTACACCGATGTCTGGACGGCGACCGGTCTGCCGGCGAATCCATCCATAGCCTATCAATACTCGGCGCTGCCGACCGGCGAGGTCGCACCCATACCCACGGCCACCCCGGGATGCGAGAGCACCTGGGCCTCGAACTGCCGCATCGTCATCAACTATCCGGAAACGATTCAGCAGCTCTGGGACCAGCCCCGGCAGGTGACCAACTCATCGGGCGTCGTCACGGCCGATCACACCTGCACCCAGGGCGGTTGCCACAGCCCGACCAACGCGGCCGGAGCGGCGGCGCAACCGGCCGGCAACCTCGATCTGTCCAACACCGCCTCGAACGCGGATGCGGACGAGCTGGTGTCCTACGTGGATCTGCTCTTTCCGCACAACGTCCCCGGTCCGCCCGATGCCAACGGCAACCCGACCACGATCTCCGTCGGGCCGTTTCTCGATGCCGGCAGCGCCAACGGGCCGGATTCGAGCGCCTCGCTGGCGCTGTTCGCGCCCGACAGCGGTGACAGCATCCACGCGGGAATCCTCTCGCCCGATGAGCTGCGCCTGATCTCCGAGTGGCTGGACATCGGCGCCCAGAATTTCAACAACCCGTTCGATCCAAACGTGCCGAAGAATTAGGACGAGCTTGCGCTGCCCTCCCACCGCCCTCCTGCTGCTGCTCGCCGCGCTCATGGCTCCCGCCGTGTGCAGCGCGCACCTGTTCGCGCACCGCGCCCACCGGTACGCGCAGGTGTTCGTCACGACGCCGTATCTGGAGCTGCGTACCGGACCCGGCCGGGGCTACCCGGTGTTCGACGTCGTGGCGCGCGGCGATAGTGTGCTCGTGCTCTTCCGCCGTACTCAGTGGCTCAAGGTGCGGACCCGACGCGGGGTGGAGGGTTGGGCCTCGGAGGATGACATGCTGCGCACGGTGCTCGCCGACGGCGAGCCGCTCCCCCTGGCGATCGGCACGCGCGCCGGCTTCACCTCCCACCGCTTCGAGACCGGGGCTTTCGCCGGGGTGTTCGGCGGGGCGAACCTCATTTCCGCCTATGGCTCCTATTCCTTCAATTCGCAGCTCGCCATCGAGACCTCCGTCGGTCAGTTTCTCGGCCGCTACTCCAACGGTGTCACGGCCGATATCGGCCTCACTCACGTACCCATGCCGCAGTGGCGGTTGAGCCCGTTCCTGATGCTCGGCCTCGGGGTGTTGCACATCGAGCCGAAGGCGACGCTGGTTCAGCCCGCGGACCGGACCGAGCAGACCGCCTATGTGGGCGGCGGCTTTCGCTTTTACCTGACGCGCAGTCTCTTTCTTCGCGCCGAGTACAAGACTCATATCGTGATCACGACGCAGAATCGAAACCAGGTGGAGGACGAATGGAAACTCGGGTTCGCGGTCTTCTTCTGACGGCGGCTCTAGTGATGCTGCCGCTGTTGCCGGGATGCGCCACGGTGCATCGCTGGCGCGAGCACCGCGCCGAGGTTCGCGCAGCGAAGGAGGAGGCGCGCGCCGAGGCCGCGCAGGCGAGCCCGTCGGCGGGCAGCGACAACGTCCCGCCCGGCGTGGTCCAACCGCGGGTCACGCGGCGCAAGGTCAAGGTGCCGAGAATCCGCAGCTCCAACCTCGAGATCGGGGCGCATTACGGCATCATGTCGATCGAGGATTTCGGCTCGCACCCCGCGTACGGGCTCGACCTCGCCTATCACATGACCGAGGACTTCTTCGTCCGGGCGGAGGTCGGCCGCTCCACCGGAGGACTCACCAGTTTCGAGACGCTGAGCGGCAATATCCGGCTACTGACGGAAGGTGAGAGGAAGTTCACGTACTACGATCTCGGACTCGGCTACAACTTCCTGCCGGGCGAGGCCTTTTTCGGTCGCGGCCGCGCCATGACGAGCTCGTTCTATCTCGTAGGCGGCGCGGGGGCCACGCAGTTCGCCGGTGACAAGAAGTTCACGGTGACCGTCGGCGCCGGCTATCAGGTGCTGCCGCTCGACTGGATGGCGGTTCGGATTGGCTTCGAGGACCACATGTTTCAATCGGATCTGCTGGGCGCCAACAAGCTGACCCACAACATGGAAGCAGGTCTCGGCATCACAGCGTTCTTTTGAGGAGGATACGACATGAGGAATCGAATCGCGATGCTGCCCGCCCTCCTGCTCGTCACTCTGGCGCTCGTGCTGCCGACGTGGGCGGGAGTTGCCGAGGTGCCGGCGCCGGGGTTCACGCTGCAATCCAGCGACGGCAAGCCGGTGAGCCTGGCGCAGTTCAAGGGCGATGTGGTCATGATCAATTTCTGGGCGAGCTGGTGCGGTCCGTGCCGACAGGAGATGCCGCTGCTCAACGACATCTACAAACAGTACGAGGCCATGGGTTTCACCCTGCTCGGTGTGAATGTCGAGCCGCACGCGAGCGCCGCCAACGCCTGGCTGAAGAAAACACCGGTGAGCTATCCGATTCTGTATGACCCGAACAGCCAGGTGAGTCAGCTCTATCAGGTTCAGGCCATGCCCACGACGGTGATCATCGACCGCAAGGGCATCGTGCGCTTCGTGCACAGCGGCTACCTGCCGGGCGATGAGAACCAGTACATGAACAGCATCCGGGCTTTGATCGTGCAGTGACCGCCATGAGCACCCGAACGGTCCGCACGGTCGCCTTGCTCCTCGCCGCCGCACTGCTCGCCCTGGTCAGCGGCTGCGCGCCCATCGAGCCGTGGGTGAAGCCCTACGAGCGCGAGCATCTCGCCGATCCGATCATGGCGCTCGACCGCAACCCGGTCTCGAGTACCTATCTCGACCACGTGTTCGAGACCCGCGAAGGCGCGCGCGGCGCCACCGGCGCGGTCGGCGGCGGCTGCGGATGCAACTGAGGCCGGCATTTCGCCGCGCCGGCGGGGCGCGCGCTCGCGCCCGCCTGGGGCGCGGCTGGTGTATGCGCCTGCTGGCGGCGCTTTGTCTCGCCGGTGTCCCCGCGCTCGCCGGCGTGCTGCCGGAAGACCGCGTCGATGTACTCTACCACCGCTATCAGGGCGGCGGCATCACCGTCCAGGGACCCTCGATTCTCGTCCAGAAGAGGATCGGCGATCACTTCGCGGTCACCGCCAACTACTACCAGGACATGATCTCGAGCGCCTCGATCGACGTGCTGCTGTCCGCGAGCCCGTACAAGGAGACGCGCACGCAGAAAAGCGGCGGCGTCGAGTATCTGCACGGCAAGACCACCTACAGCGCCGGACTCATCAACAGCGTCGAGCCGGACTACAAGGCGAATACCTCGTACTACTCGGTCAGCCAGGACATGTTCGGCGACCTCACCACCGTGACGCTCAGTTACAGTCGCGGCTGGGACCAGATATACCGCGACATCAAGGTGAACGGGGTGATCGTCAACGACCCGACGTTCCACCAGCGCGCCGACCACCGCGTCTACGGCCTCAGCATCAGCCAGATCCTGACCCGCAACATGATCGGCACGCTCAACTACCAGTTCTCCTCCGATCAGGGTTATCTCGCGAGTCCCTACCGGCTGATCCGCTACGTGGATCCGAACAACCCGGTCGGCTACTCCCTCGCCCCGCAGGTCTATCCCAACACACGCACCATGGACGCGCTGTCGACTTCGCTCAAGTACTACCTGCCGTATCGGGCGGCGCTCACCGGCAAGTACCGCTACTTCACCGACTCCTGGGGCATCATCGCCCATACGCTGCAGGTCGATTACCTGCAGCCGATCTGGCATCACTGGACGCTCGACGGCAACGTCCGCTACTACCGCCAGGGCGCGGCCAGCTTCTACAGCGATCTCTTTCCGTACGCCAATTACTCCAACTACATGGCGCGTGACCGCGAGCTGGCGGCGTTTCACAGCATCACGCTCGGCTTCGAGGCGTCGTACGCGTTCTCCATCCCGCGCGCCTCGTGGATACAGAAGAGCAGCGCGACGCTGAGCTTCGATCGCATGATGATCAACTACCTCGATTACCGCAACGCGTTGTACTCGAAGTTCGATCCCGGCGTGATCAAGGCGGGCGAGGAGCCGCTGTACACGCTCGATGCCAGCATCTTTCAGGCGTACGTGTCGCTCTGGTTCTGAACGGTCGCTGAACGGAATCCTCCGCGCCCGTTGAGAGCCGGCAAGCGCAAGCCGGGCGGCGCACCGGGAACTTCACCGGCGCCCACTCACTCCAACCTGCCGATCTGCGGTAAGCTTCGCGCGTTCGTTGCCGCCGGCTCCGGCTTGTCGGTCCCCGGCGACAGCAGAAGGGGATCTCAGGCATGCGTACCCGTACTCGCTTACTCACCGCCCTTGCCGGCGTCGCTCTCGCGTTCACGGCCATCGCCGCGCACGCGCAGGCGCTCGAGGAAGGGCGCCTCCTCCTCGCAACCCAGGTGCTCAACGACGCCCGTAACGCGCGCGATCAGGGCATTCCCGATCGGCTACTCGAGCGCGCCTACGGCATCGCGGTTATTCCCGATTTCACCAAGGTCGCCTTCTTTCTCGGCGGCTCACGCGGTCATGGTGTGCTCGTCGTCAGGGACGCGAGCGGCCACTTCTCCAACCCCATCTTTGTAACTCTCACCGGCGGCAGCTTCGGCTTCCAGTGGGGCGTGCAGAAGACCGATCTCGTGCTGGTCTTCACCTCGCCGAAGGGCATCGAAGGCATCGAAGGGGGCAAGCTCACGCTCGGCGCCGATGTCTCGGTGGCGGCAGGCCCGGTGGGCCGCCAGGCGTCGGCGGCCACCGATCAGGCCTTCAACGCCGGGGTCTATTCCTACTCTCACAGCCGCGGCATCTTCGCCGGCGTGGCGCTTTCGGGCGCGGC
>Ga0335075_10018645_pt1 | contig 10285 bp, 10 predicted proteins | sample Lox_Sample_24_FD_206723 | JGI IMG/M metagenome (GOLD analysis project Ga0335075, IMG submission 206723) | Soil microbial communities from Loxahatchee National Wildlife Refuge, Florida, United States - Lox_Sample_2.4 | ecosystem: Environmental > Terrestrial > Soil > Wetlands | place: USA... | reverse complement strand
CCCTCGGTGTCGCGGCGCAATACCGCCGGGCAAGGGCGAAGCAACTGAACGAAGAGGAAAGTGTTCGGCTTCCTGCCTGAACGTTTCCAGAAGGCGTTATTAGGGGCCTGCGGTGCCGCCAACAGTCTGCTCTCGCTCAATGAGTTGTCGGCGAAACCTCTCTAAGTCAGTTCTTTCAGCGACTCGAATTTAGGTATCTCGACGCTCTAGATTCGGATTGACTTTTGCTGGTCCCGAAGTATGCTGCACGATGAGGCCAAGGAGTTCGGCCTTAACCGCTGCCCCCCTCGTACTGGGACAGATGATGACTCCTGACGGGATTTCTGTCACGGAGGACCTTCGTCCTAGTGTCAAGTCCCGCCGAATGCTTAGCGAAAAAACCTAAGGTCTACAAAGGAGGGTAAGACAGTGTGCGATTATTCACTCATGGGCGTTCCGAACCGACTCGCCAAAGAAGGCGAAGAATTGGTGGTCTACACTTTTGATACTGGTTCGAAAGGGCTGACTTCGGCGCGGGAAATTGCCCCCCAAAAGCGAAGAGCAAAGTCAGCTTTGTGGGAAGAACTGAAGAACATATTCCGCGCAAGAACACTGCGTGCGGTACATTCTGTCCCCGCCGTTTGCATTCCGCCGGGTGCGCGACTAGTCGTACGCGATATTCCACTCGCAATCCAGTCCGCGGTAGGCGTTGGGTCAGTCGAGAGTGTCGTTTTCACGCAGTTGGATATTGCTGAGAATAGACATCGTGACGCCGTACGCTTCGCCAGTGGGTCGGCTATTTTGCTCCAGCGGTTATCAGATGGGCAACGGGTCAAGGTGGTTAGTCTTGGTTTCGATGCGGCGAACGAACTAACTCGCGACAACTACACTCAGGAAGTGCCGTTTTAGCGCGTTTCTGAACCGTCATGTGACCGTGCGCGGCGATTGTCGTGAGGAGGAGAGCGTCCATGGCTTCGATGACACCGAAGGACGGAGGGAGATGGGTGGAGTAAGCGCGGCAGGTAGGCAGCCGAGCTGATTATCTCGCGGCGCAGACGAATCCGGGCCGCAGTTCTTCACTCGAGTCTAACGACACACAGGCCACGACGGTCTGCGGCGCCGGATCGGACGCGACCAAATCAGACTGACGATTACAGCCCAGATGGCTCAGCTGTTTTCGTGGCGTTGGCGAAGCAGCAGGTTTCGTGCGTCCACCAACCGTCGGAATCGACTGGGATTCCCTCCGACATCCGGATGATGTACCCGAACGGCTCGTCGGAATGCTGATTCGATCTCGATTGTTGAGGCGCCGGGCTGGAGCCCGAGCAAGCTCAACGCGGTGGCGTATTCGTCCTCCTTCGATCTCCTCCCACTCTGTAACCGCCTGCTGGACTGTCGCCGCTGCGGACGGGCGGCTCCGCGAATGCCTTTCAGAATCTCAGAGGATAGCCCGGCAGCAATAACATAGTTCTCGACAGCGTGCAAAACATCGTCGATCGCAGCGAATCGAAAATCAGTTGATCTCCGAAGAAGATCAACCCATTCTTTCTTAGTCAGATCGAGCGTCCTTCCTAAGCACACAGAGTGCTCAATGATCTTCCAGCTGTCCGCGTTTCCGCCTCGCTCCGCGCTGCACAGGAAGAAGAATGTTTGTCCTCCACGTTCCGTTGTCTTGACGAAGGATGGTGCGTTCAAATGGTCACTTGGTCCGAAAGCCTTTCATCTTCGTGAGCTCTCTTCCGTGCTGCATGCGATTCGTAAGCTCCCTCCGAACGTGTGGGCGGACGTTCGACGGGATTGACGAAGAGTCTGCTAAAATGCACAAATCCGGTGTCGAAATGCTTGGCAAGAACGAGAGGACCGTCGCAAGGGGTGTTTGCGGACTGCGAATGAGCGCCAGACGAATGCTGTAGTGCTGAGTCCAGCGGCGACTTCCCGCGATAGCCGTGACCACGCGAGCTGAAACGTTAGTACGCGAAAGCACCCTTAGGATTTGGCCTTCGTTCAGGAACGGGTTCTCTAGAACCACGTTGACGACCTCCGGTTGGCCGTCGACTAGGAGTGCTCCCGTGATACGAGCGGTTCCGCGCCGTGCCAGGATCATCTTCTGCGCAGGCGGGAGTTGGGGCAGTCGCGCCAGGACAAGTTCCTCCGCAAAATGTCTCATTGCCGGCGCTCCTGACGGCAGCAGCACTAACTGAACAAGATCGTTGACGTAAAGTTCGCGAACCAGGCGAAGTCCAAGCGTCTGGGAAACGTGCGGATGGAATGCGAGCGCCCGTCGCACTGCATAATTCCGTAACCACCGATCACGGCTGGCAACCTGTTCAAGGAAAGCAGTTGAGAGCTCCTTCCGTAACAGGAGGCGGCAAACGTGCGTCTCACTGAACCGCGAATTGTCGAGAACGCTCGCGAGGACATCTTCTCGTGTGTCGTGCAGAAGCGCAGAGAATTCGTCATTTGAGGCAGAGTGCGGTTCTTCTTCGTTCATGCCAGGCGGCGCATCGGGATCAGCCGGAGTCATCGGCTCTCGCATTCTCGTAATTTCGGCGCTTTGAATGATCGAAACGACGGCTCTCGCCGGCTTGATCTCACCAACTTCAACGGCTTTTGTCGTGCCACGGATAGATCGCCTTATCTTCGTGCCGAGCTTCCCTTTGCATCCGCCGCAGCGCGTCTCGAGACGCGATTCGCACTCGCACCGGCCCGACCGCGGCGGCTGTATTCAAACAGTCGATCGCGCGTGGATCGGCGATCTTGCCAAGAGCCTCAGCAGCTGCTTCAGCCAAGAACCCGTCGCTGCTTGTCTCAATTACGTGGATCAACTCCATAACCGCGCGTTTCTCGCGCCTCTCGCCAAGAATCCAGGCCGCTCGCACTGCCGTCTGAGGTTCAGGGTGACTGAGGGCGGAGCACAGTTTTTCGACCATCGGCCGCGCGTCGGCGGAAGCCAAATCAGCGCCGCAACTGGTGCAGGTCCGGTCATCTTTCGAGATTTCCGACCAACATATCGGACAGTAGAACGTAATCATTGGGCTGGCTCAGCGCTGGTTTCCGCTGGCCGCGAAGGGTGCGCGGAAGCTGCGAATTTCTGCTTCAATTGCATCTAGGCGAGCGAGAGCCGCTTCGACCGCAGGTGCACCTTCGGCTCGGACCTTGCAGGCGTGTTCCATGGCTCGTTCGGCGATGAGGCTCACCTCATGCAGGATCTTCCGAATCTCGACTTCTAATTGGCTGCGGCTCTCCTGAACCCTGTCAACCACATCTGACTGCACACGAGCGCTGTTCATGTCCATCAAGTGGTACAAGAACTCGCGAGCGCCACCTCCGATTGCGGAGGAGGCACCAACCATTCCCAAGAACGTGTCCGCCACATAACGCAACGGAGACGCTGGGAGCGATACATGGACCAGACGCTCGAACGTGAATCGCGATCGAACGCGGAATCCCTTCTCGGGGTCGAGAGCGTGGGGCATGCGCGCCAGCTCACGAACACCTGATTCCGACAAGCGCGTCAGAAAATCGTTAGCAATCTTCACAAATCGCGCCGCGATATTCCGATACTCTCGTTCGGAGCGGCTCTGTTCCGTTTGCAGCCAGGGCAGCACGTGGCGTTCCGCGACCTCTTGGGCGGTCGACATGGCGCTCCGCCGAAACCTGGGCCCAAAATACTGCGGCAGGAGTTTCACTCTTGCCGCAAACTCCGCATTTGCTTGAGGCATGACTTCCGCCAGAAAGGCCTTCCTATCATCCAGCAGTGCGTCGGAAAGGTGTCGCTGCTCGGCCATGAAGAGATATTCCAGTTCGCGCAAGGAACGTTCCGCTTCCGCGATCGTTTGCCGCAAACTCTCGATTCGCAGTTCGGATTCTTCCACCGGGCGTACCAGAGCATTCCTCTCTTCTTCGACAATCGTCAGCAACTCTTCGCTAAGACGACGCAGCCCCCGTTCTCCCGCCGATCGGACGAGGTTGCTCCCCGACTCCCGGGCCAGCTTTGTCAATGCATCTGTCAGCTCTTGCCAATCGCGCTCTTGGCCGCGATTTTCGGTTTTTTCTTGCGCGCTGACTTCATAGATGGTGCCCACTGGTCCCTTCAGCCGTTTCTCCAAAGTCCGCTTCGTGAATTCCTTGGCCGTCTTGCGGTCGGCATCCGATACCCGGTCGGCTTTATTCAGCACGATCACAAGATCCCGAATCTGCTTGGCGACCTCCTCCACGAGCGTGAGTTCTTCTCCCGCGATGGGTGGGTCGGCTCCAACCACAACAATGGCTGCGTCGATATGCGGAATGAAGGCTTGCGTTGCTGCCGTGTTTCCCGAAAATACAGAACCCAAGCCTGGCGTGTCCACGAAGCACATTCCGTCAGCAAGCAGCGGACTTGGGCAAAACGCTTCAACGCCAGTCACCCCTTTGGCGTTTTCGGGATTGTGTTCTTCGGACACATACTGTGTCAGGTCTTCCGGGACGATATCGCTCCACGTACCGGTTTGAAAACGCACGCGGGCCTTCCGTTTGCTTCCGTAGCGGATTACCGTCGGCACCGTTGTGATCGGCACAACCCCTGTGGGCAGGATGCGGTCTTCCACCAGGGCATTGAGTAGCGTCGACTTACCCCGCTTGAATTGGCCGATGCATGCAACGTAAAAGCGCCCTTCGGACAACCGTTCTGCGAGGCTCTTTGCGTCATTGAACGCGTGGTCGGAGCCCAGTTCCTCAGCCAATCGTGACAGATGGCCTAGCGCAATCTCCGGTGCAAAGTCTTGTCCGGTTATCTCGCCAATTTGAGAATTCCCACTCACCGATTCATGCTCCAGGAATTGGAACGATCCATACGCATCAGGTAATCGACGTGAATGACCTTCGTCTTAATCTGGTCCCGATAGTGATAGCGGGTGTCCGATGCGAGTTCACACATTTTGACGATTGCGCCCGGCAAGCGACAGCTCAAGTGCAGGATTTCTTCCCGAAAGCCTTCAAGGTCGAGTGAACTCAGGCCGAAGCGCTGAATGCAACTTTCCAAGAGTTCCCGCGCAGTGTCGTCCGGGAGCGGTCCGAGCCGTATGCGGTATTCATCGGTCCAAAACAAGCTCCACGCTGAGCCGATTTCCGCGGCAGTACAACCCGACCCCGCAAGGTAGACCGGCGTTTTACAGCGGTTGATCAATTCCTTCATTAGTTTAACGATTGCCTGATTGGGTGCCGGGAGTTGGTCAATGAAAAACCAGAACTCTGTTCGCTCGGTCGCCGTAAGCAAAATTCCGCGCAGGCGAATGAGGGACTGGCTGTGTAGCCATCGGCCCAGAGTCGCCGCCGAAGCGCGATCGGCATGCACTTTCTTTCGCACCAGAGCATCACCGGCTTCGTAAAGCCCTCGGACAAAATGGGCAGTCAACTCTCGGCCAGTCGCTGCACCGCACCAGTAGATACATCGCCTCCGTGTCGATTCTGGAAGGCCAGCAATCGCGTGTTGAATCAAGGCCGTCTTGCCGGAGTCCTTTGGTCCCCAGATTAGACGGCTTGACCGTTCCTGCATTGCTATCCGAAACTGCCGCAATTCGGAGTCGCGCCCCTGAATAACTTCAAGACCGGCGTTCGCTAACATACGCCTCGTTCTCCCATCACCCCGAACAGCACGGGCGCAGCGCAAGAATCAACACCGCTGCTTCCTAGGCTTCGAATAGTGGGTCGGGTGCACGTTTGGCTGGCCGACGATCAGATTCAGACAACGCTCGGGAGACTCATATTCCTCCTGCGTCGCCAGTTCCATGTGCGAGCCGCTATGATGCAGCGCAAAGCGCTGCATGCTCTCGGCAAGCCGCTCAAAAACAGCCGCGGAATGTTTAACCATCGATTCCGCCAATGTCGATTCAGGAGCACTGGCGACGATTGCCAGCAGATGCGTGAGACACACTAACGGAAGCTCGTACGGATCGCTCGCCTCAAGACTCGTATCGTCTTTGATAAACTCAGCCAAAAGCGCCCGCTCAATCGCCTTCACCGCCTCACATGCCGGACATTTTTCCTCATCCGGCAGGAGTCGCTCCAAACGGCCTTGGAAATCTTCGCGCAATCCATTGTCGGCCACGGCGCTTCTAAGCTGTTCCGCGAAGGCTTGTGCGGTGGCGGGATATCCGGAAGAAATCCCTTGGGGCGATGCAAGGCGCGCGTACTCGCGAGTGTGCAAAGCACAAAAGCCGTTCCGGGACGCGTGTGCGATTTGTCGTTCACGGTCATGAAACAGAGCGTATTGGTATTGACTTAGAAACTTGAACGTCGCGTCCGCCATTTGTTTGCAAACGAAGCAGGACGATACGCGAAGGGTCCCTCCGACTGCATCGGTTCCTTCGGACGGTGCGATTCTCGTGGTAGGCTCACGGAGCTCCAAGGTTGCGTCAGACACTTTTGAACGTACTCTTTCGAGACGCTCCTTAAATGCCGCCGAGGATCGAGCATCTGTTGATTTCAGTAGTGCTTCGATGCGATCGCACATTCCGGCCAAGAAATCGCGCGATTTGTGCTCAACCAAATAGTCCACGAACGCCTTCTCGAAGCGACCGATTTGGCTCCGCTCAACCAGCCGCTCGTCATGCTGCAAACGCCCTGCGAGAGCTTCCGCTGCGGAGAGTGCGAACAGCGGAATTTCATCCCCGCACACTTCTTCGACGACACGCGAGCGGATAAATTCGGAGATCTGGTTGTGCTGCTCGGGCAGGCAAAGGTCCAGTTTGTTGATGACCAGAAAGACCATACGTCCTAGCGAACGGGCTGACCGCAGAAAATTCAACTCCTCGTTCGACAACGGGAACTCGAAGCTCGTGACCAGAATCAGCGCGTCGATTTGCGGCAGAAAACGCCTCGTTGTCTCGGTATTTTCGGTGATCGCAGATCCTAGGCCAGGTGTGTCCACAAAGAACGCTCCGCGGCGCAGGATTTCAGCCGGAAGCTGTACCTCCGCCATTTCAATCCTCTTATGGTTTCCGGGATTTCCTTGTTCTGTTACCCACTCTGGCAGTTCATCGAGAGACGTTTCATGGCTCAAATTGCTGTTTTCAAAGTGCATCACGACTCGTTCGCGGGAGTTGTAACTCACGGCAGTGATCACCGATGTGACTGGCACGATTCCCGTCGGCAGACGGTCCATGCCGAACATGGCATTCATCAAGGTTGTCTTGCCGCGATTGAATTGCCCGGCGAGAGTCAGATAGAAGCGATCCTCTGCCAGTCTTCTCAGGACAGTTCGGAACCCCTGTTCCAGTTCCGGGTTTTTCTTTGCCCAAGGTTGTTCGCGGGCGTCTCGAACAAGACCGGCCAACTCGAACTTCATCTCTTCGTAATCGCGGAGCTGCGTCCGCGTCTCCGTGACGTCGGAAGAGAATCGCGAGAATGTCCCAATCGGTTTGTCACTCATTTCACGTATCCGTACGCGATTCAGCGGTTTGGCGTTTCAAATTGATGAGCAGGCGAAGGACCATGTCCTTCGCCTTTTCTTTCTGGTCGGATGCACTTCTTCGCGCGATTTCCGATTCGATTGTTTTCCGTGCGAGGTCAAAGTGCGCAGCCAAAGCCGCCTGCACCTCGCCTTTTAAAAACCAGTTCGCGCGGGGAAGCATCTCGATCAGGCGCCGAACCGCGTATTCCTTGTCTCCGGTCGGGGCGATGTCCAACGCTACACGCGCAGCCGTCATGACAATCTCGGGATCGCTGTCATCGAGCAGGGCTCTTACTTGCGGCCATTCTAGGGGCGATAACTCCTGCTCGGAAGCCAGGCGCAAGGACCATCGTCGGCGCTGCTTGCTGCTTGGGCTCTCCTCGTCTGCCGACGGGCTGCGCTTCGCAGCAGCGTCAACCAAGAATGGGACTGCTTGCGCCCCGAGCTTTCGGATAGCTTCTTGCGCAGGTGAACGACAAATGTCGTCTTCCAGTGCCCGCAGGAGGTACGGCACGGCCTCGGTCTTTCTGAACATGCCGAGTGTCTCGACTAATCCGGGCAGCAGCCGATCTTCCGCCAATTTTCGTAGTCGTTCGAACACGTCGTGGGTGCCGAACCGGCCGAGCTCCCGGGCTGCTGTGCTCCTGACCGCTTCTTCCCCAAACCGAACGACGGCGTCTTCTATTTGAACCGGTTGCTCCAGGTATTCGAGTAGCACGTCCTTCGCTCCGAGCTCGGCGAGAGTTTCAACGGCCAGTTGACGTGGCTGATAAACACCCCGCGCCCTTCCCCGCAATACAAAAGCGCGAAGATAAGGCACGGCCCGAGGACCGCAGCCAATCAACGCAGCCGCCGCTGTCTGGCCGCTTTTCAGTGACTCAAGGTCTCTAACCAGCGATCGGATTTCTTCGTCCGTGTATTCCCGGCTAGTGCTGCTCGAATGTGCGGTCATCATCCCTTCCAGTGCGAATAGACATCCCTCCCTGCATACTTGGCGCAGGGCCCTAGTTCGTGCTCGATTTCAAGAAGGCGGTTATACTTCGCGATCCGCTCGCCCCGACAGACCGAGCCTGTCTTGAGTTGCCCCGCTCCGGTGGCAACGGCGAAATCGGCGATGGTGGTGTCGTCCGTTTCTCCGGACCGATGCGAGATCACCGTCGTATAGCCGTTTCTGTGCGCCATCTCCACGCAATGCAGGGTCTCGGTAATGGTTCCAATCTGGTTCAGCTTGATCAGAATCGAATTTCCGATCCCTTTCTCGATCCCTTTCTGGAAAATCATCGGATTGGTTACGAAGATATCGTCGCAGACGAGCTGAACCTTGGAACCCAACTCTCGCGTCAACTCGACCCAGCCGTCCCAGTCGTCCTCGGCCAAACCGTCCTCAAGCGAGAATATCTCCGGATATTTCTTCAGCCAGTCGGACCACAGTTGGATCATCTCCGCCGGAGACTTTCGCGGGCCATCGGATTTATGGAATTCGTATACTCCTTTACTGAAGAATTCGCTCGCGGCGGGATCCAAGTTGATTGCGATTTCATAGCCAGGTTTGTACCCTGCTGTGTGAATGGCGTCGCAAAGCAGCTCCATCGGTTCTTCGTTCGACCGTAGTCTCGGGGCGAAGCCTCCTTCATCGCCGACGCTCGTTTCATATCCTTTGCGGTGGAGTATGCCCTTTAACGTCTGGAAGACCTCCGACGCGGCGCGAAGCGCCTCCGAGAACGTTGGAGCCCCGACCGGAGCGACCATGAATTCCTGAAAATCGACGTTGTTGTCGGCATGCCTGCCCCCATTCAAAACATTGAACATGGGTACGGGCAGGACGTACGATGATCGGTTTTCCAAGTATCGATACAAAGGTTGACCGTCCTCAGCAGCTGCGGCTTTCGCCGAGGCGATCGAGACGCCCAGAATAGCGTTGGCCCCCAGTTTGCCTTTGTTCGGCGTTCCATCGAGCGCAATCAATTCTTGATCGAGCGCCCGCTGATCGTCGGCGTCCACGCCCAGAACCGCTGGTTGAATCACGCGGAGCACGTTTTCAATCGCCTTGCGAACGCCCTTGCCCATGTAGCGCTTCTTGTCGTTATCTCGGAGTTCCATGGCTTCATTTTTGCCCGTGGAGGCGCCCGATGGGATTTTCGCGACCCCGGTCGCGCCGCTTTCAAGCCTCATCATCACCTGGATCGTCGGGTTGCCACGGGAATCCAGGATTTCAAGAGCGTCAAGCCCCGCGATTTTCGACATGTTCTCTTTCTCTCCGCTGTTGCGGTGCCGAGCCGGTTCTCAGAACTTCGATCAGGTCGCTCTGAATAGCGTCCGGGATCGGCAGCGCTTGAATTCTTCGGACTGTATTCTCAATTGGGTACTCAAACGAACACAGACTAACGTGCCCGTCTTCCAAAATCGCATAGCGGGCTCGCGGATCACCGGACTTCGGTTGTCCTAGGCTGCCGGGATTTACGATGAGTGTGTGACCAACCTGCTTCTTGAAAGGCACGTGCGTGTGGCCTACCAGAAGTACTTTAGCCCCCGCGAATCGGCATTCCTTCTCCCATCGCTCATCCGTAGGCAAGCAATATGCGTATAGTGGATCTCTCGGCGTAGCGTGACAGAGGCGATAGCTCTTGTTCCCAACCCAGACGAGCTGTTCAAGCCGCAGTTGACGCAGATACTGTTTGTCTTTTTCGTCCAGGACAGAATCCGTGTACTTACGCGTTGCCTCAGCCATCTCGCGGAACCGTAGGGAGCAGCGTGGGTCCTCACCGTAGCCGATCGATTGGTCATGATTGCCCCGTACTACGTGGACCCCGCGGCTTCGAATAAACTCGATCACCTCCGCAGGCTGCGGGCCGTAATTCACCAGATCCCCCAACACCC
>Ga0335075_10018644_pt1 | contig 10286 bp, 4 predicted proteins | sample Lox_Sample_24_FD_206723 | JGI IMG/M metagenome (GOLD analysis project Ga0335075, IMG submission 206723) | Soil microbial communities from Loxahatchee National Wildlife Refuge, Florida, United States - Lox_Sample_2.4 | ecosystem: Environmental > Terrestrial > Soil > Wetlands | place: USA: Florida... | reverse complement strand
CTTGGTCCAGAGTTTCTTCAGGATTGAGCCACCTGAAGCTGCGGTGGATTTGCGTCTTACAACGTGAAGGTATCGAAGACCGTGATTCGCTCGAACGGTATCTGGATTGGGTAGTCGAGGGTGGCGCTCACGAAGTCTGTTTCAAGGAACTCTATGTTTCGACGAGTGTTGAATCGGAGTTTTTCGATCGCTCTGCGAACGACTGGAGTGCTCGCAACCAGGTTCCGCTTCGGCTTGTGGTCGATCTCGCATGTGACGCTGGGTGGAAATTGGTCGAGAAGCTGCCTTGGGGTGCCCCGATCTACGAGGGTCGATGGCGAGGTAAGAACTTGCGAGTGGCTGCTTATACGGAGCCCAGTCTGTTCTGGGAACTGACGCATGGGATCTGCCGAAGTTGGAATCTCATGGCCGATGGCCGATGTCTCGCGTCCCTTGAAGACAGTGGCAGTGAGGTGTCAACAGGTGAACTTCGAATCCTACAAACAGTTTCGTAGCGAGGTGCTCAAACAAAGAAGCCTTCTACGGCTTGACTGTATGAATCCGGTTCAGGCGCTTTCGAATTGGGCTCCAGTGGTGCCAGAGTCGGGGCAGGTACCTGCCTGCGTGGATAAGACTCTTCACTTATGGGAGAAAGCAACGGGGATTGCGCTGCATCCAAAACAGACGGTCATTGGCCGTGGCGTTCGCGACCTGCTTTCGGCTACCTTCATGTCCTTGCTGAAAAAAGACGAAGACCTTTGGCTGCCGGATGACGTCTACCCTGTCTATTGGGACCTTGCAGCCGGCGCCGGACTGAAGGCGCGAGCTTTTTCGACGCTCCCGCAGCCTGAGTTTGATTTCCTGACGCAAGCTGCCGAACACGCGACCGTCGTTTTGCCTGTTCCACTTTCGCCCCTCGGACGCCTGCCTGACCAAGCTGAAACTGACGCGCTTCTCCGATGGCTGCGCGGATCGCCGCATAGACTTCTGATCATTGATGCCGTCTATACGTTTGATTTTGAACAGAGCCGCACCTTCGTGGATGAATTCCTTGGCCAAAACACCGACCAGTGCATAGTGCTTTGGTCGTGCTCCAAGTCGTGGCTTCTTCGCGGGTCCCTCGGTATCGCCGCAGCGCCCCGCCGTCTCGCCCCGACTCTGAGAGGTGACGTGGTACCTCCAATCCAGGCCGATCTCGACAGAATCTACGCGGCGCTTGAAAGCCGCCCTTATTTCTGCAGCCTGCAACAGAAGGCCTTCACACTCGAATGGCAACGACTGGCTCCAATCGTCCGAAGTGTCGATCACAATTGGCAGCCGCCTGCCTCAGGGTATTTTTCAGTGGTAAAAAAGCCATTCAAGACGCTCTTGAACGAGAATGGCATTCTCTCAGTCCCGGCGAGCGCCTTCGGCTCAAAGCGCGACGATCTTTCGATCTTGACATGCTTGCATGATCTCTCCGATCAAATCGGAATGAATTGGCCAGTCGAACTCCAATTCGCACAGTCGAAGATCGAATGAGCAAATGATCCACTTGGATGTGTAACGGGCATCTCGGACACTCGACTCCCATGAGTTGTTAACTGGCACGAATGCCCGCGCAGTTGGTGATTGATCGCCAATGCACTCTCCCAAGCCAAATTGATTTTGGGTGGGATCGACTACAGATATTCATCCAGGCTGTTTCAACTTCCCGTAGCAATCCGATCGATCACCGAAAGTCGGTGCATCGGTGAGAGATGGCTGTACCGCGCAGACATCGTAATTGTCTTGTGCCCGGCGAGTTCCTGAGTCTCTTTGATCGATGCTCCCGCCATAACCAACCAGGAGCAGAAGCTGTGCCGGTTTGAGCGCCATCCGCAGCTCGCAATCTTTGCCTCTTCCAAACCCGGTTGGAACCACGATCGCGTGTCGAATCGGCCCTGCGATCCCTCACGGCGAAAGACCGGGTCCGATGCCTTTCACCCAGGTCGTTGCAGCGATTCAATCGCTTCCAGCGCATCGGCTTCGAATCGTCGCTCTTCCATCGGGTCCTGTGGCCCTCCGACGGCGTGCAGGCGTTTCTCGACGCCGTGCGCACGCTGTCGGTCGCGGTGTGAACCCCAGGGGCAGCCGCTTCGCTGGCGATAGCCTGGCATTCGGATTCTCCCCAATAAGTTCGCAACACTCCTTGCGGATATGTCCAATTCATACTGTGGTCCTGGTCGATACCTTCGTCCAATAGACCCGTCGTCGCACTTCTGGCAATCTGAGTTTGCACGGTCGCTCGCCCTCACGTGAAAGCGACGAACAGCTGGAACGCAAAAGTAGACCGAATGGGAAGACGCGCCTAAACGCACGGATTCGATTTGAGAAGGGAATGAAATGGCATCCAAAGGAAAAGTCTTAGTGCTGGTTTCGAGCGGACATGGCTTACCGCTCAAAAATGGTGGCTGTTATCGCGGTGCCGGCTATTACCTGAACGAGTTGACCGTTCCGGTCCGCGCCCTCATGCAGGAAGGCTACGAGATCACTTTCTCCAACCCCGCGGGCAACACGCCGCAACTGGATCTCCATTCCGCTGTCCCCGACTTCTTCGGCGGGGATGAGGGCAAACTCCACGACTATTTCAGATTCCGCGACAGCCTGACCGGCCTCAGAAATCCAACTCGCATCGCGGATGTCGTTGCCTCAGGCCTCGATCAGTACGACGCTGTTTTCGTCCCCGGCGGCCACGGCCCGATGATCGATCTTCTCGATGATCCCAACGCGGGCATCGTGTTGCGGCATTTCCATGAAACATCCAAGCCCACTGCGGTGCTCTGCCATGGCCCGATTTCACTGCTCTCCGCGCTTCCCCAATCGAAGGAGTTTGTCGCCGCGCTGTCGGCGGGCGATACCGCTGGAGCGCAGGCCCGGGCCAAAGGATGGATCTATGCCGGATATAAGATGACGATTTTTTCAACAGCGGAAGAGCAGCAGAGGGAACCCCTTGAGATTGGCGGTAAGGTTCTCTTCTACCCGGACTTTGCCCTGCGCACGGCCGGCGGTGACGTGAGTGTGGCTCCTTCGTGGCAGAGCTATGTCCTTCAGGATCGCGAGTTGATCTCGGGTCAGAACCCGTTCTCCGACGAAGCGCTTCTGAAGCTTCTTCTGCCGGCGCTCGAAGCGAAGAAGACAGTCGCTGTGTAGAGGGGCTGGCCCAGCTAAGCGATGCCGGATTCCGGCGCGTGGGGGCCATGGTTCGGAATCGCGGCGGGCAGGTTCAGGTGAAGAGTGGCGCCGCGGCCAGGGGAACTGACCGCCCACAACCGTCCGCCATGCGACTCAATAATGGAACGGCTGATGCGCAGACCCATGCCGGTGCCGTGGGGTTTGGTTGTAAAGAACGGATCGAATATCTGTTCCGCCAGGTCCGGGGGAAACCCCGGGCCGGTATCGCTCACAGAAACATGAATCTGCTCGTGTTCCGCTCGCTGCGACTGGATGACTAATTCTCGTGCTCCATCAACGTCCTTCATCGCTTCGATGCTGTTGACGATCAGATTCATCGTGACCTGCTGCAATTGCACGCGATCGCCGACGATATCAGGAAGATCGGCCGCCAGTTCCGTCCGCACCGGTATGCTGTATCGCATCGCCTGGTCGCGCAGCAGGGCGACGGTTTCTCGAATCATCTCATTCACATCAAGCGCCTGCCGTTTCGGAGCGCCCTTCTCGAATTGCGCGCGGATCCTGGCGATAATCTCCGCGGAGCGCTGTGCATCTCGTTCAATCCGTGTGACCGCGGCGCGTACCAGATCGAGATTGGGGTTGTCGCTCCCCAGGCTGCGCAGGCAGGTTTTGGCGTTGAGGATAACGCCACTGGTCGGTTGACTGATTTCATGGGCAAGCGATGCCGTTAACTCTCCCATCGTTGTCACGCGATTGATACGTGCCAGATCGCTCAGCGCCTGACGCAGGGTTTCTTCGGTACGCTTCTGGTCGTCGATGTCGGTCGTCGTTCCGACGAATTTGAGGGCTTTCCCTTCCGCATCGCGCAACACTACGGCTTGCTGGAGATGCCAGCGATAGGTCCCGTCCTGAGCGCGGAGAGACCTGGTTTCGAACGCAAACCCCCGTCCCGCGTGCACGCCCTCCCAAAAGGTTCTGGCTGCCATCTCCCGATCTTCAGGATGGACCGCGCTCATCCAGGCCTCGGGATTCGAACGAATGAAATCGAGTGTCTGACCGGCGAACTCAAGCCAAACTCGATTCACGAAATCCGGTGTCCCGTCGGAGTTAAGCGTCCAGGCGGATACGGGGAGTTGCTGCAGCAGCTCGGCTTGTAGTTGCAACTCGGCGTCGGCTCGCTGCAGTTCACCATAGAGACGGCTTGTCTCCGCCAGCCGCTCTTCGCTGGCGCGCAGTTTCTCGCGTTCCAGTTCTGCCTCTCCGCGAATCCGTTCTTCGCGTTCCGCGGTTTCGCGGCGAAGATTGGACATTTTTACGTGCGCAGCCACACGCGCCAGCAATTCCCGCGCTGCGAAGGGCTTGATCAGATAGTCGTCCGCGTCGGCCTCGAGCCCTTCCACGCGCGACTCTTCGCCCGCCCGCGCCGACAGCAGAATGACCGGTGTGCCGGCGATATCGGAATCCTCGCGTATCGCCCGCAACAAGCCAAACCCATCGAGATGCGGCATCATCACGTCCGCCAGCACAAGAGCCGGGCGCAATCGCTGGGCCGCTTCCAATCCCTGGCGGCCATCCACAACCGCGTGCACCTCATAGCGCTCGCTCAGCAAACGTACGATGTACCGGCGCATGTCCGCATTGTCATCGGCCACCACAATGAGTTCGCGTTTTTCCGCCGCCTGGGGCTCCGGCCGAAAAGCAAGCGATGGTCGTTTGTCAGGCATCGCTCCCTCGACGGCCACCACCGATTCGCCGCCGGACCACCGTCGTGCCTCTTCGGCATAAGCTTCGGCTCGATGTGTGGTGGAGGCGAGCGTCGGCGCAGCCTGAATGCGCTTCGCCGGCAGATGCTCCGTCCCGCTCGGAATCGTCACCGTGAATGTGCTGCCGGCGCCAACCGCGCTTTCCACCCGCACGCTGCCGCTGTGTAGTTTCACCAGCTCCTTAACCAGGGCCAGTCCGATGCCTGTGCCTTCATAGGTTCTGGCCTGGGTGCCTTCGATGCGATGGAACCGCTCGAACACGTGCTCGCGATCCTCTTCGGGTATACCCACACCCGTGTCGCGAACCTGTAACTGCACCGCGCCGTCCAGAGGCTTCAATGTCAGAGCAACTTCGCCTTCGAAGGTGAACTTATAAGCATTGGAGAGCAGATTCAGCACGACCTGCTCCCACATGTCGCGATCCACATACACCGGGTCCGCGATTGGCTGGCATTCGAGGGAGAAACTGAGTCCGGCGTTCTTCATCGCGGAGTCGAACGCGCTGGCGATTTCTGTGGTGAACCTTGCCAGGTCTGTCGACTCGTAGGAAGCCTGCACGCGTCCCGCCTCAATCCGCGAGAAATCCAGAAGTGTGTTGACGAGTTTGAGCAACCTGAGTCCGTTCCGCTGCACCGTGACCAGTAACTCCTGACGCTCGGGGCTGAGTCGCTCGCTCGCTTCCTTCTGCACTTCTTCAAGCGGACCGAGCATCAGCGTCAGCGGAGTTCGGAATTCGTGGCTGACGTTGCTGAAGAACGCGGTCTTGGCACGGTCAAGCTCGGCCAAAGTCTCCGCGCGCTGGCGTTCCTGCTCATAGGCGCGGGCGCTGGTCAGCCCGATGGTGACCTGTTCGGTAATGCGATAGACGAATTGGCGGTACGGATCGTCAAAGGGTCGGCCGGGATGGAGCCCCGCGACCAGGAAGCCCAGCGGTTCGCCATATTCGCCCAGCCGGATCGGCACCACATATGCGTCCTTGGGATGGTCCGGCCAGTTAGGCACCGGCACGCCCGAGGCGCGGTGCCCCAGTTCAACAAGTACTCCGTCCTTCGCCAGTGCGGGGTTGAGACGCCAAAGGTTCTCGCTGCGGCAGTCGATGACCGGCGGACGCAAAGCCTCGCCGGTTTCTGCGCTCGCGCCTGCCAGGTGTGCCTGATGTTCTGAAGGCCGATACTCATAGAGAAACGCGAAGGGAAGACTGATGCAATTCTCGCCGAGGGTCTCCGTGCAGACGCGCCAAACTCTGTCTTCGGTTCGCGCTCCTGTTGTTCTCGACGCTAAGTCGCTCAGCAAATGCCGGCGCCGCTCTTCAATCACCCGTTCTGTCGTCTCGAGAGTTGTTCCCAGCACCCCGCCCACGTTGCCGCTGTCATCCGGGAGCGGGCTCAGCGAAGTCGTGAAGTAAGTATCTTCGAGATAGTTGCCGCGGTGGATCGGCGATGGCAGGTCGACCAGGAATCTCGCCTTCCGCTCCCGTACGATTCCGTCGTAAAGAATATCTACGATGTGCGACGCCTCAGGGAAGACTTCGCGGCAGGGGCGGCCCAGCGCCATCGGATGCTTGATTCCGATCACCGGCATGTAGGCATCGTTGTACAGATAGGCGAAATCCGATCCCCAGCAGATGGCCATCGCACAGGCGCTGTCCAGCACGGTGCGCACGCTCGTTCGCAGAGCCTGCGGCCATTGCGCCACCGGGCCCAGTGGCGTAGCCGACCAGTCGAGCGCGCGCATGCGCGTGGCCATCTCACCGTCGCCGGCGAAGACTACTTCGATCGGTTGCCTCTCGTTGGAGCTCATCCAAAATTCCTCGAACCGGCTGCAACGCCGGCAAGACCTGCGGGCCGATGGCTGAAGAATCCCGAGAAGCCCCCCGGCTGTCCGAACCAGGCAAGCACAGGATGCGCTCGACGAAAGAACCCCGGTCCATTCAGCAGATCAGGAGTTTGGCTCTCAGCGGAATTCAGGGGAACCAGCACGCCCGGTCGCCTCAAACGTACGGCTGCAAAGCGATGAAATGTTATGTCGAGCGCCGGCGTGGGAAAGTCGGCGGCGAAGGTCAGTCCATTTAGGGTTTCCGGTACGCCTTCAGAAGCTAAACCGGACGGTCAGTTGAAACTGGCGCGCGGTGCCGGCGGTGGTCAGGATTTGGCCCACATTGTCGGCATAATCGCCCGCCGCATCCTTGAAGACAGCGTCCCCGTTACCTCCAAACGAAAACGCGGTTTGCGTATTACTTGGAACGCCAAAATTCGGATGGTTGAACAGGTTATAAGCTTCCGCTCCGATCGTGATCTTCCGCTCGTGAAAAATCGCAAAATCCTTGTGCAGTGATGGGTCGAATTGCGCGAACCCCGGCCCGCGCAGCATATTGCGCCCGGCATTGCCAAACTGACCCGCAGGCGGCACCGCAAAAGCGCCCGGATTGAACCAGCAGGTCAGCGTACCCACCCTGGCTCCGTTCGGGCAGGCGCCCACATAAGGGTTGCCAATTAGGTTTGGGCGCTCCGGAATCAGCAACGATTGCACATCGGCATTGTCGAAGGAGAGCATCGGGGAAAATGGCGGACCGCTGTGAACGCTGGCAACAGCCGCGATCTGCCAGCCACCCAGAAGGCGTCCTGCGCCAGGCAGCTCGTAGGCGGCATTTGCCACAAAATTGTGCCGGATGTCGAAACCTGACCGGCCGCGGCTCCCTTTGCGATCGAAGATGTTTTGAGATGCGGGAGGATCGTTCACAGATTCCACGGAAAAATCCACTGACGCATCGTCGATGGAATGAGCGAACGTGTATGACGTCTGCCACAGGAAGTTATGCGTATAGCGTTTTGAAACGGAAATTTGGCCGGAGTTATAGAAAGATTGCGCGTCAGTCAAAATCGTTTCCAGAGGGGATGCCAGGTTTGGGTTGTAGCGATGGCCTAACGCCGGCTCAAAGGGATTCTGCTCGCCTTCCCGGTTGAGATGGTTGCCGCGCGCGCCATAGTATCCCGCGGTAAGAATCATGCCCGGCGCGAGTTGCCGTTCCACGTTGAGGTTGTATTGCATCGCATAGGGAAACTTCGGGTGATAAGTGATCGTGAAACCGTCGAGTGGCTGGACCACTGCGGCGTTCTGCGGGTTGAGAAATTGAGGGAAGACGAACTCCTCCACATCGAAGAATGGCGGCAGCACACGTTCGATTCCGAATACCACTGCTTGGATCTGGTCGCGATAGATACCGAACCCGCTCCGTATCATCGTTTTGCCATTACCGAATGCGTCCCACGCAAAGCCCGCCTGGGGTGAGAAAAGATCCAGCGGTGTCCCTGCGAACAGTGGCCCGACGGTGGGCGCGGAATCCGTCGCCGGGTTTCGAAAAGCGGACATACGGCCGTGAGCCTCGGTCGGATTGGAGTAGAAGTCGTAGCGCAACCCGAGATTTGCCGTAAGGCGCCCGTTGACGCGCACGAAGTCCTGGGCAAAACCTGACGCGACCGTTTCCCGGTATCCCCGATCGGAATCGGCGTTCGATGGATTGACTCCCGCATACGACAGGGGCACGCCTTCGAGGAAGGACTCCAGGGCGGGGTTGTTACTGGATGCCGGCAACCCGTAGGGAGTCAGGTCCTCGAACTCATAAAGCCCGTTGACAGCGAAATCAAACCTCCCGTTCAATTCGAGCCTTCGGAAATCCGCACCGAATTTCAGGGTGTGGCGGCCCAGGGTACGCGAGAGTTGGTCCTGAACCTCATAAACGGTCGAATCATCGTTTAAAGGAAACACGGGGTTAGTGCCCAGCAAGCTGATGCCGCTGATGTCGATCTCCCCGAACGCCCGATCGGGAAGCAACGAAATCGACAGGCCCGGATGCGTGTTATCGCTTGCGGAAGATGCCGTCGTCCGATTGACACCGAAACGCAGGTCATTCGTCAATTCCGGTGCGAGATTCGCACGATCCTGAATCGTCACATACTGATTCCGCGCCAGGTGCAGAATCGGGAACCCCGGCAGATAGATACCCGGCGGTGTTCCTGCATAGGGCACCACGGAAGAACTGTCGTCGACGGTATACCGCGCGAACACCGAATGCGTATTGGAAAGGTTCTGGTCGACGCGAGCCATACCGTGATCCTCACGGGTGGCGCCTTTATCGGCCGTTATCAGTTCGCCGGTTCCATCTCCATTGTCCGGTCCGTTCGAGGGAGGCATCAGATTGAGAAACGGTCGAATCTCGGGATTGATTGGAATGGCGGCGCATCCGCCTGAGCTCGCGCCGGTGCAGGCCGCCGGGTTATTCGCAGAGGGCAACAAACCCTCATGTGCGAGCGCATCCGGCGCAGTCGAAATTGCCGACGCCGCCGCGACTTCGCGAAGCCCCTCATAGTTGGTAAAGAAGAACGTGCGATCTCGCTTCAGTGGCCCGCCGATTCCGGCTCCGAATTGATTGCGGATGAACGGGGGAATCGGGTTGGCGGCCAGGTCAAAATAGTTCTTCGCGTCGAGTGACGCATCCCGATGCAATTCCCACAACGATCCGTGAAATTGGTTACCGCCGGATTTGGTGATCAGGTCGATCACGGCGCCGCCGTGCCCGCCATACTCCGCGTTGAAGGTCTGGGTCATAACGCGGACCTGCGACAACTCATCGAGGCCAAGGAATAAACCTGATGCGCCCGCTGGCGAAAAGCCCCAGACCGGATCGGTCGCGTCCATCCCGTCGATCAGCACGTTCGTCATACTGGGCCGGACGCCATTGATCGCCACTTGCGCTGTCTTGCCGCTTGAGAGCAACGAGGGTGCACTGCCGGGATCTGGGACGACTCCAGGCTCCAGCGCAACTGCACTAAACAGATCCTGATGATTGAGAGGCAGCTTCTTCAGGCTCGGCTCTGCCACCAGTCCGCTGACAGTTGAGGTCGTACTGTCGATGCCGCTCAGGTTCGCGTTCACCGTGATCTGCTGCCGCAGGTCGCCGATGGTCAATGAGAAATTTACGACCATCCCGGAAGCGGGAGCGAGCGCAACACCGTCGCGAATCTGTGACTGGAATCCTGATTTTTCTACGTGAAGCGAGTAGGTTCCTTTTGGCAAGCCGGCGATTCGGTATTCGCCTGCCGCATCTGTAACGACGCTCCGTTTCCACCCGGTGCCTTGACCGACAATCGTCACACTGACGCCGGGCACAACAGCGCCACTTGGATCTGTGATGGTGCCGGTAAGACTCGCAGGCGGGGTTTGCGATATCCCGAGTGTTGGAAGCATGGCCAGTGACAGAACCAGGAGTATGTACGCTCTCGAATTCAGGAAACGCACAAAAGTGCCAATCTCTCTGCCGCGGAGGAGAGAGAAGTCGAACCCCGCGCGCAGCGGCTCCAATAAGGACCCTGAATTCTTCGGCACGGAGTACGT
>Ga0335075_10018643_pt1 | contig 10286 bp, 9 predicted proteins | sample Lox_Sample_24_FD_206723 | JGI IMG/M metagenome (GOLD analysis project Ga0335075, IMG submission 206723) | Soil microbial communities from Loxahatchee National Wildlife Refuge, Florida, United States - Lox_Sample_2.4 | ecosystem: Environmental > Terrestrial > Soil > Wetlands | place: USA: Florida... | reverse complement strand
CTACCACGGCAGCCTCTACCTCGAGGTGGTGCCGCGCACGTTCGCGATCCGCGTACGCACCGGGCTGGCGCTCAACCAGGTGCGGCTGATGTCCGCCGACACGCGCCTCGGCGACGGCGAGCTGGCTGCGCTGCACCGTCGCACGCCGCTGCTGTACGTGGACTCGCAGCCGGTGCCCGACAGCGAGCTGGCGCTCGCCGACGGACTGTTCCTGAGCCTCGACGTGTCGGGCTCGGCCGACAGCGTGGTGGGCTACCGCGCAAAGAAGAACAGCCTGCCGATCGACCTCGCCGAGGTGGGCGCGCTGCGCTGGCGCGACTACTGGGAGCCGGTGCACCCCGAGCGCGGCGGGCGCATCGTGCTCGAGCCCGAGGTCTTCTACCTGCTGCTGTCGGCCGAGGGGGTCAGCGTGCCGCCCTCACTGGCGGCGGAGATGCTCGCCTACGATCCCACCGCGGGCGAGCTGCGCACCCACTACGCGGGCTTCTTCGACCCCGGCTTCGGCTATGCCCGCGACGGCTCCTCGCACGGCAGCCGCGCCGCGCTGGAGGTGCGCGCGCGCGACGTGCCGTTCATGGTCGAGCACCGCCAGCCGGTGTGCAAGCTGGCGTTCGAGCGCATGGTGGAGGAGCCCGACGTGCTGTACGGCACGGAGATCGGCTCCAACTACCAGGGGCAGGAGACGATGCTCTCCAAGCACTTCGTGGAGCGCTCGCGCAGCGACTAGCGCGGCGCGCCCTCTCCGTGGCCGGCGGCGGTCGCGGCGCGCCTACGGCGTGAGCCGGTGCGGGCCCCGGTACAGGAACGTGACCTCGCGCACGTTCTCCTGGCCGAGCAGCTGCATCAGCAGGCGCGTGAGGCCGAAGCCGAAGCCGCCGTGCGGGGGCGCGCCGTAGCGGAAGAAGTCGAGGTAGTACTGGATCGTGTGGACCTCCACGCCCTTCTCGTGCGCCTGCGCGAGCAGCTGCTCGTAGCGGTGCTCGCGCTGCGCGCCGGTGGTGAGCTCGATCCCCCGCCACAGCAGGTCGAAGCTCTTGGTGAGCGTCCGGTCCTCGTCGTGGCGCATGTGGTAGAAGGGCCGCACCGTGGTGGGGTAGTCGGTGACGAAGCAGAACTCGTGACCGTCGCGCTCGGCGATCAGCTGCGAGAGCGCGCGCTCGGCGGGCGGGTCGAGGTCGTGGCCGGCTCCCGGCGGCTCGTGGCCTGCCTCGCGCAGGAGCTGCTTGGCCTGCTCCAGGCTCACCCGCGGGAACGGCACGCTCGGCGCCGTCAGCTGCGCCCCGAAGGCGCCCTCGATCTGCTCCCCGTGCTCGGCGCTCACGACCCCCAGCACGTGCGCGAGCCAGCGCTCCTCGAAGGCCATCACGTCCTCGTGCGAGTCGATCCAGGAGATCTCCACGTCCACGCTGGTGAACTCGGTGTCGTGGCGCGAGGTGAACGACGGGTTGGCGCGGAACACCGGCCCGATCTCGAACACCTTGCCGAAGCCCGCCGACATCGCCATCTGCTTGTAGAACTGCGGCGACTGCGCCAGGTAGGCGTCGCGCTCGAAGTAGTCCACGTGGAACAGCTCCGCCCCGGACTCGCTGGCCGAGCCCATCAGCTTGGGCGAGTGCAGCTCGATGAAGCCCTGCTCGCGCCAGTGCTCGCGCATCGCCCGCTCGACCGTGGTCTGCACCTCGAAGATCAGCCGGCGCTCGGGGTGGCGCAGGTCCAGGTAGCGCCAGTCGATGCGCTTGTCGAGCGCGGAGTCCGGCGCGATCGGCAGCTCGGGCTGCGCCGGGGAGTCCACCGACAGCTCCTCCAGCTTCAGCTCGAGCCCGCCGAGCTTGACGCGCTCGTCCGCCGCGACCGTGCCGGTGAGCGTCACCGCCGACTCGGCGGTGAGCGCGGAGACCTCCTCGTTGAGCGCGCTCGGCTGCTCGTGCTTGCGCAGCGCCACCTGCGCGAGGCCGCTCTCGTCGCGCACGATCACGAACTGCATGCTCTTCTGGTCGCGGATCGCGTTCACCCAGCCGCGCACCGTCACGCGCTCGCCCGCGTGCTCGCCGAGCTGCGAGATCATCGTCCTCGTCATCCGCGGCACCCTATCCGAGCGGGCGCCGCGGGAACCCTACGTGGGGCAGCCCAGCTTCCAGCTGCGCGGCACGCCGGCGCCGGGCGCCTTGCCGGTGAACGTGAGCGTGAGCTTGGCGTACACGCGCAGGCCGTGCTTGCAGGTCTTCGTCCCGCTGGCCTTCACCTTCACGGGGTAGCTCACGTCCTTGCCCGACGCGCAGTTCGGTTCGCAGGTGTTGGTCACGAACGTGCCCTTGGCGAGCGCGCCGGCGGCGCCGAAGCTCGACCAGCTGAGGCCTTTCAGCACGGTGTTGCCGTCGCCGCAGGTGAGCGTGAGCGCCTTCGGGCGCGAGGCGGCGGAGTTGCAGTTGGTGATCTTCAGCGGCGAGGCGGCGGCGGCGGACATGGAGAAGGCGGCCGCGAGCGACGCGGCGGCGAGCGCGAGGCCCGCGATGAGGTGAGGCCGATGGGTGTGCATGCGCGGATCATCCCACAGCGCGGAACGGCAGGCGCGCGCCGTGCCCTCAGCTACGCGGCGTCCTGCGCGGCCAGCTCGACCTCCACCGAGAGCTCCTCGGCGGGCGCACGCTCCACGGCGGCGATCGCGCCGGCCTGCATGAGGTCGTCTTCCCCCAGCGCGAGCGCATCCAGGCGCTCCTCGCTGTCGCGCACGGTGACCAGCGCCACCGGCGCGCGCATCGGCTGGCGCGCCTGCGACTTGGCCTTGCGCACCTCGCGCAGCACGTCCGCGGTGATCTCGAGCGCGCTCTGCTCGCGAGCGCCGGCGGCGCCCGCGAGCGCCGCCAGCTCGCGCGCCTGCGGCCACGGCGCGCGGTGCACGGAGCCCTGCTGCCACCACGACCACACCTCCTCGCACACGAACGGCAGGAAGGGGGCGAACAGGCGCTGGAAGCCCGACAGCGAGGCGCGCAGCGCGAGGCTCGCGGGGCCGGCGACGGCGGGGTCGGGGTCGTAGCGGCGCCCCTTCACCAGCTCGACGTAGTAGTCGCAGTACCACCAGAAGAAGGCCTCGGTGCGCTCGAGCGCGCGCGCGTAGTCGTACGCCTCGAAGCTCTGCGTGGCCGCCTCCACCACGCCGGCGAGGCGCGCGAGCAGCGCACGGTCGAGCGGGTGCGCGAGCTCCGGCGCGGGCGGCGGCAGCTCGGCGAGCGCGAACTTGGACGCGTTCAGCAGCTTGACCGCCAGCTTGCGGCCGTTCTTCATCTGCTTGGCCTCGAACGCGGTGTCGGTGCCGGGGCGCCCGCTGGCGGCCCAGTAGCGCACGGCGTCGGCGCCGTGCTCCTCGAGCAGGTGCATCGGCGTGACCACGTTGCCCTTGGACTTCGACATCTTCTTGCGGTCGGGGTCGAGCACCCAGCCGGAGATCGCGGCGTTGGCCCACGGCAGCGCGTTCTCGTCCAGGTGCGAGCGCAGGATCGTGGAGAACAGCCAGGTGCGGATGATGTCGTGCGCCTGCGGGCGCACGTCCATCGGGAACACCTTGGCGAACAGCTCCGTGCCCGTGCCCGTGCGGGTGTGCTCGCCCGCCTGCCCCGCGATCTGCGGCGTCAACGAGGAGGTGGCCCAGGTGTCCATCACGTCGGGGTCGCCCACGAAGCCGCCCGGCTGGCCGCGCTGCTCGGGCCGGTAGCCGGGGGGCACGTCGGTGGAGGGGTCGACCGGCAGCTGCTCCTCGCCGGCGAGGATGGGGTTCTCGTAGAGCACGTTGCCCTGCTCGTCGAGTGGGTACCACAGGGGGAACGGCACGCCGAAGAAGCGCTGGCGGCTCACGCACCAGTCGCCGGTGAGCCCGTTGACCCAGTCCTCGAAGCGCGCGCGCATGTACGGCGGGTGCCAGCGCAGCTCGCGCCCGCGCGCGAGCAGCTCCTCGCGGTGCTCGATCGTGCGGATGAACCACTGCCTGCTGGTGACGATCTCGACCGGGCGCTCGCCCTTCTCGAAGAACTTCACCGCGCGCGTCACCGGCTGCGGCTCGCCGACCATGTCGCCCGACTGCTCGAGCAGCTCGACGACGCGCCGGCGCGCCTGGTTGATCGTGCGGCCGGCCAGCTGCGCGTACGCCGCGCGCGCCCGCTCGACGTCCTCGCTGTCCCACCCGGGCGAGCCCCACGCCACCTCCAGCAGGCGCCCGTCGGGCCCCAGGATCGAGCGCACCGGCAGCGACAGCTCGCGCCACCAGGTCACGTCGGTGAGGTCGCCGAACGTGCACACCATCACCAGGCCCGTGCCCTTCTCGCGCTCCACCAGCGGGTGCGCCAGCACCGGCACGCGCGTGCCGAACAGCGGCGTGAGCGCCTCGCCGCCGACGATCGCACGGTGGCGCTCGTCCTCGGGATGCGCGAGCAGCGCCACGCACGCCGGGATCAGCTCCGGGCGCGTGGTCTCGATCAGCGCCTCGCCGCCCGCGGACGGCTCGCCGCCATCCACCTCTCCGCCGCGCGCCGCGCCGCGCCCCGCCGTGGCGAAGCGCACGCGGTGCATCGCGCCGGGGCGCTCGCGGTCCTCGAGCTCGGCCTGCGCGACGGCGGTCTGGAAGTCCACGTCCCACAGCGTGGGCGCCTCCAGCTGGTAGGCCTGCCGGCGCGCCAGCAGGCCCAGGAACGAGCGCTGCGAGATGCGCTGCGCGAGCGTGCCGATGGTGGTGTAGGTCATCGACCAGTCGACCGACAGCCCGAGCGTGCGCCACAGCCGCTCGAAGGCCTGCTCGTCGCTGTCGGTGAGGCGCAGGCACAGCTCCACGAAGTTGGGGCGCGACACCGCCACGGGCTCCTTGGCGTCCGCTCCCGCCGCGCCGCCGGCGGGCGCCTCGAAGTGCGGGTCGTACGGCACGGAGGGGTCGCAGCGCACGCCGTAGTGGTTCTGCACGCGCCGCTCCGTGGGCAGCCCGTTGTCGTCCCAGCCCATCGGGTAGAAGACCTCGCGGCCGCGCATGCGCTGGTAGCGCGCCACGGCGTCGGTGTGGGTGTAGGAGAACACGTGGCCCACGTGCAGCGAGCCGCTGACGGTGGGCGGCGGCGTGTCGATCGCGAACACGCGCTCGCGCGGCGCGGCGCGGTCGAAGCGGTAGGCGCCGTCGCGCTCCCACACCGCGCTCCACTTGGCCTCCAGCCCGTCCAGCGTGGGGCGCTCGGGCACGCGGCTGTCGGGTCTCACGGGCGAGCTCAAGGCCGCCCATCGTACCCGGAGATCAGCTCATTTCCACATAGCCCGTGGCTTCGGTGGGCGTGCGCACGTTGGCGGCGACCTTGTTTTCGTAGTTGCCCTCGATCGTCTGTATCTGCCCGTCGGGGAGCACGTCGCGCACGATGCCGACGTGTTCGTCGCCGAACACGATGAGGTCGCCCGGCTTGGGCACGACGCCGGGTCCGTTGGGGATCGCGCGCCCGGCGCTCTGCGCCCACGACCACACCTCCGAGACCGCGCCCGCGCCCTGCCCGCCTTCGCCGATCGGCTCGCCCGCCTGCTGCGCCACCCACGAGGCGAAGTAGGCGCACCACGGCGCGCCGGGCTCCGCGCCGGCGGTGGCGCTGCGGTACTGCGCGATCGCCGGCGATTCGTTGGACCCGGGCGGCTGCTCGCTCTGCCCGAGCTGGCTTTCGGCGATCTCCACGATGCGCTGCCCGGGCGAGGCCTGCGCGTCCCCATCCAGCGCAGACGCGGCGGGCGCGCCGAGACCGGTGGCGGCGTAGCCGTAGGGGGACGCCGGGGACACGTACGCGGCGTCGGCGAGCGCGCTGCCGGCGGCGTCCAGGCCGCTGCCGGCGGCGTCGCTCGCGCCGGCGAGCTGGGCGTCGAGCGCACCCGCGGCGCCTTCGCCGGCGCCTTCGTAGCCGCCGCTGGCCCGCTGCAGCGCGGCCGCGAACGACGATTCGCCGCCGAGCGCGGCGGGCGCTTCGGCGCCGCCCGCGCCGCGGCCGCCGGCTTCGATCAGCGTGGCGGGGTCGGCGAGCGCGTGCCTGAGCGCGGATACGCGCGTGAGCGTGTCCTCGAGGCTCATCACCGGGGTAATCGGCAGGCGTACACGCAGTTTCAGCGGCCGCGAGCGTGCGAGCGCTACGCTGAAGCGACGATGCGCACCTTGATCTTGGACCCGCCGACGGCGGGGCTCGAGCAGCTGCTGGAGCGCCGCCGGCGCTCGGGCCTCGACCGCCTCGACGAGGTCTGGGACGGTGTGCTGCACATGGTGCCGGCACCCGGATTCGCGCACGCGAGCATCGCTCAGCAGCTGGCCGAGTTGCTTGGCCAGCCGGCACGCCTCGCCGACCTGGTGCCGGCGATGGGGGAGTTCAATCTCGGTGAGTCCGAACACGATTTCCGCGTGCCCGACGGGGGCGTCCACCGCCCGGGCGCAGGGGGCACCTGGCTGCCGACCGCCGCCCTCGTGGTCGAGATCGTCTCGCCCGGCGACGAGAGCTGGGACAAGCTGCCCTTCTACGCGGCGCATGCGGTCGATGAGGTCCTGATCGTCGACCCGCAGAAGCAGACCGTGGACTGGCTGGGCCTGCGCGACGGCGAGTACCGGCCGCTGCAACGCAGCGGCCTGATGGCGCTCGGCGCGAGCGACCTCGCGCGAGCGATCGAGTGGCCGGCGCTGGGCGAGGCCGAGAGCTGAGGCCGCGGGGCGCCGGCGCGGGGTGGCCGCGGGGCGCCGGCGCGCAGGACGGGCGGCTGTGGCCCGGCGGCGGCCGATTAAAAGAGGGACGGGCGGCCGTCACCGCCCGTCCCGACCACCGTTCCCTCGATGAATCGGCGGTATGTGGCTCCGCCGGCCTTTCCCGGACCGCCCGAAGCGTTATGTGACCCCTCTGCCCGAGATGGGACGGGCGTCAAGCGCCGGTCGCACGGGTCAGATGGGCTTCACTGCAGCGGTGGCGTCCAGAGGGCGCCACCGCTGAGGAAGTTGTGAAGCCGGTTGGCTTACTAGCCTTCCAGCAGGTGCAGGATCGCGTCGGGCAGCTGGTTGGCCTGCGACAGGATCGACACGCCGGCCTGCTGCAGCACCTGGTCCTTCGTGAAGTTGGTCATTTCGGTGGCCATGTTCACGTCGTCCAGGGCGCTCACCGCTGAGGTGAGGTTCTGGCTGTACACTTCCAGGTTGGACTGGGTGTACTGGATGCGGTCCTGCACGGAGCCGAATTCGCCCGCGAGCGAAGAGACCTTCGCGATCGCTTCGTCGATTTCTTTGAGGCCTGTGGCTTTGCCAGTGCCGCCGCCTTCTTTTTCGAGTTTTTCGAGCGCTTTTTCTTCGGCTTTTTCGACGGCTTTCTTTTCGAGTGCTTCGACGGCCGGTTTTTCTTCGCCTTTGACCTGCGCTTCAGCCGCTTTTGTGACTTTTTCTTCGTATTCCAGTTTGGTGATGGTGCCGGCTTCTTCTTCTTCTTTCCATTCAGTGGCTTCGGTGCCAGCTTCCACTTCGGTCTTTGCTTCGGCGACGGTCTTCAGTTCGCCTTTTTCTTCCAGCTTTTCCTTTTCTTCTGCGGAAAGCGCGAGTTTTTCTTCTTCGACTTCTTTTGCGATCGCTTCTTTTTCGGTTTTCGTCAGCTCCGCGCCTTCTTCGCCCGAGAGCCGTTCCCCGAGCGTTTTGGTTTCGACGAATTTTTCGATTTCCTTGTAGAGTTCGATCGTTTTGACGCCGATCTTTTCGCCGTCGTTGGCGCCGACCTGGAAGCTGATTTCTTCGGCTGCGTTCAGCAGGTCCTTGCCGTTGAACTGCGTGTTTTCACCGACGCGCTTGATCTCGTCGACGAGCTGCTTGACCTCGGAGATGATCGCTTCCTGATCTTCCGTGGAGGTGGTGCCGTTGGCGTACTCGACGCCGAGCTCGCGGATGCGCTGGAGCATCGTGTTGACGTCGTTGAGCGCGCCCTGGGCGGTCTGCGCGAGCGCCACCGCGTCCTGGATGTTTTCGCCCGCCTGGTTGAGGCCGTTGACCTGCGACTGCAGGCTCTGGCTGATCGCGTATCCCGCGACGTCGTCGGCGGCCGAGTTGATGCGCAGGCCCGAGGACAGGCGCTGCATCGTCTGTGCAAGCGTGTTCTCGGTCGCGTTCAGGTTCCTCGAGGCGTTCATCGCCTCCAGGTTGGTGTTGATCGTCAGGGACATGCGTTCATCTCCTTGATGACGTTGTTGGGGTGTGGTCCCGAGCCGACTCCGTGTCGACCCACGCCGATTATCGACAGCGCGCGGGGATACTTGAGGATTGCGTGCCTACCCACACCGCAATTCCCCGTTCGCTTGAAAACTCCTGCGCGTGCAGGCGCTCGCTCAGGCGCGCACGTCGACGTGCGGGCGCCCGTCGTCGTCCTCGCGGGGCAGCTCCTCGACGCTCGGCGGCAGCGGCTGGTGGCGCCGGCGCCGGCGCGGATCGCTGCCGGGACGGTCGCGCTCGCGGCTGACGCGCTCGGCGCGCTGCACCGGCAGGCGCTCGGGCACCGCGGGAACCTGGGAGGCGATCGGCTGGATCGGGTCCATCAGGGCGCCGCCCTAGCGCTCACGACGCCGCCCTGGCTTTCGCGCGGGCGCGCTCGGGCGGCCCCGGCGGCAGCTCGCGCCGGGCGGCCTGCTCCTTGGCGGAGGACGCGACGGCGGCGCGCAGCTGCTGCTGGCGCCCCTTCAGCTCGAGCACGACCAGGCGGCGCCACAGGAACACGGCGCCGGCCCACACCGCCACGTAGCAGACCACGCCCGCGATCAGCGCCCGCAGTGCGGCTTCGGCGAACGTGCTGGTGGGCAGCGACAGGTAGCCGGCCAGCGCGAAGCCGGCGAGCCCGCCCCAGCTCTTGGAGCGCGCGACCGCACGGGCGGCGCGCGGGTGCGCCGCGATCGAGGGCCCGTCGGCGCCGTCGGCGCCGTCCTGCGGCTCGTCCTTCTTGCCCTTCTTGGGCTTCTTGGCGGCCTTCTCCGCGGGCTTGGCGCCCTTGGCTGCCTTGGCGTCCCCGGCGACCTCCTTGCCGTTCTTGCCCTTCTTGCCGGCCGCTGCGGCGGGAGCGGCGTCAGGGGCGCCGGCGGTAGCGGCGGCTGTGCCCTCGCCCACGACCTCGGCTGCGCTGGCGCTGTCAGCCGGCATGGTGCTCGTCGGTGGCGAGGCCCATGCGCAGCTCGGCGCGCTGGCACTCGAAGATGAAGCGCACGAGGCGCCGGCGGTCGAGGTCCTTGATCTCGTGGAAGACGACGCCGCGATGGCCGCGCGCGTCGATGCGCACGACGGTGCCGGTGCCGCACACGGGCAGCTCGCCGAGCGCGAGCTGCAGTTCGAACTGCACCTCGTCGCCGATCTTGAGCGCGTCGCCGCCGGCCAGCAGGAAGCCGCCGCCGCTGATGTCGACGGTGCAGCCGTCGACGCGGGCGTACTCCTCGCCGCCGAACAGCAGCACGGGGCGCGCGGAGCGCAGGCGCACGTACTCGCGTTCCTGCACCACGTCGAGCGAGCGCGGCGAGTCGAAGCGCAGCACGTCGGCCTCCTCCATGGTGGCGGCGCCGGCGAGCCGCACGCGCCCCTGCGCGCCCATGAACTCGACCACGGCGTTCTGCAGCGCGGCGGCGCCGAGCGGAGCGTTGGGAACCATGATGGCGACGCGCAGCGTGCCGGCGTGGGAGTCGAGCACGCGCGCGGGGATGCCGGCGCCGGGCCCGGCGTGGACGGTGACGGTGACGCCGTGCTCGGGCAGCTGCAGCGATGAGCTCGCGGGCGGCTGCTCCGCGCCCTTGCTGCGCCCGAGTTTCATTGCAGCAACCTCGCTGCGAGACCGGCGGGGTCGACGCGGCTGAGCCGCCAGCCGCCGCCGCGGGAGCGGTCGAGCACGTACTCGGGCGCCAGCTCGAAGCGGCAGGCGGCCTCGACGGCTACGCCGACCTGGTCGGTCTCGTCGGCGTGCGTGACGGCCAGCGAGTTGGCACCGAGCGGCTTCAGCGCGGCGAGCAGCTGCGCAGCGGCGGCGGGCCCGAGCGTGGCGGGCAGCGCCACCACCACGCGCTCCGGCTTGAGCTCCCCCAGCAGGCTGGCGAGCTCGCGCACGCCGGCGCGGTCCGACGGCGACAGGCTGGGGGTGTCGATGACGGCGAGCCCGTGCTGGCGGGCGCGGCGCAGCGCGCGCAGCGCGCGCGGCGTGCGCGCGGGCGTGGGCTTGACGAGGTGCGGGCTGAGGATCACGCGCAGCTGCTCGCCGCGCTCGGCCTCGCGCGTGATGGTGGCGAAGCTCACCGCCAGC
>Ga0335075_10018642_pt1 | contig 10286 bp, 9 predicted proteins | sample Lox_Sample_24_FD_206723 | JGI IMG/M metagenome (GOLD analysis project Ga0335075, IMG submission 206723) | Soil microbial communities from Loxahatchee National Wildlife Refuge, Florida, United States - Lox_Sample_2.4 | ecosystem: Environmental > Terrestrial > Soil > Wetlands | place: USA: Florida... | reverse complement strand
CTGGGATCGAGAACGCGCTGTGCGAGCGGATCCGTGATGCAGCGGGCGACGACAGCCTCCGCGAGCCAGTCCGGTGTGTAGTATTCCCCAAGTCTGCGACGAACGTCCTCGTCGATGATCGACTCGTAGAGAGCCTTCATGACATCGTGCTCGACTTGACTCCAGTTGAATCGCGCCAGGCGTCGCGCCAGATCCTCGATGAACTGTTCCCCATCGGAGACATCGGCGACCCAGTCGAAGAAATCTCGCTCCACTACTCCGGCGATACCTAGCTCCGAGAGCCTGGCCCCGGACACGATCTTCTGGGCGTCCAGGACTTGTGCGTTCGGGGCAAGATCAAGTGCCGCGTGACCAATCACCTCGGCCATGACCACGAGAAGCGTATGGGTAACGAAGAGTGTGTCGTCGTCGGCGGGGAACTGGGTTCCCGATGCGGTCGTCAGCAGCTTGGCCCACATCTCGCGCTTCACCCTGACTGAAGGCATGTCCCGGCAGCGGGTGTAGATATCCTCCAGTTCGGCTAGAGCGAGCGCGTAGGAGGGATTTTTGGCGCCAAGCTTGCGGCTGATCTCGGCTGGCGTTGGCTTAATATCTTGCGCGGTAGCGAGTGCGCCTTCAAGCCAGGCGATCAGGTCATCGGATGCTGGCTTGGCCGCGTCTACCCTCAAGATCGGCTCCGCCACCCGCAGAGCTTCGCCGACCCTGTGATATAGCCGCCATTCCACCCCGTCAGTCAGGATGCCGAGGTGCCTGAGGCCGGTGTCGGCAGTCTGCTGTTCCAAGTACCGGTCAAGTCGGCGCTCGGCCGCAGCGATGGACTCGGCCGGCCGCAAGTCCGTAGTCAACTCGATCAGCGCAGATCCCCTTGGGATGACTATGTGACAGCAGCCGGGTGCGAGGATTGCTAGGTCTGCCTCAAGGTCCTCCTCTTCGAGGCCCATATCACCCTGGAGAAGCAAATGCCAGACGTACTCGCGAATATCGGTAGCCTTGCGTCCTCTTTTCCGCTGGGCCAGGCTCCGCACGATTCGCTTGAGGTCAGCCGGCATGGCGCTCTGAGAGGCTCGGAGTTGCGGCCACCGGTCGAGAACCGCAGCTGAGGGGGTGGCGAAGGCCGTCGGGCCAGCGGACAGTTCCGGCCGGTCTTCCCGCGACTGATTCCACCGCAGGATCCCCACTGCTCGCTGCGGCTGTCCGGCCAGGATCGGTGAGCCACTCATGCCGCGAAGCGACAGCCCGCCCGCCGACTCGGGGCAGCTGAGCTGAAGAACCGGCATCCCCTGCAGGGTGAGCTGCCGTGACGTGATCCGCCCGGAAACCGTGAACGGCGTCACGGAAGGCATCGCAGCCGGATAACCGGGAGCGTCGAACGGAGAATGCTCGACCGCGCCCCTAGCCAGGTACACCGGGTCTAGCCCGGGCGGCAGGTCGCCTTCAAGGCGCAGGAGAGCAACGTCATTGGCCACGTCCGTTTCGATGACTGTAGCGTTGCTGACAGCTCCTAGCGGCGGCCACGCGCAGCGGACGTGGCGGATTCGGAGCTTCCCCGTAACACGGTCACCAACGCAGTGAAGAGCAGTGAGTGCCATTCTGCCAGGTATGGCGAAGACTGTGCCGAGCTGATGGCCCTTCCCATTCGTGAGCCTGCCAATGGCCGGTGTCACTGCTTGTCCGCAGAGGCCTTCAAGGTTAGCTTCGCGGAGAAGGTCGCACCGCTTACCGCGCGGGCAATCACAACGCCTGCTTGCGCCTCGACGGCAATCTCAAAGCCCAGTTCGATGGACTCTGTGTGCCAACCGGAGCCATCAGGCTTGCGCAATGTTTTCTGCAGCCTCGTACGAAAGTCTTCCGCGATCTGAGCGACGCTATCGGCGATCTCAGTTGCTCGCCGACTGAACTGCTCCAAGCTTGGCCCGGGGCCGAGGTCACCCGAGACTGATGACGGCCGTACCTCCAGCAGGATTACTGGCGCTTTCGGTCTTCGACCTTTCGTGTCGGCTGCCATCATCGCCCCGAGTCCGAAGATAACCTCCTTGAATAGCTTCGCAAAGCCGAGGATGACTTGAAAGGCTATATTTTTATTACCTGTCCGGCACTGGGACTGCCGCTAGAGCAGCGTGATGCCCAATAGATACGGCATGGCTAAATTGCCTGCCGGGAAATCAGGGTTAGCTGTTCCGATATTCATGCTTAGAGGTAGGTGGGAGAAAAATCAAGTGCTGGGCGTGCCATGATTTGTGTGAAAATTAGGGCCTACTGCGTCTCCTGCTGGGAGATATGCCTGCAGGCGCAGAGTAGTAAGCATGTCTTCGGCCAAGCGGGTTAGGTGCGTAACTTCACCGGATCGCTCCAGAACAAGCGCGGCACGTAGCAGGCAGCGTGCTAGCTCATCGACGCTGTTGCGCGGCAGGTGGTCCAGGGCGCCCACGAGTTCCGCTTGGTCGTCCGAGGGCAGCCTGGGCATGGCGTCGAAGGGCAGCTTTGGGCAGGGCGAGTTCATATAGCAGCGCTCCCGTCCGCGCGTCAAGGTGAACGCCACAGCATCTAGCGAACACTTGTTCGATATCGATACTATATTCGAGACAGCAGTAAGTCAACGCCTTCAGAGGCTACGGACGGGACAGGCCGAGCCTGGTGAACCGGGCGTGCTGTGTCCTCGGTGATGGTTGTACTCGTGGCCGTGATGGTCTGGGCGCTGCTTCTCGCCGCGCGATGCGAAGGCAGCGCGTGGCGAGATCACTCACAAAGATCGACCGGACAGTCCGTTTTGCTGGCTGGGGCGGCCAAGTGAACCGGACGCTGACCGCCGGGTGGATCGCGGCTGTGAGCCGGGTTACGACGTTCTTGCCGCGCCGCTGGAAACCGAGTTCGTGCATCATCTACTGGAGCAGTTCGTCTTCGGTCCGGAGAGCGTCGTCGGATCTGATCCACTGCGATCGAGCCCACCCGCCCAGCGGCCAGCAGACGAGGTGCCGACATGACCTGCAGCCACAGCAAGCCCGGGCGTCGGCCCGCGGACGCCATGGTCGCCATGTCGTTCTGCACACGCCATCCGCCCCGGTCCGACTCCGGATCGCGTGTGTGGCCTAACCTAACCAGCGTCAGCATGTGATGTCTGCCGCCAGTGCCATGGCTTGGCACATCTGCGATAGCCAGCACGTCGCCGGCTGGAAGGGGGCTGGTTCGTGGCGATCCCGTTGTTAGCGGCGGTCGTTCAGTGGCTGGCCAGTGCCTCTGCGGCGGGCGTGGTCGGGAACCGGGCGGACGCTGCGGTCATGCGTCTGGCAACGGGCCCAGGCTTTAAGGACCGTATCGCCGAGCTGGCGTCGGATACATCCGGTGTGGACATTGACCAGGCGGCGTTCGGGGAGTGGCTCACCGACCAGCGGACGGTCGATTTGCTGGCCCGGCTGGCCGCCCGGCCGGAAATTTCAGGCGACGCCGACCTTCAGGAGATCGCCGGCTTGTACGCCGACGAGCTGGTAGTCACCGCAGAGGAGTTCGGCATTGTCAGCGATTCTGGCACCGGATCCACCCAGCGGGCACAGCTGGAGGAGCTCATCGCGTGCACGCTGCTGGCTTTGTGGACTGAAACGGACCTGAGCCTTCGGCCCCTGTTTGTACTGCTTGGCGACACGACCACTCTTCTTGAAGGGCAGGAGCAGCTTCGTGAGCTGGTGGAGAATCTGGCCGATCACGTGGCCGCTCGCGACCGTGCGCTCGCAGCCCCGGGCCCTGCTGACCTTGCGGCGTTGCGTGCCCGGTATCTCGGCGAGATGCGGGCGTTCCTCGCCCGGGCGCCACGCTGGCACCCGGGAGAACTGCATACGCTGTTTCTCGACCGAAGGGTCAATCCGGTCATGGTCGGTCGCCCGACCGGGCGGTCCCGGTTCGGTACCGTTTCATGGCGGTCGGCGGTGGCCAACGTCCGCCTAGCGGCTGTTGTCGCGCCTGCTGGACTGGGCAAGACGTGGGCGCTGCGCGCCTCCCTAGCCGAAGCCGCGGCCGACCCAGCCGGGGGGCTGCCGGTTTGGGCGCATGCGCAGACGCTCGCCACTGTCTGGGATCAGGCCGTGCCCATGCCGGAGATGATCGGCCGCCTGGCCGCGCTTGCTACGCGCAGCCTTCCGCCAACGGACACCTCGTTGTTGGTCTCCGAAGCGCTGGCGAGAATGGGCGTGGTGCTAGCAATCGACGCTCTCGATGAGGTCCATGAGCCTGGCTTGCGGGTGCGGGCGGAGGCTGCCCTCGCCGCTATCGGCGAAGCTCTGCGGTCCGGCGAGTTCCGGGGACAGCTGATCTTTTCTTCCCGTCCTGCCGGGTTCGACAACCCGGTCCCCGGGTTCGGCCGGGCCAGAGACGGGTCAGAGGTACTCGTGGAACTGATTCCGTTCGAGTTGGCAGAAGTCGAGGCCCTCTTTGACCGCTGGTGTGAGCTGCGAGGGTCGGACCGGTCGCGACCGCGCCTGCGGGATCTGACGAGGCCGGGCTCGCCGTTGCGGCAGGCCGTCACCGTGCCACTGCTTGCCTCACTGTGCGCCTGGGTCGCGGAAACCGATGACGTGGCCGTGACGAAGGCCGGTGTCTATGGTCAGGTCGTCAACCGCTTCCTGGAGCGCCGGTGGAAGCAGGCAGAGGAGCAATCGCCGCTCGGCCAGCACGCTGACGACCCGGCGTGGCGTGACCTCGTCCGCAGCGCGTTAGGGCACCTTGCTCTCGCCATGGCCGACAGCGACACTGGCTGGCAAGAACAGGCCTCGCCTGTATGGTGCGAGGGCGTCCTGGAACGGGCACGTTGCCCTGACCCGCCGCCGAGTCGCTCACGCACCTGGATGATGTGCTTCCACGTAGGAGCGCTTACCCCGATCGGCCTCACCGGCGACGCCCTCGATGTCCCGCTCGGCTGGATACACCGGTCCATCCAGCAGTTTCTAGTGGCCGACCGCCTCGCCACTGACCCCGGGGCCGCCGGTGTCCTCGCCAGCAAGTGCGAAAGCCCCGAGTGGGGTGACGTAGCGATCTTTCTTGCTGGCCGCCTTCCCGGCTCCGAGCCAGGTGCAGCGCTGCTGCAGGCGCTGTGCGAACGAGCCATACACGGAGGCGACCCATTTGGCCTGCTTTCGGAGCTGATCGCTGCAGTGGCTGTGGAACTGCCCCGCGAAGCTATGCCGCCCGAAGGGAGGAGGCACCTGCTGACGCAACTGGCTGCGGGCGTTGCCGGTCCTTCGGCCTTGGTGCCGGTCCTGCAAGACGACGCACTCGGCGCTCTCGACGCCCTCATCCAAGCAGGCCACTTCGATCCCGACATCTACGAGGCGCTGCTTTGCTTGGGCCGCAAAGGAGAGGAAGTACTGGTAGATCTCGCCGCAACCCAGGCCGGAGCCGATGGAGCCATATCCGCGCTGGCGGAGTCAGATCCGGATGCTGCAGTGCGCGCCCTGCTCCGCCGCGCCGAGTCCGGCATCGGCATCTCCAGCCGTGACGCCCGCGTGCTCCGTCAAGCCGACGATGAACTGCGGGGCAAAATGCTGGATGCCTACCGCCGTGAGCCCTCAAACCCCGGCCGAGCCGACCTCGCGGCGGCCGCCGGGGCCGCTGGGACGCTCGACGCGTTCACCGGAAACCTGTCAGACCCCGACAGGCGGTGCCGCTTGGGCGCGCTGAACGGGATCGCAACCTTGCTCTCATTCGACGTGCCGCGCGAGGTTGCCGCCCAGGTTCGTCGGCTCGTCGATGACGACCCCGATCCCGGAGTCCGCCGACTCGCCGCGAACATCATCCAAACTTGGGAAATCGGAACACCTGCCGTTCTGCAAACCAGGCAGTCCGCGCCGGAAAACAATGCTTCTGAACTGGACGCCGAAACCTTGCTCGTCTCGTTGCTGACAAGCGGAGACAGCACGCGTATCGCGACCGCGCTCCAGTTGTGCGCCAATGACCCGGCACTGTTGACCATTCCCCGGGTTGCAACGCTCGTTGCGGTTTTCGAACAGCGCGTCCACGACGGAGAGTTCGACTGGCGGTGGGTCGACAGTCTGGTGCGGCTTCGCCCACAGCTTGCCGCCGTGCTCGTCGACCACGTACGCACCGGCACAACCTCAGCGATCCGTAACGCGGCACTGGCGGTGCCCTACCTGGACAGCGTCCCCGTCCGCGACCGCCTCGACGCCCTTGCGTGTGCGCTAGGGCGCGTCGATGAGCGCTGGTCTGCAGCATCCTTCGACGTGCTCGCCGACTCTCATCCGACATTGGCAATCGAATCGATCTGCCAGGCACTGCAATCGCAGCACTATACGGGGCCAGCCGGCGTGCGGCGCCTCGTCAGTGCCGGGCGCCGCGCGCTCGACCTGCTTGTTCCAGCTCAACGAAACCTATTGATGCCCCGCATTGCCGCCGCCACAGCGATAGTCACCCCGGCGTGGACATCAGCGCCTCCCTTGCCGCCTAACTCATGACTCAAGGAGGCAGTTGGGCAAGAAAAACAGTTTCATCGCCTCCACCTGACGCCCGCCGTGTTACCGCAGCCGCTGCCGGAACCCGGTGGAAGTACCGAGCGGAGGGCACCTGAGTTGCTGCCGTGTCGCCTCACCTGAACGTGTGAAGGATCGCCGTGACCCGTCCGGCCAGGCTGGTGTCTGTGCGGCTCCCCCGACTGGAGCCGTCGCCACCACAGCCGAGGAGGAAGCCATGTCTACGCCAACCAAGCCGAGCATCGTGTTCTGTCACGGGATCTGGGCCGACGGCTCATGCTTCAACAAGCTGACCGCGCCGCTTCAGGCCGAGGGCCACGAGGTGATCTCCGCTCAGTACGGCCTCAACTCCAACGTCGAAGACGTCGCCGCGACGGTGCGCTACTTCGCGCGGGTCAGCAGCCCCATCATCCTGGTCGGCCACTCCTACGGCGGAGCGGTCATCACCGCCGCGGGCACCGATGACCGGGTAGCCGGGCTGGTGTACATCGCGGCGCTGGGGCCGGATGAGACCGAAACCTCCGAGAGCGAGCAGGCCAAGTTCCCGGTCACCCCGGCCTTCGGCCAGATCGAGGTCGCCGACGGGCGCGTCTGGCTGAAGCCGTCGGGCATCGGGTGCTTCTGCGGAGACCTGCCCGAGGAAGAGCAGAAAATCGTTTGGGCGACGGCCAGCCCCCCGGCGGCGACCTTGTTCGCCCACAACGCCCCGGGCGTGGCCTGGAGGACCAAGCCGTCCTGGTACGTCGTGGCCAACAACGACCAGGCCGTCAACCCGGAACTCGAGCGGGCCGCGGCCAAGCGCATGGGTGCCACCACCTACGACATCGACAGCAGCCACGTCCCCATGCTGTCCCACCCCGAATACGTCCTCGACGTCATCCGCGCCGCCGCCAGCGGCGTTTAGGGAATCGCGCCGGAACGCTGGGTGTCGCGCATTGGCCTGTCGTGAGGAGGCGTCAGGCCAATGCGCCGTCCGCAGAAAGAGTCCTCAAATGATCCAACCAGGAATCAGGACCACATCCCGCTGTCCCGCGATCACATCGACGTCGTCATCTCCAACTGCGTCAGCAACCTATCCGCCGACAAACCCTGGCCGCACCAACGAGCGTGCTGCCCCGGCCCCCCGGCCACAGACCAGTGGCGGCGGCATCGCTGCGGGCGTCCGCTCGGCTGCCAGGTGCGACAGACGATATCCATCTAACCCGGCATGAAGTCGTAGCCCGGAACGATGGCCCTTACCGAGCAGCGGCAGAGCCAGGGCGGCGGCCGGGCCGGAAGAGAGGATGGCAGGCATGAGCCCTGTTTCGCGCGGATTCCACCGCAGGCATCAGGACCCAGCTGAGACCGCGAGCCGCGTCCCGCCGGGCCAGTACCTGACCAAGGACTTCCCGGTCTTGTCGGCTGGCCCGACTCCGCACACGGCCCTGGACCGCTGGAGCCTCTCCGTGGGCCGCAGCGGCCAGCAGAAGACGTGGAGCTGGGCCGAGTTCCGCGCCCTGCCGAGCCAGGACGTGACCGTCGACATCCACTGCGTCACCAGGTGGTCCAAGCTCGACACGGTCTGGCAGGGCGTGTCGGTGGACACGCTGCTGGATATGGCCGGGCATGATGGCCCGTTCGCGATGGCGCACTGCGACGGGGGTTACACAACTAACTTGCCAGTGGCCGACCTGACTGGCGGCAAGGCGTGGGTGGCTTACGCATACCTGGCTTCTGGGAGAGCTACGGCTATCACATCTACGGAGACCCATGGCGGGAACAGCGCTACGCAGGCGACTGACCTGGCAGGCTGCCAAGGTCAGCGCCGTAACGGCCGAGACTGCGTCGGTGCGGACGATCGCCCTTGACGTGCCGGACTGGCCCGGTCATCAGGTCGGCCAGCATCTGGACATCCGGCTGACCGACGAGGACGGGTACGTCGCTGAGCGGTCCTACTCGATCGCCTCGGCGCCGAGCGAGCCGGTCGCCATCACCGTGGAGCGGCTGGACGACGGGGAGGTCTCGCCATACCTCACCGACGAGCTCTGCGCCGGGACGACCTGGAGTTGCGCGGGCCGATCGGCGGCTACTTCACCTGGACGCCTGAGGACGGCGGCCCGCTTCTGCTGCTGGCCGGCGGCTCGGGGGTGGTGCCGCTGCGGTCCATCCTGCGGCACCGCGAGCGCACCGGCAGCACCGTCCCGGCCCGGCTGCTGTACTCCTCCCGGACGCTGGACGACGTGATCTACCGGGCTGAGCTCGACCAGCCCGCCCGCTATGTCGAGGTCATCTCTGTGCTGACCCGCCACCAGCCGCCAGGCTGGACCGGGTACGCGCGCCGCGTCGACGCGGCCCTGCTGGCCGAGGTGGCGTGGCCCATCGCCGAGATGCCGCTGGCCTACGTCTGCGGCCCGACCAGCTTCGTCGAGACGGTATCCCAGGCCCTGGTGCAGTCCGGCTACCCGCCGCAGCGGGTGAAGACCGAGCGGTTCGGCGCAACGGGAGGAACCTGATGGACGCAGTGGACGGGAACGCCATCGGCGGCCTGCTGCACGAAGTCTTCGGCACCGAGATGACCGGCGCCGCTAGTGTCTGCGGGACCTGCGCTGATGCTCGGCCGGTCGCTGAGCTCGTGGTCTATCTGCACGCGCCGGGCACGGCCGTCCGCTGCCGGACCTGCGACAGCGTGCTGATGGTCTTCGTCACGGTTCACGACCGGACCTGCGTGGACCTGCAGGGCCTGGCTGTCCTCGGCTAGCGCGAAGACACATGAAGCCGGCAATTGCGTTGGCACTCGGCAGAAAACGATTTGAACTATCCCGAGTCTGACTCGGTCACACTGAATGTACCCAGGACTTCGCTTTCGATCGCTTTCATTTTCGAGGGATAGTCTCGATGGCCGTTATCTCGTTGGAACAAGATCAAAGTGAGTGGCAGATTGAGTGTCAAAACCGTGCTCGCGAGGGCTTATCTCGAGCTTGTGAGTGCTCGCGTGTGCTCGTGTTTTTCCAGGTCAGCGCGGTCTACCTGTGCTGATGGAACTTGACGGGGGTTCATGGTAAGGAGAAGGTCTACGGTTCGATTCCGTAAGGGGGCTCTGCAGTTCAAAAGATTTTTTCGAAATTATGCTCTGTCTTGTGATGCCGTTTTCACGTTGTCCGCACCGCGACATGGGGGCCAAGTGGCTCGCCGATAACCGGGTGTCCGCAGCCTGGTGGCCGGTTCAAGCACGCGTGCCGCCGCCGCGTCAGTCCCATTCGCCGTCCGGCCCGTGGGGATAGCTGGCTGCCAGATCTTGTGACGCTACGCAACACGCATACAGATGTCGAGGCGCCCGCGAGCGGCCAGATCGCCGAATCCGGCGTCGGTTGAGGCCCAGACCCCTGATGTTGGTCCCGAGCGCGGATCGGCAGTTATGGGCGGCGGTCGGCGCTGACGATCAGCTTTGGGTAGTTCGGGTATACCGCCGGACGGGGATCTCAGTCGATCGGCTCGCGATGCACCCACTCGACGAGGTTGTCGGACGCGAGCGCCCGCACGCGCGCGGCGTACCGGGCGAGGTCGGCGTCGTCGAGGAGGTCGCGCCACTGGCCGCTCGTGCCGCGGCTGAAGAACGCGGCGGGATCGATCCAGTGCTCCGGACCGCCGCCGGGGACGGTCATGTCGGCCCTGCTGCGCATCGACTCGAATGTCGCCGCCTGGACCAGGCGAGGCCATCGGTGCTCGTCGACACCGATGCCGAGGCGCGCGGCCATCTGCCGCATCTGCCCCTCCAGGTCGGCCTTTAGGTCGTCGTAGTGCAAATACACGACGTCGAGATCGTCGGCGGCGTCCCGG
>Ga0335075_10018641_pt1 | contig 10286 bp, 5 predicted proteins | sample Lox_Sample_24_FD_206723 | JGI IMG/M metagenome (GOLD analysis project Ga0335075, IMG submission 206723) | Soil microbial communities from Loxahatchee National Wildlife Refuge, Florida, United States - Lox_Sample_2.4 | ecosystem: Environmental > Terrestrial > Soil > Wetlands | place: USA: Florida... | reverse complement strand
CCCGAGAGAAACACTCGGGGCGCTGACGCGACCCCGCTCGCCTGTGGGGCTGCACTCTCTTTAGAAGAAGAACACGACTTTTTCGTAGAAGAATTCCCACACGCCGTAGAACAACGCGTAACCCAACGCATGCTTGCCGCAGCGAACTTTGGCGCGGACCTCCGTGCCGCTGGTCAACGCTTCGCGCGACAGAGCGTAGGCGGGATCGATGCTCGGATCGTCGATGCTGACGTAAGCGATCACCTCCGGCTCCGATTCGTCCTTTTCATCGCGATTGGGCACCGCCTCACTGGCGATACGATCGCGATAAAGTTTTCCCCGGTAGGTCCGGGACGGATCGCTGCGGAGCAGGAAGTCCACGTCCAACGGCTGATCTTCTTCTTTGCCCTCGTAGGCCTTGAGCACCTGGCTGATGTGCTTTTGCGGGATGCGCAGCTCGATCTCCCAGGGACCATCCTTGGCACCCAGCTTCAAGATCGGATCGGAAGGCTTGGCAGTGCGGTTGAGCCAGTCGTCCTTGAAGTTGCCGCTCAGGACGGTCCACTCGGGTCGGCTCAGTCGCATCTTTTCCTCGGAGGTGAAAGACGGCGCCCGCAGGTAGAACTCGCCGTAGTTGTCGTGGTTGGCGTTGTTGTGCTCGACGAATTCACGGCGTTCGCGCTCTCTCTGCTTTACCATCTCGCGCTTAAGCTCTTCGCTCTCCCACAAATTCTTTCTCTCTTTTTCCGCGATGTCCGTGTTAGCGCTGTGACGGGCCACCTGGGCTTCCTGCTTAGCTCCTTCGATGGCCGCATCCAGCGTGCGCAGCTTGGTGTTCAGATCGGGGGAAAACATCGTGGCCAGGTTGCTGCCTTCGCTGAGGATGTCGTTCGGCTCAACCTTGAACGACACGACGTATCCCGTGGTCGGCGCGTAGACAATGCGCCGCGCCCACGGCACCAGCTTGCCGTGCGACTCCATCTTCAGCTCGTAGGGCATCAGAAACATCATGGCGCCGAGGAAGCTCAGCAGGCCGACGACGGCGGCAGTGATGGCCTTGGCCTTGCCGCCGATGCCGTCTTGCAGAGTAGCCAGCGGCTGCCACACAATGCGTCCGGGGATGCGGCGATGCTCGACGGCGTTGTACAGGGCCGGCGTCGCGTGGCGGGCGACGACATCCAGACGCGCGATGAGCTGTTGCGGCTCGGCGGGCGGCTCGAAGCACTCCATCAACAGCGCCGACCGCGGCGGGCGCTTGCCGGTTTCACGCTCGTCGCGCAGCGGCTGCACCACCAGCAGCTTGCTGTTGCTTTCGGCCAGGTAATTGTCCAGGGCCGCCAGCACCTTGGGCGGCAGGCTATCATCGCGCGCGCCATTGAAGATCAGCTTCTCGCCCCACTTGATTACTTGCTCGCACAGCGCCTGCATGAGGCGGACCAGGTTGGAGCGGCGCTCGACGATGTCGGCGCCGCTGACGGCTTCGATACGAGCCTTGGAGCCGTACTGGCGAATGGCGACGGTGACGCGATCGCACTCGATGAGGCGTCGGCCTTCATTGGCCACCTGGTAGGCAACTTCGGTGGGATGCAAGCTGGAGTGGACCTGGCGAGCGAAGGCTTCCAGCTGCGTCCACACCTGCTGCTGACCGCTGAGCTGTCCCATGATCTGGTTGCGCTGATAGCGCGAGGACAGCTCGGCCATGTAGGTCATGTATTGCAGGTAGCCGGCGACGGCCTGCGGCGGACGATTGGCGTGCTGCCAAATCTCGATAATGCCGGCGGGCTGCTGGTTGACGATGATCGGCGTCAAGAGCAGTAGATGATTGCTGAGGTTGCCGGCGGCGGGCTTGCCGTCGGCGGTGACGCCGCCGCCGCTTTGCGGCGGCAGGTGAATCGGCCGGGGCTGTAATACTGCCTGCCGCAACAATTCCTCGTGGCTTTGACGCGCCTGCTCATTCTGATCCAAACCAATCTCTTTGAGATTAATTTGATACTGTAATTGTAAATGTCCCTGCGGCGTGCGCGCCCACACGGCGCCGGCCGGCGCGGCCAGGGATTCCAGCAAGCGCTTCAGCATCTCGCCATAGAAAGCGCCGGGAGCTACGCCCGACTCACTGAGCTTGGCGACCTCCTCGAGCCGCAGAGCGATTCGTCGGCGTTCCTGTTCCAGGTCTGGAGAGCTGACCTGTGCGTTAGGAGCGGCATTCACGGCTCAACCTCACTTCCAGGAATGTGATGGGATGCAACGGTGCGTGTCACAAGATTCCATTAGGAAATCATCTTACAATAGTCATTCCGCCAGCAGCTTGCAAGAGTCTATTTTGTGTGAATTAACAATTTTATCACAAGCGGCTTTACGCCGCCGCGGAAGCGCGGCGTCGCTGCCAAAACTGATCGCCTTCCCAGGTGACGATAGACTGCATCAGGTCGCAGGGATCAACGCGGGGTTGGGGCAGCGGCCAGGCGAAGCGTTCGGCTGCCGCCAACTGTCCCGCCGCGCCGCATGCGTGTTCCACACACCACAAGCGGACGAAATGCGCCATCGCTCGACCACGCCGGCACAGCCAATTCACCGCTGCCGCAGCCTCTTCTCGATTTTCCAAGCTCATCAGCTCCTCGGCTTGCTCAACCAGCCATTCCACTAGAATGCGCGCCTCCTCATCCCCCAAGCCGCGTGTCAGACGCTCGTCGCTTAGGATGTGGTGGAGCAACGGATCTGCCACCATGATAGCCTTTCCCCCTCCGGCCGCCGCCGCCCCGAAGTTCTGACTTCTGAGCTCTGAGTGCTTAAGACTCAGAACTCAGAACTCGGAACTTCTTTGGCACGGCTCCCCCGCGGCCTCCTTCGCTGGTTATAATCCCACAAAGAAGGGGCTTCCTATAGCGATGGCGTCGTTCCTTCGCAACATCAAAATATCGATCCAGCGTAACACCCTTTGCGTCCGCAAGCTTGCCGCAAGACGTGAAATCGTTCACATTCTGGAGCTGTTCACTAAACAATACGTATCCTTCTCCCTACTGTGACGTTCCCAGGTAAGAAAAATTCCCGATAATGACTCCGTTGCCGGATGAGCTTGTGGGGATTACATCGTTGACATCTCCCCTCGTTCCGGTTGAGCTGCCGAAGACCGCCTTCGTCTTTTGTTTGGAGGCAACATCCATGCCGTCACTCCACCTTACGACTTTTCAAACAGAGGCGACGCCGCCGTTGGGACATCCGCTGTGCGGCGGCTGGATTGAGCCGGTACGCGGCGTCGATGATCCGCTGCGCGTGCTGGGTCTCGTCTTGCTGGGCGCCGGGGCGCCCGTTGTATTGTGTGCCGTCGATTGGTGCGGCCTTCGCAACGACGCCAACAGGCTGTGGCGGCAGGCTTTAGCGAAAGCGGCGCACACCACGCCGGAACGCGTCGCCATCCACTGCGTTCATCCCCACAATGCCCCCTTTGCCGATGTCGGGGCGCAACAGCTCCTGGAGGCGGCCGGCGCGCCGGCGTCGCTGGACCTCAAATTTTTTCACCGCGTGGTGCGCCAGTCTGCTGATGCTCTTGAAGAAGCACTCAAGAAGACTGTGTCGTTTTCGCACATCGGGATCGGACAAGCGCGCGTTGAGCAAGTCGCTTCCAATCGCCGGATCGTCGGCGCGGACGGCAAGATCCGCTTCACTCGCTATAGCGCCACGAAAGATCCCAAGGTCCGCGCCGAGCCGGAAGGGCTGATCGATCCGTGGCTGAAGACGTTGAGCTTCTGGAAAGAGGAGCAGCCGCTTGCCGCCCTGAATTACTATGCGGTACATCCGATGAGCTACTACGGCGACGGCCGGGTGACTGCCGACTTCTGCGGCCTGGCTCGGCAGAAACGCCAGGACGAGGAGCCGAAAATCTTCCAGATGTACTTCACCGGCTGCGCCGGCAACGTCACGGCCGGCAAGTACAACGACGGCTCGAAAGCCAATCGTCCCGTGCTGCGCGATCGCATGTACACCGCGATGAAATCGGCCTGGAAAGCGACCAAGCGCCATCCGCTGACGACCTGGGAATGGCGTGTTGAGCCGCTGCGTCTGCCGCCGCGTCGCGAGAAGTCGTTCGGCGAGGAGGAGAGTCGTAAGCAGCTGGAAGACGCCAAGGCCGCAAAGGCGGCGCGCGGCAACGCCGCCTTCCAGCTGGCCTGGCTCAAACGTTTGGAGCGCCCTATCGACTTGACCTGCCTCGATCTGGGGAAGGCGCTGGTTGTTCATCTGCCGGGCGAGCCTTTCATCGAATATCAGCTGAAAGCGCAACAGATGCGAAAGGATACGTTTGTGTGCGTGGCCGGATACGGCGACGGCGGTCCCGGTTACATTCCGACGGATAAAGCTTACCTGGAAAGAGGTTACGAGCCGACCGTGGCCCTGGCGGCGCCGAGTGAAAAACGACTGACGGAGGCGATCGCCAAGCTGCTGAAGTCGAAATAAAAACCGCTTGCGGCTTAGCGGCGAACGCCAAGCCGCAAGCGGCACACGGAGGAGTTAGCTCTTGCCTTCGCCGGCGGCGGCGACCAGCTCGGGCGTGCCGGTCGTCGTGGCGTCGAAGTACACCTTCTTCTCGCCGTTCTCCTCGCCGGCACGTACCGTAATGGTGTCCTTGCCGACGAAGCGGCCGTGCAAAAGATCCTCGGCCAGCGGGTCTTCGAGGTAGTGCTCGATGGCCCGGCGCAGAGGACGCGCACCGTATTCCAGACTGGTGCCCTTGTCGATCAGGAAGTCCTTGGCTTCCTCGGTCAACACCAGCGTCAGGCTCTTCTCGGCCAGGCGCTTCGACACCTTGCTCAGCTCGATGTCGATGATGCGCTTGAGGTTGTCCTTGGTGAGGCTGCGGAAGACGATGACATCGTCCACGCGGTTGAGGAACTCCGGCCGGAAGTTGCGCTCCATCTCGGCCTTGAGCTTCTGCTTCATGCCCTCGTAGGTGGCCTCCTCATTGCGCCGCGCCGACGAGTGGATGCCGAACTCCTGCCGGCCGGCGATCTGCTCGGCGCCGATGTTCGTCGTCATGATGAGGATGGTGTTCTTGAAATCGATGGTTCGGCCGACATTGTCGGTCAGTCGGCCTTCTTCCATGATCTGCAAGAGCATGTTCCACACTTCGGGATGGGCCTTCTCGATCTCGTCGAGCAGGACCACGCTGTACGGCCGGCGGCGAATCTTCTCCGTGAGCTGGCCGCCCTCTTCGTAGCCGATGTAGCCCGGAGGCGCACCGATCAGACGGCTGACGTTGTGCTTCTCCGAGTATTCGGACATATCGATCTGCACCAGGGCGTTCTCGTCGCCGAACATGAAGTGGGCCAGGCGCTTGGCCAGCAGCGTCTTGCCGACGCCGGTGGGTCCGGCGAAGATGAAGCTGCCGATCGGACGCTTCGGATCCTTGAGTCCGGCCCGGCTCTTGCGCACCGCCTTGGCGATGGCCGTGATGGCCTCGTGCTGGCTGACGACCTGCTTGTGCAGTTCGTCCTCCATCTTGAGGAGGCGCTGCGTCTCGTTGTCTTCAAGCCGCTTGAGCGGAACGCCGGTCATCTTGCTGACGACCTCGGCAATCACTTCCTCATCGACGACGCCGTCGATCTCCTTCGATTTTTCGCGCCATTCGCGGGTGACTTGCTCTTTCTTCTTCTTGAGCTTGTCGGCCTGGTCGCGCAGATGAGCGGCCTTCTCGAAATCCTGCTCGGCGACGGCGGCTTCCTTCTCCTGATTGAGCTGCTCGATCTGGCCGTCGATGTCCTTCAAGTCCGGCGGCCGGGTCATGGCCTTGAGGCGAACGCGCGCCCCGGCCTCGTCGATCACGTCAATGGCCTTGTCGGGCAGGCAGCGGCCGCTAATGTAGCGATCCGACAGCTCGACGGCGCTGTCCAGCGCCTCGTCCTTGATCTGCACGCGATGGTGCGCTTCATAGCGATCGCGCAGGCCGCGCAGGATCTCGATGGTCTCCTCCTTGGACGGTGGATTGACGATGATCTGCTGGAAGCGGCGCTCCAGGGCGCCGTCCTTCTCGATGTACTTGCGATATTCATCGAGCGTGGTGGCGCCGATGCACTGAATCTCGCCGCGAGCCAGAGCGGGCTTGAGGACGTTGGACGCATCAATCGCGCCTTCGGCGCCGCCGGCGCCGACCAGTGTGTGCAATTCGTCGATGAACAGGATGGTGTTCTTGGCCCGGCGCACCTCGTTCATGACGGCCTTGATGCGCTCCTCGAACTGACCGCGATACTTGGTGCCGGCGACCATCATGGCCAGGTCGAGCACGACAATGCGGCGATCGCGCAGCAGCTCCGGCACGTTGGCATCGACGACCAGCTGGGCCAGCCCCTCGACGATAGCGGTCTTGCCGACGCCGGCCTCGCCCAGCAGCACCGGATTGTTCTTGGTGCGGCGGCTGAGGACCTGCACAACGCGCTCGATTTCGTTTTGCCGGCCAATGACCGGATCGAGCTTGCCCTGGCGGGCCAATTCCGTCAAATCGCGGCCGAAGCTGTCGAGGGCCGGCGTTTTCGACTTGCCCTTGTTGGTCTGTCGTTCTCCGGAGCTTCCGCCGCTACTTTCTTCCGTTGCCATATTGTGCCCCAGTAAATTCAGGACTTCCTCACGGACATCTTCCAACTTTAGCCCCAGGTTCATGAGGACCTGGGCGGCCACGCCTTCCTGTTCGCGGAGGAGTCCCAGCAACAGGTGTTCGGTGCCGACGTAGTTGTGATTGAGGTTCCTGGCCTCTTCAATGGAGTATTCAATGACTTTCTTGGCCCTGGGAGTCTGCGGCAGCTTGCCCATCGTGACCATGTCCGGGCCGGACTGCACGATTTTCTCGACCTCCAGGCGGATCTTGCGGAGATCGATGTCGAGGTTTTTCAGGACGTTGGCGGCAACGCCTGAGCCTTCCTTGACCAGTCCCAGGAGGATGTGCTCGGTGCCGATGTACTCGTGGTTGAAGCGCTGGGCCTCCTGGTTGGCCAGCTGCATCACCTTGCGAGCACGGTCAGTAAAGCGTTCATACATTCCTGCCATCTCCACTTCAAGGGATCACGGCTGTTAAGCTGACGCGGCGCAGCTGTGGTCAAGTACGGTCGGTAAAACGCTCTTACGTTCCGCCGTCTCCTTTCTTCCTTCCTTCAATGCGGCCACGGTGTTTCCACCGTGGAGATGACCAGCCGTACCGTGCCAGTTTACCAGCCGTGTCAGAGGGTGTGGGAGCACAAAAGGTGAATAGCCCATGACCCTATCAGATTGTAGTGCGATCAGAGCAACAAATCAATCCAGGGCGGCGCGGCCGGTTTCGCGCACCAGACAAGCGGCCTCAATGCCGCGCGGCGAGATAAGCCAGCAAATTCAACAATTCTCGATCCGCCAGCAGATCCGGCAATCCGTCCGGCATGATCGAGGTGGGCAGCGCGCGATTTTCGACAATCGCGCGCGTGTTGACTTTGAAGAAATCGCCCTTGGAGTCGAGGTAGGTGTACTGGTCCAGCTCCGTCTTGACGAGCATGCCAGTGCGGACTTTGCCGTCGCCGGTTTCAATCTGCCACGTCTGATAATGCGGCGCGACCGTGTTGCTGGGACGCAGGATCGATTCAAGGATGTGGCGGCGATCGGTCCGGCCAATGCTGCTCAGATCGGGTCCGACCTGCGCCCCCCGCCCCTCGACGCGGTGACAGCGCGAGCAGGCGGTTAGCTTCGGATGAAAGAAGACGCGCCGCCCCGCCTCGCGGTCGGCCGGGCCTTCCAGGCGCTTCAGCCAGCCGTCGAGGTCATCCGGTCGCGGCCGATCCTTGACGAACGGTCGCCCGAGCAGCCGTGCGACGAGAGCGGCGTCCTCCGAGTGACGACGGGCTGTCATCTCCAGCAGCTGCTTCTGCTCGCGATTGAGTGGAACATCCTTCAAGGCACGCAGTCCTTCCGCGCGCAAAACGGCATTGTCGCTCGCAATCACGGCAAGCAACGTATCGAGATGTTTCGCCGCTTGTCCGGACAGGCCGAGGACGGCCTGAGCGCGCACGGCATCCGAGAAACGTGAATTAGCAATGGCGTCAAGCAGCAGCCGCTCCCGGCCCGCGTTTGGATGTTCACTGAGCGAGCGTACCGCTTCCAGCCGCAGCGCCGGCTCGCCGCGTGCCAGCAGCTCGCCGAGTAAAGCGAGAGTCAGCTTCGGATGCGAAGCGGGAATCGTCTGGAGCGCCAGCACGCGCAGGCTTGGTGGACTTTTCTCGTCCTTGAGGCGATCGAGAAAATAATCCGTCATCTTTTTTTCGCTGACGTCGCGATCGTCCAGCCGCGCCAGCGCCGCCGAGCAGGCGAAGAACAGACGCACGTTCAAGGCGCGATCTTTCAACATCTCGGCGAGCGCGGGGCGAAATGCATTCAGCTTGAGATCCGCGATCCACTTGATCGCGAGAAACCGCACGTCCTCATCGGAATCGCTGAGGAACATCGGCAGCCGGCGTGTAGCTTCCGGACGGCCGGATGCGCGCCAGGCCAACAGCAGACCGATACGCTGCGCCGGCTCCTTGAGCGAATGCGGCTCGACGGCGGCGAGGCGCTGCGGCTGAAGGCTCAGCTGCCGTACCGCTGCGCTGCGCAGAAACGGATCCGGATCGGTGAGCAGCTTCAGCAGACGCGGCAGGTCGGCTTCGCCCTTGAGGGCGGCGATCGCCTCCAACCGCACGGATGGAGGATATTTGGGATCGATAAATCGACTTGCAATCTCGCCACGCCGCGCGAGCGCGCGCACGGCCAGGGTACGGAGCGGTGTTTGCGATTCCTTCTCGGCGAACGCCGCGAAATCGAGCGTGCGATCCTCGGCGTCGATCAGCGCGGTCAGGGCGGCGGCGCGGACGCGAACGTCCTTGCTCGTCAGCTGCTCGCGCAGGAAGCCGCGCCCCGCATCATCCTCCGCAAGCTGGCGTGCTGCCGTCTCGCGGATGGGCCGATGAGCGCTCGCCAGCGCGCGGCGCGGATCGCTGGGCCGTTCGTATTTGCCGGCCTCGCGCGAGCGAATGTGCCAGATCGCGCCCTTGTTGTGCAGGTTGTAATCGCGGCGCACCCAGTCGGTGAAGAACAGTGAGCCGTCCGGCGCCATGGCCAGACCAACCGGACGGAAATTCTCGCCGCCCTGCACGAACGGCTTGCGCTCCGCCGTCCACGAGGCGCCGCGCTCCTTGAGTCGATAACGCTCGACGCGATGATCCGCCCAGGACGTTACCAGAAGATCACCGAGATACTCGCGCGGCAGGCCGTCGGACTCGTAGCTGAGTATCTCGCAGGGCGCCTCGCCGGTGCCGCTCACCATCGGCAGCGTGCCCGGCAGCTGGCCGTCCCAGGACTGGAAGGGATGTCGTCCGGAACGGCCGTAGCGGAACTGGTAGCCGTAATCGCCGCCCTCGACGACGTGAATAAGCCGGCACGGCGGCATGGCATCGGGATCGTTGTCCACGGCGAAGACGCGACCGAAAATGTCGCGGCAGACGCCGAACGGGTTCCAGAAGCCGGTGGCCACGCGCCGCAGCTTTCCGCCGTCCGCGGTAGACCAGAAAATGCTGCCGCCCTCGCCGCCGCCGGTCAACGTGCTGCCATCCGTGCCGATCAGCTTGTAGTCCGCCCCCAGGTTTTCGCCGAGGCCGAAATATAGGTTGCCGCGCGAATCGAAGGCCACGCCGGAAATGCCGTTGTGCGGATAATCGCCCTTCGTGTCGAGGAAAACGATACGGCGATGCTCCTCTGCCTTGCCGTCCCCGTCGGCGTCGCGCAGGCGCAGAATTTCGTTGCGCGTGGCCAGATACACGGAGCCATCCGGATGAACGGCGATGTCCATCGTCGCCCGCGTGCCCTCGAAGAAGGTGGTGAAGCGATCCGCCTTGCCGTCGCCGTCGGTGTCCTCGACGAGCCGGACGCGATCGTGCTTCGGCCCCTGGTAACTCGACGGACGAAAGTGAGTGTGGCTCTCGATGACCAGCAGCCGGCCGCGTTGGTCGAAGGCGACGCCAATGGGGTGAACGATGTCCGGAGCAGCGGCGAAGAGATCGACGCGCAGGCGCGGGTCGTGAATTTGCGGGTGTTGCGGAATTTTTTTGTCGGCGGAGTATGTCGGCGAAATGGCCGTGCCGAAGAACAAGAGCACATGGATCGACGACACAAGTAGGATGCGTTTCATGGCAAGCGTTCCCCAAATGGTTTTGGCTTTTTTGGAGTGCGGCGCTTTTCCGCCGCTTTGTTTTGCTTATTGTTTTTTGAAAACAAATGGTTTTGGCTTTTTTGGAGTGCGGCGCTTTTCCGCCGTTTTGTTTTGCTTA
>Ga0335075_10018640_pt1 | contig 10287 bp, 11 predicted proteins | sample Lox_Sample_24_FD_206723 | JGI IMG/M metagenome (GOLD analysis project Ga0335075, IMG submission 206723) | Soil microbial communities from Loxahatchee National Wildlife Refuge, Florida, United States - Lox_Sample_2.4 | ecosystem: Environmental > Terrestrial > Soil > Wetlands | place: USA... | reverse complement strand
CCGACTGGTACCGGGCCGCGACGCTGGTGCTCGTGCCATCGCATTCGGAGTCGTTCGGCCTGGTGGCACTCGAGGCGCAGGCGTGCGGGACGCCGGTGGTCGCCGCCGCCGTCGGCGGACTGCGCACCGCTGTCGACCACGGAGTCTCCGGCATGCTCGTCGAGGGCCACGATCCGGCGCAGTACGCAGTCGCTATTAAGGCCTTGCTCGACTGCCCTGGAATGCTGGCCGATCTATCGCTGGGGGCCGTAGGGCACGCGCGGCGCTTTGGCTGGGACGCGACGGCGGACGGGCTGATCGACGTGTACGCCGACGCGATACATCCTCGGCTGGCGGACCGCGCGAAGTCGCCGTAGCCCGACCGGGTATACCGGTGCCATGGACGAGGCAGCCAACATCGGGCGGGCGCTGGCCGATCTCGGGCTGGACTACGAGAACCCTAGGCCGGGCGCGTACCTGGTCAAGCTGGCCGGACAGCACAAGCTCGCGACCATGACCTGGCTTATCGCGGACCGGCACAGCCTGCTGATCGAGGCGTTCTTCTGCCGCCAGCCGGATGAGAACCACGAGGAGTTCTATCGCTTCCTGCTCGGCCGCAACGGGAGGATGTACGGGGTGCATTTCGCGATCGACCCGGCCGGCGACGTGTACCTGGTCGGGCGCCTGCCGCTGTCCGCGGCGAGCGATGTCGACACCTTGCTCGGGTGCGTGCTCAGCTACTCGGACGAGAACTTCGACAAGGCCCTTGAGCTGGGCTTCGCCTCCGCGATCCGGCGTGAATGGGCCTGGCGAGCCAAACGCGGCGAGTCCTTGGCCAACCTGCAGGCGTTCGCCCGCTTCGCCGCCCCCGATCCGTAACTGCCTATTTGAACGTGCGCATAACGGGTACATTGACGTCGTGAACCGGCTAGGCGAGCTTGAGCGTGCGATCATGGACGTCCTCTGGGATACCGACGTCCCGCTTACCGTGCGTGAAGTAAGCATCAGGCTGACTGAACGTAATCTTGCGCACACGACCGTGATGACCGTACTAGACCGGCTCGCGAAGAAGGGTTTCGCGAGACGGCAGCGTGATGGCCGGGCGTGGCGGTATTGTCCTGCTGCGACGCGGGAGGCCTACGTCGCCGAACTGATGCTGACCGCGCTGGATCAGACGGGTGACCGTTCCGCCGCGCTGGCCCGGTTCGCCCGGTTCGTATCCGGCGTCGAGGCTGACGTGCTTCGCGACGCCCTAGAGCAAAGCGGCGGAGATCATGAGGGGACTGGCTGACGCGGCACTGCTGGCCGTAGTCGCCGTCGGGAGCGTGGCGGCTGTGCCGGTCCTGGGGCGAGCCGGCTGGCCGCGCCGGTCGCCGGCCGCCGCTATCGCGCTGTGGCAGGCGCTCGGCCTGGCCGGCGGTACGGCGGCGGTCGGAGCGCTGCTGCTTGTCGCCCTGCCGGACGACGGGGATGGCCTGGCGCGCGCATTGCGGAATCTGCGGGTCTCGGTTTACTCGCCGGATGTCCCCCTGCTCGTGGTCCGACTGCTTGCCCTGACCGCGGGCCTGGCGCTGTTCTCGCTGCTGTGCTGGGTGCTGGCGGCCGCAACCGTAACGGTGATCTATGCCAGGCGGCGCCAGCTCGCGCTACTCGCGCTGCTCGCGCACGGCGACCCGAAGGTGCCCGGCGCGCTCGTGCTGGACCACCCGGCCGCCGCCGCGTACTGCGTACCTGGTCTGCGGTCCAAGATCGTGGTCAGCGCGGGCGCGCTCGAACTGCTCGGCCCTGCCGAGCTGGCCGCCGTGCTCGCGCACGAGCGCGCGCACCTGCGTGAACGGCATGACCTCGTCCTGCTCCCGTTCACCGCGCTGCGCCGCGCCTTCCCGAGGTCACGTACCTGCGCCAACGCGTACCGGGAGGTCGCGCTGCTCGTCGAGATGCTCGCCGACGACCGGGCCCTGCGCGCCCGGCCCGCCCGCGAGCTGGTGTCCGCCCTGGTCCGGTTCGGCACCGCCAGTCAGGTGTCGGTCGGCACACTGGCCGTCATGGCGGACAGCGACAGCGGAGTCGCCGCCAGGGTGAACCGTCTGCTCCTGCCCCGGCGCCCGCTGCCCGCGCCGGCCGTGGCCGGGATCTGCCTGGGTTCGGCGCTGCTAGCCGCCGCACCGGTTGCTCTCATGTTCTTCTGAATAACTGACGGTGGTGCTCGTCCCGTTGCTAGCTGTCCGGTGCTAGCTGTCCGGTGCCAGCTCTCCGGTACCGGTGGAGCTGGCGCCGGTGGAGCTGGCCGGGAAGGTCTGTCCCTACCAGGGGCCGTACGGGCCCATGTGGGTGCCGCCGCCACCGTTTGACTTGAAGTCCTTGACCTTGGGCCGGACGTCGGTGAGATAGACCGCGGCGGCGACGAACGCGGCGATCGGCAGGAACGACAGTACGGCTACGCTGCCGACGTAAAACGCATAGCCGACGCCGATGACCGTGGCCACGCCGTTGATAACCAGCCAGAGCGGCTTGCTCTGCTTGCCGACCGCGACGAACGCCTGGGCCGGCCTGGATACGGAGTCGACCAGCGCCCAGATCTCGATGACGGCGGCGAAAATCGCGATGGCCAGGAAGAAGTAGCCGACCACCGACAATGCTGACAAGTGAATCACGAACGTCACGCTACCCTTCGGAAGGCGCTTCCGCTGTTTGCTCGGCGGGTTCAGCCTCTGTTTGGCTGTTCTCCTTGCGGAACGACTCGTAGATCTCGAGCAGCACCTGCTTTTGCCGTTCGGTCAGCTCGGGGTCCGCGAGCAGGGCGGACCGGACGCCGGAGTCGGCCGGGCGGTCCTCGAGGATGCCTGCCCGCACGTAGAGCGCCTCCGCGGAAATCCGCAGCCCCTTGGCGATCTGCTGGAGGATCTCCGCGCTCGGGTTGCGCTGGCCGCGCTCGACCTGGCTCAGATACGGGTTGGACACCCCGGCCGCCTGCGCGAGCTGGCGGATAGAGATCCGGGCCTGCTCCCGCTGCTCCTTGATATACTCCCCGATCGAATTAACCGACACATTCCGCATAATTCGAGTCTACCCGCTGCGCTTGCAATAGCAAACGTGGAGCAAGCACCCCGGGAGCGGCCCCCGGCCGCCGATCCGCGCAACTTCATTATAGCTACAGCTGTTGCGTTATATAAGAACCGGCACATGCTGACATACAGGCACTGACGGATCGCCGTAACCTAACGCAACAAGTGTAACGCTACGACCTTGCCCTCCGCGATCAGGTGGGGGCCAGTGCCTAGGCGATGCCGAGGTAGTCCCGGGCCTCCGCGGAGGACATAGGCGGGCGCTGGGCGATTTCGGCCAGCTGGGTGGCGCGGGCCACCAGCTCGGCGTTCGCCGCGACCGGCCGGCCTCTGGCATAGCTGAGCGTGTCCTCCATGCCGACGCGCAGATGGCCGCCGGCCGCGAGGGCGCTGTACATCACCGGGATCGTCGTCCGGCCGATGCCGGTCGCCGACCAGGTCGCGCCCTGGGGCAGCGCATCGATGGCTGCGGCCAGCGCGGGCAGGTCGCCAGCCATGCCGCCGGGCACGCCCATTACCAGGTCACAGTGCACATGCCCGCCGGTCGGCGGGCCGAACTCGGCGAGCAGCCGGTGCAGCGTGGCCACGTGCCCGAGGTCAAACAGCTCGAACTCCGGCACTACGCCCCGCTCCTTGGTGAGCTGGTACAGATCCTTGATGAACCCCCACGGGTTCATGAACACGCCGTCGCCGAAGTTCACCGTGCCGCAGGTCAGCGAGCAGGCGTCCGGCGCGGCATCGAGCACGGCGAGCCGCGCGTCGAAACCGTCGGTCACCGCGCCACCTGTGGACAGCTGCACGATCAGGTCGGTTGCCTCACGCAGCGCGGCGACCGTGTCGGTCAGCCTTGTCGTGTCCAGCGTCGGGCGGGCCTGATCATCGCGGATGTGCACGTGAATGACCGCCGCGCCGGCGGCCTCGCACTCCTTAGCGGTGGTGACCAGTTCGTCCAGCGTGACCGGCAACGCCGGCGTGGCTGCCTTATCGGCTTCCGCGCCAGTGGGAGCCACTGTGATGAGCGTTTTGACCATATCCGCAGATTAGCGGGTTGGATAGCGGTCAGTTATCTCGCCAGGTGCTCACGAGCGAAGGCCAGCGACTCAGCCAAATCCGCGATCCTGTCCTTCTCGGTAGGCGCGCGGTTCGTCTTCACTTCGACCACCACGGCGCCTTCATAGCCGCTCGCGGTCAGGTAGCGCAGGAACTCCGCGCACGGCTGGCCGCCCCGCCCGGGAACCAGGTGCTCATCCTGGCCAGCGCCGACCACGGTGCCGGTGCCGTCGGCAAGGTGCACGTGGGACAGCCTGATGCCGAGTTCGGCGGCCATCACCATGGCGTCCGAACCGGACGCGGCGGTATGTGACAGGTCGAGCGTCACGTGTTCGGTGCTGAGCCTGGTCGGGTCCCAGTGCGGCGCATACCCCGCGACCCCCGCGCTGCCCGCTCGCAGCGGGAACATGTTCTCCACGGCGAAGGCCACGCCGCTCTCCTGTTCCATCTTCGCGATGCCCGCCTCAAACCCCCTGGCATACTCGCGCTGCCATAGGAACGGCGGATGGACCACCGCCACTGGAGCGCCGACGCGTTCGGCGAGGTCGGCGGACCTGCGCAGCTTCTCCCACGGCTCCCTGCCCCACACCCGTTGGGTGAGCAGGAGCGTGGGTGCGTGCACGGACAGGATCGGCATCTGGTGGTAGTCGCTGAGCCGGCGCAGCACGTCGGCGTCCTGGCTCACCGGGTCCGTGTAAACCATGACTTCGACGCCGTCGTACCCGAGCCTGGCGGCAATCTCGAACGCGTCCGGCGTACGCTCGGGATAAACCGACGACGTGGACAGCGCTACGCGCGTAGTCACGTCTGAAGTTTAGTGCCCACGCTCCGCTATGACGGCGCCCACGCCGGCGACCCGTGCGGCTGCGCGGCTGCGCGGCTGCGCCCAGGTGACGGGAAATGTCAGAGGCACCCGCTATGGTGCCGGTCATGGCTAAGTCGATGGCGGGGGCGACCGCCTACCGATGCACGGAGTGCGGCTGGCAGACATCCAAATGGGTAGGCCGTTGCGGGGAGTGCCAGGCCTGGAGCACGGTCACCGAGGTGGCCGCGGCGAACGGTGCGCGCTTCCGCACGGTGTCGGCGCACCGGGCCGTTTCCGCGCACAGCATCGTGCCGAGCACGCCGGCGGTGCCGATCGCGAACGTTGACGCGGCGGATGCCTGCGCACGGCCCACCGGCATGGACGAACTGGACCGGGTACTCGGTGGCGGGCTGGTGCCAGGCGCGGTCCTGCTGCTGGCCGGCGAACCGGGCGTGGGCAAGTCCACGCTGCTGCTCGAAGCCGGCGCGCTGGTCGCGGAGTCCGGTCCGGTGCTGTACGTAACCGGCGAGGAATCCGCGGCCCAGGTGAAGCTGCGCGCGGACCGGATCGGTGCGCTGCACGAACGGCTGTACCTGGCCGCCGAGACTGACCTGGACGCCGTGCTCGGGCACGTTGCCGACGTGTCCCCGCGGCTCCTGATCATCGACTCGGTGCAGACGATCGCCGCGGCTGGCGTGGATGGCGTACCGGGCGGCGTGACCCAGGTCCGCGAGGTCGCGGCCGCGCTCACGGCGGTTGCCAAGGAACGAGGGCTGGCCACGATCCTGGTGGGGCACGTCACCAAGGATGGCTCGGTGGCCGGGCCGCGCACGCTTGAGCACCTGGTGGACGTCGTGCTGCACTTCGACGGAGACCGGCACTCGCAGCTGCGCATGGTGCGCGCGGTGAAGAACAGGTACGGGCCCACCGACGAGGTGGGGTGTTTCGACCTCGGGGAGATGGGACTGATCGGGTTGCCCGATCCCAGCGGGCTGTTCCTGTCCACCCATGCCGAGCCGGTGCCGGGCACCTGCGTCACGGTGACGCTGGAAGGGCGCAGGCCGCTGCCCGCGGAGGTGCAGGCGCTGGTCGCTGCGACGTCGCTGGAGATTCCCCGGCGGACTACGTCTGGCCTGGACGGATCCCGGGTGGGCATGGTGCTGGCCGTGCTGCAGCGCAGGTCCGGACTGAAGCTGGGCAAGCATGACGTGTACGCGGCCACGGTCGGCGGGGTGCGGCTGACCGAGCCGTCAGTGGATCTGGCCGTCGCGATCGCGCTCGCTAGTTCGGCGTCGAACCTGAGCGTGCCCAGCGGAACCGTCGCAGTGGGCGAGGTGGGCCTGGCCGGCGAAGTGCGGCGGGTACCTGGGCTCGCCCGCAGGCTCGCCGAGGCTGAGCGGATGGGGTTCCGCCGCGCCGTCGTGCCCGCCGGTTCCGGGGCTCTGCCGTCGCCAGGTAACGGCGGGGCCGGGACGCTGGAGGTCCGTGAGGTGGCCGACGTGCACCAGGCGCTCGGCGTCGTGCTCGGCGGCTAGCCGACCAGCTTGAAGCTAGCCGACCAGCTTGAAGCTAGCCGACCAGCTTGAAGCTAGCCGACCAGCTTGAAGTAGCGGATCGGGCTGGACACGGTGCTCGTCCGCGCCTGGACCTGGTAGTAGCCGTTACGCGCATTCGCGGCTAGCACCTGGCAGCCGGGCAGGGTGATCATCCGGTTCCAGACGACTGCGGCCTGGGCCGGCACGCCCCTAGCCAGCTTGGCGACGTGGGCGTCGGCGCCCCGCGAGCAATCCGCGGAGTCCCAGATGATCCGGCCTTGCGACATCACGTCGACCTGGAGCTGGCCGGGGTTGAACTCACAGCTGCCCGCATACGTGGAAACCGCGTACACCTGAAACTCAGGGTACTCGCCCGGAAGGTAGCTCGGCCGGCTGGTGAACAGGCTCAGCACGACCGAACCCGCTGGGCACTGCCCACCGGGCGCCAGCCGCTGCTTCGTGGTTCCGCTGGGCACAGCGGAGGCGCCGGGACGGGCCGAGGGATGCGGCGGGCCCGGCGACTTGCTCAGGGACGCCGACGGGGATACCAACGGGGACGCGGATGCGGACGGGGACGCGGACGCGAATGATGAGGCCGACGGGGTCTCCGTCGCGGTGCGGCTGGGCGCCGCGCTCGCGGGCAGGCCTGGCACCGCGGTACCCAGCGCCGTCGCGGGCAGCAGGCTGGACGCGGACGTGGGCTGGCTCTTCGCGCCGCCACCGGAGAAGCCCCAGGCAAGGATGCCGAGCAGTCCCAGGCCGAGTGCCAAGGTGATAACGCGTCGCCGCCAGTAGGCATCTGGCGGGTTCTCGTCTTCCTCTTCGTCACGGTACTCGCTCCGATCCATACGGAGAGTATGCAGGGAATGACTGTGCCATACCCGCAGACCCGCCGGCCCCCGCGCACGGCAAGGGGCCGCTGTGCACCATGATGGAAGGCGTCATGGAAGCCACAAGTTATACCGAGCCGCTGCTCGCCTGGTACGCACGGGCCGCCCGGGACCTGCCCTGGCGTGCGGTCGGCGCCGGTCCGTGGTCGGTGCTGGTCAGCGAGTTCATGCTGCAGCAGACTCCGGTGAACAGGGTGCTGCCCGCCCATGCGCGCTGGCTCGCCAGGTGGCCGACCCCGCCCGCGCTGGCGGCCGAAACGCCGGGCGAGGCGATCAGGGAGTGGGGCAGGCTCGGCTACCCGCGACGGGCGCTCAGGCTGCATGAGACCGCCCGGATCATCTCCGTCAAACACAACGGGACTGTGCCCTCCTCGATCACCGAGCTCCGTGCGTTGCCCGGAGTGGGCGGCTACACGAGCGCGGCCATCGCCTCGTTCGCCTTCGGCCAGCGGCATGCCGTGCTGGATACCAACGTCCGGCGCGTACTGGCGCGGCTCGTCAGCGGGTCGGCCTGGCCGCGGTCGACTTCGGTGTCGGTAGCCGAAACGCGGCTCGCCGAATCCCTGCTCCCCGATGCGTCGCCAGTAGCGGCACGTTGGTCGGTCGCGGTGATGGAGCTCGGCGCGCTGGTGTGCGTGGCCGCCACGCCGCGCTGCGGCGAATGCCCGCTGGCGGACCAGTGCGCGTGGCTGGCCGCTGACGCTGGCTCTCGTGCGCGTCCTGGCGCGCGTCCTGGCGCGCGCCCTGGGGCGGGCAGGGCGCAGCGGTACGAGGGCACCGACCGGCAGTGCCGTGGCCGTGTTCTCGCCGTGCTGCGCGAGTGCGCCCACCCCGTTCCACGCACCGACTTCGACCTGGTCTGGCCAGATCAGGCTCAGCTCGACCGCGCCCTGGCCGGCTTGGTCACCGAAGGCCTTGCCAGCCACTCCAGCCACGGCTACACCCTGCCGGGCTCCCGCCCCTAGGTGCCTTACCGGCCAATGGTCAGCCCGTTCACCCATAGGCTTGGGCTACCGTAGATCGCGCCACTCCGGCGGACGAAGCATGGTGAGCCGACCGCGCCCGTCACGTCGGCCAGCAGGTCAAGGACGTTGCCCGCAACAGTGAAGGCACCTGCATTTCTAGCGCAGCCACGAACATCACGAATGACGCCGACAGCGCCAAAGGAAAAGTCACCGGTGATCTCGTTCGAGATATGCATTCCGTTCGCGTGAACTACCTCAAGGGTCATCTCCGCCGAAGATGCAGGAGGCGGCATATGCGGACCGTGCCACTGAAGTAGGAGAGCGCGCGGTCCAACGGTCACTGCACCGCCGCCTGCTGGCCGCCATCCGCAGCCGTTGCTGGTCTGGCCAGCTTGGTGCGCGTACCGAACATCGGAAAGGACGCTGTCGAGCCGTCCGCGGTGGATCAACCGCGTTAGCCGCGCAGGCGTGCCTTCGTCGTCAAAGGCGAGCGCAATGGGAGTGAAGACGCCCGTTGTGTCGTGTATGACACTGATCTGCTCCGCGCCCACGGCGTCGCCCAGCCGCCCGGCAAGCCGCGACCTTTGCTGCTGGATCGCATCGAGTTGAAGCGACGGTGCGAGAAGAGCCAGCAAGCGAGCGGCCACCGCGCCATGCAGGAGAACCGTGACGGGCGGGTACCAGGTAACAGGCTCGCCGCTGAGGATATCCACAGTTCTGCATGCGGCATCCATGCCAAGAGCGCGATCCGCGGCATCGAGCGCGTCGCCCAGAGTACGGCCGATGAACTGGCGGGCGATGTATGCGGGGCCGCGGCCTCGGGCGGCAATGCGGGCCTGTACACATGCCAACTGGTCCGCCTGCTCAACATAGCCGCCGCCGGTCTCGCCGAACGCTGTCTGGGTGTGCTCCAGGCTGGCGCAAAGCTCGATGTCCATGTCCGCGCAGCGAGCCAGCGCCGCCAGCCGGCTGAGCACCGCTTCGGGATTATCTTCGTCGTAGCCAGCCCCAGCCGATGGGTCGCACCGTGCCGATGGGTCGCACCGTGCCGATGGGTCGCACCGTACCGTCGAGAATTGCCGTGCGACCCGCTCGGACGGAGGCAAGACCGCGCCGACCGACAGGGCATCCTCGACCGCGCTCGCGCCCAGGTCGTCGCCCTTCACGACTGCGCAGCCCTCTCGTCCGTCCCGCCAGACGGTGACTGCCGATACGCTGGCCGCCGAACTCGACCATTGTGTAACACCAGTACTGTCAACGATGATATTTTGGTCGACCCGGCGGCATATCCAGGCCTCACATTCTGCGCCCACATATGCCGCGCTGCCGAGTATCTTGGCCACCGCGCTGTCGAGATCAAACATCTGTGCCCCCTACTAGCAGGGAAGCCACACGAAGGGTCGGCCCGCTCAGACCGACCGGCACGACCTGTCCTTGCTTGCCGCACTTAGCCGCGCCCAGTGCGGTGTCGTTGCCGACCGCGTCGATCATCCCGAGCACTAGGTCACCGCGCCCGGCAATAGTCGTGTCGCGGATCGGGTCGGTGATCCGGCCGTCCCTGATCAGATAGCCGTTGTTCACCCGGAACACGAATTCGCCTGTCGATTCAGTCACCTCTCCTCCACCGACATTCTCGGCGTAGATCCCGAATTCTGTTCCGGAGAGGATATCCTCGGGCCGGTCCGGACCAGCTGCCAGGCAGGTCGTGGACATTCTGGGAAGAGGCGGGTCGAGGACACTCGCGCATCGCCCATTCGCCGTGGGCGGCAGGCCGAGACGGTCGGCGGTGTATCCGCTGGTGAGCAGTGCGCGCAGCACGCCGTTTTCTACCAGCAGAGTGGGGCGCGCCGGCTGCCCTTCATCGTCGAAGCGGTAGTGCCCGACCGACCCTGCCACTGTAGGGTCGTCCGATATCGTGACGTGCTGGGCGGCGATAGGACGACCGATCTGATCAGCGTAGACGGAGCCGCGCAGGATCTCATCAGACTCCAGCGGATG
>Ga0335075_10018639_pt1 | contig 10289 bp, 7 predicted proteins | sample Lox_Sample_24_FD_206723 | JGI IMG/M metagenome (GOLD analysis project Ga0335075, IMG submission 206723) | Soil microbial communities from Loxahatchee National Wildlife Refuge, Florida, United States - Lox_Sample_2.4 | ecosystem: Environmental > Terrestrial > Soil > Wetlands | place: USA: Florida... | reverse complement strand
ATTTGAATTGGTTGACTGATTGAAATTGAAGATGAGAGAGATTGACGTGTGATGAAGAAAGAAAAGATTACATCACTGTGAAAGGGTTTATATACAAAATCATGGTCGAGTTTCCACACCAGGCAACAGGATTTCGAGGTTTACGCCGCTCAAAGCACGAACAGGCATGATAAAGCAGAAGTAGCGAATCAATGGGTGCAGAAATAAGATTCTAGAACACACATGAAGGTGTTGGAAGGTGGGGAAGGCAGATGGTAGACACGCGTTCCCGTCGTTTGATGGCCATGTAGGAGCTTACCAGGGAGATTGGCTGTCATTGTCGCCTCATGGTACAATGAAGCCAAAGGCAGCAGGAGTAATCAAGGATTGCGCAAGCACCGTCGGGGTGACTAAATACGCCACACCGCCACGCGCGCCCATGTGGCAAAGCGTCGGCCCGAAGCTTATTAGCGAGATGCCGAGTCCAATCAGATAAGATTCATCACGCCAGTAACGAACTACATGTCCTATATCTGAATCATCAACCAGCAGGGCTTCTTTCGTTCCACGTTCTGACGTGACGCAGACTCATTGCCACTTTCCATCTCGTCCTGCATATCGCGTTTCACTTTTCCTTTTCCTTTTCCGTAGAACCCACACCCCACATTTCAACGTTTAGTCTGGCCTGAGCGACGCGCGGGGCTCTGTTCCTGCAGACAGCCAGTAGCACGCAATCTTCATTGCTCTTGTTGTAATACAAGCTAGAAGCTTGGGTCTTGGAGCTTCTCAAGCTCAAGAATTGCTGATCTAGAAGCTTTTCCCTCTGTTTCCGTTTCTCTTCTGACCTCAATTGAAGATGAAATTTCTGACCTTTCTTCTTACTCTCCCCTTCTGGTCTGCTGCTGCCGTAGATGTTGGGCAGGCGCCAATTGGCCTGGGTGAGAAAGACAGCAGACCGAATGTCGTCTTTATTTTAACTGATGACCAAGACCTGCATATGAACTCTTTGGATTACACTCCCTTGACCAGAAAATACCTGTTGGAGGAAGGAACGTTCTTCAAATCGCACTATTGCACCGTTGCTCTGTGCTGTCCTTCCAGAGTCACCTTGTGGACTGGCAAAGCCGCACACAATACCAATGTTACTGACGTAAATGTGCCATACGGTTAGCACTGATACTCTGAGAATTCGAAAGCTGAGACTCATGATCGCTTCTTCAGGTGGATATCCAAAGTTTGTTGCTCAAGGACTAAACGAAAACTATCTACCAGTGTGGCTTCAAGCAGCCGGTTACAACACTTACTACACAGGAAAGCTCTTCAACACTCATAATGTGGACAATTACGACAAGCCATTCCCAAATGGATTCACCGGTTCGGTAAGTTGACCTTCTGTGGAGTTGAAAATATCTAACATGACTAGGATTTCCTCATTGACCCATACACATACCAATACCTAAACAGCTCCTTCCAGAGGAATCGTGACCCACCGGTCAGATATGAGGGCGAGTATTCGACTGACATCCTGGCTTCAAAAGCGTATGGATTCCTAGACGACGCTGTAGAGGCTGGCAAACCCTTCTTCCTTGTTGCCGCTCCCATCGCTCCTCATAGCAATGTGGCTTGGGAGGGTAAGGGGACGATTGGTGGCGATAAGTTCACTTTCTCTGCTCCCATTCCTGCTGAGAGACACAAAGACCTTTTCCCAAACGAAGTAGTCCCTAGAACTCCCAATTTCAATCCTGAGAAAGTAAGCGGCAGAAACCTTACCATTGCGTACTAAGCTAATTCCATTTTCTACTAGGCATCTGGCGTGTCTTGGGTTCGAAAGCTGCCTCGTCAAAGCGAAGAGAACATCGCGGCCAATGACCATTTCTTCCGCAATCGTCTTCGGGCTCTTCAGGCTGTTGACGAGCTAGTCGAAGGCATTGTGCAGCGTCTAGAATCATATGGAATACTCGACAATACTTACATCCTCTATTCTAGCGACAATGGATACCACATTGGCCATCACCGCTTACAGCCAGGCAAAGAGTGTGGTTTTGAAGAAGATATCAATATTCCATTCATCATCCGTGGCCCTGGAATCGCGAAGAACGTGACTTCCGACCTGATAACCACACACACCGATTTGTCTCCAACGATTTTGAGTTTGATCGGTGAGAAACCACGACCAGATTTCGACGGTCTCGCTATTCCAGTGACGGAAAACGAGATCAAATCTGCCAGCGACAATTGGCACGAGCATGTCACAGTGGAATACTGGGGTTTTGCCGTCGGTGAAGGCCAATTTGACAGTATGCCCACAGCCCGAATACTTCAAACTTGTTTCCAGCTCCTGACAGGCTTGCAGACCGTGTGCACCTCAACAACACCTACAAGGCCATCCGCGTGATTGGCAAAAGCTACAGCCTGTACTACAGCGTCTGGTGCAGCGGCGAGCACGAGCTGTACGACTTCAAGGTACGCCAGAGAACGCGCCTCTCCTACCTCAAACCAGCCATCCACTAACCCGCGCACAGCACGACCCATACCAGCTGCACAACCTGCTGGGCCACCACGCGCAGCCGGCGCCGCGCTCCTCGCAGCAGCTCCTCGGGCTGCCGCTCGCCAAGGTGGCGGCGCGGCTGGACGCGCTGCTGCTGGTGCTGAAGTCGTGCGCGGGCGAGCGGTGCGTGCGGCCGTGGGCGGCGCTGCACCCGGGCGGGGATGTGGCGTCGCTGAGGCAGGCGCTGGCGCCGCGCTTCGACGCCTTCTACGAGCGCGACCTGGTCCGCGTCCGGTTCGCCCGCTGCGAGCCCGGCTACATTCTGGACGCCGAGGGCCCGCAGTTCGAGGCCGATGGGCTGGTGTTTAGGGGCGGCGTGCATTGGTCCGAGTGGGTGTGAGTGCGATTGCCGCTGCTGGACGCGCCTGTTGCGTGACCCGGCATCGGGCTTACGAGTCGCGGTCCTTGTAGATTGTGCATCGAATCATTAGATAACTTGTTTCTCTTTTTGCTGTTGTGACGCCAATTCCTTTCTTCGGTTGTAATCTCAGTGCCGAGTTTGGCGGCACTTCTCCAGCCCCTGGGTCGACCCGAATCTGACCCTCGCCGCCTCAAACGTTTGTAAAGCTGTAAAGTTTATAAGTACCGTGCCTGCAATGATCCGACAGATTCGGATCATCCTGTCCTTTTGGCCCTGTTAGGGAAGAATTCCAGGCACGATCCTTACAAAAGCTCCACTTCCGGTACTCACCTGTCTCTCTTTCTCTCACTGCCCTCTCATTCCTTCTTCCCAAGCCCGAAGTCCTCGCCTTCAAACTCTCTGTCTCAGTTTCGCGACCCACCTCCAGGTAGCAACCAACCCATCACAGCCAATCCATGGCTTCCTTAACCGGACAACGCAACCATGCTGGCTCTGCCACTCCTCTCTCGCTCTGCTGATCGAAATGGACCGCGGTGGCTATAATGGCCGGTACAACAAAATTCACTTTGCGAGTCGAGCAGGCTGAGCTGTTCTAAGCCCAGATGGCCGTCTTATTTTAGAGTTCGTTATCGCAATGACGAGTGAGTCCCGCTGTTAGAGGCAGTAACAGTTTGAGCCTCAGAAAAGCACGGCGTGATAGCAGGCCGAGAGAGTACAGATGCGGCCTCAATAGGGCAAACCAATTTTGACAAGGGGTCCTTGATATCGTAAATTCAAGAGCAGCAATAGAATCACGTATGCTTATCTCGGGTGACCGTAGACTACACTCGGATTAGCAAATTGAAGCACAGCCCTGCCAGAGATACTTGACGTTATATTTAGCGCTGCGAGCTAAATGGCCCAATTTATTAGTAGCTGGCTTCTGTTTCTCGTTATACATGTCAACACACCTTAGTCTAGTTAATTTACTTGTTCCTCTCCATTGTTGGAGGCAGCCGTAATGACTTTTTTCAACTGCTACCTCGCTTTCGTTTACATAGTTTTTGTTTCGCTCCAGCCTTGCCAAGCAGAATGTTATCACCCTGACGGGTCGGACGCGGGCTCAGCGTACCAACCGTGTCACACAGGCGGACAAAGTATGTGCTGCGCTCTAAATCAGGTCAACGGATATTCGAATAGATGCCGCCCCGACAATCTTTGCTTCGAGGATGATACAGGACTTATATTCCGGGAATCGTGTACGGATCCGACATGGAAAGATCCAGCCTGTCTCCAGCTTTGTACTTCTGGATTTGGTGCGCACCCTTTGGCACAAGATTGCTATTTGTTGTTCATATTCACCGGTTTATTGACATATTTCCGCTATAGTGAATACTACAAGCGGCCAAGAGAATATGACGACATCCGATGTTAGAATGACTCTATGTGGTGACGGTAGCTATTGCTGTGGTGAGAGTAACTCAAGTTGCTGTCAGGTGGGAGGAGGATTCTGGGTGTCTGATAATACAGTTTATCCATACACGTCCTCACCATTCACATCTTCCTCGGCCAGCTCCAGTTCCGCCACAGGCAACCGGCTGCCAACTTGCACAAACTCGACCTGTCTCACAGATGACTCCAAGGCGAAAAAGATTGCACTAGGCGTAGGAATTGGGATCGGTGTTCCCACCCTAATCTTGATGGCGTCGATATTGTTTCAGGTAGTCAGGAGAAATAACAATACGATTGGAAATCACACGGTGAGCGGAGACCTGCGGAATAGAGATGAAGTGTCTCAGAAGAGTATGTTGGTCGAGCTACCTCTCTCTATATTACCGAGATCCGAGCTGGAAGCCACATGAGGGTGCAAGAAGGCGGAGGACTTGTGTTAGAGGATACAGGACATAGCTTAGGAGAAGGCTATGTTGTGGTCACAGGAAAGTAGTCGTTTAATAGACAGTTCGTAGGGAGTCTGAGTACTAGGTGAGGCCGCCTAAAGCGGCGTCAAAAACCGCCGGATACGGCGGCCAAAACTGCGACATTCAGCCTTTTTGTGTAACCTAAATTGTTCAGACATAGTGGTGGTAGCGTGCATATCCCTTGATTGGGAGAGGTCAGGGTAAATGAAATCCACGTCCACGTCCACGTCCACTGTGCTGCACTGTACTGTAGCATATTGACACTGTTATTGATATCCCTTTCACCGGTGATGCCTCGTGCACCCACTAAATTTAGTGGGGACATACCCTTTTCAATTTTTTTTAGAGCGGGGTATCTCACTACAAATTGGGTGGGACCCCACTAAAATTTAGTGGGTAAACGAGGAATCACCAGTGAAAGGGATAAATGATCTAGAAGACTCTATTTGTTTATCACGTCTAATAGCTTACTTATAGTTATTAGTCTTCAAACTCATCTTGCTCGTCTTCTTCGTCACTTTTAGAAGAATGACGTACTATGGAAGTACTATTCTCTTGCCCCTCTACGCTAGAGTCCCTCTCCTCGTCCGTCTCCTCTTCGAGTTCTTCTAGTTTTTCCTTGATGATATGATCAATGAAACCGGGTACCATAATGTTGGTAATGCGCAAAGCGTTCCAGAAATGTTCCCTTGTACCGTCACCGTTGAGACTCGGCTGGTAGAGATGTTCTGCAACACGAATGGACTCTATAGCTTCCCTGCTAGGCATATCGTTGCTACAAATCTCAGCGTACAGTTCCTGAATGGATTTTGCCTCCCGAGTTGCCTCTGGCTCTCTTGTGGATGATCGCGGCCCCTGGCGGAGGGCAATGTCTAACATATGTGGAATTGGTACGCGGGATTCAGCTGTGCCATGATCGGGTGTTGCTTGTTGCTGGATCGAAGCATTGCGACGCTCTCCGTCGAGCTCCAATGTTGCCGTTCTCCTTACCATAGTGATTAATTGCCCAACTGGAGATTCTGAATTTGTGTCACTTAATCTCTCTGGAGTGCCATGTCCAAATGGTACGGGAAAAGTAGGTGCTCGACGGGTATGTCGTTTGGCTGTAAAGTTGTGGTCTGAGGGAACTTCAGACGCAGTCAATGTTGGTAGTTGTGAATCCGTTCCAATTTGCGAATTTCTCTCGGGCAGAGGCTCATTCCCCTCTTCGGAAAGTGTCTTCTGGATGGTGTGTGACCGAGACAGGCTCTGTGAACTGTCTAATGTCTCGCGGTCAATATCCTGGCTCTGATGCGGTGTAATATCTGACGAGGTGGGTGTCTCGAATGACGACTCACTGCTGAGTGCGGTAGTATCTTTTGTCGGTGGAGATGTCTTCCCGTTAACTTTTGCAATCATATTCTGCAAGAAGGCGGCAGTTAGCCTTCCAGTTGTTGAATCGAGGACTTCCCCAGCTGATTTCACTTCAAGCCGTTCCGCATCGGTAATGGTGAGGAATTCGTGTCCTTGGCAGATGAACTGCTGTATCTCTGCATCCGTTCTGTGTTTTCGCTGAAGTGTTTTGTATTGCCGAACGAGCTTGAATGTAACTTCCCTATCCAGAGAGTCTAGAGTGTCAATATCGTGGTACAAACGTTTTCGGAGAAGGTCATGGGCAGTACTGATAATCTTTAAAAACTCCAAGTTTGGTCTTGGATATTCCTGATATCTCCCGTCGGTCATGTACTTGTGGTCCCATTCTTTGTATTCCTGGAGCTTGTTCGAAACCCATTGAGCACCAGGCGGAAAGGTAAAGACAGCTATCACAGCATCCCGTAAAGACAGCCCATCGGAGGCCTTTCGGACCTCCAATACCTCTAGTTCAAGTTTCCGGATCTCTCTCAATACGCCAGGCGCCTTTGATTCGGCTTCGAGGTAGTCTTGATGACACATGTCGCAGATGTGGGTAATGACGTAACAATCCTTGCAGATGTGTAGGTCTCCTTGTGGATTTACTTCTTGGCAGATTTTACAGATGGTAGGGTATTGCACGGAACAAAACTTTTCTGGCCAAACAAGCTCCATCATACAAAGCTTCGCTGATTCGAAGTCGTGAACTCGCCACAGTGCTGTCGTGAGCAGGAGGCATTTGGTCAGGCGAAAAGAGAGGTCTTCGCTTGAGGAATTGCCCGGAAGCTGCAAAATATCTTCGCAACAGCTTCGTATCATGTCGTAAGCCAAGTGGAGGTACCGTACAGGCCCTTCATTGTCGTGAAAGTGGCCTGATTTCTCCATCTGTTGTTTCTGGGGTGTGGATCGGCTCCCGCTGCTAGGAGTAGTGCCATTGTTATAGGACGAGCAGTTACTGCGGCTACCAGGATAATGGACTCCCCGAGCCACGGGTTGAATTCATTCGCTCTTTCCGGCTCATCTGTCAGCAGGGAGAAAACTACTCTAGGATATCCTTGCCGAGTGGCAGAAAGCAATGCAGTGTCACCAAACAAGTTCCGTGAAGATGAATTGCCTCCTTCAGTGTTGAGGAGAGCCATGATTTCGTAATGTCCTGAGGCAGCTGCAACTTGGAAAGGAGTTTCACCGAAGGAATTTGGAGTCTCGAATCGGGAGCCGCACTCCTGGAGTTTCCGGAGCATTTCTATGTCTCCATTTCCTGCGGCAACGTGAATACAGGAATTACCGGAATTGTCTAGCGCATTTATGTCTTGAAACCCAGCCGCCATCAAGGCACCAACAATTTCGAGACTCCCGACGCCTACGGCTCTAGAGAATGGTGTTTGGCCGTAGCGGTTGGGAGTACCAACTCCACATCCCAGACCTAGAAGGCGCTGCACTATAGGAAGATCGCCTATCTCTGCAGCCAGATGTAGCAAAGTGTCACCGTACATACTGGACACGAAAGGATCCGCGTTGCTATCAAGAAGATAACCAACAATATCTAGGTGCTTGCACATCATAGCAAGAAGAACCGGTGAGTGCTGATCGTCATCTTGGACGTTCAAAGTTTCAGGGGTGTTTTCGACAAGAAGCCTGACTACCGAGTAATGTCCCCGAAGTGCAGCACAAATGAGCGGAGTGCGTCCGTAATACCCTCGACTAGAACTTCCTTCGTGGCGGAGAAATTCCTCAACAAGAGTTGTGTATCCGTGCCATGCTGCGGGATGGATGGGGTAGTCTCCATCGCTATTCGATATAAAGGAAGATCCTTTGTCTAGAAGTAACTTGCCGACCTCTTCATTACCTTCTTGCAGTGCAAGAAGGAGAGCAGTCGTTCCGTAATTGTTTCGAGCATCGAGGTCGATTGAAATATGCAGATCCTCGCAATCCAGGAAGAATTGACGAATGAACTCGAGCTTGTTCGCTCTGGCAGCTACGTGAAGCGGGGAATCGCCTCCTAGGTTTCTTTGATTGGCTTCTTTAGTGTGATTCAAGAGAATCCTTGCGATGCTCTTATGGCCGTTTTTGGCAGCAACGTGCAGTGGACTGGCTCCAAATTTTCCATTCAGGGGCTCTGCACCTCGCCTAAGAAGATATCGAACTATTCCAACGTTGCCACCCCGAATGGCCAGATGAAGAGCAGTTTCTCCGTGATTGTCCGGTCGGTTGAGCAAAGTACTCCAGATTGGCTTCGGTTGACTCTCAAGGACTAATACTAGGACAGCAACCTTGCCACTATATACGGCTCCGTGTATTGCTGTCCTGCCGTCATCATCTGGTAAATCCACACGGCATCCCGCGTTAACGAGAACCTCGACGGTTTCACATTTACCTAGCCGTGATGCAACATGGAGTGCTGTCTCTTTGCTCTTGTTGAATTCATCCTTGGATATGCCATGTTCCAGCAGACATTTTGCGGATCTGTAAGAGTTGTAAGCCGCAGCAGCGTGCAGCGCTGTAGATCCGGAAGTCGATTTGATATTCAAATCGGACATTGATTTGACAAGTGCTTCGATTGCCTTTACGGCCTCGGCCATAGATGCAATATGGAGAGGTAGTTGATCTCTCCATTTTGGCGCTACCACGAGCGGATTGGCTCCATGATCGAGTAAAGCCTGGACAACCGTCTCGCTGGTGCTCCAAGCCGCATGATGCAGTGCACTTGTCTGGTCTGAATCGCGAGAGTTTGGGTCTGCACCGTGGTCGAGAAGCAAGTTGACCAAACCGGCTCGCTTCTCGAGAATCGAGGCTATGAGGGCGTTTTGACCCGCATTATTTATTTTGTCGATATCGGCTCCGTTGGCGATGAGTAGAGTTGCAACCTCTTCGTGGCCAAAAGCACATGACATCATCAATGGAGTCGCCCCGCTGGGTGCCATCGAATTTACGCATGATGGATCGTTGGAAATCAACATTTCGAGAATTTCCACCCAGCCAAGTTCAGCAGCCAGCAGCGCGGCATGTGTTTTCCATTGACCATCCCGGGGTGCTGCAGAATGGGCGAACATCGTTTCAAGGAGCCATAAAATCATTTCATGGTGTCCATTGATCAATGCATACGAAATCGGAAGAAGTTCCTCTCCATCCGCTTCTTGGGCCAGCATAGAGACGCCAGGAATAGTCTCGGCTACGTTTTTGAGGCCGAATAATGACAAAAAATGCAGTTCGTTTGTCCTTCCTGGATCGTACCACCATGTCTCGACGTCGCTTGGATTGTAGAGTGTGATTTGCATCGAGAGTTCCCTGCGTTGCGGAGAGGCGATCAATCTTAGAACGAGGGATTGGAGATGGGGATCATTAGCCTGTGACACATGAGTGGCCCAGTAAGTCGCGGCATACGCGAGGAACTGGTGCCGTCGGAGGGATAGAAGAAGTCTCTTAGGTGATCTTGCTGACCCACATTGAAAATCCTCCAGAAGAAGATAGTCCAAGCATATCTTAGCCAATCTGCTGTGAACCCGGCTCTTTTGTTGCCGGTATTCAGAGAGAGGCTCGATTGGAGTGTGATCTGAAGAATCAAGGTAGTCACCGACAGATGCGTGACAGAGTTTGATGTAACCGTCGTTGTCAATGACAATAAGATTCGCGCAGATTGAGACTAGTTCATGGGGATCTGAGAGCATATATTGCCGTAATTCATGCAAGTTTCTCACGCCTTCAAACTCCGCAACTGCTTCTAGCATTGACGAGCATGATATGGGTCGCACGGCATTGGTAACCCACAAAAGGACCATGAATGCAATTGATCTCGAATGGTGATCGGTGCTCCAAATGGTATTGAGAATACCGTCGTATACATGTCTGAGATTGGGTGGGGTTTCTTGAATGGCCAACAGCCGTCTTTTCGGGCTCATCGGCTTTTGTAGACTTTTGTGAACGAGCTGGACCCAGAGAAACATCCCGTCAGCCCTGTTAATGCATTCTTGGCGGATTTTCTGATTGATGCCAGTCGAGGTGTCATCGTCTGGAAAGAGGCTTTCTATGTAAGCCTCCAAATCGGCCTTGTTCTCTCCATGATCCGGTCTCAGTTCATTCACATGGGCCAGGCCTTCCTCAAGATTGAAGTCGGGCC
>Ga0335075_10018638_pt1 | contig 10289 bp, 11 predicted proteins | sample Lox_Sample_24_FD_206723 | JGI IMG/M metagenome (GOLD analysis project Ga0335075, IMG submission 206723) | Soil microbial communities from Loxahatchee National Wildlife Refuge, Florida, United States - Lox_Sample_2.4 | ecosystem: Environmental > Terrestrial > Soil > Wetlands | place: USA... | reverse complement strand
CGGACAGCCCATCACAGACCCGGTTATACGCGAGCTCGGCCTCACGCATGTTTTCCCGACACCGGAACAACTCGCCGTAGCCGACCTGGCTGTCATTGGCATGCCGAAAGCAAGGCGAGCCGCACTGTCGTCGCTGGGGGCAGCTGTCGTCGCCGACCCGACACTCTTCGGTCCCCGCAGTGACCTCGAAACGGCAATCGAGCGGTTGCGAGCACTGCCGGGCATTGGCGAATGGACTGCACAGTATATCGCGATGCGCCAGCTGCGCGAACCGGACGCCTTCCCGGTGGCTGATATCGGCATCGCGCGCGCCTTTACCGCTCGAACAGGAGAGCGGCCGACCCCCGCCCAATTGCTCGCCCGCGCCGAACAGTGGCGGCCCTGGTGCGCCTATGCGGCCATGCATTTGTGGGCTTCCGAATCCCATCCTGCTCGCTCCAAGGAAAATCCGCCAAATGACCGACGACATGCCCCAACACTTGTTGCTGGACCGCCTACCGACGCCGATCGGCGAAGCTCTCATCATCACGGATGAGTTGGGACGATTGCGTGCACTCGATTGGGCCGACTGCGAAGAGAAAATGCAGATTTTGCTTCGGCACCATTACGGCTCGCGCGTCGCAGAGCCGGACCGCTCACCACAACGGTTACGAGACGCGCTGACCGGCTATTTCGAGGGCGACTATTCAAGCCTTGAGTCGATTGAATGGTGCACGAGCGGCACGTCGTTCCAGCGCCTGGTCTGGACGACACTCACGACCATCCCACCCGGCCAGACGCTGAGCTATGCGGCGTTGGCGACAAGGATCGGGCGTCCAAAGGCGGTGCGAGCCGTCGGCCTCGCCAATGGTGCCAACCCGATAAGCGTCGTTGTGCCGTGCCACAGGGTCATCGGGACCGACGGATCCTTAACCGGTTACGGCGGCGGGATCGAACGCAAGCAATGGCTGCTCAGTCACGAAGGCGCCGCGTTCCGGCAGCGCGATTCGGCGGCTCGCTTCGGTGCGCTCTTATGAGTTCCCGACAGCTTGCGCCGGTCCGATGATCGCGAGCGCCCTCATTTCAATGTTTGGTGCGACTGCAGCCGATGCGGCGAACGCCCTCGCTTGCCTGCCGATGATTGTGGTTGCCGTGACGCTTCCGACCGCTGTTGACCCGCGGCCGATCGAAACACAAATCCGCGCGAGCGTGATGCGGGAGATCGGGGCCGGATTGAAGTACGCGGCGATGAACCGTGCGATACTGAAAGAACAAAACCCGGGATGGATCAACCTGCACCAAACATCGCCGATATCATTATTGAAGATCCACGCCAAAATTCAGTCGAGGGTGGTACGGTAGAGCACCGTCGCCGCCGCGCCGACGACAACGGCAAACAGGACCATCGGCCACAGATCCGGCACAAGTATCGCAAATCCGTTGCCCTTGAGCAGAATCCCGCGCGCGATGCGCAGGATATGCGTCACCGGCAACAGTTCGCCGATCGCCCTTGCCCAGACGGGCATGCAGGCGAATGGAAACGTGAAGCCCGAGAGCAGCATCGCCGGCATGAGGGAGAACTGCGCGAGCTGCTGCGCCTGCCTTTGAGTATGCGCGACGATGGAGATAAGGAACCCGAGCGCCAAGTTGCAGGCAATGAACACGCCGAGCGCGAACAGCAGGAGAATGAGTGAACCGCGTACCGGAATGTCGAACACAAAAATCGACATCACCAGGATGAGCGTCACCTGGAGATAGCCCAGACCCACATAGGGGACGATCTTGCCCAACATGACCTCGGCCGGATGAACCGGCATTGCGAGCAGGTTCTCGAGCGTTCCGATCTCACGCTCGCGCGTGATCGCGAGCGAGGTCTGCACCAGGGTGGAGACGATAAGGATGACTCCCAGCAGGCCGGGCACGATATTGAGCGCTGTTACCTGTTCGGGATTGTACCGATCGTGCAGCACGATGCCGAAGGGGGAAGTATTGGCGTCCGCCTGCAGGTTGGGCGGGAGGTCGCGGGTGAGCGCCGTCGCGATCACCCCTTGCGCCGCCGCGGTGGCGCTGCCGACGGCGGTGGGGTCGCTCGCATCGACATCCATCAGCACATCGGGGTGCTCGCCGCGATCGACCCGGCGCGCGAAATGCGGCGGCATCTCCACGACGAACAGCACGGCGCCGCGCGCCAGCGCGCGGGCGGCGGCAGCGGCGCTAGGGTAATCGCGGATGGCGAAATACTTCGTATTCTCAAGCGCAGCGACCAGATCGCGCTCGTAAATGGAATGATCGGCGGAGACGAGCGCCGTGGGGAGGTGCCGAGGATTGGTGTTGATGGCAAAACCGAACAGGAAAAGCTGGAGCAGCGGCAATACCAGGGCGAGCCGAACCGTTCCGGCATCCCGTAGCATCTGCAGCCATTCCTTGTGCAGCATGTTGGAGTCATTCATTGATATGACGGTTGGGGCGCCCGAACCGCGCCCTTGGGTCATCTTTGTGCTTCGCGAGCAGAGGACCCCATCGGAGGCGTTCGACTTTATCTATGACCGGGTAATGCGGCGCCTCGTCGAGCTGTGGGCCTCGGTGATCGGTCGTATGCTCGGCCGTCCTCCAGATGACCCAGAGGTGATCCTGCGAACGTTGACTGTAGTTGGGCAACTCGCTTTCTTCCGACGCGGCCAAGGAGTTGTGCTCCGCGCCCTTGGATGGCCCGATTTTCGCGGCGACCGACTGGCCAAAGTGAAGGATGCACTGTGGAAACAACTCGAAGGTGCGTTCTGATTTATCAAAACCCGCGGCAAATACCGGAAACTGCCGGCGCCGAGGCCGAGTTGCAGCCGCCCGTCCGTCAGGAGATCGACTGCCGCAGCCTCGCGGGCGACGAGCACCGGGTGGCGCAGATCATTGTTGAGGACGCTCGTGCCGATGCGGAGACGCTTGGTCGCCTCGGCGGCGCTGATGAGGGTCGGCATCGGCGCGATGTGGTCGGTAAGGTGGTCAGGCAAGCTGAGCGTGTCGTAGCCAAGCGCCTCGATCCTGCGGGCCTTCTCGGCGAGTTCCGCCCGCGATCGTACCTGCCGGACGCTCACGCCAAATCGAAATGGTCTCATTCGTCCGCCCGCTTGCTGCGGAGTGCCGGGTCGCCGCCGCGATCGATGGCTGGCCGCCGGGTTGCGTATTTCGGCCTCTCCCGGCGTGCCACGCGATAGACGCAGCGGCGTGCGCCGGAGAGCAGATGCTCCTGACGGGTGACGGAAACGTCGGCCCCGAACGCCGCCTCGAACAGTTCGAGCTCCGACCGGCAGAAGCCCTGGCAGGCTGCCGCAGCGGCGCAGATCGGACAGTGGTTTTCGATCAGCAGAAAGCTGCCGTCTTCCTGCGTCTCGACCTCGGCCATGTAGCCCTCGCCGGTTCGGAGACCGGCCAAGAGGCGGACGCGATCGCCGAGGTCCGAATGCGGCTCCAGGGCCCGGCGGTAGCTCGCCGCCATCTGCTGCTGCCGCAGCTCGATAAGGCGATCGAGGCCCGCGGCGCCAAACACCGACCGGATGCCGTCGATCAGGCTGACGGTCAGATCGCCATGCGTATCGGGAAACCGGGCGTGGCCCTTTGCCGTCAACCGCCAAACCCGTTTCGGGCGGCCGACCTCGCCGGTCCGGTCATCGAACGCGACAAGACCGTCGCCCCGGATCTTCGCCAAGTGCTGGCGCACGCCGACCTCGGTGATCCCGAGGATGGCCGCCAGGTCGCGCGTACCGAGGGGGCCGCGCGATTTTAGCGCATAGAGGAGCCTGGCGCTGCTGTCGGTGCTCATCCCTCTCCGGCCATAAAGAAAGCGATTGCTTTCGTAACGGGTATCATCATAAAATAAGTGAACGCTTTTGAAAAGGTCCTTGGGGTGGGAGGACACGATGGGTGCGGCGGCCATGAGCGGAAGCTGGGCGGATTTGCTGAGCGCGGGGCGGCTGCCGCGCTTCGTCCTGATCTGCCTCGCTGTCTGGTTGAATGCCGCGACCGCAAGGCTGACCGGCGCGGCGGCAGGCTCGGCGATGGCCGCGGCGGTCGCCAATCTCGCCGGCTTCGCCAATGGCTTCACAATAGAGGCGGCGCGGGCCACCGGTGTCTGGGTGTTTCTCGCGGCACTGCCGGTCGCGGCGCTGGCCTGCCTGAGCGCCTGGCAGATGGCTGTGTCGCGCGACGCGCGGGCGGCGAAATGTTCATAGATATAGATAGAGATGAACCGAGAGGAGGTGCCGTCATGTTCACCCCGACAGGATTGCAGCGCAGCGAACTCGGCCGTCACGGCCGCAGGCTGGTGCGCTGCGGCGGCAAGCAGGTGCTGGTCATCAGCAACGAGGATCGCCTGTTCGCCATCGCCAACCGCTGCCCGCACGAGGGTTATCCGCTGAGCGAAGGCACAATCGGGCCGGGATGCGTGTTGACCTGCAACTGGCACAACTGGAAATTCGACCTGGCGAGCGGCGAGGCACTGGTCGGCCGCGATCCGGTTCGCACTTATGAGGTCGCCGAGCGCGGCGGCGAGATCTTCCTCGACCTCGCCGACCCGCCGGCCGACGCCCAACGGGCCCGTGCCCTCGCCGGCATCGCCGTTGCAGTGGCGGACAACGATCGCCCGCGCCTGGCGCGCGAGGTCGCCCGGCTGGAGCGTGCCGGCTTCGACGCAAGCGAGGCGCTGGTGCACGCCTTTCGGCTGTGCAGCGGGCGGCTCGAAGGCGGCATGACGCACGCCTACGCCGCGGCCGCCGATTGGCTGGCGCTCGCGTCGCGCGCCGAGAGCGCAGCCGAACGCCTTGCGGCACTGCTCGACCCCCTCGGTCATATCGCGTGGGATACCATGGGCGCCGGCGAGTTTATCTATCCCGAGGGGGTCGCCGAGTGGGACGGGACCGGGTTCGCCGCCGCCGTCGAGGCGGAAGACGAGGGCGCCGCCGTCGCCCGGCTGCGCGGCGCGCTGCTCGACAAGCGTCCCTACGCGTCGTTGCGCCCCGCAATCGGCGAAGCGGCGCTGGCGCATTACGCCGGGTTCGGCCATTGCGCGATCTACACGCTGAAGGCCGGGCAGTTGATCGAGCGCCTCGGCGACGAGGCAGCCGAACCGGTGCTGCTGGCGCTGACGCGCATGCTGGTGCGCGCACGGCGCGAGGACCTTTTACCTGAGTTCCGCGGCTATGCCGGAGCGCTCGCCGCTTGGGACGGCGCCGGCCACGCCACCGCGCGCATGGAGGATTTTGTTGGTCTTTCAATCGAGGGCACGTTGCACCGGACCTTGGCCTCATCGGGCCGCCCGATGCGCGAGCTGTTTGATGCGCTCTTGGGCGCTGCCGCATCGAACCTGCTGCAATTCGACACCGCGTTCGACAGCGCCACCGACAATGTGATCGCCGACAATGTCGGCTGGCTCGATTTCACCCATGCACTGACCTTTGCCAATGCCTGCCGCCACCTATGCGATGAACGCCCCGATCTCTGGCCGCGGGCGGCGCTGCAATTGGCGCTGTTCATCGGCCGCAACCGCAAATATATCGGCGTCGGCGAGGACATGGCACGCTGGCATGTCGCGGATCGCCGCGCCTTTTTCGCCGCCGCGACGAAGGCGCTCTACGACCACGGCATTCCCGAGCCGATCGTCGCCTGCCACCGGCTCAAGGTTGTCTGTGCGGTCGCGGACGAATTGGCGGCGGCGCCCGACGCTCCGTGGGCCGATACGATCTGCGCCGCGGTCAACCGCTATCTCAATATGCCGATGAAGCGCCATCACGGTCTGCGCCTCGCGGCGCAGGCGCTCGATTTCGTCGGTAGGGAGGGCTGACCGAACGGGCCTTAAGCCCAATGTTTCGACGCATCCCTGGATCGGCTGGCGCTCGATCTATGTTTCGGACCCGGACGACCATACGGTCGAGTTCGTGTGCTGCGACGCTTCATTGCTCGCGGCAACCTGAGACCGCGCAACAATCAGAAAAGTTGAACGAAGACGCGCGCAGTGTCGGACTCGCGCAGCCCTTTGAAAAGGCGAGTTGCGCCGCGCCTGGTCGCTCCTGTGGCCCATCTCAGGCCCGGATCGCCCGGCGAAGCGAGGAGGGCGCGCGCCCATAGGTCGTGCGAAATGCGTCGTTGAACCGCCGGATGCTGCGGAACCCTGCGGCAAAGGCGATCTCCGAGAGCGGCATCGCGGTCTCATCGATAAGCCGTTTTGCGGCCTGTATGCGACGCGTCGCGGCGACCTCGCTCGGGGTTGCGCCGGCGTGGTGGAGAAAGAGCCGCAGCAGGTGGCGCGGCCCGACGCCGAGGCGATCAGCGAGTTCGGCGACCGAGGCGTTGTCGAGGAACCCTTCCTCGATCAGTCGCATGCCGCGGGCGACCGTGGTCGCCGTACCGTTCCAGGCCGGGCTTCCCGGCGCCGCCTCCGGCCGGCAGCGCAGGCACGGCCGAAAGCCCGCCCGCTCCGCGGCGGCGGCCGTCGGAAAGAAACGGACATTTTCGGATTTCGCGGGCCGCACGCCGCAGACCGGGCGGCAGTAGATATGGGTCGTGCGCACCCCGCTGAAAAACCGGCCGTCGAAAGCCGGGTCGCGCGCCAGACGCGCGCGATCGCAGGTCTCCCAGTCGAGATCGAAGGGCAACAGGTCTGCCATCGCTGTAAGATTGGGGGCGCTCCCGAGCCTCGGTAGACGAAATCGGACTCGATCGGCGGATCGCGTCCGATCGCGGCGAGCAGGAGTCCGATGGCGGCATCATCCTTCGCGCATGCACGATGCGCCTTTCATTCCCCCGACATCCGCGGCTCGGCTGTACCGCGGCTGGCTCGTCGTCGCGGCGGCCTTTCTCGTCGCAATGTTCGGGTTCGGGCTCGGCTTTTACGGCCCAGGCGTATACCTCGTGGCGCTTGAAGCCCGGCACGGCTGGTCGACGGCGCAACTCTCGCCGGCGATCACCCTCTATTACGCGCTCGGTGCCGTCCTCCTGTTTTTTGCCGTCGGCCGGCTCTTCGATCGCTGGGGTGCGCGCCTCGTCGTTACTGTCGGCACCGTCGCGATCGCCTGCGGCGTCGTGCTGCTAGGTGTGGTCAGCAGGCCCTGGCAGGTCTACGCGGCATTCGTCGTGATGTCGCTGGGCTGGGCCTCGATGAGCGGCGCTGCCGTCAATATCATCGTGGCACCGTGGTTCGACCGCCGGCGCGGGGTCGCCGTCAGCTGGGCGATGAACGGCGGCAGCGCCGGCGGCGTCGTGATCCCGCCGCTGTTGCTGTTCGCGATTTCGCGCTGCGGCTTGGCGGTCGGCCTCGGCGCCGCCGCTGCGGCAATGCTCGCGGTGCTGATCCCGATTGCCGCGCTGATGCTGCGGCCGAAGCGCCCCGACGAGCACGATCCGGCGGAACTTCCTTTTGGGAACGAGAAACCGGCTCGGTTGGTCCAAGCGCACGGGGTTTCGGAATTTCGCCTCGGGCCGGCGCTGGTCACCCGCGGCTTCCTGACGATTTCGATCCCATTTGCGCTCGCGCTGACGGCGCAGGTCGGCTTCCTGACCCTCGAGGTCGCATTTCTGTCGCCGACGATCGGGACCCTGGCCGCCGGTTGGGCGGTCAGCCTGACGACCTTCGCCGCCGTCTGCGGGCGGATCGCGACCGGATATGTCGTCGACCGATGCAACCGGCGGATCGTGATCGCTCTCAATTTCGCCGTCCAGGCGTTGGGGATGGCGATCCTGGCGGCGAGCAGAGAGCCCGCGCTGCTCTATCTCGGCTGCATGCTCTTCGGCGCCGGTGTCGGCAACGCCAGCTCACTGCCGGGCCTCATCGTCCAGCACGAGTTCCCAAAGCAGCAATTCGCGCGCATCGTCAGCCTCGTCGTCGCCATCAACCAATTCAGTTTTGCGTTCGGGCCGACCTTGCTGGCCCAATTACGTCACGTCGACGGCAGCGACACGGCAGCGCTCCTTCTTTGCCTGGCGATGGAGATCGCGGCCGCAATTGCAGTCCTGCCAAAGCCGAGCATGGACCGACCCGCGAGCATCGAAACGGATCAGGCCATTTTCGCGATGCGCCCGCCCAAGGGTCTTCGGTTGCCGGCGATGGCCCGCCTCCTGCTAAAATCTGCGCTCGGCCTCGGCTGGAGACATCGCGGGTGCCACAGGGACAGACCGGTGCGCTGAACCGCCATGGCGACGTGCTGCTGCCGACCATGGGCTTCCATGGGGCAATATTTAGTCGCAGCGAGTGGACGAACTCGACAAGGCGTGCAACATTCCTTCCCAGGCCGTGATCCTCGCCAATGGAGGCCGGCTCGTGGAACGCTTCCGAGAGCCCGAAGCCTATGGCGGCGGGGAAGCCTTGCGATTTCGCATCACTCTCCCTGCCGCTGCTTCGCGCTGACCGCGATGGTCGAGACGCGCCGGAGCGGCATTATTCCTCGTTTGCGCCGGAGTCACCGCGGTCCGCCACCAAGGAGGGCAAAATATGACCGATCTGGTGATCCGTGCCGCGCTCCAGGATGATCTTGAAATCCTGTGGGATTTCCTGGCGATCGCCGCCTATGAGCCGGATGCCACCGCGGCGAAGACCTTGCCGAACGTCGCGGCATATCTCGCCGGCTGGCGCCGCCCCGGTGATTTCGGGTTCGTCGCGGAGCAGGATGGCGCGGTGATCGGCGCCGCCTGGGCGCGGCAATTCTCGGCCGATGATCACAAGATCGCTTTCGCGGGTGACCGGACGCCTTGGATATCGATCGGGGTCAGGCCCGCCGCCCGCGGTCAAGGGATCGGCGAGAAGCTGCTGCGCGCGCTGATCGCCGAGGCCGGTCTCCGCGAGCTCGGCCTCTGTCTGAGCGTGCGTAGCGAAAACCCGGCCCGGCGCCTTTATGATCGCCTGGGGTTTCGGGTCGGCGCGGGGCACGAGGTGGTCGGGCTCGACATCCTGCCGAGCCCGTTCACCCCCTGCGTCGGCTCGGTAACCGAGCGCGGCGAGATCAGGCGGCGCCTGCGCGGTGTCGAACAGGTGTACCACACGGCGACGTTGCATCGGCCGCATGTCGACAGCCACGGCCGGCAGGACTTTGTCGACATCAACGTCACCGGCACCCTCAACCTCCTCGAAGAGCGACCGCGGCGAGCCATCATCGCAAAAGGCCGGGCGGCAGCCGCCTTGCGATAGGCGGCGAACTCACCCATTCCGCCGCTGGCCACGACCGTTGAGGGATGGATGCCGCCATCGCTGGCGCATCGGTTCTGGTGGTGTCGAGCGCACCGACGCAGCCCTCGGCCGGCGCTGCGACGTTAGCGCGCTCGGTTCAGTTTACCGCGGCGGCTTTAGCCGGACGCAGCTTGTCCGTGGTCTGCGGGTGCAAGAGATATCCCCGGTGCTGTCGGTCACGTGGACGCCATCTTCCGGACACGCGGCGCCCCGGTGTCCCGAATTTTCTGACCGGGCAGGGAAAGGCAAATCTGGGAGGTTCTACAATGGTTTCCTATCGGCTGGAAATACGGATTGCGAGCGCCGGCGAGGAAAAGGCAGCCAAGGCTTGCCTGACGGAACATGCCGAGGCGGCGGGTGCGCTCGCGTCCATGCGGCTGCCGGACACGGCCCGGACAATGTGGGACGACGATGTGCCTTTCTCGGTATTGGCACTGTCTCCAGATCGGGTTGTCGGCGGACTGATCGGCAAGATTTTCTTCGATTGGCTCGACGTCGAACTGGTTTGGATTGAAAAGCCGTTTCGCGGCTCCGGCCGAGCACGAGCTCGGGATCCAGGGCAGCACGCAGCAACGCTGCCTCCTCTGCGAACAGCGTGGAGTAGTATCGGATAGCAGGGGACACTCGGGCGAATCCTAGGCTATCGCCAGCCGTAAGCCCATCCGGAAAGCCGTGCAGAAGCAGCGCGAGCGACCGCCCGGGTTTTCGTAACCGGCCTCGAGAATATGGACATCGAGGCCATTGACCCCATGGATCATGCGCGAGCGGACCCCCTTGGGAAGCGTTCCTTCGCTATATGACGATGTGGTCAAATCAGTTCCTCCTATGGGGTTTGCGTGGATTGGTTGTAAATCGGTGCCGGGTTTTGAAGCCGATCGGTGCGTTAGGTGATTGAAAGACCCCATTTCATTGGGGTCATTTTTCGGCTCTGGCGCATTTTCGATGCAGATACGCTAGATTTGGTAGGCATAGCATGGGGGGATGCTAATGGTGTATCGAGGGTTTCGGTCTCTATCGCCGGCTGGTTTGCTGATCGAGGAGGTCGCGATTGCACCGGATCGCCTCCTCGTCAGGGCCCGGTGTCGCGCGGCCGCGGGTCAGTGTC
>Ga0335075_10018637_pt1 | contig 10289 bp, 5 predicted proteins | sample Lox_Sample_24_FD_206723 | JGI IMG/M metagenome (GOLD analysis project Ga0335075, IMG submission 206723) | Soil microbial communities from Loxahatchee National Wildlife Refuge, Florida, United States - Lox_Sample_2.4 | ecosystem: Environmental > Terrestrial > Soil > Wetlands | place: USA: Florida... | reverse complement strand
GACCACCTCATCCAGCACGGGCGTGTGCCCGTCGGCTGGGATGATGAGTTGCTCGCCGGCGCGACGCTTCCGACGTCGGAAACGGTCATGTCCTGGCACGGAGACGACGGCGGGCGCGTGGCTCTCGAAGCGATCAGGCAAGGCCACGCCTTGATCCAGGCGCCCCAGGAGTCGTTGTACTTCGATCATTATCAATCGAGCCTGCCCGACGAATGGCCGGGGCAACCGCCCGCGGTCACGCTGCGGGAAGCCTATGACACGCCCGTCATCCCAAACGGTGCAACCCCCGCCGAAGCCAAGCGCGTCACCGGTGTGCAAGCCTGTCTCTGGACGGAATTCATGCCGAGTTTCGCGCGCGATCAGCACGCGCTCTTTCCGCGGCTCGCGGTGTTGTCCGAGCTTGGATGGTCGCCCGCCGGCGCTCATGACTGGAATGGCTTCCTGCCCCGTCTGGTAGCCGAGATGGCGCGTTACCGCGCACTCGGCATCGGCTACGCCGATTCGGCGTTTGCCCCGGCATTCGCTGTAACCGCCGGTCGTAACGGAACTCTGCACGTCGAGGTTTCCAATCAGACGAGGTTCGGCGACATCCGCTACACGACCGACGGCTCGGCACCGACTTCGACCTCAAACCGGTACGCGCGGCCGCTCGATCTCTCCGCACAGGGCCGAGTGAGGTTGCGCGCGGCTACATTTGCGCCTGACGGTTTCGAGCTCGCCGCGCCGCGCACGCAGCTGCTGGATGGCGCGACTCTGCTCAGCCATGACGACAGCGAGCTCGCAACCTGCTCGAGCCAGCCGCCCATGCGTCTCGGCGGCACTCGGCCCGCTCACGGCCCAAGACCGGTTTTCGCGCTGGATGTCGGCAACATGTGCTGGCTCTGGCCGCGTGCGCCTCTGGGAGGCGCCAGACGCGTCACTCTGACTGTCGGGCGCATCGCATGGCGCTTCGGCGATGAGGCGAAGGATGCCGTCGTCCGTCCCAAGGCCAGCGCTGCCGGCGAGTTCGAGATCCGCGCCGATTCCTGCACCGGGCCCTTGCTCGCCACATTGCCCCTGGCGCCTGCGATGCGGGCGACTGGGCAAACCCAACTCGACGCAGAGGTCGCGATGCCGGCGGGAAGCGGCGTCCGCAACCTTTGCATCTTCGCCACTGGTGATCCGCGCGACGGCCAATGGGCACTGGCGCGGGTGGCATTTTCGAAATAGGCAGTACGCAGAATGCGCATTCGCAGGTGGGAAATAGCGACGGGAAGCGGTCCTGGCAGGGAAGACATCACTCAAGAGGTAAAGCCTGTGTCCAACCTACATCGCAAGCACCCCGTGTCAATCGCCGTATCGATGGCGTTGCTCGCCGCCGCCATGGGCACATCAGCCATGGCGTCGCCGGGCACGGGTACCGCGGCGGACAATCCGGGGGCGCAGGCCTCCGCGGCGCAAGACACGACAACGACACCCGCGCCCGCCGCCAAGAAAACCAAGGACGAGGAGACGCCCGAGTTATCGACGGTCACCGTCGTCGGAGTGCGTGCCTCGCAGATGCGCGCGATCGACTTGAAGCGCATGGCACCCGACATTCAGGACAGCATCTCGGCGGAAAGCATCGGCCAATTGCCCGACACGACCATCACGGACGCGCTGCAGCGCATCACCGGCGTGCAGATCGATCGCAATGCCGGTGAGGGCAGCCAGGTGGACGTGCGCGGCCTGCCTGAGGTCGGCAGCATGCTGAACGGGGAAGTATTCATCACACCCGATCAGATCACATCGCAACAGCCCGACTTCGAAACGCTGCCGGCGACACTCTTCAATCAGGTGGACGTCATCAAGTCACCCACCGCCGACCAGACCGAGGGCGGCATCAGCGGCTCGCTCAATCTGCATACCTTCCGCCCCTGGGATCTGCCGCACGGTTTCACCTTCAGCTATAACGCCGACGGTGAACGCGGCGATGTCTCGCGCAAGTTGGGACCGGAAGCGAGCGGTCTCGTCTCATTCAACGACAACGGCCGCTGGGGGCTGCTCGTCTCCGGCGACTTCTCCGACACCACGCGCAACGGTCCGGAAAATGATGGTGTCAACGCGGGCTCGAGCGAGGGCCTCGACCAGTACGGCGTCGTTCTGGATGGTGAGAACGCAGAGAGTGCGGGCGCCTACAATGGCTTCGTGGGGGCGTGGAACGGCTTGCCGATTCCTTCGCAGATCGTGCAGAACCCCGACGGTAGTGTCGACGTGAACGGCGACGGCAAGTCCAACGGCCTGTTCATGGGAAGCCAGGACATCGGCCTCTACGAATCGAGCATCGAGCGCAAGCGCGAGGCCGGCAACATCTCGTTCCAGGCGGACCTGGGCAGCGGCTTCACGTTGACCAGCGACTACTTCTACGCGCACCAGAGGCAATACAATCGCAACGTCGGGCTGCAGTTCAATTCCACCGACTGGCAGGGCGCGACCTACGTGCCGCTGCAATCGGAAAATACCGGCGCCACTGCGCTGAGTCAGTACAATACGCCGCCGCCCGATCCGGCCTATTCCGGCTCGCAGATCTACACCACCCAGGTGTACGAGAAGTGGCCGGGCGACGTGGAGTCGTTCTCGCAGATCGAGAACACGGGCTCCACGGCGCAGAACGCCAATCTTCAGGTGGATTTCAACAACGGCGACAACTTCAGGGGAAGCGTGCGCGGCATCCGCGAGACGGCCAACCAGGACTACATCGAGACGGACCTCAACATCTCCGATTCCGACGGTTGCCTGTGGCCCAATCAGCTGATGCCGGATGTCTCCTCCAACGACGCGCCGCCCTGCGGCACGTTCATCTATCCGGCCCAGCTGGGCGGCGATCGCGTATTCAACCCGATCGGCATTCCGGAGGACTCGGAGCCGATCGTCGCGAACTTCACCGGCCGCTATCTCACGATCGGCATGCCCGCATCGATGGCGGCGAATTTCGCCAATCCCCTCGGCTGGACCATGAAGACCATCGAGTCTTCCGGTGACTACAACAGCAACGCTGCGATTTCCGCGCTGCGCTTCGATGGCCACTACGACCTGCGGCACGGACTGCACCTCGACTTCGGCCTGCGCAACAGCATCCATACCGCCGGCAACTACGGGTATACCCTCGTCACACCCGTGTACGCCGGCATGGGCGCCAGCGACCCGAATGGATGCCTGGTGCGCTATGTGGGCGCCGATGTGATCCTGGCCGGCGACGGTAACGGCGGCGGCTGCACCGCCGGCAACGCGGAGGGCTACTTCCGGGCGGGCCCCCTCTCGGCCCTGCAGATGCCCGATACTCCGGCGCCGCTGTCGAGCAATTGGCAGGAATACACCAACCTCCTGGGGTCGGGAATCAACTTCTGGGCGGTCAACCCCAATGCCATGGACAATCCTCTGGCATACTGGAAGTCGCTCTATCCCGATACCCAAACGCAGGAGGATCCGGGAAACACCTGGGCCGTGTGGATGAAGGAATCGTCGGGCTATCTGCAGGGCGACTTCGGCGAAGAGGTGGGCGGCATGCCGCTCACCGGCAACGTCGGCGTGCGCGTGATCCACACCAACCTGGAGGTCACCCAGCATCTGTCCGGCGCGCCCGGGTTGTATGGCGACGAGTCCGCGGACATCGGCACCCAGGTCACCCGGCGCGGGTATTACGACGTCCTGCCGGATCTCAACCTGTCATTGGACCTGACCGACAAGCTGACGCTGCGCTTCGCCGCATCGAAGAACATGCAGCCGCTCGATCTCGTGACCTGGGGCGGCGGCCTGGAGCTCAATTACTCGCTGGTCTATCTCCCCAACGGCAGTCAGTTGTACCAGGTGGCGGCGGGCAGCTCGCAGGGCAATCCGAACCTCAGGCCGTGGCGCTCGACCAATTACGGCACTTCGCTCGAGTACTACATCAATCCGGTGAGCATGGTCGGTCTCGAGCTGTTTCGCATCGACGTGTCGAGCTTCATCGAGAACGGCAACGTGCAGAATTGCGACCTGCCCGATGAGGATGGCGTCGTGCGGCATCATTGCATCACGATCACCGAGCCGGTCCAGGGCAGCGGTAACAGCATCCAGGGCGCGGAATTCGATTACCGGCAGGGCTTCACCTTCCTGCCGGGACTGCTGCGCTACACCGGCATGGAATTCAACGTCACCTATGCGCCGAGCAAGACCGGACAGACCGATCTGGCCGGGCACGCGATTCCGTTCCAGGACAACTCGACCGAATCGGGGAACTTCATCCTGTGGTTCCAGAGCAAGCGCTTCCAGGTTCGCGCGGCATACAACTACCGCTCGAAGCGCGCCGTGGAGAACCAGGTGGGCAGCATCGCCGGCCTGGAAATGTACGAGGCGCCGCAGGAGTACCTCGACGCGTCGATCCAGTACACGATCGACAAGTACGTCACGGTGTTCGTGAACGGCAGCAATCTCACCAACGAATACCAGCGGTTCTATCTCGTATGGCCGAGCCAGGAAGGACACGCGAACTTCTCCGAGCGCAGTTATACGGTAGGCTTGCGCGGGCAGTGGTGATGGTCACGCCGAGGGTTCGCGCGGCGGTGGCGCTGGCGGCAATTGCCGCCACGCCTTTCGCTTGCGCCGCGACCGCCTTCGCGCCCGCCGCAGTGGCTGGGGGTGCCGGTTCCACGACCGCCATAGCGCATTGGGAAATCCAGTCCAGCGCGAAGGCGCAGGAGGACGGGGCCGAAGTGTCCTCCCCGGGTTATTCGACCCATGACTGGTATGCGGCCAGCGGCCGCGCGACGGTCCTGGCGGGGCTGCTGGAGGACGGCACGTACAAGAACGTGTTCTACGGCGACGACCTGCGTGCGGTCACGGAGCCCGATTCCAGCGGCAGCCTGTTCGTGATCCCGTGGTGGTACCGCACCGAGTTCGCCCTCGCCCAGGGAACGCAGGCAATACGGACGCTGGTGCGCATCAACGGCGTCATTGCGAGTGCGGATGTCTGGGTAAACGGGCACAAGGTTGCCGACCACGCAGCCGTGGCGGGCGCCTATCCGGTGTATGAGTTCGACGTGACACGGTGGGTGCACGCCGGCAGCAACATCCTGGCGTTGCACGTGTACCCGGGCGATCCGAGGATCAGCCTGTCGATGGGCTGGGTCGATTGGAACCCGACACCGCCGGACAACAACATGGGCCCGTGGCGGGGCGTGCACATCGTGCGGACCGGGCCGGTCCAACTGCGCTTCCCACAGGTGGCCGCGACGCTGTCCATGCCCGATCTGGCCCGCGCCGCCCTGGCGGTGAACGTCGAGGCGCGAAACCTCGACTCGGTAGCGCACGACGCGACGATCACGGCAGTGGTGGCTGGCGTGCCGCTGCGGCGAACCATACACCTGGCTGCCGGCCAGACGCGGCAAGTGTCGTTTTCGACCCGGACCGATCCAGGCCTCGAGCTGACCCATCCCAGGGTCTGGTGGCCCATCGGCATGGGTGCGCATCCGCTTTACCACTTGCAGATGACCGCCATCGTTGACGGCGCGACCTCCGACCGCGCGAGCGCGACGTTCGGCATTCGCAGCGTCAGCTCTGAGCTCACCGCGCAGGGCTATCGCCGATTCTTCATCAACGGCAAGCCCGTCCTGATCCGCGGCGGCGGCTGGGCGCCCGACATGTTCCTGCGTGACGATCCGCAGCGCCTGGAAGCGCAGTTCAGCTACGTCCGCAACCTCGGGCTCAACGCGATCCGCAGCGAGGGCAAGCTCGAGGACGGGCGCTTCTACGATCTCGCCGACCGCGACGGCATCATGATCCTGGCGGGTTGGGAGTGCTGCGACAAGTGGGAGTCGGCCGCCAAGACCGGCGGCGCGCCGTGGGATGCCGCGGACTACAAAGTGGCTGCGGCCTCGATGGCGAGCGAAGCGCGCCTGCTGCGAAACCATCCGTCCGTGATCGCGTTCCTGATCGGCAGCGACAATGCGCCGCCGCCGGCGATCGCGAAGATGTATGTCGACACCCTGCATGCCGAGAACTGGCCGTCACCGATCATCGCAGCGGCCTCGGACCAGGGCACCGCCGAAACCGGGCCGTCCGGCATGAAGATGACCGGACCCTACGCCTGGGTGCCACCGTCATACTGGTACGCCGACAAGCTGGGAGGCGCGTTCGGGTTCAACTCCGAAACCAGCGCGGGCGCCGACATCCCCCTGCTGGACGAGCTGACCCGCATGCTCTCGCCGCAGGAGCTGAGGGCACTGTGGCAGTCGCCGCAGGTACGGCAGTATCACGCCGCCGCCTCGTGGTCGCCGTTCTCCCGGATTGTGCCTTTCGACACCGCGTTGGCGCGGCGCTATGGCACACCGCGGAGTCTCGCGGACTATGTCGCCAAAGCCCAGCTGGAGAACTATGACGATGTCCGGGCACAATTCGAGGCGTACAGCGCGCACATGGATGCGGCGAGCCCCGCGACCGGCGTGATCTACTGGATGCTCAACAACGCCTGGCCGTCGCTGCACTGGCATCTGTACGACTATTCCCTGGATCCGGCGGGCGCCTACTTCGGCGCCAAGAAAGCCAACGAGCCGGTGCACATCCAGTACTCGTACGACTCGCGCGCGGTCGTGCTGGTGAACCACACGCTCTCCAGTCGGCATGGCTTGCAGGCAATGATCCGCGTACGCAGCCTCGATGGAAGCGTACGTTACGCGCAGCGCCTGCAGCATCTGGACGTTTCAGGCGACAGCGCGCGGCGATTACTCACGCTGCCCGAGCCGGCGGCCCTGTCGCGGACCTACTTCGTCGAGCTCGACCTCACCTCCGCCAACGGCAAACCGGTCAGCCGGAATGTCTATTGGCTCTCGACCCAATCCGACGACCTCGACTGGAAGCATTCCAACTGGTATCTCACGCCGGTGACGCAGTATGCCGATCTCACCGCGTTGCAATCGTTGCCCAGGGCGACCAGCGAGGTCCGGGCGACATTGCGGCGCGAGAATGGCGGGTACACGGCAACAGTGACGCTGACGGTGCCCGCATCTTCCAAAGCCGTCGCGCTGTTGCAGCATGTCTCACTCAAGCAACCCGCGGGCGGCAAACCGGTGGTGCCCATCCTGTGGAGCGATAACGATGTGACGCTCTGGCCCGGCGAATCGCTCACCCTGACTGCGCACTTCGCCGCGCGAGAGGAGGCGATGCCCGTCGTCGAGCTGAGCGGGTGGAATGTCCCCACCCGCAGCGTTCCGATTGCCACCGCAACCGCGCCTGCCTCATAGCGCGGGTCGCGTGGCATCGGCCGCAGGCCGCGGTCCGGGAGCTTCTGTACAATCCGGGTCACCCGTCCACGAGGAGAGTGCCCATATGCCTGCCGCACCCGGCGTCGCGAAGCCGGCCCGGAAGTTCCACTTCATATCGGGGCTGCCCCGCTCGGGCACCACGCTCCTGGCCGCCATCCTCAATCAGAACCCGCGTTTCCGCGCGGGCATGACCAGCCCGCTGGCCGACATCATGGGGGTGGTGATGGCCGAGGCGAGCAGCAAGAACGATTTCTCGTTCGACGTCTCCGATGACCAGCGCGTCGCGCTGCTCCGCGGCCTGGTCGAGAACTTCTACGCCGCGGAGGCGGACGCCGGCATTGTGTTCGATACCAGCAGGCTGTGGTGCAGCCGGATGCAGTTGCTCAACACGCTTTTTCCGGCGGCCAAGGTGATCGCCTGCGTTCGCCAGTTGTCCTGGGTGCTGGACAGCATGGAACGGCTGGTGCGCAAGCATCCGGTCGGCGTCAGCAAGGTATTCCGGTTCGATACCAACACGACGGTGTATTCGCGGGTCGAGGCCCTCACCGATCCGCGGGGCATGCTGGGCTTCGCCTTCCAGGCCACCAAGGACGCGTTTTACGGCCAGTACGCCCCGGGCCACCTGCTGCTGCTGACCTATGAGAGCCTGGTGCGCAACCCGTTGGCGGCCATGCGCGCGGTCTATCAGTTCATCGGCGAGCCCTGGTTCGAGCACGATTTCGAGCGTGTCGCTTACAACGCGGACGAGTTCGACGCGCGGGTCGGCATGCCCGGACTGCATACCGTGCGCCCCAAGGTCGAGCCGCTGGAGCGAACCTCCATCCTGCCGCGCGAGATCTTCGGCCGCTTCGCCAACGAGTCGTTCTGGATGGACCCGAAGAACAACATCAGCCAGGTGCCGATCGTATAGGGAGGCTGATCGGGACTATCGGTCCGCGGCGCTGCGCTCAGCGGACATTCGTCCTGGCGGGTGTCAGCGCAGCCGGTAGATCCGTTCGGCATTGCGACAGAAGAAGCTGTCTTTTTCGGCTTCGCTCCAGGAGGCCGTGAGCTCCTGCGCCGCGCGAAACCACTTGCCGAAGCCGCCCGCCGCATCGCACACCGGCCAGTCGCCGCCGAAAAGAATGCGCGCGGGTCCGAAGGCGTCGGCGGCCTGCCGCGCGTACCACAGGACTTCGTCGGGCCGCCACCGCTCGCAGTCCGCTTCGGTCGCGAGACCCGAGATCTTGCATACCACGTTGGGCAGCGCCGCGAGGCGGCGGATCTGCGACAGCCAGGGCTCACGCTCCGCGCTGCGCACCGCGGGCTTGCCGCAGTGATCGAGAACCAACGACACCTCGGGGCACCGCCTCGCGAGCTCGAGCGTCTCATCGAGCTGGTGATGTTTGAGGCACAACTCGAAATGCAGGCCGAGCCGGCCCGTCAGCCTGACGCCCGCGACGAACGACGGTTGCAGCGCGAATCCCGGCGCGTGCCCTTGTATGTTGTCGCGAATGCCCCTGACGAGCGGAATCGACGCGATGGCCTCGAGGTCCGCGGCGGCGGAAGAGCCTTCAGTGAGCGCCACGCGGGCCACCATGCCCTGGATCCGAGGCTCGGCCGCCGCCAGCTCCGCCACCCACCGGGCCTCCGGCAGCGAGCACGACGAATGCGCGTCGGCTTCGATGAAGATCATCGCGCTCACCGCGGCCTGCGCCTGCTGCGCGGCGCGCAGATAATCCTGCGGCGAGCAGCTGCGATCGAAAAGACTTCCCGGCTCCATCCAGGGGTAACGCAGGCGCTCGACGTCCCAGAAGTGAACGTGAGAGTCGATGATCGGCACGGCATTGTTGTCTCTATTTAAAGACATCGTTGGCACGAAGTTTGCTGAGGATTCGGGGTTAATGGAGAGGGGTTTCGTCGGGCATGCTCCGGCTTGCGTTCCATGACTCCTCGGACATCCCGGCAAAGGTGCTCGAGGCGACCGATATCAGAATCACCGGAGGCGTGCTCTGGAACCATACGGAGCACGGGCTCATCGCGCGCTTTGCCAGCGGCTCCTGGAGGCACCGGGGCATCTATTATCCCAGCATCTCCCTCACCGGAGCCTGCTGTCTCGCCTTTGGCATCGCACGCGATTCCCTCATCTCCGACCCGGTATCGCTCTTCTCGGTGACCGGTGCCACCTTGCGCGCCAACGGCGTGGCGATCGCCGAGTACGACGAGCAGCTGGATCTGTGGCACGGGCTCATCCGCCCGCTCACCTGGCAGGTCATGCGCATCGTCAGCGCGGCGGCGGTCTCCGCACTGGCCGATGTCGACCGGCCGGTGATCCTCAATCCCTGGGATTACCCGGCCGACGCCCTGCCGCCGGCAATTTCTTCATCGAAGTAGACCAGATAGCGCTCGCGCGCGATGCGATGCAAGGGCACCAGCCGAACATCGGCCGGTCGGCCGGCACCGTGCGTGTGCCATACCAGCGGCCGTTCGGGGTCCGGCCGCACCCATTCCTCGACCGGCCGTCCTTGAATATCGAGCGTCGGGATGGTCGCGGGGTCCGCGACCTTCTCCCACTGATACTGATCGACGCTGGCAACCGGCATGGGCGGCGACATCAGGGCGTCGCCCAGGGTGGCCGCCAGGACCGTCGGTCCCGCCAGGATGGCGAGCTTCGAGGGGTGGTGCGCCATGCGCTCGATCCTGAGCGGCGTGCGCAGCTCGATCTCGACGACATCGCCGTCGCGCCAGCGGCGAGTGAGCGCCAGGTACGTGCCCGGCATGCCCGCATCGACGGGCCTGCCATTGAGCCTCACCGCCATCGCGGGTGTCGACCAGTAGGGATGCCGCAGCTTCAAGGTAGCTCGAATCGGCCGCGCGCATCCGACCTCGAGACGCACCGTGTTGGCTTCGGGAAAACGCGTGTGTTGCCGGAGCGTGAGCCCCTTCTCCCGCCAGCGCAGCGCCGATGCGAGGTAGAGGTTCACCCAGAGCGTATCGGCATCGTGGTAGTAGATGCCGCGCGAATACTTCGCGTGATTCTCCATGCCCGTGCCG
>Ga0335075_10018636_pt1 | contig 10290 bp, 11 predicted proteins | sample Lox_Sample_24_FD_206723 | JGI IMG/M metagenome (GOLD analysis project Ga0335075, IMG submission 206723) | Soil microbial communities from Loxahatchee National Wildlife Refuge, Florida, United States - Lox_Sample_2.4 | ecosystem: Environmental > Terrestrial > Soil > Wetlands | place: USA... | reverse complement strand
TGTCGGAGATCCTTGGTTTTGTCCAACGGAACATATTGGCACCAGATGCACCGTCTGGAACGCTGTTACGCCGAAGTCCCAACCCAACGTCCGCCCCTGCTTCGGCCACCACGTCTTGCGTCAATGATGCAAACGACGATACGTGCCAAAAACCCACAGATACCTCTCTAGGCCTACCAATTGGTCTTGGTGTGGCGTGAGTTCCTCACTGCTCGCGTCCGTTTCTTCGGAGAGACTAACTCTAGCCAGAATTCCGATTGTATCGGCCGCGGTTGTGCTCATTTACCTCCACCAACGGAACAAAAAGAGACAGAGAATAGAAGATCGGCGTGACGAGGAGAAGTACAAGTCACTTGACTTCGGCACATCACTTCATTTCACCGATGGCAAAAACAAAAAGAAGAAGGGTGACTTGTCACAGGGGTATCCGGGCGAGGGCATGTCAACCCGCCAGATGCGAGGCTTGTCTATCGAAGCCGGGCCATACATGTTTCCCGATAACGTGCACGATTCCAGAGCTTCTCTTCATTCGATGTCTCGCAGTGCCGCTTTCGACGAGTTCAACCCATACCGTCCTGCCGACGAGATGTCAATTCGAGCCGCATCACCTGGCCCAGGAATGAGAGGCGACAATAGCTCCATTGGCAGCTCAACCCTTCGAAGGAAAGAATTGCCTTCTAACATCGGCTCCACTAACACGTCTCACACGAACCTCCTTCGACATCCTCAGCCACCGCCCAAGTCTCTTCCTCCCGGCCAACACTTGCCTTATATCCAGTCTCCCGACTCATTTGAAAAACCTCCTTTTCCCGGTGCTCTAGATGGAGAGCTAAAAGAGTTCAACAGCAAGCAAGGTAGTCTAGCCCCAGCTCCCGTTGCCAAGGATCGCGATTCCTACTTTGACAAAAATGCTCTAAGCATGCGGAATAGCACTAATTATCTTGGCAAATTGCTTTACAGTCGTGAACCATCTGCCGAAGATAGATCTACGCCTGCTAAGGACAACACGATGTACTCTAGTGATAAGTCACTTGCTTCAAATCCAGAATCTGCCGGCTCAACTTTAGTCAATACTCCAAGCCAGACAACTCCAAAGGCATCAATATCTGAGTACGATACACCCAAGATAGATGTTTCGGACTACAACACGATGCCTCGTGCATTTTCTCCACCTGGTATGATGGCAACAGAAGCTCTTCCTTCCGCCAAAACTCTACCATCGGCCAAGAGCCTGCCCGCAACTCCTCGTCCAGATAGGAAACAATCTGTAGAGAAGAAACAGCCCTTACCGCCGACTCCACCGAAGGAAGTGATGCCTCTCAACCGTCAATCACCGCCCCAGCAACAACAGAGCCCACAGATTCAGCAGGACGCTTATCCTCCTCAGCGAACGTCATCAAATCAAGCTTACGCCGAGCCATACTCCGCCCAGCAACGACAATCGAATGACAACCATTCAAGCAAATATGCCAGCAATCCCATGGGAAATTACATGAATGACAATGGCAATTACGGCGAATATAACCCATACTCGCAACGTGAATCTGCAAGCTCATACGGTGCGCAACCCACAAGAGGCCAATCACAGGCCAATCAGATGCCCGTTGTGGATGAGTATTCTCAGGAAGATCAGTATTCTCAGCAAGGCCAATATCAGCACGACCAGTACCATCACCAAGGACAATATCAGCAAGACCAGTACCAGCAAGACCAATATCAGGATCAATACCAGGACCAATATCAAGATGACCAATATCAGAATCAGTATCAGCAGGACCCGTATGCTCAACAAAACCAGTATCTTCAGCCACCAGGAGAGTCTCAAAACTGGGAGCAGAACATGGATTTTGACGATCGCAGATTGTCTGTCTTTATGCGTCCTCTCCCACCGGAAGATCCTAGCGACACGCCTGAGGTCCGAGCCAACCGCATTCGTTCGTTCTACAAGGAGTACTTCGACCGTGGTCAGGTGGCGAACAATGGACGTCTTCAGCCAGGTGGACCCAACCAGAACGCTGTTCCATATCCTCAGCTTCAGCGTGGAGAGTACTACGACTATGAAGACTATGGCCAGGAGTACATGAATGCCGCTACCGTGTACGATCCACAGAATGGAGGGTTTGTCGTTGGTAACGCACCCTACGCTGAACCTGTAACACGTCGTGCTATGACTCCACCTCCTCGTGCCCCACCACGCTTCCGTAGCCGTAATGGCCCACCATCAGCACCAGGTTCCCGCCCAGGATCGAACATGAGTTGGAATATGCCTCCTCGAGGTGTGTCAGCAATGAGTTTCCGTGGTCGACAGCCACAACGGAAGCCAAAGGCTCCACCTACTCCTCTTGTCTCGCTACCTACTCCTCATCTGCTCAATGCCGACTCGGTCCTGACTGCTCTTGACTTCGCTCCACCCGTTAGCTTCCGTGATCGGCAAGCTGGTCGTCGACCGGATAGTCCTCTAGGTACACCTCGTCCTTACTCCCCAACAGTGAGGGCACATGTTCCTCTTCAATCCAGCTTCGATGATCTTTCTGTCATCCCAAGCCCGTAAGTTATCCACAATCAATTCAAAGTCATTTCATACTAACTTCATACTAGCCATCAACTTCGCAAATCCGGCATCTTCACGTCACTCGACTTTGCTCCTCCGAAGCGCTTTAAGAATGACGATGGCATGTCTGACGCAGGCTCAATTCGTTCTGGTCGCTCCGGAGTGTCTGTCGTCTCGAATCGGCAGCTGCATGCCATGCGCAACGGCGCCTATCGTGTCTCGCGCATGCCGAATGAGTTGATTGGCAGCAAGGACGACATCTTGAGCTCTCTGAAACCAACTTGGGATCTCCGAGGCCCAGAACAGGCGGCGAGAAGTACGGGACGGGAGACGCCAACGGACTTCAAAACACTACGATTCACTTAAGCTGAGAACCTTTGCAAAGCAGCGAGGCAGCTTCACACTCGTTAGAAAAACAAGACCCGTCTATTGACGATGGTATATAACTTTTACTTCTAATGCTCCCACTGCGGGAGTTATCTTACACGACTATGCTTGTGGTTGAGACGGTACATAGACTTCTTACACTTCGATCGGCGGAACAGCCGCCAGGCATGGCATTTTTGGAGAGTCGAACGGTATTGCTCCACTGGCTGCATTCGGGACTTGAACGAAGCTGCTTCGTCCCCAGAGAGATAGCGTTTCTTGCATACAGATAACGAGCGTCAGAAATCGCTGACTTGACAGCGAGGCGCTGAATGGTATTCTTTTCGTATAATCACGGCGCACACAGGCGTGGTACTGTAATGTATGAATAGCAAAAAATGAAGACCATTCATTAAGTAGACTTGAAATTTGCGAGATTGTGTTTCGAAACATTGCACACCGTCTAGCGGCTCTTCGCATTCCGAGAAGAATGAAAATTTCGGAACCGTGAAGGGGTTGAAAGATGAGATGGCACGGGATCTCGCGAGTCGCGTTCGTTAAACGCGTGAGCTCAACATCCTTCGTTCATCTATGTTCTAATATCTAATCGAAAGCCCATCCATAATCTATTAACAATCAAACTCCAAATGCTTTCTCTAATGCCAAAGTAAAAGGATTCGCAGCATGGAATCAAAAACCGCGCTATCTTCATCGATTTGTCGACATCCACTGCGGTGCGCAGACATAGACCGGTCACGAATGCATATCGAACTCAAGAGCTAGGAGCGACAATCAAAGTTCATCCATGGCCGGCCTCGCAAATCTCAAGGCGACCCACCTGCGCTCGCTTCTCACCTCAATCGGCGGCAAAACGAGCGGCACCAAGCCGCAACTTCTCTCGCGCCTGCAGCACGAAGTCCACCCCGCCGGCACTCCGGCGCGCGCCACGCCAGCCCACGCTCCGCAGCGCATCGTAAGCGTCGACATGGGCATCAAGAACCTGGCGTTCTGCGTGGTGGACATCGCCGCCCCCGCAACATCTGCTCCGCAGCCCGCCCCGCTGGCGCTGCACGTGGCCGCCTGGCAGCGGCAGACGCTGCTCGGGCCGGCGGGCGCGCGCACCTCCGCCGCCGCCGACCCCCCGCCGTCGCCCTTCGCGCCGCCGCAGCTGTCGCGCACGGCGCTGGCGCTGGTCTCGCGCGCGCTGCTGCCGTGGGCGCCGACCGCCGTGCTGCTCGAGCGGCAGCGGTTCCGCAGCGGCGGCGGCGCCGCCGTGCAGGAGTGGACGCTGCGCGTCAATGCCCTCGAGGCCATGGTGTGGGCGGTGCTGCGCGCGCTGGGCGCCGCCGCCGGCGCCGCAGACCCCCGGCTCGTTGCGGTGGAGCCGGCGCGCGTGGCGGCGTTTTGGGGGCGCGGAGGGCTGGCTGGTGGCAAGGCGGAGAAGGTGGAGGTGGTTAGGAGGTGGGTTAGGGAGGGTGGGTGTGAGGATGAGGGGCTGAGCGTGGCGTTTGGGGAGAAGGCCTGGAAGGCGCGCGATGCGTTTTTGGGAGGGTCGTCGGCTGGGAAGAGGAGGAGCAAGGTGCCTGCTGTGACTGTTGATGGTGGTGAGGAAAGTTTGGGTGGAGAGGTTAGTGAGGGCGTGGGAAAGTTGGATGACTTGGCGGATTGCTTGCTGCAGGCTGCGGCTTGGGCCAAGTGGGAAAGCAATAAGGACATTTTGCAGAGAATTTGGGACGACGAAGACAAGATTAGGCAGTTTGCTGAGAAAGGGATGCCAGCCTGATCTTCAGCCTTGCCGAAACCTCGACCTTGCGAAAGCTTCAGAATTGCGAGCATAAACACCATTCAGTCTATCGATTTTAGCTCTGTCGAATGTCCGATATCACAGGAAACCATATGCTACGCCCAATTATGCGGTCATCACCGAACGATTTAGCTAGCACTTGAACTTAAGCAATGAGTTCAACGTGCTTCTACGGCAGCGTTCTCTCTGATCATTTGCCTGATGTCAATATCCACGGAGCTACCTGGTCGAATCGCTTGCTATAAATAAGTTCTGGATACAAGCACTCACGTTGATCTTAGGCATAGATTTGACTGGAGAGCTTAGTCTTGCTTCTGAGACATTTACATGCTGATATTTCAGATATATCCCTACCGGAAATGCGGGCAGCTACCCGTTTCGAAGATTAGGTAACCTTCGCTTCGGCAAAGGACTTTCAGCAAATTGATTCTCCTCTTAAGGAAATTTTCTAGATTATTGAGAAGCGGCGTGAAAGATGAAGGCCAAGAGTGAGGCTCCAAACACATCCACGTGATTAACACCTTCTTTCAACCTCGACGATACTGGAAGAAACGTGTGCTTGGCTAGTCTAACAGTAGACACAGCTGATGACGAAGTATTCATTGTTGAAGCGGTAAAAAGGTCAAGCCATTTGCACATTCTGGGTCGGAATACGGATCTTGCAGTCTCATTGTAGGACTGTTGGAGCAAGCCGTTTAGCATCATTGAACTTGAGAGAACTACTCGTACGCTTACTATCACCAGCCAGTGGCCCAATCATACACGATGTTCTTTCCTTCGTCAAAGATTTCTCGCTCGAGTCCTGAGCCCTAAACCTCCAAATGCCGTTCGACCGGAAAAGGACGCCACGTAGAGCGAGTTCCTAACTACCGGCGTGCGACCTGTCCTAAATTCGTGCTGAATCATTTGTCAATTCTCAACGGCGCTCTCTTCAGCAGCCACTTTTCGGGCTTGTTGCGATGTTGAGGTACACGGCCCACCGGACAAGATCTGCCGCGATTGATTGCCGAAAGCTTTGAGCGTCGAACGGAGACGATCCCCAGTCAGCTACCCCAGACCCCGGATTGCCGACGCCCTGTCCTATAGGACCCGCCTATCAATAAACTTTGAATGTAGCTCAAGTTGCGACTGTTGGTAGGTTCAATGTCAGTATTTGTGCGGTAAGACATTCGTGGGCGTTGCCAGCTATCGAAGACGCATCGTATCTGCAGCTTATGTTACACCACGATCCAGCGAAAGGCAGTTCTCAATCTATCCTGCGCAAAACACTTCCCGAGGCCCAAAACAGTGCCGGGTGGTACCCACGGCTTTTGCATGGTCGATTTCCAACGAGGCTTCTAGTCTCATCAAAATCGGCAAGTGAACACTCATCTCCGGCAAATCAGTGGCTTTTCACACCTTTCAGACCTAGCATTGGCCCCTAGCCTGATGGATCCACACGACTATCCTTACAGCTCGCCTTGTTTATTCGTTCCAAGCGACCTACCAACAGGCTTGCCGGCGTATTCTCCGCAAACCTAACTGCCGGGCTCAGCCATACCGTGCATCGTTCCCGCCTCCAGATTCGACTTGTTTATATCATGCATACGTCCATTCGAAATGGGATCGGCATTGCCAATTCACTCCAGTTTGAGAGGCACGACGTACAGAGGTGACTCGCCTCTGTTGAAGCATTTCTTCTCTACCTTTCAAGTAACAATATCGACATCTTAAAAATTTAGTATTCAATTTTCAAGATGGCTACGTACAATATCGAGAAGGTGTGTCTCATTCTACTCAGTAGTCGTCTTCCAGTGGTACTCACATCTTCTCTAGGAGCGTCATGAGATTGAGGAGGAAATCCATGTGGAGATTCTTCCTGGAACTGAAATCATGGCGGATATTGGCAGCCATCATTTCGTTAAGTCTGGAGATAGGGCCCATCTTGTTCTTGTACCTCAGCCAAGTGCCAGTCCTCACGATCCACTCAATTGGTCTCTGGGATGGAAAATCGCAGCCATTACAGCGTCCACCTGGGTTACATTCACCCAAGGCTTTGGTCCGTTGTCCATTGCACCACAATTCCCATACTAGTATGTGAAGCTTCACCTACCGTTGAAGAGCATTTACTAATATATCCTTTAGCATGGTAAGGTCCAAGAACAGTTCTTTAGCACACCCTGAACCTTGAAGGCGAGAGCATTGGAATCTTTACTGCCTTTACCTTTTCCCTACCTACTTCATGTCATTTCAGAGCTTTCACTAATATGAGCTTTTCAGGAGGCATTCCACTGCGATCTTGCTCAGGTGGTTCAGTTCACCGGCGTCTGTATTTTGGTTCTCGGCTTCTCCAACTTCATATGGGTACCTATCAGCACTGCTTTCGGCCGTCGACCCGTTTACATTGCTTCTCAATTAATCTGCTTTGCGTCGGCCATCTGGCGCGCTCGCGCGACGACATATAACAGTTTTATGGGCGCGAGCGTGCTCAACGGAATTGGAGCAGGTCCGGCAGAAACGATCCAGCCTACCGTGATTGCGGATATCTTCTTCTTGCATTCGCGTGGCAGATGGAACACTCTTTATTGGGTCTTCTACATGGGCAGCTTGATGGTTGGACCGGTCAGTTACTTCTCGACGACATGACAATCACGAAACTTACATCGTAAATTACAGATCATCAGTGGTCCTATGGCTCAAACTGTGGGTTGGAGGCCCTTCTGGTGGCTCAACGTTGGAATGCTTGGTCTCAGCATCGTGATGATAATCTTTATGTTTCCGGAAACAAAGGTGAGTAAAACGGATGTTAAGATTAAGCCCATGCCACGCGTTTGAATCCTTCAAACCTATTCACCTTGCAGAGAATGTATTACGCATTATGTATCTCAAGGATTTGTTAAGTATATTCACTAACATCTATTCTACTGCATGTAGTGGGATCGCGCCGTACCGAAGGAACTTAGTCCGATTGCTGGCTCGACAGAAAAGGTTCAAGAGAAGACTGCTGAAGATATAGCAGTTGACAGCGCAGGCCTTAACAAGGGAACTGAGGCTGACGTCGAGCACGTTCCAACTCAGCAATCCACCGGTACTGGTCAAGCAGGCCTAACACGAGAAGAAACCGCCGCCCGCGATCCTTTTCTCGGCAAAGGCTACCCATCGAAAGAGCAATGGAAGCTGTTCCAACCAAATCGGTCACCATGGCATGCCATTCTCCTCGACCTCTGGCTTCCGTGGAAGATGTTTGCGTTCCCGATCGTCGAATTCGCCTCCTTTGTGGTCTCTTGGTCTTGCTCGTCCTTCCTTACCATCAACCTCACGCAGAGTCAGGTGCTCGCCGCACCACCGTACAATTGGTCTCCCCTTGCCGTCGGCCAAACAAATTGGGCAATTCTCGTTGGAGCTTCTGTCGGGCTTGCGACGGCTGGCCCGTTCTCGGACTGGGTTGCTGCTCAGATGACTAAGAGGAATGGTGGCATTCGAGAACCTGAAATGCGATTGTTGGCCATGATTCCATATGTCATTGTACGTGATATCGAGGCGAATTACTTTGCCTGTATCTTCCCTTTAAGGAATTTCGACTAACGCCTAGACCTTAGATCATGTATCTCGGGAACATCATTGTTTCAGTCGGTAAGCAGGAGCAGGACATGACTAGATTTGCTCGTACTGACTATGGGAAGGTTATCAACATCAATGGCCATGGGAAGCGATTGTCATTCTCGGATTTACTTGTGCTGGCCTTCAAGTTGCCGCTCTCCCAGCTATGGCAAGCACATATGCCGTGGATTCATATAAGCCTGTGGCTGGAAGCTTGTTCGTGAGCATTACTGTCAACAAGAATGTTTGGGTGAGTTCCGTTTGATTTATCTTCTGTGAACGACATACTAACAGTGATTAGGGATATGGCTTCAGTAAGTTTATCACTCCATGGAGCATCAAGAGCGGGTAAGTAGTAAGCTTGTGTCTCTAACATCATTGTTTTTTTAACGTCAACCAGGTTCATTCCTCCGATCATGACAAACGCTTCGTTGATTCTCCTTTGGTGCCTATGCGGAATAATTTTCTACTTCTATGGTAAAACATTCAGAAGGTGGACAAGAAATAGCAAAGTACATAGGATGTAAGGTGTGGACGTCGACGGGGATCGACGAGAAGGAGAGTCGATGGAACGCTGAAGTCATAGTATTTTGTTTTCCCCTAACACCGACCTGTGCCATGTAAATGCAATGCCATATCCATTACTTTTATTTCGTCCCATGCCTCAAATTCCCCGAGGTTTACTCTCAAACTCCAAAGCCATGTGGTCTTCTTTCCTTAGCGGCGCCGTCATTATATTCCCGTCGGAGCGGGTTCGAAGCTCCAGCTCCTCGAGATCCTCTGACCGAGCATTCTCCCTTGTAACAGTAACGGTGATATCCCTCCTAGAGCCTCTGCTTGCTAGACCCACGATGCCGGGTTTTGTATCCGATTGTTCATCCCAGCCATTTCCCTCCGAGCCATTAATAGTCTTCCACGACGTCTCACTTGCCTTTGGCGAAAGAAAGGAACTTGTTCCCGGGCGCATGTTGCCATGCCTCTTCGCACGCGCCTCGTTCGCGGCGGCCGTGATCTCGGTGTTGGTGCCGAACCTTGTGTTGGTGCTGTAGCGCAGCGGTGCAAAGGTCTGGATGCCGCAGTCCTCGGGCGGCGGGTCGTCGCTGAAGATCAGGATGCGGCGCGTGGCCGCGTACAGCAGCACGTCGAGCCAGCCGTTGCTCGTGATCATGGCGCCGGCGCACAGCAGCCACGCCATGGGGATGTCGCGGCCGGCCATCGACGCCGTTCTCGCCGTTGCGAGCGGCAGCGTGCAGATCACGTAGACCAGCGGGTACACGGCCATCAGCTTGGCGACGTCGCGGGCGCGATTGGCCATGGCTTCGCTACGGTAGAAGCCCTGCCGTATCCGCCGAGCGAGTATCAGGTACATCAGTGCGTAGATGATGGCGACACCCAGCTCCGCCATGAATATCCACAGGTAGTGCAGGTACAGGCGCACGTTCGGATAGGCCTCGTTGATCCAGCACCAAGCTCCCGCGCGTACGAATATGTGCGGGTGGAGGCCAACCGAAGCGATGGCGCAGGTGTAGACAAAAATCCAGAGGATGGCAATAAGTGCATAGAAGAGACGTTGCGGCAGGCGTATGTTGAAGAGGATCGAGCCCATTGTGTGGACGGCAATTGTAAAGCACCATACACCTGAGGCGAGATCACCTGATGGCAGGACGTTAGCAATTCAAGTGCCTTGGTCAAGTAAGACATCGACAGAGTCGTTACCTGTACTAACGAACCAACCCTGGGCCGTACATGTCAGGCTTTTGACGTCTACACTATCGTGGGCAACCCATTGAACATTCAACAGGAAGGCAACCGATTGCTGGATGTCGGCCAAGAGGAGGTTCATGATGAGGATCACGAACTGGTTGTAGGCGTGCCGGGACTTGCTGCGCCATCTCAAAAGACGATGACAGAGGAAGATGAAGAGAGTCAAGGAGGAGAAGAAGGAAAGGAGACCGAAGAACGATATGGCCGTGAGACCTGCGCGAACTGA
>Ga0335075_10018635_pt1 | contig 10290 bp, 7 predicted proteins | sample Lox_Sample_24_FD_206723 | JGI IMG/M metagenome (GOLD analysis project Ga0335075, IMG submission 206723) | Soil microbial communities from Loxahatchee National Wildlife Refuge, Florida, United States - Lox_Sample_2.4 | ecosystem: Environmental > Terrestrial > Soil > Wetlands | place: USA: Florida... | reverse complement strand
GCATCGGCATTGACTTACTCCGTGCTCGAATGTTGCCGTCTGACGAGGAAGATGTGCACCGAGAGTGAATCAGACTCCTCCAAATGACAGTACGACAATGACGCTGATTGCATGCGGCTACGAGAGCAGTAGGCTCTGTACGATATCACGAAGTGCGGTGGTTATTCTGGTGGCCAACCACTCAGTCCCTCGCGCCGATTTACTTCAACAAATGAAGGCAGGTTCTTTAACCGATTAGCGTAAGCCGCCAGATGCGCCCAATCTGTAGCAGGACGAGGCATATTGCGAGACCATCGCATTAGCACCATCGTCAGAAGATCGGCTGTACTAAGACGATTCCCCACAAGATAGAAGTTCTTATCACCCAAACGCGCGTCCAGGGCGGACCATGCACCTTCGATGCGGCGCTGCGCCAGAGCCATAACGGCAGCCGCTCCGTCCGGATCACCATCCTTGCCGGCGTAGAGCCAATCACGCATCGCCGGTAGCAATGTGTTGGCGAGGTAGATCATCATTTCCAGCCAATCGGCCCGCTCGGGAGATTGGGGAGAAGGCATGAGCGGCGCATTGGGATGCCGCTCTGCCAGCAGCATCAGGAGGGCCGCAGATTCGCGGTGTGGCACGCCATCAATGATCAAAGTGGGAACTCGGCCCTCGGGGTTCAGTCGCAGATATTTTTTGTCACGCTGCGCACCCGCGTCGATGTCCACGAGAATCGCCTCAAACAACACCGCCGCTTCGATCAACATCCAGTGCACAGCCATGCTTGCGGCGCCAGGCGAGTAGTAAAGGATATAGCCCATGTTTTTGATCTCGGAGTTATGGCTAGCGAGGATTGCCACGCGGCTTGCGCGCAAACACATGGAAGCTCTCCAGCAACGGTGCAAAGATGTCTTCGTCAGCCGGAATAAAGAAGCCCTCCTGGCCTGCGGTATCATTGAATACCAAACCGGGCCAGCCTCGCACAACTGCTGCCGGTGCACATTCGGCTCCCTCGCCCATCAGGCCGACCGCAGCTGCTGCCATGGCGTCAGCACGGTTTGCGACGGTGACTGCCATGGGGCGGCCAAAGATGTCTAGTTGGCCCCGATAATCTAATAAGGCCTCGAAACCGTAGAACCCTATCGAAATCCCGGTCGTTCCCCGCCGCATAGGCGTGCAATGACTATCCGTCAGGATTACGCCAAGATCGGTGATCCCATATCGTTGCCTATAACGGCGGCCAATAGCCGCAGCCGCGTCGGAAGGCGCCGTCGGCCATAATATAAAATGACCATTCGCGTTGCTGGCATCGATCCCAGCGCTGGCGATCAAGGTACTGCCCTTGATCGCTAAAGTTATCCCGTAACGGGAGGCTGCTCTGGGTATCCACGCGTCAGCTTCGGCTTCGACCAACTCCTCCTTGTCACGGATATGTGTTGCGGGCACACAGCGGCCCTGGCTGATCGCAACAACCTTCGAGGTGATAGCAATCACATCGCCATTGCGCAAGTCGGGCAGCGCAGGATCTAAGGCATCATAAAGATCGTCTTGCGGCGGTAGCAGTGGTCGGGTCCTCACGCGGATAAGGCTCGTACCGCAGTCTCTATCAGATGCTATAGGATCCGAGGGCATACCACCCACCATTATTCTGAATTGCCCGACAAGTTGATCAGATTTCATGACAGATGTCGATCGCTAGGCCGTGTGGACGGAATCCCAGCCATGCGTAATTGGCGGATTCCCGAATCGGCATTTCATCGAACCACTGCGTGGTCGGCAAGGGAGGCCGGCCATGCTGACAGGGATGACCGAAGAGGATTGGGCGCTCACACTCGCGCTGTTTGATGCGGCGCAGTCCAGCCGGGGCGAACCTGGGCACGATGATCGCAAATTCCTGGAGGCGCTGCACTATTTCACCGTCCACAACATAACCTGGCGGGCGCTGCCGGCGGAATTCAGCAAGTGGAACAGTGTCTGGAAACGGTTCTGGCGGCTTAGCCGCTCGGGGGTGTTCGAGGCGTTTTTCCAGTTGCTGGCCGAGCAGAGTGCCACAGCCCACCTGGCTCAGTTCCTCGACAGCACCGTGATTCGCGCTCATGTATCCGCGGCGGGGGCAAGGGGGCAGCAAAATCAGGCGTCCGGCCGGTCGCGAGGCGGCTTTTCGACGAAAATCCATCTCAAGACCGACCTCGATGGCAATCCGCTCGATTTCCACCTGACCGGCGGCGAGGCGAGCGACGCGACGCAATTCGAAACCTCGCTTGATACCGGCCCCGACATCACACCGCGCGTGGCAATCACCGACGAGGGATGTGACAGCCAGGCCAACCGCGCGGCGGCCCGGGCGCGGGGGATTACGCCGATCATTCCCAGGAAAGCGAATTCGAGGGAGCGAGGCCGCTTCTTTCCGAAAAAGCTTTACAAGCTACGGGCACGCATCGAGCCGACGATCGGCAAACTCAAGCGCTTCAAGCGTATTGCGCTTCGTTGGGAGAAGACTGACGCCTCCTAGCCCATCTTATTCACGGCATAGCAGGGATTCGCTGACGGATGTGGCATAAGCATCTGATCTGACGCAGAGATTTGGGTGTCGAGACCAAAATCTGCCGAATCGGATGGTGCCACACCCGCCATGAACCAGAATACCCTGCTGCCGTTCTCGCTGCCATCGGTCCAGCGCAAGAAGGTCACCGCAGCGTTCGACGGCGGGCGCATCACGTCCGATGGCGGCGTGATGCTGCTCGGCGCCGTCGAGGCGTCGATGGGGATCGCGGGCCGGCTCGCGTCGCTGATCGCCGACCGGCGCAATCCGCTCCTGGTGCGGCACCGCGTCAGCGACATCCTGCGCGCCCGCATGCTCGCCATTGCCTGCGGCTACGAGGATGCCGATGACCTCGATCATCTGCGCAGCGATCCCGCCTTCAAGCTGGCCTGCGGGCGCCTGCCCGACAGCGGTTCCGATCTCTGCTCGCAACCGACGGTGTCACGCTGGGAGAACGCGCCCGACCTGCGCACGGTGATCCGCATGAGCTACGCCATGGTCGACACCTATTGCGCCAGCTATCACCGTCCGCCGCGGAGCGTCACCCTGGACATCGACGACACCGTCGATGTCGTGCATGGCCATCAGCAGATGTCGCTTTTCAATGCGCATTATGATGAACGCTGCTTTCTGCCGATCCATGTCTACGACACCGTCACCGCGCGCCCGGTCGCGGTGCTGCTGCGTGCCGGCACCACGCCATCGGGCAAGGAGATTGCCGGCCATCTGCGCCGATTGCTCCGCCGCATCCGCCACCACTGGCCCGACACCCGGCTCACCATCCGAGGTGACGGGCACTATGGACGCCCCGAGGTGATGGCATGGTGCGAAGCCAACGGCGTCGACTATATCCTTGGACTGCCGGGCAATGCGGTGCTGGACCGATTGGTGGAACCGCAGGCCGACGATGTGCGGGTGCGGCGTGCCGAGGCGCAGGCCCCGGTGGTCCGCCGCTACACCGAGACCCGATATGGTGCCAAATCCTGGCGCTGCGAGCGCCGGGTGGCGGCGCGTATCGAGGCAACCACGAGAGGTCTCGATATCCGCTACGTCGTGACCAACATCGCACGCGGCAGCGCCGAATGGCTGTATGATAGTCTCTACTGCGCCCGCGGCCAGGCCGAGAACCTGATCAAGTTGCACAAGACGCAGCTTGCCTCCGATCGCACCAGTTGCCGCTCACCGCTGGCCAATCAGGTCCGCCTCGTGCTGCACACCGCGGCCTACTGGCTGATGCTCAGGCTGCGTGACGCCATCCCCAGGCCACAGCCCCTGGCCAATGCCGAGTTCATCACCTTGCGCATGCGCCTGATCAAGATCGCTGCGCGTGTCACCGAGACAGCAAGCCGGGTACGCCTCGCCTTTGCCGCGGCTCACCCCGAGGCGGAACTGTTCGCCAGTCTGGCACGCTGCCTCCAGCCCGCCGGACCGTGACCCTCAGGGCCACGTGCCCTCGCCCGCCATCTCCCAGCAACCCCCAGCGCCCAACACAATCTGGTCCGAATGCGCATTGAAACCGGCGCCACGACCAGCCGTGACCAAACCTCACACGCCCACTTTCCAGTCGGCGCGGTGAATAGGATGGGCTAGGACGCAATAATCAGCTTCGCCTGCGGGCTAATGCTGATCAAATCCGTCCACACGGCCTAGCCAAGCGCTACGGGAAAACCTGTGCGAGCGCCATCCGCACGGCGGAACGCTGGGAGCGCGATCATCCAAATTACCATGACCACGAGTGTGTCCACGAAGGTGTCTGGCAAGGGACACTTCTGTCACCGGTATTGAGGCGCGGGGTCATTGCTTTGATCGAAGGCTATCTTCGAGGTCGCTGACCGATCGGCAATTCTTCCACGAGCGTCGGGAATTGCTGGTGCAAAGGTGACGGAGCAGTACCTCCCACGTTTTGCATATCTAGGATCATAGCGCATCATACATCAACGGCACGTCGCACGCTATTCGTTCACGACGTGATCTTGCTTCTCTTCACGGGATCGTTGCCAGCCTCGCCGGATTCATCCGGTCCGCGCTGACACCCTGCAATACGGGCCGCTTCCTGCTTGAAAAAGTCATCGAGCCTGTGCGAGCCGGGTGGTTGGTCCTGGGCAAGGCGATGAGCTGCCATCAAGGCAGCAATAGTCGACGAACCGATCGAACGATGCCGCTCCATCGGACCAAGCTCCCTTCAGTGGACGGTTTTTGATGGCGAGGACGGCAGACACAGCACAATGATCTGTGGGGTAACGGCGCCCGTCACCGGTGCCGAGCGTCTGCGACAGAGCAGACGTGCCGTCGCGAACAGTTCACCGAGACTTTCCAGTGGACCCAGCGCGAATTCGGCCCCCTGGGCGGACAGAAGCGCGGTGCGCAGCGCTTTCTCCGCACGCGGCCCGTCACCGGCCTGCGCCAGACTGGCGGAGTGGAGCAAGACTCTCTCGTCGTCGGACATCTTCGGACACCGTGGGCAGTGAATGGCGATCGGCCGGCGAACAGTGCGTGCAACGACGGTCATCAGGCGATCTACCGGAAAAGCGGCCTCGTGTGCACCGGCTGTCTCCAGTGCCTCGCACAGCCGCGGCAGCGGGTCAGTACCGTGGCAATGATCGGCGACCCACCACCGGATGGCGATCAGCAGGACACATTCACCGGGATCGAGGTCGGCCGAATGGTCGGGATAGGGCGGTGGAAGCGCCGGGAGGCGGATAACCTGACCCATGATCGGCTCCTGGGTTGCGATGGCGGAGCATGACTCAGATGCGAATGCGTCGCAATACCATTTATGGCGTGCAGGCGGGCGGCAGAATCGTTACACGGGCCGCCACCGGGCGACGACATCGGGATCCCGCGCCATGCCATTCCCCGACCCGTCGGGCAGCCGCGGCCTTCCGATCGACGATGCGCGATGGCTCCGCCTGGATCGGCCCGCCAAATCCACATGTTTCAAACGTTGGCAGGTCGCTATGGCCGCAAGGAGGTGCGCTCTGACTTCGGGAGAGATACGCGACGACATCTCGATCTCCGCGCCAGATCGCCAGCGCCACAGCGTGCTGCCATCCAGCGGCGTCGCCGATTCGTTTGAGCTCGGGCATCGCATGGTCGCTGGCATTCGCCGCCAGTGTGGTCGCCATCGGCTGCAAACCGCCTGCAGGTTTCGCCGAGATCCCTCCGGAGTGCGAGAGCCACAGCGATAGACGGACAGTCTCTACAGCCGTCGTGACTGGTGGGATTTCCCGATCCAATGTGGTCACTTGCCATCCAGCGCCCGCGCACGTCGGGTCGCTTTGGTTACGGTCAAAGCCTGATTTTAGTCGACCATCAACGCGACTCTATCGCGCACTGGGTTGGTACCGGTCCGTGGTACCCACAGTGCAAGCAATGTCTTGCGGTCAGGCCAAAGTTGTCATTGCGTTCGGCTAGACCCGCGCGCATAGGGTCATCAGAACTGAGGAGTTCGCCGCAGGGGGCGGCCGTGTCATTCTCTTTCGGCCGCAGCTCAAATCCCGGAGGGCGAGTTCGTTGGTCTATTTTGGATTCTGGCAATGGTAAAGCTTAGAAGAGTACTGGGCGGTCCCTAAACCCAGGTCGCAAAGATGTAGATGATACGTTGTGAGAAGCGACCTGAAAACGAAATCAGAAATCCAACTCTGAAATAAGAGGCTTTACCGCATCACCGCCCACCCGCCGCAAGGGACCGGCCTTCGGCCTCGCGCGAAGGGCGCGCCCTTGCCCCGTGCGGCGGGGATGCGGGGTGGAAGGAGTGTTCCAGCAACCCGTAAGGGAAGGACACCCCGATGAGCACCACGAGCAGCAGAAACAGAACAGCACACGTCGCCAATCCGCGGCGCGACCACTATCAGGAAGTGACTGACCGCATCATTGATGCGTTGGAGGCGGGGACGCCACCATGGCGCAGGCCATGGGATCCCGACAAGGCAGGCGGCCCGGCGATGCCGTGCAATGCGACGACCGGACAGCGATACCGCGGCATCAACGTGCTGACGTTGGGCATGTCGGCACTCGCGTTCAGCAGCGGCGATCCGCGCTGGGCAACGTACAAGCAGGCAGCGGAACAAGGCTGGCAGGTCCGGCGCGGCGAGCGCGGCGCGACCGGGTATTTCTTCAAGCGGCTGGAGGTACACGACGACAATCGAAGCGATGACGGCGAGGAAGCCGTGCGGCGCATTCCGCTGCTGCGCGCGTTCACCTTGTTCCATGCCAGCCAGATCGACGGCATTCCGCCATTCGTGCCACCGACACTGGCAGAAGCGCCGTGGCGTGCGCCGGAGGCCAGCGAGATCATCCTCGCCAACAGCGCTGCGGTACTGCGGTTCGGCGGCGAGCGCGCGTTCTATTCGCCGGCAACGGACCACATCCAGATGCCGCCGAAGGCTGCCTTTGCCACCGCGCAGGGCTATTGCAGCACCTTGATTCACGAGATGGGCCACTGGAGTGGCGCGCCCGCGAGACTCAATCGCGACCTGCGCAACCGGTTCGGCTCACACGATTACGCGCGGGAGGAACTGCGGGCGGAGATCGGCCAGATGATGGTCTGTACGGAACTCGGCATTGCCGATTGCGACTTCAGCAACAACGCGGCTTATGTCGCGCACTGGCTGGAAACGCTGCGCTCGGACCGCAAGGAGATCTTCCGCACCGCGGCGGAAGCACAGCGCATCGCGGATTTCCTGCTGGCGTTCCACCCCGATTACGCGAGCCGTCACCGTGGTGCGCACGACAGCGCGGCACTGTCCGATGACAGTGATGCAGCCACGGCACCGGACGCTCTGCCCGTAGCGGCATAACGCACGCGCCCAGCAGGCGCGGCCATTCCTTCCCATCAATCCATACACCACCAGCACGACCTGTCCGCAGGATGCCGGACGCGGTCACGCTGCTGGTTGCGAGGAGACAGCCATGCCGACCGATGGCAACGAATTCACCCTCAGCCTGTTCGACCACACCGCCCTGTCGGGTTGGAATTCTCAACCTCTGCAAGTCGCGCTGACTGCTGACCATGAGGACCCGCCAGACGACGCGAACTCCGATGACATCAGCCCCGTGCCCGGTTCCGGCGCGGCATCCCGTGGCACCAATTTCCAACTCGCCGGCGAGCGCGAGCTGTCACGCGGCTGGCCCGCGCGTGCGCGCGACAACATCGCGGCAATCCTGTTGTCGAAAGAGCTGGAGCAGACCGGCCGCATCCCGACCGCGGCCGAACAGGCGCGATTGCTCCGCTTCACCTGCTTTGGCGCAACCGAGCTGGCGCAGAACTGTTTCCGCCGCCCCGGCGAGGATGGTTTCCGGCCCGGCTGGGAAGAAATCGGCGCATCGCTCGAAGCCGCCGTCGCCCCGGCCGAATACGCCGCGCTGCAGCGTGCCACCCAATACGCCCACTACACACCGGAGGCGATCATCCGCGCCCTCTGGCGAGCAGCCGAACGGCTGGGCTTTTGCGGGGGGCGCGTGCTGGAACCTGGAATGGGCACCGGCCTGTTCTTCGCCCTGCTGCCGGAAGCACTGCGGCCGCGCTGCCAGCTCACCGGCATTGAGTACGACCCGATCACCGCCCGCATCGCACGTCTCGTGCATCCCGAGGCCCACGTGCGCTGCGAGGACTACGCGCGGAGCCAGCTTGGTGGCGGCTTCGATCTGGCCATCGGCAATCCGCCTTTCGCCGATCGCGTCGTTCGCGCCGATCCCACCACCCGCGTGCTGCGACTGCGCCTGCACGACTACTTCATCGCCCGCTCGATCGCGCGGCTGCGCCCGGGCGGCATTGCATTGTTCGTCACCAGCACCGGCACGATGGACAAGGCCAGCACCACCGCGCGCGAATACATCGCGGCCATGGCGGACCTGGTGGGTGCGGTCCGCCTGCCCGAGGGCAGCATGCGCGCCAGCGCCGGCACCGAGGTGGTGATCGACGTACTGGCGTTTCAGCGGCGCGGCGAGGGCCAGCCGCCAGCCGGCCCGGCATGGATCGACCTTGTCGCGGTGCCATGCGCAGCCGCCGAGGACGATGATGCAGATGCGTCCGATCGCCCGACCGTCGCGGTGAACCGTTATTTCGCCGAGCACCCGGAGATGGTGCTGGGCGAGCACGCGCTGCGCCGCGGCATCTATGGGCCCGGACTCACCTATACCTGCCGCACATCAGCTAACGACGCGGACCTCGAAAGCCGTCTGACCGAAGCGCTGGATCACCTGCCCGCCGGCATCGCCGCCGGATCCCCAGAGCTTGCCGATGACAGCGATGACGACGTTGCATTTGTGCAGGCAGGCACCGCCGCCGACGGCGCGACAATCAAGGAAGGTTCCTACCTGATCGATGACAGCGGCCGGCTGATGCAGATCGTGAACGGCGCGCCGCGGCCGATCGCCATCCGCAGCGGCAAAGGCGGCGACGGCATCACGGCCCGTGCCGCGAGGATCATCCGCGGCCTGCTGCCGATCCGCGACGCCGTGCGCGACGTGCTGCGGGCCCAGGCGGACGACCAGCCCTGGCGCGAGCCCCAGGTCCGGCTGCGCATCGCCTACAGCGGTTTCGTCCGCAGCTTCGGCCCGATCAACCGCACCGAAATCTCCACCCTGACCGATCCGGAGACAGGCGACGAACGGGAGACGCACCGCCGGCCCAACCTCGCCCCCTTCGCCGACGATCCCGATTGCTGGCTGGTCGCCAGCATCGAGGACTACGACCAGGAGAGCGGCCTGGCCCGGATGGGGCCGATCTTCCGCGAACGGGTGATCGCACCACCCGCCGCGCCACAGATCACCACAGCGGCCGACGCCCTCGCCGTCACCCTCAACGAGACCGGCCACGTCGATGCCGATCACCTGGCCGAGCTGCTCGACTGCGAACCCGACGCAGCCCTCCCCCAGCTCGGCGAGGCCGTGTTCCGCAATCCGGACACGGACGCCTGGGAGACCGACGACGCGTACCTCTCCGGCGCGGTCCGAACGAAGCTGGCGGTCGCCACGGCGGCAGCCGAGCGCGATCCGCAATATGCGCGCAACGTCGCCGCGCTGCGGCGCGTGCAGCCGGAGGACCTCCGCCCGTCCGACATCACCGCGCGCCTCGGCGCGCCGTGGATTCCCGCCGCCGACATCGAGGCCTTCGCCGCCGAGGTGATGCGCACTCGGACGCGGGTGTGGCACACGGTCGAGACCGCCACCTGGACGGTGGAAATTTCCCCGTTCGTCGGCACCGCCGCCGGTACCTCCGAATGGGGCACCTCACGCCGCAACGCCGGCTGGCTGCTGCACGACGCGCTGAACAGCGCCACGCCGCAGATCTTCGACACCGTGACCGAGGACGGCGTCGAGAAGCGCGTGCTCAACAGCGAGGCGACCGAGGCCGCGAAGGAAAAGCTCGCCCGCATCAAGGAGGCGTTCGCCGCCTGGGTGTGGACCGATCCTGACCGCACCGACCGCCTGGCACGCATCTACAACGACCGCTTCAACAACCTGGTGCCGCGCCGGTTCGACGGGCGGCACCTGACCTTGCCAGGCGCCAGTGCGATCATCCGCCTCTACGAGCACCAGAAACGCGTGATCTGGCGCATCATCGCGTCGGGCTCGACCTACATCGCGCACACCGTCGGCGCTGGGAAATCCTTCGCGATCGCCGGCGCGATCATGGAGCAGAAGCGGCTCGGGCTCATCAGCATGGCGATGCTGGTGGTGCCCGGCCACTGCCTCGCCCAGGTCTCGCGCGAGTTCCTCCAGCTCTATCCGACCGCGCGCATCCTGGTGGCCGACGAGACCAA
>Ga0335075_10018634_pt1 | contig 10290 bp, 5 predicted proteins | sample Lox_Sample_24_FD_206723 | JGI IMG/M metagenome (GOLD analysis project Ga0335075, IMG submission 206723) | Soil microbial communities from Loxahatchee National Wildlife Refuge, Florida, United States - Lox_Sample_2.4 | ecosystem: Environmental > Terrestrial > Soil > Wetlands | place: USA: Florida... | reverse complement strand
CTGTTCCACCTGCCCGTGGTGGCCGGAGCACGGCTGGAGGACGCCGTCATCGCCATGCGCGAGGCCGGGCTGCGCATCGTCGCGGCGGACGGGCGGGCCTCCAGTTCGCTGGACGACCCGGACGTCCTGGCCCGGCTGGGCGAGCCGACCGCGTGGCTGTTCGGTAATGAGGCGTGGGGATTGCCGCCCGACCTGGTGGGGATGGCCGATGAGCCCGTCGCCGTGCCCATCTACGGGAAGGCGGAGAGCCTCAACCTGGCCGCCGCTGCGGCGGTGTGCCTTTACGCGTCCGCCCGCGCCCAGCGTGTACACAGCGTGACGGGCGAGCCGGTAGAAGTAACGTCCGGCGGGCATGAGGCATCTGGCCTACCCCAAGAGAATTCACGTCTCCGGGACTGTCACAACGAAGATGAAAGCGCTAGAGTCTGATCACAATCCGTCACCCAAACCGTGACCACATCCAGCCGCTGGACGATCGCAATGCGGCCCCGCCGGGCGGAAGGTTCGCTGAAGTGGACGAGCTCGTAGCGAGTGGTGCGGCAGCGCCCACACAGGACCGCGAGACCAGTGACGGTGGCGGCCCTCCCATCAGCCCGGTCCCGGTCCCTGAAGGCGCCGTCCCCATAGGGGGCCTGATCTGTGCCGATGACCTGCCGGATGGGGTGGTGGCCGCCAACGAGGCCGGCCGCATCATCGTGTTCAACCGCGCCGCGGCCCGCCTGACCGGGCTGGATCCGGCCGAGGTGATCGGCAAGTTCGTGTTCGACGTGCTGCCGCTGCGCGACGACGACGGCCGGGACTGGTGGGTCTACGTCGACCCGTACCACGGCTTGCCGACCCGCACCCGCCACCCCGAGCGCTCGCTGCACCTAGCCGACGGCACCGAGGTCCTGGTCTCTGTCGGCTATGTGCGCGGCCCGGCCCGGGAGGTTCGGCGGCTGGTGGTGACCCTGCGCGGCGCGCAGCAAAGGGAGCGGCTGGAACGCAGCCGCGCCGAGCTCGTCTCCACGGTGGCGCACGAGCTGCGGTCGCCGCTGACCAGCGTCAAGGGATTCACGGCCACGCTGCTGGCCAAGTGGAGCAGGTTCACCGATGACCAAAAGCGCGTGATGCTGGAAACGGTGAACGCGGACGCGGACCGGGTGACCAGGCTCATAACCGAGCTGCTCGACGTGTCAAGGATCGAGTCCGGCCGGATGGAGATCCACCGGGAACTCGTGGACCTGCCCGACCGGGCCAGGAAGATCATCGCGGGCCGGGTCGCGGCCGGCGACGCCGAGGACCGCTTCCGGCTCGAGGTCCGCAGTGGCCTGCCCGAGACGTGGCTGGATGCCGACAAGATCGACCAGATTCTCGGCAACCTGGTGGAAAACGCGGTCCGGCACGGTGCTGGTATCGTGACGGTCGTGGTGGAACCAGCACGGATGAGCGACGCTCCGGTGGATGCGGTGGCCGGCGGCCCCGCGCCCGACGCGGTCGCGGTCTTCGTGCGCGACCAGGGCGAGGGCATCTCCCCGGAGGTCGCACCGCGGGTGTTCCGCCAGTTCTGGCGGGGCAAGCCTCGCGGCGGCAGCCGCAGAGGCCAGCACGGCGGCGGCACGGGCCTCGGCCTGTACATCGTCAAGGGCTTGGTCGAGGCGCACGGCGGCACGATCTCTGTGCGGCCCGCCCCCGGCGGCGGGGCCGAGTTCCGATTTATCGTGCCCGCGGGGACAGCCGCGGCCTGAGTGCGCCGCCCATCGGCCACGCGGGAAGGCACGGTACGGTAATGTCCCTTCGGGCTATCCACTCAGCGACGGCGGGCGCTTGACGCCCGGGTGAGCCGTGCGGTCCCGTGCCGGAGGGCTGCCACCACCGTTCGTTCGGAAGAAAGATTCGCCGGAACCCAAGCAGAGTAGAAGCTGTGTACGCCCCGCAGGAAGCAGGACCCCCCAATGGCCGAAGACAACGAGAACCCGGTGGCCTCCTTGGCTCCGCAGGACGTGGCCCGGGCGCTTGACCAGGCGCTCGCCGCCGTCGCCGCGGCCCGGACGCTGGACGAACTGAAGGCGGCGCGGATCGCGCACGACGGCGACCGGTCGCCGCTGGCCCTGGCCAACGCCGCGATCGCCACGCTGCCGCGCCAGGACCGGGCCGAGGCCGGCCGGCGGGTGGGCGCCGCCCGCGGCCAGGTACGTGAGGCGATCAGCCGGCGTCAGGCCGAGCTGGAAGCCGAGCGTGACCGGCAGGTGCTGATCACCGAGGCGGTCGACGTCACGCTGCCGGGCGGGCGGGTTCCGCCCGGCGCCAGGCATCCCGTCACCATGCTGGCCGACCGGCTCTCCGACGTGTTCGTGGCCATGGGCTACGAGGTCGCGGACGGACCCGAGGTCGAGGCGGAGTGGTACAACTTCGATGCGCTCAACATGCTGCCCGACCACCCGGCCCGGGACTCCCAGGACACGATCTTCGTCGAGAGCCCGGCGGGACCCGAAACCAAGTCCGGCATGGTGCTGCGCACGCAGACCTCGCCGGTGCAGATCAGGTCGCTGCTTACCCGCCCGCTGCCGCTGTACATCGTCAGCCCGGGTCGCGTCTACCGGCACGACGCGCTCGACGCCACCCACCTCCCGGCGTTCCACCAGATCGAGGGCCTCGCGGTGGATGAGGGCCTGACCATGGCCGACCTGCGCGGCGCCATCCAGGCGTTCGTGGACGCGATGTTCGGAGTGGGGTTGCGCACGCGGTTCCGGCCGGACTACTTCCCGTTCACCGAACCGTCCGGCGACGTGTCGATGGAGTGCCACGTCTGCCGCGGCGCCTCGGCCAAGCCCGGCGGCGACCCGTGCCGGGTGTGCCGGTCGCAGGGCTGGATCGAGATCGCCGGCTGCGGCATGGTCAATCCCCGGGTGCTGGTGGCGTGCGGCGTCGACCCCGACCGGTACAGCGGGTTCGCATTCGGGCTCGGCATCGAGCGCAGCCTGATGATCGCGCACGGGCTGACCGAGATCAGGGACGCCTTCGACGGCGACGTTCGGTTCAGCCGCGCGTTCGGGATGGAGATCTGACATGCGGGTACCGCTGTCGTGGGTAAAGGAGTACGCACGGCTGCCCGAGCCGGTCGACGCGACCGAGGTGGCGCGGCGGCTGACCGCCGCCGGGCTTGAGGTGGAGTCGCTGGAGTCCGTCGGGCACGATATCCGCGGCGTGGTCGTGGCGCAGGTCCTGTCGATCGAGGAGCTGACCGGGCTGAAAAAGCCGATCAGGTACTGCCGGGTCGCCGTGTCCGAGGGGCAGCTCGATGCTCCGGCGGACGAGGCGTCCGGGGTGATATGCGGCGCGGTCAATTTCGCCGTCGGCGACCGGGTCGCGCTCGCGCTGCCCGGGGCGGTGCTGCCAGGCGGTTTCGAGATCGCCGCGAGCAAGAGGTACGACCGCATCTCCGAGGGCATGATCTGCTCGGTCAGCGAGCTGGACATCGGCGACGACCACACCGGCATCCTCGTGCTGCCGCCGAACGCCCCGCTGGGCGCCGACTTCGTCGGCTACGCGCGGCTGCGTGACGAAGTGCTCGAGATCGCGGTCACGCCCGACCGCGGCTACGCGGTGTCCGTGCGCGGGCTGGCCCGCGAACTGGCCAGCGCCTACGGCGTGCCGTTCACCGATCCGGCCGCGACGGCGCTGCCCGACGCGACGCTGCTTGGCGGATCCGTGGACTACGTGGCACCGGAGGTCTACCCGGCCCGGATCGACGACCCGACCGCGTGCGACCGGTTCGTGCTGCGGGAGGTGCGGGGGTTCGACCCGGAGGCCCGCAGCCCGCTGTGGATGCGAGTCCGGCTGGCCCGGTGCGGCGTCCGGCCGGTGTCGCTGGCGGTGGACGTGACCAACTACCTGATGCTGGAGCTCGGCCAGCCGCTGCACGCGTTCGACCGGTCCAAGCTCAGCGGGGAGATCGTGGTCCGCCGCGCGCGGCCGGGGGAACGGCTGGAGACCCTCGATCACGTGGTCAGGTCCCTGCACCCGGACGACATCCTGATCACCGACGCGTCCGGGCCGATCTCCATGGCCGGGACCATGGGCGGCCTGTCCACCGAGATCGACGACGCGTCGACCGACCTGGTGATCGAGGCGGCGCACTTCGACGCCAGGGGAATCGCCAAGGAAAGCCGACGGCACAAGCTGCACACCGAGGCGTCCTACCGGTTCGAGCGCGGCGTGGACCGGGAACTGCCGCTGCCTGCCACCGCCAAGGCGGTGGCGCTGCTGGCCGGGCTGGGCGGCGGCCAGGTGGTGCCCGGCTGCACGCACGCGGAGGCCGACGTAGCGCCGGTCGTGATCTCGATGGCGACGGATTACCCGGACCAGGTAGCAGGCGTCGTCTTCGGCCGGGACACCGTGGTCCGGCGGCTGCGCGAGGTGGGCTGCTCGGTGCACCAGACCCGCGCCGCCGCGCCCACCGTCGCCCCGTGGCGGGCCGAACCCCGGGACGAACACCGGGACGGATCCCGGCCGGACCAGGCGCCCGCGGACCGGTCCCCGGCCGCCCCTTCGGCCACGGTGCCCGTGCTGAACGTCACGCCGCCGTCCTGGCGGCCCGATCTCACCGACCCGGCCGACCTGGCCGAGGAGGTGATCCGGCTGGAAGGCTACGAGAGTGTCCCGGCCCGGATGCCCCGGGTGCTGGCCGGGCGGGGACTGACCCCGCGGCAGCGGCTGCGCCGGTCGGTAGGCCGCACGCTGGCCGAGTCCGGGTACGTTGAGGTGCTGTCCTCGCCGTTCGCGTCGCTCGCGGACGCCGACCTGCTCGGGCTGCCGCCGGAGGACATGCGCAGGCCCGCGGTGGTCATCGCCAACCCGCTCAGCGAGGACGAGCCGCTGCTGCGAACGACGCTGCTGCCCGGACTGCTCCGCGTCCTGGCCCGCAACATCGGGCGGGGCTTCGCCGACACGGCGCTGTTCGAGACCGGCCTGGTCTTCCGGCCGCGGCCGGGTGCCGCCCCCGTGGCCCCCATCCTGGCGGTGGACCGGGGGCCCACGGTGGCCGAGCTGGCCACGCTGGAGGCCGCGCTGCCGGACCAGCCGCAGCGGATCGCCGCGGTCCTGGCCGGCGCGCGTGAGCTGGACGGATGGTGGGGGCCTGGTCGCCCGTCGTCGTGGGAAGACGCGATCGAGGCGGCCCGCGCCGTCGGGCGGACCTGCCGGGTGCCCCTGGACATCCGGGCCGACAAGTACGCTCCCTGGCATCCGGGGCGCTGCGCGGCGATCTACGCCCGGGTGAGCGCGGACGGCGCCGAGGCACGGGAGTGGCTGGCCGGGCACGCCGGTGAGCTGCACCCGAGGGTGATCGGTGCGTTCGGGCTGCCAGCCCGGACGTGCGCGATGGAACTGGACCTGTCGGTGCTGTTCGCCGCGGCCGAAGGCGTCGGTCCCGTGCAGGCCCCGCAGCTGTCCGCCTACCCGCTGGCCATCCAGGACGTGGCGCTGATCGTGCACGCCTCGGTGCCCGCGGCCGACGTGGAGGCCGCGCTGGTGGCCGGCGCGCCCGAGGACCTGCTCGAGGACGTGCGGCTGTTCGACGTTTACACCGGATCCCAGGTCGGCGAGGACAGCAAATCGCTGGCCTACACGCTGCGCTTCCGCGCCCCGGACCGGACGCTCACCGCCGCGGAGACGACCGCGGCGCGCGACGCCGCCGTGGCCGAGGCCGGGCGCCGGGTGGGCGCCGTCCTGCGCAGCGGCTGACGAACGGACGCCGCACGCCGCGGTCTCGCGGCAGGTCCGTGTACGGCGTCCTCCGGTGCGGCGCCGGTCCGATCTGGTCCCATCCGTCCCGATCTGCGCTACGATAGGGCAACTGTCGGTCATGTGATGATTACCGAAGATTAACAGCGGAGAACGGCGCCGGAGGGCGAAATAGCAAGGCACGAGGTCGTCCCGGCGCGCGCGGCAGAGCAGGCTGCGAAGACCTCGTTCCGCGACGTGTTCAGCGTGGCGGAGTTTCGCGCCCTGTGGCTGGCGCAACTGTTGTCCGTCGTCGGCGACCAGCTCGCGCGCGTCGCGCTGACCGTGCTCGTGTATGACCGGACCCGTTCGGCGTTGCTGGCGGCGGTCACCTTCGTGGTCAGCATCGTGCCGACCTTCATCGGCGGTGTGACGCTCGCGTGGCTGGCGGACCGCTACCCGCGCCGGGCCGTGATGATCGCGAGCGACGCCGCCCGCGCCGCGCTCGTCGTGATCATGGCCATCCCCGGTGTTCCGTTGGTCGCCTTGGTGGCACTCCTCTTCGTTGTGACGCTCGCAGGGGCGCCGTTCCTCGCGGCGCGCGCGGCCATCTACCCCGACGTGCTGACGGGCGACAGGTACGTGATGGGTACCGCGGTGTCGCTTACCACGTTCCAGTTCGCGCAGGTCATCGGCTTCGCGGTCGGCGGTGTGATGGTCGGGTTCTTCGGCATCCGGACATCGCTGCTGGCCGACGCGGCGACGTTCGTGGCGTCAGCGCTCATCGTCCGGGCCTGGGTCCGCCGGCGTCCCGCCCCGGCGACGGTGCCGAACGATGATCGCGAGTCACCCCCCGCCGGTGCTCGCGACCTGCCGCGGCAGGCCGGCGTGCTGGCCGGCGCCCGGCTCGTCTTCGCCAGCCCGGCGCTACGCGTGCCGATGCTATTCGGCTGGCTCGCCGCTTTCTACAACGCCCCGGAGGGGGTGGTCACCCCGCTTGCGCGAGCCCTGGGAGGTGGCGCCGCCGCAGTGGGACTGATCCTCGCGGCCCAGGCCCTGGGCCAAACCGTCGGCGCGATCGTCTTCAGCCGCTTCGTCGCTCCCGCGGTACGGCTGAGGTTCATGGGACCGCTGGCCGTCGCCACCTGCGCCGTGCTCGTGCTGTTCGCCTGGCGCCCTAGCCTGGTCATCTCGCTGCTCATCCTCATCGCGTCCGGGCTGTTTGCCGCTTACCAGTTGGCCGCGAACGCCGCCTTCGTGAGCGCAGCGCCACAACAACAGCGCAGCCAAGCGTTCGGCCTGGCCCAGGGCGGGATGAGCCTGGGGCAGGGGACGGTGATGATTCTGGCCGGGGCCGCAGCACAGCACTTCGCCCCGGCACGGATAATAGCGGTGTGCGGCGCTGTCGGCGTCTTGCTAGCGCTGGCGATCGCGCTCAGCCGGGCCCGATCAGATCGGCCGGCGAGCGGATACGGGCTAGCGCGGTGATTGAGTCAGGTCCACTGGTCGCCGCGCATGGCCTGCTCCTTTCTGTTGAGGGATGACGAGGTTGCCGCCATAGGTCGGCTCGCCCGGGTTAGGTCCACTGGTCGCCGCGCATGGCCTGCTCCTTTCTGTTGAGGGATGACGAGGTTGCCGCCATAGGTCGGCTCACCCGGGTTAGGTCCACTGGTCGCCGCGCATGTTCTGCTCCTTGCTTCTGGCTGTCAGGGCCGACGAGTTGCTGTCGCTCGATAGGTTCAGGTCCACTGGTCGCCGCGCATCGCCTTCTCCTCTCTCTGAGTAGTCGGTCAGGGTTTTCCGGTAACTAACCGAACGTCCCGACCCCAATCACGGTTCAGCCGCCATCGCCGGACTTCCGACCTCGCTCCCCTCCTGTTCAGGAGTCACGGCGGGCATGCGGGCTACCTATTGTGCCCCGGAATCGTCGATGAGAGGAACTTTGTACGGAATGCCGGAAATAGGCGGTGCCAGTGGTGGCTTTGTGTCAGTTGTGGCGGCGATCGAGCCACCCCGGGGAACAAGCCGAGCAGAGAGGGTATTGTTCTGCCAGCGAGTAGCGGCGGTTTCACCGTTTGCACCCTCGTGCCCGGACGATACGGGACAATAGGTACGGGGACTGCCCGCCTGCGCGGCAGGGAGAGAGATCATTCGAGGAGGTACCGATGCGCCTGGACCGTCGCGCCATGCGGCGGATCAGGGCTTTCGGTGACTGGGCGATCTGGTCGTTGCCTCGCTGGCTCGCAATCTTCGTGCTCAGCGTCGTGTCCGTTTACGTCGTCGCCATCGGCGTCACAGCGTCGTTCACCCGGTTCACCGAACATGACCTGGTCTTGTTCGGCGTACTGCTGGCGTGCACCGCGATCGCCGTAGAGCTGGCCAGGAAGACAGGGGAGCCGGGCCACACGGCCAAGGACGTACAGGGCGTCTGGGAGTTTCCGGCCGCCATCTTGTTGCCTCCGCTGTATGCGCTGGTGGCTCCTATATCCCGGATCGCGCTCCAGCAGTGGCGGGTCCGCCGCGCCCCTCCGCACCGGCGCGTTTTCACCTCGGCGTCGATGGGCCTTGCCTACTGCGCCGCCTCGCTGACCTTCCATGGCCTGTCTGCCGCGCTGATGGGCGGACTACACGGGGCGCTGGTCCGCGACCTCGTGTGGACCCTGCTCGTGACGTTCAGCGCTGTGGTGAACGCCGTCGTCAACAAGACGATGATCATGACAGCGGTGAAGGGCACCGGCCCGGCCGTGAATCTCCGTCGCCAGTTCTTCGGGGGCGAGGCGCTGTACAACGACACGGCCGAGATCTGCATCGGCGTCCTGGTCACCTACGGGGTGGCCGGGAACCTGTTCGTAGCGCCAGCGGCCCTGCCCGTCGTGACCTTGCTGCAGCGCTCGCTGCGCCATTCCCAGCTTGTCACGGACTCGCGAACTGATCCCAAGACGGGACTGCTGAACGCTGTCACCTGGGAACGTGAGTCGGCGACGGAAGTCGCGCGTGCGGTACGGACGGACTCGCCGCTCGCGGTGGCACTGCTGGACATCGACAAGTTCAAGGTCATCAACGACACCTTTGGGCATCTGGTCGGCGATATGGTGCTCAAGGAGATCGCGAACACGCTCAAGACCACGCTCCGCGACTATGACCTGGCCGGCCGGTTCGGCGGCGAAGAGTTCGCGCTGCTGCTGCCGCAGACGCGCGCACCGGACGCGTTCCGCATAGCCGAGCGTGTGCGCGCTAACATTACGGCCCTGAACATCATCGTTCCCGGGACGACCGGCGGGGAGCGCGTGCACGTCACCGCATCGATCGGGGTGGCGGCACTGGATGCCGGCAGCAAGCGCGAACTCTCCGAGCTGATGGCCGCGGCCGACGCCGCGCTCTACCGGGCGAAGGCGGACGGCCGGGATCAAGTGCAGATGATCAGCACGACCAGGGGCCTGAGCGCGGTCAGCGGCCCCGAAGTGGGCACGTCAGGTCGCGGCGACCAGGACGCGCCGAGCGTATTCCTTCGCGCGAGCTCCTGATCAGCCGCCATCCTGATCGGGGATTTCTCGGGCCCACGTCGTGGTACGCACGGTGACTCCTCTCGGTGGCCGGTTACTCCGAGTCAGGTGGCGGAGCATAGCGGATCATACAGAACACCAGGTATCCGATTCTGAAATGTCCGGCATCCGGGAACGTACCACCCCCATGTCGACGCCGAAAGGTCACTGCCAAGCTACATTTCGTCACCGGTGGAAACGGCGACCAAATCATTCGGTAGTCGGTTTTTTACTTTCGGCACCCGATGTCACGACTATCCGGGACACTGAGTGGAACGCGTCGATCCCACACAGGTTCAAGGTGCTCGTGGCTGCCAGACAGACACCCGTTGGCTCGGTCCGCGGGCGAGGCATCAGAGTCCGGACATGGTCGATCTGGAGCCTTCCGGACTGGCTGATCACCTTCATCGTCGCGGTCGTGGTCGCCGACGCCACCGTCCTCTGGCTGGCGGCCGGCACGGTCTCCTTCCACGTTCATGATCTGGTCCTGTTCGCCGGGCTGCTGACCTGCAGCGCCGCAACCGTCGAGGTGACCCGGCGGGCGGGCGAGAACGTCGGAATGGTCAAGGACGTCTACGCCACCTGGGAACTGCCCGCCGCCATCCTCCTGCCGCTGGTCTACGTGCCGGTCCTGCCCATCGTCCGCATGGCCCTGACCCAGTGGCGGATCCAGCACGTTCCGGCCTACCGGCGGGTGTTCAGCGCGGCCGTCGTCGGACTGAGCTACGTCGCCGCCGGCCTCACCTTCCGTGGCGTGATCCGGCTGGCGCCGGGCGCGGCCGCCCACCCGCCCGAACACGCCCTGGTCTGGATGCTGGTCGTCGCGGGCTGCGCGGCGGTGCAGTGGACCATCAACCAGGTACTGATCTGGACGGGCATCAAGGGCTCGAACCCCGGCGTGCGGGTCCGTGACGAGCAATTTGCCCGCGAGCCGATATTCAACGACGCGACCGAGCTCTGCGTCGCGGTGATCGTGACCTTCTGCGTGGCCAGCAGCGTCATCGCCCTGGTCTTCGCGTTCCCGTTCATTACCCTGCTGCAACGG
>Ga0335075_10018633_pt1 | contig 10290 bp, 10 predicted proteins | sample Lox_Sample_24_FD_206723 | JGI IMG/M metagenome (GOLD analysis project Ga0335075, IMG submission 206723) | Soil microbial communities from Loxahatchee National Wildlife Refuge, Florida, United States - Lox_Sample_2.4 | ecosystem: Environmental > Terrestrial > Soil > Wetlands | place: USA... | reverse complement strand
CGAGGTGCCCGCGTCCGGGACACAGGACATGACGCCCATGTGCCCCTACATCGCGGCGTCCGTCGAACTCCACGACCCTCAGCACCCCGCGTCCCAGTACGCGCGCGACTACAAGAAGGCCATCGCCGCGCGGCTCTCCGAAACCGCCCGCGAGGCCGGCGCCGCCAACCCCGAACAGCTCGGCGAGCAACTCGCGCTGCTCCTCGACGGCGCCTCGGCCCGCACCCGGGTCCTCAACGCCGAATCCTTCCCGACCGCCGCCGCCATCGCCGCCGTCCTCATCGACAACGCCATCCCCGCGACCGCCCAGGCGAGTACGAATACAACAGCCGGTAGCCCGGGGTAAGACTTCCTCCGGATACCCGGCGCTAGACCGTCAGGTTCAGCCAGGAACAGTTCGCCGAGGGGCTCAACGTCGCGACCTCCACCGTGGCCCGCATCAAGCCGGAACACGACACCGACGCAGCCCGTCCGTGGCCGTCCGTGAAACAGCCGACGGTTACACCAACCGTCCTACCGGCATGAAACCCGCCCGCTATGCGTCCGTGGCGCCCCGGACAAAGCGGCACCCCGCCGGTACAGGGCGGCACGTCCCGGCACACAAACGAAACAGCCCGCCAGCCGAGAAAATCCAGCTAGCGGGCATATTCGCAGAGTGTGGCAGGTGATGGGTTCGAACCATCGTAGGCTGAGCCGACGGTTTTACAGACCGTTCCCCTAAGCGCTCTGACCTGCATGAACGCCTTTGCTGTCAGCCGTTTAGGCACATATTTGGCATGATCTTGGCTCTGATCTCGCGCCTTCCGCGTCGCGGACGCGAGCCATTTGACACCTCAATCGTGCGGCTCTTTCAGTCGGCCACTACCGCTCTGTGTCCTTGGGATGGCGCGGTGAGGCGTAGATGAGCCACACCGTCCGGTTCTCGTTGTCGATCACGTAGCGGACGCGGCCGCCGCTGGTCACTTCGTACTCCCACTGCTCCATCTCGCGGCCATTGTGGCGGTGCGTTGCAAGGTCGCCGCGCAGCCGGTGCTGGCGGTCATGATCGGCACCCGAACGCGGGTCGGATCGTAAGATCTCCAGGCACCTCCTGGTGTTCGCCAGGGCGTGGCGGCACAACTCGTCCCACCCTGTCGCTGCGTCGCTGGTACCGAAGCGGACATCCCACTGGCCTTCTGGCGGCGGAACGGTGACCCGATCCCCGCGCCGGGGGCTCACCCGGTGACCTCAACCGGGCCGAAGTCGCCCTCGGTTAGCGTGACAGCCAGCCTGTGCTGGCCCTTGTCAGCCTTGATCCGCGCGGTGGCCCGCCATCCGGCGACCACTTCCCGGGCATTGCCGTCGATGGTCAGCTCAGCCGCGTCAGACAGGCCAGCCACGAGCTCGTCGGCGAAGTCCATGCGCTCTGCCGCTGACAAGTGCCGTGCCCACGGGAACACTTCTTGCAAGGCAGCTTCGACCGCCTGGACGCCGGACTTGCTCCGGGACAGCGCCGAGAAGATCCGCGCGGCGGTAACCAGGTTCTCGTCACGCTCCTCTTCCCTGTCCGCAGCTGTCAGGTAGAAGTCCGGGGCATCGCGGTGCGTCACCCTTAGCCGACCGAGTTGCTTCGCGCGCTCGGCAACAGCCCGAGGATTGCGCGACAGGTCGGAGAACGTCACTGCATCGACAGGCTGCGCAGTCATACTACGATTCTATTCAGATCACGTTCTGATGTCCACAGCGCGGCGGTGAAGTCGCTGCCGTCCACGCCAGGCGGATCCGGCTTGGCGTCCGATTTTCAGGAGGCTTTGCGGATTCATGGGTGTCCATGGCGGGCTGCTGAGCAGGGCAGGTTCGGCCCCTGCGCGCGGGACACGTCTGCAGCCGACCACATCGTTCCGCAGCCGTCGTTAGCAGCTTGTTAGCAAGATCGCGATCGGTGCGTTCCTCGAAACTTGATAACTGAACAAGTGACATGTGAGATAGAGGCCAGCGGCAAACTATTCGCGCGCGTGACCGGGAACTGGAAGCATCGCCTCATGCTGACTCTGCGGACTGCGGAGGCTACGGACCTGCCGGTTCTCTGGGCACTATCGGTGCTCCCGAACGTGGGTTGCACCGCCGATATTGAGACACCGTTCCCGCTAGCCCCGGCTGACTCGTTCCCGCCGACGGCCTTTAAGGACCTGGCGGATCCCGACCGTAGTTTCGTGGCCGCTGGCGGCGAACTCCTAGTCGCCGACCTCGACGGTCACGTGGCGGCTATGGGCGGATTCCGGCCAGCAGCCGGAGTGCCAGGACGCGTAGAGATTCTGCGAGTCCGGGTTCACCCGGCTCGACGCCGCAGAGGCCTGGGCCGGGCCATCATGAACAGGCTGGAAGCTGACGCTGCGGGGCTCGGCTACCTGCAAGCCTGGCTGGACACCGCCACGAACCAGCCTGAGGCCATGGCCTTCTACGCCGGCATCGGCTATCGCCCGATCGGCCAGGAGACCCGGCCTGACTGGGACTGGACCCTGGTCTACTACGTCAAAGACCTCACATGACCCTTCCAGCGAGCACGAACGGCGCCGGATCGCGGCGACTGCGGGCTCTTCGCAGCCGACTGCTGTCAGAATTGACAGCCGCGCTCCGCTCCGACAACTCAGTCCAGGCCGTGGCACTAGTCGGCTCACTGGGCCGAGGAACCGCGGACGACTGGAGCGACATCGACTTCATGATCCTCATGGAGGATGACCAGATCAGCTGCTTCGCTGACCGGCCCGCAGACAGAAGCTGGGTTCACGCGCCGTTGATTGTTGACTCCCGGCAGAACGCCCCGGCCGGCTTAACTCAGGTCAACGCCGCGCATCTGCTCGACGGGTTGCCGTTCTGGGTCGACTACTGCGTCTTTCCGGCGTCGGCGACCGCCTGGCCGATCGGCTGCAAGGTGCTGTTCGAACGCCAGAAAGTCCCCGCATGCAGGGACACGTTCGATGTCCTGACATCCCGCGGACCCCGGCAGCCAGCCAAAAAGATCACAGCTGAAGAACTCAAGCACAAGTACCTGTCGTTTATCCCCCTCACGGCCAAGGACATCGCACGCGGCAACTGTCAGCACGTCCGCGACATGATCCGCTTCATCGGCAGCGACCCCGGCTACCAGGACCTCGAACCCTCGAGCCAGCTGGATAAGCTCCGCGCCATCACACGTCAGCTATCAGACCCCTCAGATTGGTCCTGGGCATGGCTCACCGACGCCGTCAGCGCATACCTCGATCTAGTTGAAAGAAGACTCGTCGACAACGCCAGAGCTGCTAACCCGGATCATTCACGGAACTGATGGCTGGCGCCGGGCGCGGGTCCCGCGCTGCTGGCGATCTTGATTTTAGGGCCGGGTCATGACAGTGGCCCGGCTGTCGGGCCGGGTGGCCGGGGCTCCAGGACCCGTGGTGGTGCGGTCGTCGGGACGGGCACTGGCGGTGCCGGTCAGGGTGCGTGGGCGAGAGCGGTGATGCGGGCGAAGGCGGTGACGATTTCGGCTGCCCAGGGCCAGGTGGCCTGGATTCTGAGCTGTCGCCGGCGTGCGCCGCGGGTGATCCGCGCGGCGGCGTGCAGGATCTTGTAACGCAGCGTCTTGGGCTCGGCCCTGGCAAGGGAGCCGTCCAGTGCGAGCAGCCTGAGCCAGGCCAGCAGGGTCGCGGCGATCAGCGCGGCAGAAAACCATGCCTTGTTCATCGCCATCGCCTGCGACGGGAACCGGCCGATGCCGCAGTCTTTCCCGGTCCTGATGCCGTCCTCCACCCGGGCATGCACCCGGTGGGCGGCGTCGATGTAGGCCGGGTTCGCGCGCCAGCCGCGCAGCGTCACCGGCAGGTTGGTGACCCACAGGCTGTACCGGTATCCGCCCTGGGTCTCGAACAGGGACAGCTGCGCGCCCGGATGCGGCCGCTCACGGCGGGCGAAGACCCGCATCGAGGCGGGCCAGCCGGCTAGCCGGTCCCCGGCCGGGCCCTCGCGCAGCAGCCCGGTCAGCTCGGTGACGTGCGCTTCTTCTGTCCAGCAGTCCCGGTGCGCGCACTGGATGTCTGAGCAGGCGTCATCGGAGCGCCGCTCACGGACCTCACCCCGGCCGTCGATCGCGATCTGCCACCCCGGCCCAGGGACGGCGGCGATCGCTGCGCGCTCTCGCTCGCCGAGCTCCCATCCGACCGAGTAGGTGAGCTGGTAGCCCCGCCTGGCCGCCAGCGTGTCCAGCCGGGCGATCAGCCCGTGACTGGCCCCGGCGCCGTCGCAGGTGACCATCAGCTGCCGCCGGAACGGCGGCGGCAGCGCGGTGATCGCGGCCTCCAGCATCGCCAGGTGATCGGCGACCGTGTTCGATCCGGCTGATCCCTTGCGCAGCATCCCGGCCAGCGGCTCGCCGGTGTTATCGCAGTAAGCCAGCAGCGGGTGATGCCCGAACCCCTTGAAGTTGGGCTCGGCGAACTCCTTATCCGAGTGAGCGAACGTGACCGTCGCGTCCAGCCGGATGCAGGTCACGCCGTCCAGCACCTTGTCCGCTACCCGCACGCCGGGCAGCCCGCCGTGCCGTGCCGCGCTCGCGGCCCACGACCTGCGGCGAGCCATGTTCACCGCCGCGGTGATCCGCCCGGCCGTCCTCGTCCCGCCGGCCGCGATCTCGCTCAGCGCCCGCCACGCCGTCGGCACCGAGGCCACCGGCCCGAACAGCTCCTGCTGGTCACCGATAACCCGGAAGTCGCTGATCGCCTCACCGCCGTCAGCGATCGCGCACGCCAGATCGGCCAGCACCCGGCCCCGGTCATGCACCAGCAGCCGATCTGAAGCCAGCGCCTGCGATAACCCGCCCGTCAGGCCGATGGCGTCCGACAGAGCCCGGATCAGCGCCACGCCGGCATGCGACACGACCCCGGTTCCGTCCCCGGTGACCCGCAAGCCCTTCAGCCAGCCGGTAGTGTTCACCTAGCAAGTGCTCCTCGATCTGGACCGGATAAAGGCTTCGACACCCCTATCCTCCCAGGTCAGGAGCACTTTTCTTTATTACGCTGCGCCGCTCAGGCCGACTCACATGAATTCTCAGGGCTAAGGGCTTGCCTACCGTGACGGTATGGGAAGAGTGAGCGTCCGTCAGCGGTCCATTCCCTACCTGGCGTCGCCCCGATAGCTGCCAGAGCCCGGCGACTCTCGGCCGGGTTCTGTCGGGGGTGGCCGCAGGCCATCGCCGGAGGCGACGCAGAGCGCCCTCGACTGGTTCCGGACGACGCCGGATAATGGGGAAGCGGGGATAGGCCAGCCGGATCATGACGCTTGCTGGCGCTCCAGTCGGCGCGCCCGCGCGAGCGGGGCCGCCAGGCCAGAGCGCGGCGCGGGAAGCGCCGTCGCGGCGGAGCGCAGCGCAGCCGCCTTGAAGACGTAAGGATAGTTATCACCAGTCCGACAACAGACCTTGTCAACGCCTTCGCTTACGACGTATCGGCTGGTCAGCCGGCTACATGCCAAGAACGACTACGCGAAGACGTTGACAACACATGTTTCCGCGCCGTGCTTGGACGCATCGCGAGCGTGTTGCTGCGACTCGATCAGGCAGCGCGTTCTGGGCGATGCCGACGCTGGTAGCTCTGCCGAGCGGCCTGCCTAGTTACGCCCAACTCGGCAGCAATCTCGGGCCAGCCGATTCCAAGGATGACGGCCTCGTCGACGAGCATCTCGAGCTTCGCCTGCGCCTCATCCCGCGCCACGCGGACTGACTTGATCCGTGCTAGAACCCCACGGGCCGACCCGCTGGAAAGTTGCTGCGCGCTGTTCGCGCATTCGGATGTCGTTTCGAACCGGCGAGTCGCCGGTGCTGGCCTGTGCTTCCGACCTGTTCGGCGCGTGGTCCGTCCCATACGTCAAGCATGCGGCTAATACCGCATCTGCGCGTCCACAGTCTTGCGACGGATCACTGCGGATGGGGCAAGCAGCAGGGCGCGGTCTGTTGCTAGTCTCTGCATCGATGGACATCGAACTAGTGGCTTACGACGATGAGTGGACGAGCATCGCCGATGCAGCCTGCGCTGAGCTGCGAGTTAGCCTGCCTGGGCTGTTCACCGACATCGAGCACATTGGGAGTACCTCGGTTCCTGGGCTGGTGGCCAAACCGATCATCGACCTAATTGCTGGATCCGAAGATCTGGCACACGTCGTCGCCCGGGAGGAGACGCTCCGGCTTCTCGGCTATGAGCATCATGACACTGGGATGCCCGGCCGCTTGTTCTACCGCCGCAACGAGAACGGCAGGCGGGCATACCACCTGCACGTCATCCCCGCGACGACATGGGCGACCCGGAACGAAAGGCTGCTCCGCGATTATCTGCGCGCCCACCCGGCCGACGCGCGGCGGTACGGCGACCTGAAACGCGAATTGGCCGCCCGCCACGTGACATCGGCCGAGTACACCCGCGGCAAGACAGGCCTCATCCAGGAACTGACCGACCGGGCCAGGGCAGCCCGCGGCCTGCCCTCAGTTCCTGTGTGGGAGGAGTGATCGGCCACGGTAATTCTTGGCCGCGATCTTGAGGCGACAGCGGATACGTTCCAGCCGGCTGACACGATCGTGCTGCGCGGTCTGCACCGGGACGGTCGGATCGCTTCTGCTGACAGCGTCCGGGTCGTCAGTGACGATGACCGCGGACTGCTGACTTGGCTGGCTCGCGGCTCGCAGGTGGTCCGGCGGGCAAACCTCGCGGGACAGTCGGTGCGGAGTCTGCCAATCGGCGAGCAACTGCGGGTACCGAAAATCCATGTGCTCTCCTCCGCTACCGACCGCGACGCGCTCTGGCTGACGCCACCACAGTCTTGCTACGCCATTGCCTGGGGCTTTATCGACGGCGAGTTCGAAGGTTGGTACATCAACTTGCAGACCCCAGTCAGGCGCTGGTGGGGCGGCATTGACATGCACGACCAGGCGCTGGACGTGCTCGTCGCGCCCGACCGGACGTGGCAGTGGAAGGACGAAGACGAGTTCGCCGAGCGGACCGGCCATCCGCTGTTCTGGGACGAGGCCGGCGCGGCCGTCATCCGCGGCGAAGCCGAACGGCTGATCGCCCTGGCCGAGGCGGGCCAGTTCCCGTTCGGTGGCAGCTGGTGCGACTTCCGGCCCGATCCCGGCTGGCGGCCCACCGAACTTCCGTGGTGGTGGGACCAGCTTCCACTAGGGGAACCGCCTGCCTGGCAACGGGGAAACTACCTCGACTGACTCGCATTGGCTGTTGCATGCATTCGCACGCTGACTACTGGGAGCCAGAGACCGACATGGTCACGATTCGGTTGCATTGCTTTTCGGGTCAGACGATCCCTAGCGGACGGTTACGGACGCTTGCGATCGTCTGCGAACCTGAATGGACCGCTGCGACACAAGCCGTGGGTGTTTGCTCCTGCCCGCAGTTGGTCGCACAGTAGAGGCAGGAGCCGAGCAGACGCTGCCTAGGGTGCCGGGCTTAATGCCCACAGGCACCGGCAACATCAAGGACGCCGTCTTGGCGTAGACAGGGCACCGGGCTATTACGGCAACGGTATGCACCGTAGATCGCTCGCCCGATCGCCTTAACCACGCGGCTTAGCCGCTTTCCGTGCGCCTCCGAGCAGGCATGGGTCATGGCTCGCCAGCCTCACCAGCGAGCCTGCGGACGCGCGCGACGACAGGTCCCCGCCAGGGATCCAGCGTCGCCCCCACTCCCTGCCCGAAGGAGCTCATCATGGACACACACATGTGCAGTCAGGCACGGCCCAAGCCGACCAGCCAGCACATACCGACCGTCGCGAGGTGCCGTCGTGGCCGCCGTTGACGAGATCCGCGGCCTCCGCGAGCGGGACAAGCTGACGATCGCAGAGGTTTGCGCCGATCTCGGTATCAGCCGCCGGACGTTCTACGAGTGGCGAATGAAGAACAGGGCGCCCAGGTGCATCACCTTGCCGAACGGCAGCCTGCGGGTCCGCCGGTCTGAATATCAGCGCTGGCTTGCATCGCGCGAGGAAGCCGCCTGATGGATGGCGTGACCTACGACGTCCGGGTCTACCGGACCGAGGTGTATAAGGGCGCGAAGGTCACGACGCATAGCGTTCGCTGGAAGGCCGGTCGCAGGCTTTGGCGGCAGGGCTTCCGCAATGCTGCACTCGCCGACAGCTTCCGCAGTTCTCTGGTGACCGCTGCCCGCAAAGGCGAAGCGTTCAGCCTGATCACCGGCCGCCCCATGTCGTGGCAGCATGCCGATTCCAAACTCACCTGGTACGAGCTGACTCTCGGCTATACCGACGCCAAGTGGCGTTACGTCGCGCCTAACCACCGCAAGTCGATCGCCGAGGCTCTCACCGACGCAACCGAGGCCATGCTCACCAGCGACGAGACGCCCTACCCCACCGAGCACTTACGTCGGGCGTTGCGAACCTGGGCATTCAGCGACCGACTCCGGGGCGCCAGCGAACCGCCAGAAGACCTCGCGGCTGTGGTGCATTGGCTCAAGACCGCCACGATCTCCGTGTCTGAGCTTGCCCGCCCCGGAGTGGGCACTGCGCGCGGCCGGGCGGTGCTCGTGCGGATCAGCCGCAAGCAGGACGGATCCACCGCAGCGGCGAACACCGCCAACCGCAAACGAGCGGTGCTGAACAACCTCATGCAGTACGCAGTTGAGACCGGCGCTCTGTCGGCCAACCCGCTGAAGGCGATCAAATGGACCCGGCCGCGCGCGCTCAAGAGCGTCGACCCGCGGACCGTGGTCAACAGTGATCAGGCCCGGCGGCTGCTGGTCGCCGTAGGTCAGCAAGGAGAACGCGGCGAGCGAATGGTCGCCTTCTTCGGCTGCATGTACTACGCAGCGCTGCGGCCCGAGGAGGCCGTCGAACTGCGCCCGGAGAACCTCGAAAGTTTGCCTGACCTCGGCTGGGGCGAATTGATCCTGACCGGCTCCGAGCCGCGCAGCGGCACCTGGTGGACCGACAGCGGTTCCGCGCGCCAGCGTCGCGAACTCAAGCACCGGCCGCGCGGCGAAACCCGGCCAGTGCCCATCCATCCCGAGCTCGTCGTGCTCCTCAGCCAGCACGTTAAGAAGTACGCGCCTGGGCCGGACGGGCGCGTGTTCACCGGTCCACGTGGCGGCATCTTCAACGACCGCGCTTACCTCAAGATCTTTCACCAGGCCCGCGCTGCCGCCTTCACTCCACGCGAGTCCGCCTCATTACTGGCCAGGCGACCCTATGACCTCAGGCACGCGGCGGTATCTACCTGGCTCAACGCGGGCGTACCCGCTCCCCAGGTCGCTGAGTGGGCCGGCCACAGCGTCGACGTCCTCCTGCGCGTCTACGCCAAGTGCATCTCCGGCCAGCAAGCCGAAGCCAAGCGCCGCATAGAGGAAGCCACCCGGCCTCGAGACGAATAGATGATCAAGAACCAGGCTGGCAATCTTTGGCACGTATTTGGCACAGTGACCCGCACAGAGGCACTCAGGGCCGCATCGAGCCGCATACTTCAAGATCAGCCCTGAACCGGGTTATCCCAGGTCAGAGGGCATTTCTACTGGTGGTGGCAGGTGTTGGGTTCGAACCAACGTAGGCTGAGCCGACGGTTTTACAGACCGCTCCCTTTGGCCACTCGGGCAACCTGCCGTGCGCCGTCTCTCAGAACGGGCACTGTGAAGAATAGCGGAACCCGTCCGCTACTTCACCATCGCACTGCGATGGTCCCTGCTGTCGCCAGGGAGCGTGGGCAGGCGCACGCCAGGCTGCGGCGCTAACCTGGGGGCGTGGCAGCTGAATCTTCCTTCGACATTGTCTCGAAGATCAACCATCAGGAAGTCGACAATGCCTTGAACCAGACCGTCAAGGAGGTCGGCACCCGCTTCGACTTTCGCGGCGTAGGCGCTTCCATTGAGTGGTCCGGCAAGGAAGCAGTCGAGATCAAGGCGAACAGCGAGGAGCGCGCTAGCGCTGTCCTTGACGTATTCAAGGACAAGCTGATCAAGCGGCAGGTCTCGCTCAAGGTCCTGGACGCGGACGAGCCCAAGCTGTCCGGTAAGGAGTACCGGCTGCACGTCGGGCTCAAGGAGGGCATCTCCCAGGACGACGCCAGGAAGATCTCCAAGATCATCCGTGACGAGGGCCCTAAGGGCGTTAAGGCTCAGGTCCAGGGCGATGAGCTGCGCGTCTCGTCGAAGAAGAAGGACGAACTGCAGGAAGTCCAGGCCCTGCTCAAGGGCAAGGATCTGGACATAGCACTGCAATACGTCAATTACCGCTAGAGCGGGGTCGCCATTTCGGCGCAGCTGGCGACGTCCT
>Ga0335075_10018632_pt1 | contig 10290 bp, 4 predicted proteins | sample Lox_Sample_24_FD_206723 | JGI IMG/M metagenome (GOLD analysis project Ga0335075, IMG submission 206723) | Soil microbial communities from Loxahatchee National Wildlife Refuge, Florida, United States - Lox_Sample_2.4 | ecosystem: Environmental > Terrestrial > Soil > Wetlands | place: USA: Florida... | reverse complement strand
AGGTCTCAAAAGCGAGACCTGGGGCACCCAAGTTCAATGGTTCGGCTACGAAACCACAATGAGCTCCGGACTCGTATCACCCTTGGAGCTATCGGCGGAACGCTGCTCGGGTTGCGGCTGCTATTGCGCCGATGTGCCTGGGGTTGGCGAAGCCCCACACCTCCCGGCTGGGCGGACGGCCGTTGATCAGGTCACGCCGATAGCTGAAGCAACCCAGGTACAGAGGCCTGATGTGCATCACCGCCTCAAGCCGCTCGAGCTCTTCCTCGGTCAACTCGACGTACCGGCGGTACGCGCCCACGGCCAGTTTGATCCAGTCCTCGTTGCCCCAGGTGCCCCACATCAGCCACGCGAAGTCGGCCAGGCGCGGGCCGCACCCGGCTGCTTTCCAGTTGATCGCCACCGGCTCGCTTTCACCCACGACCACGTGATCCGGGGCGTGGAGGAGGTTTCCGTGGAGAAGCGCTTTCGGCAGCCCCTGGCCGTCGTCAGCCGAGCGCACCAGGTCGCGCAGCCTCTCGAACCGCTCGCGGTCGGCCGGAGCGACCTTGGTATCGACCGCATCGAGGAATGCGAGGGCTGCGAGCAGATCCTGACGCGGGCTGCCCTCGCGGCGGGGATCATCGCCGCTGGCCCCGCCGGGGCGGCGGACGGACTCGTCGAGCGGCAAGGTATGCAGCCGTCCGAGCAGGTCACCCATGATGGCGAACTTATGGCTGCCGTGATTTCCGACGGCCATGGGGAGCTGCGTACCGGGGATGAATCGGGTGACGAGAACGGTCGAGCCGTCGCACACCGACACGGCGTCGTCAGTGGCGAGCCGCTCCGCGGGGTAATCGTGCCGCTCCAAGAACCGCAGGATCGCGGCATCGCCTTCGACGCCGGCACGCGGACGGGCCAGCGAAAACGAGCGTGCAATCCACGGGGCGCCGTCACCGCGGTCAATGCGAAAAACGTTGTCGTGGTGTTGACTGGTTTTGGTCGCGGCCGTCGCGGCGATGCCGTAATGATCGCGGAGATGAGCGACCAGACGCTCACCGGCGGGTTGATGAGACATTCGGGTTTGAAGTTCTTCGAGGTCGGTGAGCGACTGGGTGTAGCGCTGTCCGGTTTCCCCGGCGTGGCGGCGGACGACGCTCTTGAAGCTGCCGTCTCTGGTCATAACAAGCCTCCTCGTCGACACCCTCATCCCCCAGCGACGCGGTGCAGCGATGGCCTGTGATGTCAGTGACCTTGAGGGCAAATCCCCTTCGCCAATGGAAACCCCGGCTGGGGCGGAGGTTTCACGGCTCGGCGACTGGTCAGCGCCGTGAAGCCATCCTAGCGAACCGTTCCCGTTCCTGGCAAGCGCGCGGGCCGCTAAACCGGCTTGGCCTGGCCCTGAGCCTCCCCGGGTCTTTTGAACGGGTTGGGCCTGGAGCATTTTGACTATTTCGACAAGGAAGAGTGGCCGATTCACGGCTGACCGCTGGTGCTCTTTGGAATGTGCTTCGTGAGCCTCGATCGAGCTCCTCTCTACTCAATCGAGCCGGCTCCCCCAAACCTCCGATTAAACGTAATGGTAGCTACCGTTACAACTTCGTACTCGTCTGCAATCTCAGCGTTTTCAATGGCTTGCGTGGTCAGTTAGGCTTCCCCCCTAACGTTGCCAAACGCTGAAACGCAAGCATAGTGTGGTTGCGGTCGTGAAAATCGATTTATTAGTTCACGGAAACATGATCAAGGTCAGAGCTTTGGAGGAGGGATATAGATGACGCAACGAAGTGGTTGGTTCAAGCGCTCTAGATTGGGCCTGATATTCGTTGTGCTTGGTTGGGCGAGCGTGGTGTGCTTTGCACAGCTCGATCGCGGCACTATATCGGGAATTGTCACCGATCCAACCGGCGCCGCCATATCGGGGGCCAGGGTTACAGTCACCAATACCGCGACGGGCACGCAGAGCTCGACGGTTACGACGGGCGCGGGAGGCTACACGATCCCGGAGTTGGACGCAGGTGAGTATTCAGTCACTGTGAATGCACCGAGCTTTAAGGAGCTGATCCGACAGGGAATCACGGTTTCGGTTGGAGAGACGGCGACTGTCGACCTGCAACTGACTGTGGGACAGTCCACGACGTCGGTTACGGTAACGGCGAATGCTCCCCTGCTCCAGACCGATAGCGCACAGAACAATGTCGAGGTCACCTCGAAGGACATGAACGAGCTTCCGTTCAACATTGCCGGCGTCGGAGCTGTGCGCGACCCGATGGGTTTTGCGGCCCTGTTGCCCGGAACCATCGCGGGCGGCTGGAACGATATTCACATCGAAGGCTCGCCGGCAACAACATACCGCGTCTTTATGGACGGTCTGGACGACACCTCGGCGGTCAAGGGCGCCATCTCCGATGAGCAGCAGCCCTCGGTCGAATCGCTTGGCTCAGAGTCCGTAATGATCAACGACTATTCCGCTCAATTTGGTGAATCCGGGGGCGGTGTCTTCAACTACACCTCGAAATCCGGCACCAACAAGCTGCACGGGACGGCCTTCAACTACCTTGAGAATGAGGATCTGGACGCCGGGCAGCCCTTCAACTACACTTCAAGCGGCCACAAGTATCTCCCCGTGCAGCGCGAGCTTGACTTCGGCGGTTCTGTCGGTGGACCGGTGGTGATTCCTCACGTCTACAACGGACACAACAAGACCTTCTTCTTCGTCGCTTACGAGGAGTACCACAACACGCAAACTCTCAACAACGGAACCATTACGGTTCCCACGACAGCGTATCGCAATGGCGATCTGAGCTCGCTTTTGCTTGGTCCCATTGTGGATAACAATGGAAACCCGGTGCTGGATTGCCTTGGGCGGCCGATGATCAATGGCGCAGTTTATAACCCGGCAACGACCAGAATGGCAACCTGTACGAATGGTTCGACCGCAATGGTGCGCGATCCGTTCCCGAACAACTTTATCGGCGCGCCCAGTACGTGGGATCCGGTGGCGCAGCAGGTTCTTAAGTACATGCCTACTCCATCGGGGCCTACTGCCGGCCAACTCACCAACAACTACCCGAATTTGCAGCCGAACAACAAGTACCAGTACTTGACCAGCATCCAACTCGATCACTATATCGGTGAGAAGTGGCACCTTATGGGTTACTATATGGACGAGATTGGGAACAAGGACAATGCCGACGACGGCATTAACGGCGTGGGAGGCTCGACGCGCTGGAACCACACGCCCGCCCCGCAGTTGTATCTCAATGCGGACTATACGGTTACGCCGAATCTTGTGCTCCACGCCGGATTCGACTTCACGCGCCACGACGCCCTGCAGGATTCGGCGGTGCAGAACTTCAAGGCGTCCACTCTTGGGCTGAACACGTCGGCAAATATGCCGGGCGGCGCTGCGAACACCTTCCCGATCTTCACCGGACTCACCGTTGACAACCAGAACGTTCCTAACATGGGAGTGAACAACGCTCCGTTTATTGACGACAACTTCTATTACACCGGATCCGCGATCTGGGTTCACGGCCGCCATACTTTCGAATTTGGCGGCGATCTCCGTCATCAGCTGTTCGGCACGCACAACGACCTGTCGGACGGAGTTTACAGCTTCAGCCGGAATGAGACGTCCCTGCCGTCCGCCCAAGGACAAAACCTTTATGGTGCCAACATCGGCGATGGTTTCGCCAGCTTCGCTCTAGGCCAACTGGATGGCGCATCCATCGGGAACGATAACATTCAATGGTTTCACCGCATAGAAAGCGGGATTTATGCACTGGACACCTGGAAGGTGACCAATAAACTCACGGTGAACTACGGACTGCGTTGGGACTTCGAGCAGATGCAACACGAACAGCATAACCGGGAAACGCAATTCAGTCCGACCGTCGTCAATCCGTCCGCTGGCGGCCTGTTGGGTGGAACCGAATACGAGGGGTATGGGACTGGGCGTTGCAACTGCAGCTTCGAGGGCTACTATCCGTGGATGATTCAGCCTCGTCTCGGCATCAGTTACCAACTGAATCCGAAGACCGTGCTTCACGTGGCGTCGGGATTATACTCTGGTCCGCAGCTCTTCATGAATGAAGAGATCTATAGCAACCAGGGATTCGGCTTTAACCAGGTGTTTCTAACCAGTCCTTCGTATGGCATCGCTGCGGGTCAACTGTCGAATGGCATACCGTACTCTCCGGCGGCTCTAACTGCTACGGACTTCGACCCTGGCGCCTACCCGAATCCTGGTCAAACTAACTCACCCCCGCCGTTTATTGCTCCAAACGCTGGCCGCCCGCCGCGTTTTGTGCAAACAACTGTTGGCGTTGAGCGCGAGATCGCCAACAATTTGTCGGTCAACGTATCCTTCATCGACGATCGCGGTGTATGGCTCAATTCCGACGATCTGACGAATACCATAAACGAACTTACGCCATCGATGCTCTCACAGAAATACGGTTTAGACGTTACCAACCCGACGGATTTCAATCTGCTGACCCAGCCGATCTCTTCACCCGCTGTAGAGGCCAGAGGGTTCACCAAGCCGTACTCCACCTTCCCGTCCGGAGCCAGCCTGGCTCAGGCACTACGGCCTTTCCCGCAATTCGGCGGCATTGGCGATTACTACGAGCATGATGGCAATTGGTGGTACGACGCGCTCCAAATCAAGGTCACCAAGCGGCTCAGCAACGGGTTATCGGGCGGCCTTGGTTACTCATGGTCGAAGAATTTGGGGACGGTGGACTCCACCAACCAGGCGACTTTTACTACGGCGATACCAATGCAGGATCCCAGCCAGTCGCCCAAGAGTCAAAAATCCTATGAGACGATCGACCAACCGCTGATGCTTAACTTCTATTTCAATTACGAGGTGCCGACATTCAGCTTTGACCAGAACGGCTGGAAGCGTGCAGTCTTCTCCGGCTGGACAACCGACGGCATCTTCCATTACCAGAGCGGTTTTCCGATACAAACACCGAATTCGACGAGCACCCTGGATTCGGTGACTTTTGCTAACTCAGCCGACTCCAGTGAAATCAGCGTTTTTGCGAATCGCGTCCCGGGTCAGCCGCTCTTCTTGCATAGCCTTAATGACCACAACGTTAACCCCCGAACCACGTTCTTCCTCAATCCGAAAGCATGGGCGAATCCCACCCCAGGGACCTACGCCAATTCCAAGCCATATTACGGAGATTACCGAGGGCCGAGGCAACCCGGAGAGCAGCTTGGCTTTGGCAAGGTGATCCCCATCAAGGAGGGGATGCAATTCGAACTCCGGGCGGATTTCTTCAATGTCTTTAACCGCTGGGTCTATCCCAACCTGCAGAATACTTCGAATCCTTTCCAGGCTCCTCAATATGGGGGCGACGGAAGTATTGCCAACGGCTTCGGCTTCCTGGGGGACAGCATCTCCGGCGCGGGCGGAAACTATGCTCCGAGGAGCGGCGAGATTGTCGCGAGATTCCAGTTCTAAGCGACAATGTAGCTCAAGTGCCGACGACAGGCCAGATGAATTCATCTGGCCTGTTAACTTTGAAGAAGGTGTTTTTTGCGGACGTCAAGTAGTGCAATCGGCATCTGAGGGATGAATGGGGTGTTGTGGGATTTGGGGCTCGTATGTATTCGCAATATCCCTGCGCTGACTTAGCCATCCTGGGTCTCTGACAGGATGGTTTTGAACCTTCGATTGCCAATCCCAGGTCTCAAAATCGAGACCTGGGGCACCCGAGATTCGTACAAAATCAGGCGGTCAGAGACCTAGAACAAGCTGTGGAACTGCAGGTTCGTATGAATTCATTTGCAACGGCGATTGAATCCGAGTTCAAAATACGACAGATGGATGACGGCAGGATTTCATTTCAAAGAGGGACAAATACCGCACCGGCAAGCCGCGGTGAGACGTTTGCATAGACAGAATGAAGTTGTCAATTACGCGACGTGACTTTGTAACCGGCCTGGCTGCTCTTAGTGCGGGGACTTTGAACTCCCGAGCGTTGCCGGTGTTGGGCACTTCCTCCGCGGTTGCCCTCGTCGATTCCGAGAAACCCTCTGAGCAATGCGGTGCGGGGCGAGGGGTTTGCACCACCAGTCAACCCGCCGATGCTCCAATTCTCTTCGAGAATGCAGTTGCCTCGTCAAAGATACAATTCGTATTGAAGAACAGCGTCAGCCCCCAACGCTACTCCATAGAGACAATGACTGGCGGCGTCGCGCTCTTCGACTACAACAATGATGGGCTGCTGGATATCTTCTTTACGAACGGAGCGGAAATCCCTTCTCTAGAAAAGAGCAACCCCAGTTTCTACAACAGGCTCTTTCGCAATAATGGAGATGGAACCTTCACTGATGTCACGGAAAGGGCCGGGTTAGCCGGCGCCGGCTACTCAATGGGCGTAGCGGCAGGCGATTATGACAATGATGGATTTGTGGATCTCTATGTGGCCGGATTTAACCGCAATCAGCTCTTCCATAACAATGGAGATGGAACGTTCACTAATGTGACCGGGAAGGCAGGAGTTAGCGGCATTGTTGCGGGACAGGGCAAGCCCTGGTCCGTCGCAGCAGGCTGGATTGATTACAACAACGACGGGTTGCTCGACCTCCTTGTTGTCAATTATCTGGACTATTCGATCTCGACAGCCCATAGTTGCGAGACGGACAACGTTGTTGATTATTGCTCTCCCGATGAGTATCGCGGAACACCGAATATCTTGTATCGAAACAATGGCGACGGCACATTTACCGACGTTTCACAGCAGTCGCATATCTCCCAATATGTAGGCAAGGGCATGGGCGTCGCATTTGCCGATTATGATGGCGATGGATTTACCGACATCTTTGTTTCCAACGATACCTTCCCGAATTTCCTGCTGCATAACAATGGCGATGGGACATTCACGGATGTTGCACTCCTGGCCGGCGTGGCCTATAACGAAAACGGCAAGACTGTTGCGGGTATGGGGACCGATTTCCGCGACATCGACAATGATGGCAGGCCGGATATCTTCCACGCCGCGATGTATGGTGACACCTTTCCTCTCTATCGCAATCTGGGGAATGGCCAATTCGAGGATGTTACTGAGATGACCGGTCTGGCCGCAATGACAGCCAACTTTACGGCTTGGGGAACCGGAATCTTCGATTTTGATAACGACGGGAACAAGGACATTTTCGCTGCTGGCTCCGCGATTCTCGACAATTCGATGGAGGTGAATCATAAGCCTTATCCGCTTCCCAATCGGCTTTATCGCAATCTTGGCAACATGGTATTCAAGGATGTGAGTGCACAGGTGGGACGGAGTTTTTCGGTTCCGGCCGCGCACCGCGGAGCAGCATTCGGTGATTTAGACAACGACGGGAAGATCGATACTGTGGTCACCGTCCTTAACGGAGAGCCCCAGTTGCTCATGAACCGGTCTTCAAATCATAATCATTGGATCATTTTGAAGCTCGTTGGCGTGGCCGATAATCGAGATGGATTGGGAACAAAGGTGAAGATAACGACCGCGAATGGCGTTCAATACAATGAGGCCACGACGGCCGTTGGCTACAACTCGTCCAGCGATAAACGCGTGTACTTCGGATTGGGGAACGCAACCGTTGTGGACCGGATCGAACTTGCGTGGCCTACGGGTGTGAAGCAAGTAATCAAAAGCGTAGCGGCCGACCAGATACTGACAGTCGTGCAAAGCGGCCCTCCTCGAAGAGCCGGATCGCCCCTATTGAGTTCTCCGGTTCAAAGGGCCACGGCCGTTGGGAGCACGGACCGCTTCGAAGATGTTTGCGCCGGCAAGTGCTGCTTACTGGCACCTGGGGGCAAACCTGTATGATCTGGCTTCTTGCACTCCAACTCGCAGTCGGCCCGGCGCAGCATTACGAGAATGCAAAGCAGGACTTTGCCGAACGGAGATTTTCCGAAGCCGTTAGCGAAGTCGATTCCGCCCTGCACGAGAACCCATACATGGTTCCGGCTCTGGTCCTGAAGGCTCGGTTGGCCATCTTTGCGCAGCGTCCGGATGTTGCCAAAAGCTGCCTTATCACAGCGATTACGGTCGATCCGAAATCCGAGGAGGCGCAGTTCTATCTCGGGGCGCTTTTTTATACCGAGAACAATATCAAATTGGCGCTATCGCCGCTTCAGACAGCCCAGACGCTCTCTCCCCAAAGCCCCCTGCCCGTGTTTTATCTTGCGATGACCCACGAAGCTCTGGGAGATGAAACCAAAGCGTTGGAACTCTACCAGCATGCTGAGAATCTCTCTCCGGAGAAATCGTCGCTAAGCGCGGAGATTCTTATCGCACACGGCAGGTTCCTGCTTTCACTGGGCCGGACCCAGGACGGTATTGAAAAAGATCGACGGGCCATCGAGATGGATCCAGAGTCCCGCGATGCGCACTATGAATTGGCAAAGGGATTAGACCATGAGGGAGATTTCAAGAATGCCGCAATCGAAGGAGAACGGGCACTTACTCTGCCAGAACTCGATACCAGCGATGCCCAGATTCATTTTCTCCTTGCCAATCTCTATCGGAAGTTGAATCAACCTGACTTGGCAAGGGCTCATTTGGAAAAATTCCTTGCTGCTCAACAGACAAAACCAAGATGACTGCGCCTCGTTAAAGTGTGCGATGAGTGCTGCCGAAGGGTGACAGCAGTACAGATCGAACGAATCAGCCTTGCCGCAGGGAAGATGGGGACAGGCCTTCCGGGGCCGGATTACGGGAGATGGCAGATGTGAGGCGCCGAAATTTCCTGGCTTCGATGGCGGCCTGCCTAACCGGCTTGGCTGCCCGGCGGGCCATGCCCTGGGGTCTGCCTGCCGAGGTGAGTCTGTCCCAGGCCGTTGGGCCTTCGCCTTCCGCTGCGGTGCAATCGTCTGCCGCACGGACGCAACCCGATGGCCGAACACCGGACGATAATCCGCCGAAGGCAGGTTCCTGCTGGTATACCGATGTCGCCGGCCGGTCGAAGTTCGCCTACTGGACCAACAACGACTTCACGGGCAGAAAGTACTTTCCGCAGCCGATGTGCGGCGGGGTTGCTGCTATCGACTATAACAATGACGGGCTGATGGACCTGTTCTTTACCAACGGCGCCAAGCTGCCGGAGCTGGAGAAGACCTCGCCCGCTTATTACAACTGCCTGCTGCGCAACAATGGCGATGGAACGTTTGAGGACGTGACTGCCAAGGCTGGCCTGACCGGAGCCGGCCTTGGTTACTGTTTCGGAGTTGCCGTTGCGGACTACGACAACGACGGCCACCAAGATCTCTTCATCTGCAATGCGGGGAGAAATGCTCTCTACCATAACAATGGCGACGGCACATTTACCGATGTGACCGCCGGATCGGGACTCGAACATAAACCCGAAGATGTGCTGAGCGTAGGGGCGGCCTGGTTTGACTACGATAACGATGGGCTTCTGGACCTGATCGTCACCAATTACACCACCTGGACTCCGCAGACCGACAAGCAGTGCTTGATGGACGCCACACACGAGGAGTATTGCAGCCCGACGATCTACAAGAGCGTCGCGTCGAGGCTCTATCACAATCTGGGCCATAACCACTTTGAGGACGTCACTGAAGTCAGCGGCATCGGAGAGGCCTTGGGTAAGGGAATGGGCATCTCGATCGCGGACTTTACTGGCGATGGACTGATGGATATCTTTATCGCCAACGACACCGAGCCCAATTTCCTCTTTATCAATCAAGGCAATGGAACCTTCAAGGAGCGCGGCCTTGAATATGGCGTGGCCTACAACGATGAGGGCGACTCCGTATCGGGCATGGGCTCGGACGCCAAGGATTTCGACAACGACGGCTGGGTCGACATTGTCTACAACGACCTCGCCGGGCAGGTCTTCGGCATACTCAAGAACGAAGGCGGGAGGTCCTTCAACGCAGTAACCTGGTCTACCGATCTTGGCCCGCTCACCCGGAGATTCTCGGGATGGAGCATCGGGTTCATCGACTACAACAACGACGGCTGGAAGGATGTGTATTCAGCGAATGGAGATGTGGACAATCTGACCGCATCTTCCAAACAGCACGACACCATGTTCGAGAATGAAGTGGGCAAGACCTTTATCGATGTCACAGAAAAGATGGGACAGGATTTTGCTTTTCTCGGCTACCAGCGCGGTTCGGCGTTTGTCGATCTAAATAATGACGGCTTCATGGACCTTGTGGTGACTTCACTGGGCCAGAAGCCCCGCATTCTGATGAATAATGCCCTGGTCAAAAATCACTGGATCATGTTCGATCTACGCGGACACAAGAGCAATCGCGACGGGATTGGGGCTACCGTCAAG
>Ga0335075_10018631_pt1 | contig 10290 bp, 4 predicted proteins | sample Lox_Sample_24_FD_206723 | JGI IMG/M metagenome (GOLD analysis project Ga0335075, IMG submission 206723) | Soil microbial communities from Loxahatchee National Wildlife Refuge, Florida, United States - Lox_Sample_2.4 | ecosystem: Environmental > Terrestrial > Soil > Wetlands | place: USA: Florida... | reverse complement strand
TTCGCAGCGGGTTGTTCGGATGTGCCGGCCACTCGAGCCGCTCGGCGCTCACCGCGCGGCCCGTGCGCCGGTCGATCTCGCCCGGCGCCAGATCCCGCAGGGTGATGCACGCCGGCACGGGGCATACGTTGACACAGAGATTGCAGCCCACGCACTCCTCCTCTTTGACCTCGAAGTGGCGGCGGCCGTTGCGCGTCGCGGTGATCGCCTGGTGCGCGGTGTCCTCGCATGCGATGTGGCAGCGGCCGCATTGAATGCACTTCTCCTGGTCGATCACCGCCTTGGACACGCGGTTCAGGTCGAGGCGGCTCCAATCGGTCACGCTGGGGAGCGCGCGGCCGCGCACCTCCTCCACGCCGGCGAAGCGCTTCGCATCGAGGTAGGCGGCGAGACCATTCACCATCTCCTGCACGATCTTGAAGCCGAACACCATCGCCGCGGTGCACACCTGCACGGAGCCTGCCCCGAGGGCGATGAATTCCAGCGCATCGCGCCAGCTGCCGATGCCGCCGATGCCGGAAATCGGCATGCCGGCCGTCTGCGGGTCGCGGGCGATCTCCGCCACCATGTTGAGCGCGATCGGCCTGACCGCCGGGCCGCAATAACCGCCGTGCGTCCCTTCGCCGCCGACGGCGGGGGTCATCGTCAGGGTTTCCGGATCGACTCCCATGATGGAATTGACGGTGTTGATCAGGGACACGGCGTCGGCACCACCGGCCTTTGCCGCGCGCGCCGGATAGCGGATGTCCGTGACGTTCGGCGTCAATTTCACGATGACGGGCAGCCGCGTGTAGTGCTTGCACCACGCCGTCACCATGCGGATGTACTCGGGAACCTGCCCGACCGCCGATCCCATGCCGCGCTCGCTCATGCCGTGCGGGCAGCCGAAGTTGAGCTCGATGCCGTCGCAGCCGGTGTCTTCGACGCGCGGCAGGATCGCCTTCCAGGATTCCTCCTGGCACGGCACCATGAGGGAGACGACCATCGCCCGGTCCGGCCAGCGCCGCTTGACGGCGGCGATCTCCTCGAGGTTGGTATCGAGGTCGCGATCGGTGATCAGCTCGATGTTGTTGAAGCCGATGAGGCTCCGGTCCACGGCCAGCAGCGCGCCGTAGCGCGGGCCGCTCACATTGACGAGCGGCGGCCCGGCCTCGGCCAGGGTCTTCCACACCACGCCGCCCCAGCCGGCCTCGAAGGCGCGCTCGACGTTGTAAGCCTTGTCGGTGGGCGGAGCGGACGCCAGCCAGAAGGGGTTGGGACTGCGGATGCCGCAGAATTCGATGTCTAGTCGGGCCATGGATTTCCCCGGGGGCTCACTCCGCGGCGCACGGCAGGCGGCGCAATTGCAGGTCGATATCGCGCGCGGCGCGCAAACCCTGCGCGACCGCATCGACCGTCAGATCCTGCCCCTCGGCGATACAGTCACCACCAGCCCATACGCCCGCGACGCTGGTGCGTCCGGACGCGTCGACCGCGATGCGGCCCTCACGCTGCGCCAGCCCGCACTGAATCAACACCGGATTACCCAACCGCTGGCCGATCGCCTTGAGCACCATGTCGGCCTCGAGGAGGCATTCCTCGCCGGTGGGCTCGAGCCTGCCCGCGGCGAGCCGTTGCCGGGCGAAACGCACCGCACGCACGCTTCCACCCACGCCGAGCAGCTCCGCCGGAGCGAGCCAGTGGAGGATGCCGACGCCGCGGGTGCGCGCCAGATCCTGCTCTTCCCGGGAAGCGCCCATGTGCTCCGGTCCGCGGCGGTAGACCATGTCGACGCGCTCCGCCCCGAGGAGTTTCGATTGCACCGCGGCATCCACGGCGGTCATGCCGCCGCCGATGACGATCACGCGGCGGCCTATGGGTATCGTCGCCCGATCGGCGGCCTGGCGCAGCGCGCTGATGAATTCCACCGCATCCACCACGCCGGTAAGCGTCTCCCCCGGCAAGCCCAGCCGATACGTGTCCGCGAGTCCCAGCCCGAGGAACACCGCATCGTATTCCCGCCGCAGGCTTTCGAGCTGCCCGGCGCTCTGCAGCGCCCAGCCGCACTCGAGCGTGATGCCGCCCACACCGAGCAGCCACTCGATCTCCCGCTGCGCGTAGTCGCCCACGGTCTTGTAGGTGGCGACCCCGTACTCGTTGAGGCCGCCCGCCTTGGGTCTGGCATCGTAGAGCATGACCGCATGACCCGCTCTGGCCAGTGAGTGCGCGCAGGCGAGCCCGGCCGGACCCGCGCCGAGCACCGCCACCCGCCGGCCGCTCGCCGCTGCGCGCTCGAAAATCTGGCTGTCGGCGCTCGCCAGCAGCCGGTCGACGGCGAAGCGCTGCAGCCGGCCGATGGCGACGGGCCGGCCCTGCTGCACGTTGCGCACGCACACCTGCTCGCACAGCACCTCGGTCGGGCAGTCGCGCGCGCAGAATCCGCCGAGCGGGTTCGCCTGCAGGATCGCCTCCGCGGCGCCGCGGACGTTGTCCTCGGAGATGCGCCTGATGAAGGAAGGGACGTCGATGCGGGTCGGACAGGCCTGCATGCAGGGCGCATCGAAGCAGTACAGGCAGCGGCTCGCCTCCAACACCGCCTGCGCTTCCTCGAGCGGCGGCGCGATGTCGGCGAAGCGTGCGGCGTAGGCCTCGGCCGTCAGGCGCCCCGGACGGATATCCGGCTTGCGCTGCTCGCTCATCCACACCCTCCGGCATCACCTGGATGGAGAGTCAGCATGCACAACTTTGACCATTCGGTCAACATTGCCGGCGAGCCGCATGCCGAGCGCGTAGGCGGCCGCGGAGAGGCCGAGGGCGACGAACCAGGCGTAGCTGTAGAGGTGATCGAGCAACGCGCTCACGTGAGGAAACGCGTCCGGGAGCGAGGCGTGCAGGAACCCCGGCAGGCAGGGCAGCACTCCGATCAGGAAGGCGCCCACGGCGACCGGATTCCAGCCGCCGCGGTAGTAGTAGCCGCTTCCCTGCCCGCGATACAGCCCCTTCACGTCGATGATCGTCCGGCGCACGTGGTAGTAGTCGACGATCAGGATGCCCGCCACCGATCCGAGCAACGCGGAATAGCCGACCAGCCAGGTGAATATGTAGCCGTGCGTGCTCGCGAGGATCTTCCACGGCATCATCGCCACCGCGATCACCGCCGTGATGCAGCCGCCCGCCCTGTAACTGATGCCGCGCGGATGCAGCGAGGAGAAATCGAATGCCGGCCCGACGAGATTCGCCGCCAGATTGACGCTGATCGTATCGATGAGCAGCACCAGCAACGCCACCAGCACCGCCGCGCCCCTCATGCGGCCGGCGAGCGTCACCGGGTCCCAGATCGCCTGGCCGTAGATCACCACCGTTGCCGAGGTGACGAACACCGCCAGCGCGGCGAGCAGCCCCATCGGGGCCGGCAGGCCGATCGCCTGCCCGAGGACCTGATCGCGCTGGGAGCGCGCGAAACGCGTGAAATCCGGGATGTTGAGCGCGAGCGTCGACCAGAAGCCGACCATCGCCGTGAGCGAGGGCCAGAATACGGAATAAAACTGGCCGCTGCGCGCGGCCCCGGGCCCGAACCGCGACGGCGTGCGCACGATCGGGCCGAAGCCTCCCGCCCTGTCGTAGGCCCAGGCGAGCAGCATGACGCAGATGATGACCTTGAGCGGCGCGGTGTAGGTTTCGAGGCGGCGGATCGACTCGATGCCGTGCACGATGAAATAGAACTGCAGCAGCCAGAAGAGCAGAAAACACACCGCCTGCCACGGGTCGATTCCGAGCACCGGCAGCTGACGCCCACCGAGCGGATGACCGATGAGCACGCCCGCGAGCGCATAGATCATCATCCCGCCGAACCAACTCTGGATGCCGTACCAGCCGCAGGCCACCAATGCGCGCAGCATGGCAGGGAAGCGCGCGCCGACCGTCCCGAAGGAGCAGCGCGCCAGAACCGCATAGGGAATGCCGTACTTCGCGCCGGCGTGGCCGATGAGCAGCATCGGCAGGAGAACGATGAGATTCCCGAGCGTCACCGTCGTGATGGCCTGGGCCGCCGACATGCCGGAGCCGACGAGGCTGGAGGCCAGCGTATAGGCCGGAACGCACATCACCATGCCGAGCCACAGGGCGGCGTAGTGGTACCAGCGCCAGGTGCGCCTCTGCGGCGGCGTAGGCGCGAGGTCCCCGTTCCATAGATCCGCCGCTGCTTCGCTCTGCGCGGTCATGCCACCGTTACCGAATCAGGTGGCCACCAATATCTCATGGATGATCGGGGGCGGCGAGACTGCCCGTTCGGAAAGCGATGTTGCCGCCCGCAGCGCATCCGCGGCCTGGCGGACCTGCTGCGCGGATCGCGCGTGAACCACGGCGAGCGGCCGCTCCCGGCCGACGTGCGCGCCGATCGCGGCCACCTCACTCAGGCCCACCGCCGGATCGAGCGCCTCCCCTGCCACGCGCCGGCCGCCGCCCAACCCCACCAGCACGTTGCCGACCGCCCGGGCGTCCACCTCCGAAACGTAGCCCTCGCGCACCGGAAAGATGGGCTCCATGACCGGGGCGCGCGGCAGATGGCGGCTCGAGTGCCTCAACAGGTCGGCCGGGCCGCCGAGCTCCGCCACCATGCGCTCGAACCGTTGCGCGGCCTCTCCCGAGCGGACCGCGGCCTCGGCGCGCGCGCGCGCCTGGGCGCGGTCGTCGGCCAGCTTGCCCACGACCAGCATCTCCGCCACCAGCGCGAACACCACTTCCTCCAGGCGGGCCTCGCGCGCGCCGCCGCGCAGGAATTCCAGCGCTTCGCCGATCTCGAGGGCATTGCCGACGGTCCAGCCCAGTGTCTGCGACATGTCGGTGATCAGGGCGCGGGTCTCGAGGCCGGTCGTGCCCGCCACTTCGATGATGCTGCGCGCCAGCGCTCGTGCCTCCGCGAGCGTCTCCATGAAGGCGCCGGACCCGGTCTTGATATCCATCACCAGCGCATCGAGCCCCGCCGCGATCTTCTTGGAGAGAATCGAAGCGGTGATGAGCGGGATCGACTCCACCGTCGCGGTGACGTCCCGAATGGCATAGAGGCGCCGATCCGCCGGTGCCAGCTCGTCCGTCTGCCCGATGATGGCGCAGCCGACCGAGCTCACGACTCTGCGAAACTCCTCCACGGAGGGCACCGACCGGTAGCCGGGAATGGCATCGAGCTTGTCGAGGGTCCCGCCGGTATGGCCGAGGCCGCGACCCGAGATCATGGGAACGAAACAGCCGCAGGCCGCGGCGATCGGCGCCAGGAGGAAGCTGACCTTGTCGCCCACTCCCCCGGTCGAATGCTTGTCGATCACCGGGCCGCGGCCGCGCAGCTCGTCCCAGCGCAGGCGCCGCCCCGAATCGGCCATCGCCGCCGTGAGCGCCCCGGTCTCCTCGAAGTCGAGCGACCGGTAGAAGACCGCCATCGCGAAGGCGGCGACCTGCTCGGCGGGAATCGAAGCATCAGCCAGGCCGCCGACGAAGAACTCCAGCTCCCCGCGCGTCAGCTTGCGGCCATCCCGCTTCTTCTGGATGAGGTTCTTGAAGATCAATCCGCTTGCTCCTCATGCGGGCCGTCGCCGCCCGGGAGCGGCGGCGGCATCCCCGCCGCCGCTCCGCTCATCCCGGACTTCAGAACAGTTTCGCGGTCAGCTGCAGCGAGGCGAACATCGGCGTGTTGTAGCTCTCCCAGATGAACTCCGCCGGGCTGGTCGGATCCCCCGGCTTGATCAACTGCGCACCCGGCGCATACGCGATCGCGTGGCGATCCAGTATGTTGTCGACGTGCAGCTCCACCGTCACGGACTGCAGCGTCCTGTTGTCGAGCACCCAGTTGTAGTCGCCGTCGAAATTCAGCGTGCCATAGCCGCCGATCTGATAGGGAGTCGTCTCCCCGTCGTTGTAGTCCTGAATGTACTGCGAGCCGATGTAATGGTCGTCCAGCCTCGCGAACCAGGGACCATAGCTCCAATCCAGCTCCAGGTTCGCGGTCTGCTCCGGAATGTTCGGCCGCCACATGCCGTCGGTGATCGCGGAGCCGTTCACGTTGGTGAAGCTCTCGGTGTATTTCGCGCTGGTGTAGCCGAAATTCCCCTTCAACTGGAAGTTATACGGCAGATTGATGCCGCCATCGACGGTGAATCCCCGGAAGAGCGCCTTGCCGGCGTTGTAGGTCAGGGTGATGCCCGTGACATCGCTGTATGTGGAGCTGAAGATGTTGTTGAAGTCGCGATTGAAGAACGCCACGTCCCAGTTGTAGTAGGCATTCTTGAAGCGGATGCCGGCGTCGATGTTGTTGACGTACTCCGGCTTCACGGTCGGCGCGACCGGCTGCGGGTTGGCGCCGATGTTGCCGTACAGAGCGCTGACGTCCGGCGGCTTGGTCGACTGCCCGTAATTCACGTAGGCGTTCAGCTCGTGCGTCAGCGCGTAGTTCAAGCCGATCGAGCGCTCGACCCACTTGTAGGTCTCCTCGACCGAGCCGGAGTAGTCGTAGTAATACCCCTGGTCGTCGTTCGAGTACATGTCGAGACTGTTGTACTTGAAGCCCGGGTAGATGTGCAGCTTGTCGTTGAGCAGCGAGATATTGTCCTCGGCGTAGACGTTGTACCAGGTCTGGCCGTCGTGCTCCAGCCACGCCATGTCATATCCGGTGGTGCCGATCGGCACCGGGTAGGAGCCGAACCACGACTCCTCCGACAATTCCGAGCCGAGCAGGCCCATCACCCCCACCGTGACCGTATTGTCCGGGATGAGCAGCGTGAGCGTGCCCACTCCGCCCTCATCGTCGTAATTGTTGATGTAATGCTGATAGGCCGTGCCCGCGGCAGCCGACCCGAACATCGCCACGGCCGCGGCGCAGTCGTATGTCTCGGGGTACGACCCCGGCGCCGGGCTCGAAGACTCATAGGCATTGAGGGCGGAACAGCTCTTCAGCGTCGCCGGCAGGTCGTTGCCGTATCCTTCGTATTCCGTTTTGCCGTTCGCGGGATTGTAGTAATACGGGTTGGACCAGTCGGTGCGATCGTTCGACGTGCCGTCATAGAAGACCTTGGCCTCGCCGATCATCCACGGGTTCAGCAGTGACTTCATCGACAGGTCCACGAACGTCGACCGGGAAGTGGTCGTGAACTGCGCGACGTTCGACGGGAAATTGTAATCGTACTGATTCCCGAGCAGCGTCGACGGAATGCCGTCCGGCGGCGGATGCGACGTCTGGTCGGTGACCGCGGCGATCAGCTTGACCTCGCCCGACGAGGTCGGCTGCACGGCCGCCAGATAAAAGGCGTTTTTCTCTCCGGATACGTTCGCCCACGGCCCATCCAGGTTGGTATGACTGACCTTCGCCAGCACATCGAGGCCGTTCATCGAGCTGATCGCCCCCGAGTTGATGCCGAAATACTCCTGCGTCTCGTGGCCGCCGCCCGCATAGAAGCCGCCATTGACGCCGAGCTGCACGTTGAAATCCGGAGTCGGCAGCGCCGGCAGGTAGGCGAGCGTGCCGCCCAGGTCGTCGAGCGACGACTGCGACATCGTATTGGCGCCGCTGTACAGCTTCATGCCGCTGACGAACAGGGGGTCGATGGGCGATGCGGCCTGATCGTCGCCCTCGCCGTAGAGGCCGCCGAGAAAGGTATTGATATACGGTACGCCATCGAAGGTCGTGCCGACTTCGTTGCTGGCGAAGCCGTCGACCGTGAAGGCGGTATCGCTGGGGATGAAGCCCATGGGGCCCAACGCCTGAGAGTTGACTCCCGGGATGGTGTTGAGCACCGAGACGACCGACATTGCCGGGCTGATGTGGGTGAAGGCGACGGGACTGACCGTTGCCACCGCCTCCTCCGGCGCCACCACCACCACCTGTTTGAGGGTGGTCACCGTTTCGGTCGAGCTGCTCTGCGAATTGGAGCTGCTCTGCGAGTCCGAGTCGCTCTGCGCGGCGTCGGCCTGGTTCTGCGCGTCCGGCGCCGAGCTCGCGCTCGAGTCGCTCTGACCCGCGCTTTGCGCAGCCGCGAATGCCGGTGCGGCAGCCGCCATCAGCGCGACGCACGGGACGACGACCGCCATCGGCGCCAGGATCTGTCGTACTACCTTACGGATCTCAATGGACATTATGACTCTCCGAATGTGATCACAACACGGTCCCGTCGACCGAAAGCCGGCGCCGATCGGCGGCCGCGCCGGTCGATAGCCGGAAGTCAGTGGTGTTGCGGGAACAATACGATAGTAGTTGCCGAACGTTGCATTACGGTTACAGAGCGACGGCCGGACGCGGCGGTTTTTCTGAAACGTTTAACCCCTCTTTGTAAAACGATAGACTCGCCGCGCCAAGCTGTCAATCGTCGGCTGGCCCGCGCGCGCCCGCGTCGCCGGCGTTGTATCAGGGCAACGGCGGGCGGCGGCTCACGGCCAACACCGGACGCGACCGCGGCGCGCGCGCGCCGCCGCTCAGGCGAAATCGCCGTAAGGCAGCCATATGTTCTTGATTTGAGTTGCCTGCCGGAGGAACGCGGGGCCCTCTCCGTGGCGCGCGGACACCCAGTCACGCCGGCGGCCGTGGCTCACCCAGGTACGCTTCACCGCGGCCGCCGCCAGCTCCTCCACCCGCCTGCTGCCGTTCTTCGAGCCGAAATACCAGACACAATCCACCTGATCGTGCGCGGCCAGCGACTCCGTCAGCTCCTCACCGGGGCCCGTCACGATGTTTACGACACCTGCCGGCACATCGGATGTCTCGATGACCTGGACCAGATCCAGGGCGGGCAGCGGCATGCGCCCTGACGGCACGATCACGCAGCGATTCCCCATCGCAATCACGGGCGCGAGCAGCGAGATGAAGCCCAGGAGCGGCGCCTCGTCGGGACAGATGACAGCGATGACTCCGATCGGCTCCGGCACGGCGAGCGAGATGCTCCTCACCGGCGGCGTATGGATCCGGCCATCGTATTTGTCGGCCCAGCCGCCGTAGCTGAAGAGGCGCTCGATCGCGCGATCGACTTCCGCGCGGGATTCCGCGGGCCTGGCTCCCGTCAGGCGCCGCAGGTTGTCGGCGAGCTCCCTGCGCCGCAGCGCCAGGTTCTCCGCGAAGTAGTAGAGGATCTGGCTGCGCAGATGCGTGGTGGCCGCGGCCCAGCGTTCGGCCAGGAAGGCCGCCTCCACCGCATCACGAATGTCCTTGCGGTTGCCGCGCGCGGCCCAGCCGGCGAGCTGTCCCCGGGCATCATTGACCGCAAGCGACAGGCCACTGTCGGGACGGGTCTGCTTGCCGCCGATGTAATTCTTGAAGGTTCTGTCGATGTCGCCGCGCTGCGGCCCGGCTGCGGCCGCGGCGGTCTGCGGCTGCCCCGGCGTGCCGGCGGGAGCCGGGCTCTCCTGCGCAGCGGGCCGCCAGCCATCGCGCTCCCGCAGGTAGTCCATCATGCCTTCGAGTCCGCCCTCCCGCCCGAAGCCGCTCTCGCGGATGCCGCCGAATCCGCACGCCGCATCCAGCTGGTTGGTGGTGTTGATCCAGACCACGCCGGCCTTGAGCTTCGCGGCCAGCTCCAGCGCGCGGTTGATGTTCTCCGTGTAGAGCGTCGCCGCCAGCCCGTAACGGGTATTGTTCGCCAGCTCGACTGCTTCCTGCAGAGTACGGAAGCTCGTCGCCGCGAGCACGGGCCCGAAGACCTCCTCGCGCCAGACGATATTCGCAGGCGCAACGTCGGTCAGCAGCGTCGGCGGGTAATACGCGCCCTGCCGTGGCAGAGGAATGTCCGGCTGCCAGAGCGTCGCGCCCTGCGCCTGCGCCTGCTCGACGAATCGCTGTACCCGCTGGCGGTGGGCGGGAGAGATGAGCGCGCCCATGTCGATCGCCTTGTCCAGGGGATCGCCGATGCGCAGGTGCGTGAGGCGCGTCTTGATCTTGCCGACCAGCGCGCCAAGGACGCTTTCCTCCACGATGAGACGCGAGCCGGCGCAGCATACCTGTCCCTGGTTGAACCAGATCGCATCGATCAGGCCCTCGACGGCCGCATCGAGATCGGCGTCCTCGAGAACGACGAAAGGTGATTTGCCGCCCAGCTCCAGCGTCAGCGACTTGCCCGTGCCCGCCGTGCTGCGGCGGATGAGCCTGCCGACCTCGGTCGAGCCGGTGAAGGCGATTTTCGCGATCCCCGGGTGCCGCACGATCAGCTCCCCCACCCTGCCATCGCCGGTCAGGATGTTGACGACTCCCGGGGGCACGCCCGCTTCGGCGCAGAGACTCGCGAAGAAGAGCGCCGTGAGGCTCGTGTCCTCCGCGGGCTTGAGCAGCACGCAGTTGCCGGC
>Ga0335075_10018629_pt1 | contig 10291 bp, 9 predicted proteins | sample Lox_Sample_24_FD_206723 | JGI IMG/M metagenome (GOLD analysis project Ga0335075, IMG submission 206723) | Soil microbial communities from Loxahatchee National Wildlife Refuge, Florida, United States - Lox_Sample_2.4 | ecosystem: Environmental > Terrestrial > Soil > Wetlands | place: USA: Florida... | reverse complement strand
AGGCCGACGTGATCGCGTCGGGAACATCCTGCGCGAAGAAGGTTTCGCCCTGGACGGCGGCGGTAGCCGGGCGGTGCCTGACGAACGTCGGTGGCACGTTCAGGCACGCCCGGTCGCCGGCCGCCAGCGTCGCCGGCAGCATCACCATGATCAGCGGTTCCAGCCGGCCAGCCGCAATCTCAGCGGCCGCGCTTTGCGCGAGATGGCTCGCGGCGTAGGGCGACCGGGAGCCGGCTGTCGCATCGGAGATCACCACGAGCACCGGATAGCGGCGCGAAGAGTTCGGGGATTCATAGTGCAGGGGCAGGTAAACACTACCGGTGACGCGCAGGCCGGAGAGCTGCCCGTAGATCGTCACGCTCTCGAGCATCCCGGCCGGGACAGCGCGCCGGCCGGGCAGCCGCACCACTACGTGATCGGTGACGTGCAGCAGGGGCTCGCTCCGCGCGAAGCCGCCCGGCATAGCCAGCACCTTCGCGCCGCCGGAGTCGGTGCCGAACAGATCAGCCCAGGACGAGTAGAACTCTTGCGACCGGTTCAAGGTCACAAAGATGAGGCTGAGCACGCACGCTTGCAGCAGGCCGAGGCTGATGACGCGCAGCCCGATCGGCAGCAGGCCCCGGCCAGCCAGCCGCGGCCACGCGACGATGATGAGGGCCAGCAAGACAATGGAGATCGCGCCCAGCACGAACGGCAGGGCAGGGCTCGTGAGCGCCACCCGTCGGCCTTCCCCCTTCCCGCCGGCGCTCAGGCGCGGCGACGCAGGGCCGGGTTCGCGAGCGCGGGCGGCTCGTAGCCGCGGTCGGCCGGGTTGAGGTTCGTGCCGGGCGGCACCACCTCGTCGATCCGGTCGAGCAGGTCGGCCGGCAGCTGCACGTCGGCCGCGCCGAGCTGGCTCTCCAGGTGCTCCATCGTCCGCGGACCGATGATGGCCGACGTGACTGCGGGGTGGTTCAGCACGAAGGCCAGGGACAGGTGGATGAGCGACAGACCGGCCTCGGCGGCAAGGCCGGCGAGCCGGTCGGCCGCCTCGAGCTTCAGGCGGTTACCGGGCAGGCTCATGTCGAACCGGTGCGGGAGCCGTTGCGCCCGCCTGCTGGCCGGCAGCTCGGCGTCCTTGCGATAGTTACCCGACAGCCAGCCACTGGCAAGCGGCCCCCAGCTGATGACACCCATCTCGTAGCGCTGGCAGGCGGGCAGCACGTCGGCCTCGATGCCGCGAACCAGGATCGAGTAGGGCGGCTGCTCACAGACGAACCGCTCCCGGCCGCGGCGCTGCGCCGTCCACTGAGCCTCGACGATCTGATCGACCGGGAACGTGGAGCTGCCGGCGTAACAGATCTTCCCGGCCCGGATGAGGTCGGTCAGCGCGGCCAGCGTCTCGTCAATGTCGGTATCCGGGTCCGGCCGGTGTATCTGGTACAGGTCGATGTAGTCCGTGCCCAGCCGGCGCAGGCTGTTCTCGCACTCCCTGACCAGCCAGCGGCGGGAGTTGCCGCGCTCGTTGGTGTCCTGGCCCATCGGCCCGTGCGCCTTGGTGGCCAGCACGATGTGCTCTCGCCGGCCCCCGGACAGGGCCTTGCCGACGATCAGCTCGGACTCTCCCGCCGAGTAGACGTCGGCGGTGTCGATGAAGTTGATGCCCGCGTCTAGCGCCCGATGGATCATCCGGATGGATTCTTCGTGGTCTGGGTTGCCCCAGGAGCCGAACATCATCGCTCCCAGGCAGAGCGGGCTGACACGGACGCCAGTTGAGCCGAGCTGTCGCATGCGCATGGAACCTCACCCTACTGTCCGTACTGTCCGCGCTAGTCGCGGATGTGGTCAGCGCGGCGGGGTGCCGGGAGCAGGCAGCATTCCGAGCTCGATGGCCCTGGTGACGGCGGCGGTCCGGTCGGAAACACCGAGCTTGCCGTACGCGCGCAGCAGGTAGGTCTTCACGGTGGCCTCGCTGATCAGCAGGGCCTTGCCGATCTCCGCATTCGTCTGACCGCGGCCCACGAGGGCCAGGATCTCCGTTTCCCTGGCCGACAGCGTGCCGGGGGCGGGCTGCCGGAGCCGGCTCACGAGCCGCCCGGCCACCGTCGGCGCGAGTACGGTCTCGCCACGAGCCGCGCCCAGGATCGCGCCGACCAGGTCTCGCCGGGGCGTGTCCTTCAGCAGGTAACCGGCCGCCCCGGCCTCAACCGCCCGGACAATGTCGGCATCGGTCTCATAGGTCGTCAGGACCACCACCCGGCTGGCCGGCATCGTCGCCAGGATGTCGGAAGTGGCCTGCACCCCGTCGCCGCCCGGCATGCGCAGGTCCATCAGCACCACGTCGGGCCGGTGGCGCAAGGCCATCGCGACCGCCTCGGCACCCGAGGCGGCCTCGGCCACGACGCTGATGCCCGGCTCGGCAGCGAGCATGCCGCGCAGTCCTTCGCGCACGACCGGGTGATCGTCGGCGATGAGCACGGTCACGGCCGGCCCCCCCGCCGGACCCGAACTCACGTGGGCACCTCGACCGTGACCGAGGTACCGCGGTCGGGCGCGCTGCGGACCGCGATCGTGCCGCCTGCCTCGTCTACCCGTCCGCGCATGCCGCGCAGGCCGTACCCGCCGTTGACCGCGGCCGGGTCGAACCCGCCGCCATCGTCGGTCACCTCGAGCCGCACGTGCGTGCCGGCGTAACACAGCCGCACGGCAACGTGTCCGGCCGCCGCGTGCTTGCGGACGTTGGCGAGAGCCTCCTGCCCGGTTCGCAGCAGCACGACCTCGGTGGCCGCGGGCAGCTCGCGTCCGGTTCCGCTGGTCTCGAAGCTGGCACTGACCCCGAGCTCGGAGCCGAGCCGCTCGGTAACCCGCCGCAGCGCCTGCTCCAGCGTTCCCGGCTGAAGCTGCGCGGGGGCCAGTCCCACGACCAGGGTGCGCGCCTCGGCCAGGTTCTCGCGCGCGGTCTGCGCGGCCAGGTCCAGCTGCCGCCGGGCCGTGGCCGGCGACTCCTCCAGCTGCGCCTCCGCCGCCTGAATCAGCATCAGGATGCTGGAGAAGCCCTGCGCGAGCGTGTCGTGAATCTCCCCGGCCAGCCGCTGCCGCTCGGCCAGCACCCCGGCGTCACGGCTGACCATGGCCAGCTCTGCCCTGGTCTGCTCGAGCTGCGTGATGAGGTCGGCCTGCTCCAGGGACTGTTCGACCACACCGAGGACATAACCGCTGTAAACCTGGGTGAACACGACGCCGAACGCCACCAGCGCGATGGCCTGCGCATAGCCGATCGAAGTCGGCTCACGGAGCGCGACCATTACCCCGCCGAGCAGGTTGAAGCCGATTGCGGGCCAGACGGCCAGCCGGGCTCGCAGCACATGGAAGGACATGGGGCAAAGCGCGAACGCGAGGAACCAGCAGTACGGGTTCTCCCAGTCGGCCAGCGCAAAGAGTGCCAAGAGCCCGGCGAGGAAGATGACGCCTCGCCGGCTGCTCTCGCACTCGGCTCGGGCAATGTAGGGCCGGCCGAGCAGCAGGTACCAGAGCAGCATCGCCGACAGCGCGGCCAGCGCGACGGCTCGTGCCTGTCCCGCGACAATCACGACCGAGACCAGTACCACGCCGCCGAATACCACGGCGTAGAACGTGTCCCACCGCGCCATCCCGATCTGCCACGGGTTACTCGCGGCCAGACCGAGCGGTCCGGTCAGCCGTCCCGGCTGCTGCGCCAGCGGAACGTCGTCAGGCATAGCACCAATCCTCCGGCAATCCAGGCAACAAGCACCAGTGCGATGCGGCCGTGCTCCCAGGTGTGGGCGGGTTCCAGCATGGCCGCCTGGGCGGGCAGGAACACAGAGCGCAGCCCTTCGCTCATCCACTTCAGCGGGAACAGCGCGGCCACCTGCTGCAGCCAGTGCGGGACGTCGCTGAACGGGACGTACACGCCCGAGATGAACTGCAGGATGATGAACGGGAACGTGATGACCGCGGTGGCACTCCGATATGAGCGCGGCAGGCCGCTGGCCGCGATCCCGAGCAGCGAGCACGCCACCACGCCGAGCACGAATACCCAGGTGAGCGTCCACCACCGGGCCAGCGAGTCTGGCAGCTGCAGATGGTAAAACGTCATCCCGACGGCGATCAGCAGTACCAGCTCGGCGATCGTGCAGAGCAGGACCTGGATCACCTTGCTCAGGAAGTAGCCGGCCACCGGCATCGGCGTACCGCGAAGCCGCTTGAGCATGCCAAGGTCGCGCTCGGTGGCGATGGCGATCCCGAGGTACTGCAAGCTGGTCGACGCGATCCCGCCTGCGGCCATGCCCGCGGTGAACAACTGCCCGACGGTGACGCCCTCGGCGGCGGCCTGGTGACCGAAGATCGTGCCGAGCAGCACGAGCAGGACCGCGGGCAGCGTGAAGACGAAGGCCACCGCCTCCTTCTCGCGGAAGAAGGTGACGATTTCCAGCCGGCCCCTGACCCAGCCGGTGCGCCACGCGCCAGGCAGTGGCGGCTCGGGCTCGGCCACGTGAACAAGCGCAAGCTGGTCCGCGCTCACCGGCCCGCTCCGATCAGGTCCAGGTAGACGTCTTCCAGGGTTGGCCTGGTTACCGTCAGCCCTGGCACCTCGCCTCCGAGCGCGCCGGCCAGGTCGGTCACGACCCTGGTCGGCGCCGGCGTGCGCAGCATCCGCCTGCCGTTGGGTCCGTCCCAGCTCACGCACGCGTCGGCGATCGCGCGGCCGCCGAGCGTGCCTGGCTCGCCGATCGCGGCTATCCGTCCGGCGGCCAGCACCGCGACCCGGCCGGCCAGCGCCTCGGCTTCCTCCAGGTAGTGGGTCGTCAGCAGGATCGTGGTGCCGTCCTCGGCCAGGGTCCTGATCAGATCCCAGAACTGGCGCCGGGCCTCAGGGTCGAAACCCGTCGTGGGCTCGTCGAGAAACAGCAGCTCGGGCCGGCCGATGATGCCGAGCGCGACGTCCAGGCGGCGCTGCTGCCCGCCGGACAGGCTCCGCGCGCGGGCGCCGGCCTTCCCGCTGAGCCCGACCAGCTCGATCACCTCAGCCGGGTCCCGCGGACGCGGGTAGTACGCGGCGAACTCGCGGACCATCTCGGCCACGGTCACCTCGAAGCCCCACTCGGCCGCAAGCTGAAGCACGATGCCGATCCGGGACCGCCATCGCCGACCCGCCTTGGCCGGGTCGAGGCCGAGCACGCTCACGCGCCCGCCATCCCGGTCACGGTAGCCCTCGAGGATCTCGATCATGGTGGTCTTGCCCGCACCGTTCGGGCCGAGCACCGCGAATACCTCTCCCCGCCCGACCTCTAGGTCGACACCGTCCAGCGCGGCCACGCCTCCGTACCGCTTCCGCAAACCTGTGACGCGAATGGCAGCCGATTCGTCCATGCGGCCAGCGTCCCGCGCGAGGAGGAAGTGGCGCGCCCGCCGAACGGCCTGATCGCCGTCAGCCAACCGGTGGACACCCGGCTCCGGGCGAGATATGACGTGCGCTGCGCTGATCCTTCCGGCTATCCTGGCGCGCATGAGCAACGACGCCGACCGCACGAGCAAGCCGGCCCTGGACGGGCTGGAGGACAAGTGGACGCAGCGGTGGTCGCAAGCTCGTGTAGTACAAGTTTGACCGCTCCAGGAGCCGCGATGACGTCTACGCCATCGACACTCCCCCGCTCACGGCCAGCGGGTCCCTGCATCTAGGGCACGCGTTCTCCTACACCCAGACCGACGTGATAGCGCGCTATCAGCGCATGCGCGGCAAAGAGGTGTTCTACCCGGTCGGCTGGGACGACAACGGCCTGGCCACCGAACGGAGAGTGCAGAACTACTACGGTGTGCGCTGCGACCCTTCGCTGCCCTACCGGCCTGGCCTCACGCTGCCCGCCCGCGGCGGCGAGCGCGATCTATCGCCCGCCGACCAGTTGCCGGTGTCCCGCCGTAACTTCGTGGACCTGTGCCGGCAGCTCACCGCGCTGGACGAGCGCGCCTACGCGCAGGCCTGGCAGCGGCTTGGACTGTCGATGGACTGGGAGATCAGCTACCGCACCATCGGCGAACACGCCCAGCGGGTCTCCCAGATCGCCTTCCTCCGCAACCTGGCCAGGGGCGAGGCGTATCAGGCCGAGGCGCCGGCACTGTGGGACGTGACGTTCGGCTCGGCCGTGGCGCAGGCCGAGATCGAAGACCGTGAGGTGCCGGGCACGTTCGTGACGCTCGCGTTCGGCCTGGACTCGACCATGCCGGGAACGAGGCCTGCTCCGGCCGGTGTCACCACCGCCGGCGGGCGGTCCGACGTGACTATCGCGACGACCAGGCCCGAGCTGCTGCCGGCCTGCGTGGCACTCGTCGCCCATCCCGATGACGAGCGCTACGTCGGGCTGTTCGGGTCGAAGGCGATCACGCCGGTGTTCGGAGTGCCGGTGCCGATCCTCGCCCACCGGCTCGCCGAACCGGACAAGGGCACTGGCCTGGTCATGGTCTGCACGTTCGGCGACATGACCGACGTGGCCTGGTGGCGGGACCTGCAGCTGGAAACCCGCCCGGTCATCGGGAAGAACGGCAGGCTGCTGCCTTTGCCGCCGCCCGGTATCACCAGCGAAGCGGGCCTGCGCGCTTACTCGCAGCTGGCCGGCCAGACGACCAAGGCTGCCCGCCAGCGGCTGACTGGCATGCTGCATGCGGCCGGCGCGATCCGCGGCGAGCCGGAGCCGATCAGGCACGCGGTGAAGTTCTACGAGTACGGCCAGGTGCCGCTGGAGATCATTACCACTCGCCAGTGGTACATCAAGAACGGAAGCCGCTCAGCCGAACTGCGCGACACGCTGCTGGCCCGCGGCCGGGAGCTCCGCTGGCATCCCGAGCACATGCGGAGCCGGTACGAGCACTGGATCGAGGGCCTGACCGGCGACTGGCTGGTCAGCCGCCAGCGCTATAACGGCGTGCCGATCCCGGTGTGGTACCGGCTCGACTCCGACGGCGACCCGATCGCGGACGAGCCAATCGTGCCGGCTGAGTCGGAGTTGCCGATCGACCCGGCCACCGAGGCCCCGGCTGGCTTCCGGCCTGAGCAACGAGGAGTGCCCGGCGGCTTCGCCGCTGACCCGGACGTGATGGACACCTGGGCCACGTCGTCGCTGACTCAGCAGATCGCAACCGGCTGGCCGGACGAGCATGACTTGCCCGCGATCCCGTTCGACCTCCGGCCGCAGGCGCACGAGATCATCAGGACGTGGCTGTTCTACACCGTGCTGCGGTCACAACTTGAGCTGAAGGCCCTGCCCTGGCGCCATGCCGCGATCTCCGGCTGGATCCTCGATCCGGACCGGAAGAAGATGTCCAAGTCCAAGGGCAACGCGGTGACGCCGATGGACCTGCTCCGTGAGTACGGCGCGGATGCGGTCAGGTACTGGTCGGGCAGTGCCCGCCTCGGCGTGGACACCGCGTTCGACGTCGCCCAGCTCAAGATCGGCCGGCGGCTGGCGATCAAGATCCTCAACGCCACGCGGTTCGTGCTCGGCATCGGCCAGAACCCAGGGACGGCCATTACCGAACCCATCGACCAGGCGCTGCTGCGACGGCTGGCCGCACTCACCCGTCGGTGCACGATGGCGCTCGACGACTACGACCACGCGACTGCGCTTGAGCAGGCCGAGCGATTCTTCTGGTTCTTCTGTGATGACTACCTGGAGCTGGTCAAACAGCGCGCCTACGGCGAGGACGGCGCGCCGGGAGCCGGCTCCGCGGTCGCCACCCTCCGGCTCGGGCTCTCGGTCGCCCTGCGGCTGCTCGCGCCGTTCCTGCCGTTCGCGACCGAGGAGGCATGGTCGTGGTGGCAGGAAGGCTCGATTCACCAGGCCCCCTGGCCCGATGTCAGCGAGCTCGCGCCGCTGGCCGGAACCGGCGACGAAAGCGTGCTCATCGCGGCCGCGGCGGCGATCTCCGCGATCAGGAAGGCGAAGTCGCAGGCCAGGGTCGGGATGAAGCAGCCGGTCCTCCGGCTGATCGTTACCGGGCAACCGGAGGACCTGGATGCCTTCGTGGCCGCCAGCCCGGATATCCGCGCCGCGGGCCGGGTGGCCGAGGTCGAGCTCCGGGCCGCGCCGGCGGCGCAGCCGCTCTACGAGGTCCTGATGTAGATCGGCCTGGGTCGGCAGGCTGGCCCGTCGGCGCCGGGCGGCCTGCCACCAGCGCGCCCACGCTGATTACTTTAAGTAGTCATGAGATTGCATCTCGATGGCTGAAGGGGAGGTTACAGACAAGCCTGCGAACGGGGAGGAGGGGCTGATGACCGGCGAACAGCCACCTGCGTCGTCTGACCAGCGGCACACGGCGGCCGATCAGCGCGGCTCTGACCTCGCTGGCCAGCCGTCGGCCTTTCCTGGCCAGGCGATTGCGGCGCCAGCCGAGGCGAGCCCGCCTGCGGCCGGGGAAAGTCTGGCGCAGCGACTGGAGCACAGCCCGCTCCTCGGGTTCGCGCCGTGGATCATCTTCTGGGTGGTCGGCGGGCCCTCGACCTGGGAGACGGCGTCGATCGCGGCCCTGCTGGCAGCGGTCCTGGTTGTCGCCGTCAGTATCGAGACGCGGCGCCAGTATCCCGGCGCCGAGGCGGCTAAGCCGTGGCATGGCCTCCATCTCGGGCGGATCAAACTGCTCGACGCCGGAACCGTCATGTTCTTCGCCGCGCTCGTGATCGTCGCCCTCGCCACCAGCCGGCATAGCGTGAGTCAACTGGACAAGTACTCGCAAGCTCTCTCGAGTGGCGCACTCGGGCTCATCGCGCTCGGATCGATTGTCTTCGGGCACCCGTTCACGGTCGACTACGCCAAGGAGTCGACTCCGCCAAGGCTTTGGAACTCTCCCGTGTTCAAGCGCATCAACCTGGTGCTGTCGTCGGTCTGGGCAGTGGTGTTCCTGCTGTGCGCCATCAGCGGCATCCTGGCCGTGCACGCCTCGGCGAAGGGCACCCGCGACTGGCTCAACTGGTACCTGCCGATCATCCTGATCTTCATCGGGTTCAGGCTCAATAAGAGGTACCCGGCGCAAGTCAGGGCCAGGATGCAACAGAGCGGCTCGGTCTCGCGTTATTAGAACGTACTTTCGGGTCCACCGCGGCGGCGCTTCGGCGGTTCAGCGTCGCCCAACTCATCAGCTTCGCTCGGCGGCTTGCTCCAGGACTAACTGATCGAGACTTCGCCGATGCTGGGCGGTGGGCTGGACGATATGGGCGACGGCGTGTTTGGCGTCTATGGCCTCGGTTCGGCGGACGTTGCCCTACTGCGCAGGCAGTTTGACGCTTGGCCGCGAGCCTGGAAGCCTTCCAAACCTGGACACAACGCCGTCGAGTCGGCGCACTGCGGAATTCTGTGGCGAGCCCGGCCGAGTGGCGCATATCTTCCTCGTATGCCCGCTGTCATCAAGTCGGTCACTTTCGACTGCGCCGACGCGCTCGCGGTCGCGGAGTTCTGGGCCGCGGCCCTCGGCACCGACGTGGACGAGGATGCGACGTCGGAACTGGCGTATGTCGAGGCGGCGGGCTGGGGCGGGCCGAACATGTGGTTCGCGCGGGTGCCCGAAGAAAAGGCGGCCAAGAACCGCGTGCACCTTGACCTGCGCGCGCCCGACACCATGGCCAAGGAAGTCCGGCGGCTGCTCGCGCTGGGCGCGACCGTGGTTGAGGAACATGAGGGTCATACCGTGATGAATGATCCAGAGGGCAACGTGTTCTGCGTCGAGCTAGGCCCCGCCGACTGACGTGGACAGGCCGGGTAGTCTCACGGACATGGACAAGGTGCAGCGGTCAGAGGACGAGTGGCGAGACCAGCTCTCTCCCGAGGAGTACCACGTGCTCAGGGAGGCGGGTACCGAGCCTGCGTTCACCGGTAAGTACACCGATACCGAGACCAAGGGCGTCTACCGGTGCCGCGCGTGTGGCGCCGAGCTGTTTCGTTCTGACGCGAAGTTCCACTCCGGCTGCGGCTGGCCGAGCTTCTACCAGCCGTCAGAAGGCGACGCCGTGATCCTGCTTGAGGACCGCTCGTTTGGGCGCGTCCGCACCGAGGTCCGGTGCGCAGCCTGCAACTCGCACCTGGGTCACGTGTTCGAGGGCGAGGGCTACGACGTGCCAACCGACCAGCGCTGGTGCATCAACTCGGTATCCCTCTCGCTCGAGGAAGAGTGAGCGACGGCGCCCTGCGGCTGATCCCGGCCGCGGAGCTGTCCAGTGCGACGGCGCAGACCACCGGGATGGTCAGGTCGGCCGCGATATCGGGCGAGCTGACCGGGGCACAGTCGCTATGGATGGGCCGCACCGAGT
>Ga0335075_10018628_pt1 | contig 10291 bp, 8 predicted proteins | sample Lox_Sample_24_FD_206723 | JGI IMG/M metagenome (GOLD analysis project Ga0335075, IMG submission 206723) | Soil microbial communities from Loxahatchee National Wildlife Refuge, Florida, United States - Lox_Sample_2.4 | ecosystem: Environmental > Terrestrial > Soil > Wetlands | place: USA: Florida... | reverse complement strand
TTGCCCCCTGAAATAGCGCTCGGCTGCATGCAGGACGCTCCATAGCTTGCGTGACGACGCGCCTTTCGGGCGATGGTCGCGTTCTCCTTTGAAGGCATGCCTGACCTTGCGGACGCGAGCGATGCCAGGCTGGGCATTCTTTGCGTTGCCGTTCCAGATGCGCCAGCGCAGGCGCTCGACCTCCGCGACGATCACCGCCTTCGCCTTCACCCGGCCTGGTCCGTCGGTCGGTAATCTGCCAGCAGCCTGCGCTGCGTGCTGCATCCGAATGGCGATGTGAAACCAGTCCAGAATCGGCGGCTTCGCGACCCGGCATCGGCCGGAATACACCGCAGACCGGACGGCGTCCGGATCGACCGGTCAGCAGGCACCCACGCCGCCGGCACTGCCGCCCATGCTGCAACCGCCGTCGTGTTCTTGCTCCATCGTGTCATTGCCGTTGGCGAAATTCGGTTCCTGCAATTGCGAGAGGACAAACGCGCGGTCGCGGCGCGCATCGGCGATGGTAAGATTGCCGTTGTGACTGGTTATAACGGCCGGGCTGCCGCGGTACCAGACCTGGCTGGCGCTCGCCGCGCCGGTGGTCCGCGCGATCGTCGGGACAGCAGGAATGGCAAATGCGAAGACCACAGGGACGATGAGAGAACGGGAACGCATCTTCGTCCTGCTGTAAGGGCTCACACGCACGCGTAACACGCTGTCCGCATCGCCGCTGCGGTGTGCGCTGACCTGCTCGTGCAGTTGTGATCCGGCACCGTGGCCTTCAGCCTTGCCGGCGTGACACCTGGCAGCGCATCCAAGCGGGTATGAATGGGCAAGCCGGCATGAACGCACAAAGCAGATTGACCATATTGGTAATTGGCGTTTGCGCGGTGCTGCTGATCGTCGGGTTCGCGTTCAGCTTCCGTGTGGAGCAGGAGATCTCGCACGCGGCCCAGGTCGAGGCGACACAGCAATCGCCGGTGCCGACACCGGCCGCATTGGCGCCGACACGGCACGCCGCATTGGCGCCGGTGAAGCACAAGGCGTCGTGACGCCGCGTTGAACAACCTCGCTTGCGAAGCGGGAGAGGTTGGTTCTGGGGGCGGTTGTTACGATACCGTCAGTGCGGCGAAGCCGGGTTCGAACACGCGGTCTGCCATCGCCTGGCAACGCCGCACCAGGCGATGCTCGGTAGGGCCGTAATCGGGGACGGCGTAGTGCATGGTGCGGATGTTGTCCCACATTAGCACGTCGCCCTCGGTCCAATGATGTGCATATTGATACCGTGGCAGAAGCTGGTGCGCGAACAATTGCTCCAGTAGCGCATCGCTCTCGGCGGCGGGCAGGCCGTCGATGCGCATCGTGTAGCCGGGATTCGCGTAAAGGATGCGCCGGTTCGACAGAGGATGCCGCAGCACCATCGGCTGCGACACCGGCGGCTTCTGCGCGCGCTGCGCCTGGGTCAACGGGTTGCGCGCGCTGCCGGCGCCGCCCCGCGCGCGCATCATGTCCCAGAACTTTGCGAAGTCGTGCGTCGCGGTGAGCGTTTCCAACCGGGCCTGCAACGCAGGCGGCAGGTCGTCGAACGCAGCCGCCATGTCGGCGAACAATGTGTCGCCGAGCACGCGGCCGTCGCGGCGCGGCACTTTCAAGGCATGCAACACGTTGACGAACGCGATGGTGCGGCTGAACGACATGTCGGTGTGCCAGTCCTGTCCGGCATCGGCGAGACCGATCGGGCGCCCGTTCTCCTGCATGTTGGAGAGGATCATCACTTCCGGGTGGTCCGGCACCTGGAACGCGCCTGACACATGCACCTCCAGCGTGCCGAACCGGCGGCTGAACGCCGCCTGGGCTGCGGGGTCCAGATGCTGGTTCGGAAAGCACACGACGCCATAGGCCGCGAGCGTGCGCAGGATCAGCGCAAAGTCGTCGCGCGACAGGGGCGCGGCGAGATCGATCCCGGCGATGCGTGCGCCAAGTATGGCGCCGGACGGCGTGACGGTTGGCATGGCGGCGAGTTTGGCGCCTTCGCGCCGGCCGCGCTAGAGTCCGCGCATGGCCAGGCTGAGCGTGAACCTCAACAAGGTGGCGCTGTTGCGCAACTCGCGGCGCACCGGCGTGCCGGACCTGCTGCATTTTGCCCGCATCGCGCTGGATGCCGGCGCGGCGGGACTGACCGTGCATCCACGCCCGGACGAGCGGCACATCCGGCGCAGCGACGTGCCGGCCCTGGCGGCGCTGATGCAGAAGTTGCGTCCGGCGATCGAATTCAATATCGAGGGCTATCCGGATGCGCGCATGCAGGCGATCCTGGAAGCGGTGAAGCCAGAGCAATGCACCTTCGTGCCGGACGCGCCGGATGCGTTCACGTCGGAGGAGGGCTGGAAGCTGGACGCCGCACAGATGGCGCTGGCGCGGCCGGCCGTGGCCGCCGCGAAGGCGCTGGGATGCCGCGTCATTCTGTTCATTGATCCCGATCCCGGCGTGGTCGCGCGCGTGCGCGATGCGGGGGCGGACGGCGTGGAAATCTATACCGGCGGCTATGCGGAGGCGTTCCGCGCCGGCGGCGCCACGCTGCTGCCGCGGATCGCCGAGACGGCGCGGCGGGCGGCCGAGCTGGGCCTGGTGGTGAATGCGGGGCACGACCTGAACCTGCGCAATATCCCGCCGCTGATGGGGGCGGTGCCGTTCCTGGCCGAGGCATCGATCGGGCACGAGCTGACCGCGGATGCGTTGGAGATCGGGTTTGCGGCGGCCGTGCGGGCTTATGCCGCGGCGTTGCGGGGTGGGTAATAATGGCGCGGCGTTGCGGGATGGGTCATCGCTTGCGCGGGGCGGGTCATCGCTTGCGCTGCGTGGGGTTGCACGCGTCGTCTGCTGCCGCGAGGGGAATGGACAAGCGTTCAACGCGGGGAACACGAAAGACGACGGAGTGGGATGGGGCATGCTCGTCGGGACCCGGGTGGGCCGGGCAACCTGCGCACGATGGATCGGGACGCTTCGTCACCAGGGGCGCCTGATTGGTTGTATGTAGATGGCCGGGTCGAGCCCGGCCATGACGAGGTGCTTCGCATTGGCGACAAGACAAAAGGGAGTTCAAGCGATCATGGCGACGGAAAAGCTGCCGCATCGTAAACTTGGCACAGGCGGGCTGTCGGTTTCCGCCATCGGACTGGGCGGCATGTCGCTGTCCGGGGTGTACGGCGCGGCGGATGACGCGGCGTCGGAGGAGCTGATCCGTTACGCCGTCGACCTTGGCGTGGATCATATCGATTCGTCCGACATGTATGGCTGGGGGCACAACGAGGAGCTGGTCGGCCGCGCGATCAAGGGGCGGCGGGACCGCGTGGTGCTGGCGACCAAGTTCGGCCAGGTGCAGAATCCGGGCGGACAGAACAAGGTGAATGGCCGGCCGGAATACGTGATCCAGGCCTGCGAAGCGAGCCTGAAGCGGCTGGGCGAGGACGTGATCGACCTCTATTACCAGCATCGTGTCGATCCCAGCGTGCCGATCGAGGAGACCGTCGGCGCGATGGCGCGGCTGGTACAGCAGGGCAAGGTGAAGCATCTCGGCCTGTCGGAAGCGAAGCCGGAGACCATCCGCCGCGCCCACAAGGTGCACCCGATTGCCTGCGTGCAGACGGAGTATTCGCTGTTATACCGGGCCGAAGCGGAGGAGACGCGAGAGACGACGCGCGGCCTGGGAATCAGCTTCGTGGCATACGCGCCGCTGGGGCGCGGATTCCTGACTGGTGCGATTCAGACCTTCGCGGATGTCGATGGCCGGCGCGCGGCGCATCCGCGGTTCCAGAAGGAGAATTTCGATCGCAACCGCGAACTGGTGGCGAAGATCGAAGCGATCGCCGCGGAGAAGAAGTGCACGCCGTCGCAGCTCGCGCTGGCGTGGGTGCTGGCGCAGGGCGACGACGTCGTGGCGATCGCGGGCACCCGGTACAAGCCGCGGCTGGAGGAGAATCTCGGGGCTCTACGGGTGGAATTGACGCCGGCCGATGTGGCGCGGATTTCAGCCGCGGTGCCGCGCGGGGCGGCGGCAGGGACTCGTTATCCCGCGGGGGGGATGGCGGCGGTCTACGTGTGATGACGCGGGCGGGCAAAGTGCCGCCGTATGTTCTGGCCCGCCGCCATGGGTGAAATCGCGGCGTGAAGTGGGGCTGGCCAAAAGACCGAGGGTCGACGTCGCCTGGTAACTCTGTGCAGAGCCATCTCTGCACAGAGTTTGACAGTCTGGATGTCACGCTGGCCTGGACTGCCCCCAATTGGGATTGGGCTTGGGGCGGGTTCGTATCGTGCCGAAAAGGCGCTGCCGGGAGAGCATGGCGTGATCAGGTTCGTTTCCCATCTGTTCCGGCGGTCTCGCGCGCCGCAAGCCACATGGATCGTCAGTGAGGCGTTGCAGCGGCGGCTTGCGGCCAGAGAGCGCCTGCTGCTTGTCGACGTCCGTCAACCGGAGGAATTCACGGCACCTCCGGGCCATCTTCCGGGCGCGATCAACGTGCCTCTTGCGGAAGTGCCGAGCCGGATCCGAGAGCTTGCCGCGTTGCGACAGCCTATCGTGGTCGTGTGCAAGACCGATCGCCGCTCGGCGCGCGCCGCTGCCGAACTCGTTGCGGCCGGGCTGCCGGACGTGGCCGTTCTGCGCGGCGGTACCGACGGCTGGCATCAGCAGGGGCTTGGATTGGAATGATCGAGAATGGGGGATAAAGCGGCCTCGTCTGCGAGCAGGGGACGACGGCGACGCGAGCGGGATGTTGGTGGGGTTGCGGGCCGGGTGTGCCGCCCGGGTGAACACGCGACGCGCCGGCGGTGAGAAGACGAGGTCATGCAGTCAGCCGCGGAGCCCGTGATCAAGGACCTTGTGCTCGTCGGCGGCGGGCATAGCCATGTCGCGGTGCTGCGGCGTTTCGGCATGCGTCCCATGCCAGGGGTCCGCCTGACCATGATCTGCCGCGAGACGCACACGCCTTATTCCGGGATGCTGCCGGGCCTGGTCGCCGGCCATTACAGCTTCGACGAGGCGCATATCGATCTCGGGCCGCTCTGCCGCTTCGCCGGTGCGCGGTTCTATCATGACGAAGCGATCGCCCTGGACCTGGACAGTCAATCGGTTCAATGCCGGGGGCGGCCGCCGGTGAAGTACGACGTCCTCTCGATCAATATCGGGTCAACGCCACGCACCGCGGATGTTGCCGGCGCCACCGGCAATGTCGTGCCGGTGAAGCCGATCAACCAGTTCATGACCCATTGGGAGGCGATGACCGACCGCGTGCTCGCGCGCGACAACGGCGTGCGCATCGGGGTGGTCGGCGCCGGTGCCGGAGGCGTGGAGCTGCTGCTGGCGGTGCAGTACCGGCTGCGCCAGGAATTGCGGGCCCGCGGCCGCAGCGACGACCACATCGCGTATGCCTTGTTCTGCGACAGCAAGGAGATCCTGCCGGGACACAACGCTCGCGCTCGCCGCATGTTCGAACGCGTGCTGCGCGCACGCGGCGTGCAAGTGTTCTCCGGGGGCGCGGTCGTGGCGGTGTCGCCGGACTGCCTGGTGACGGCGAACGGCATCGAGCACAGCGTGGACGAGATATTGTGGGTCACTGCCGCGGGCGCCGCGCCGTGGCTCGCCGCGTCCGGATTGCAGGTGGACGCCCAGGGTTTCATCGCGGTCAATGACGCGCTGCAATCGCTGTCGCATCCGGGGGTGTTCGCGGCCGGCGACATTGCCTCGGTGCAGAAGCATCCGCGGCCGAAATCCGGCGTGTTCGCGGTGCGCCAGGGCCCGAAGCTGACCGACAATCTGCGCCGCGCGCTGAGCGGACGAAGGCTGCGCCCGTTCCGGCCGCAGCGGCGCTTCCTGAGCCTGATTTCGACGGGTGACAAATACGCCGTGGCATCGCGCGGGAACTGGGCGCTGGAGGGCCGGCTGATGTGGCGCTGGAAGGACCACATCGATCGCCGCTTCATGCGCCGGTACAACGAACTGCCGGAGATGGCGCGCGCACCCCGGCCGGCGGTGGCCAGCGGCGTCGCGGATGCGGCGGCCATCAGGGAAATCTCCGCCATTGCGATGCGCTGCGGCGGCTGCGGCGCCAAGGTGGGCAGCACGGTGCTGGAGCGCGCGCTGGGCCAGCTTCAGCCGTTCAGCCGGCCCGACATCCTGATCGGGCTCGATGCACCCGACGATGCCGCGGTTGCGGCGGTGCCGCCGGGCAAGGTGATGCTGCACTCGGTCGATTACTTCCGCGCTTTCATCGAAGATCCGTATGTGTTCGGGCAGATCGCCGCCAACCACAGCCTGGGCGACATCTTCGCCATGGGCGGCGAACCGCAATCGGCGCTGGCGATCGTTACTGTGCCGTTCGGGCTGGAAGCGAAGGTCGAAGACCTGTTGTCGCAGCTCATGGCGGGTGCGCTGAAAGTGCTGAACGAGGCGGAAACCGCGCTGGCCGGCGGCCATACCAGCGAAGGCGCGGAACTCGGCATGGGTTTCGCTGTCAACGGACTGGCGGACCGCGCGCGCCTGTTGCGCAAAGGCGGCATGCGGCCGGGCGACCGGCTGGTCCTGACCAAGCCGCTCGGCACCGGCACATTGCTTGCGGCGGACATGCGGCGGAAGGCGAAGGGACGCTGGATCGACGCGGCCCTGGCGTCGATGGTGCAGTCCAACCGCGCGGCGGCGCCGTGCGTGCACCAGTACGGGGCCACGGCGTGCACCGACGTGACCGGGTTCGGGTTGCTGGGGCATCTGGTGGAGATGACCAGGCCGTCCGGGGTCGATGTGGAGCTGATGCTGTCGGCGCTGCCGTTCCTTGATGGCGCGCTGGATACCGTGCGTTTGGGAATCCTCAGTTCGCTGCAGCCGCAGAATGTGCGGCTGCGGCGCGCGGTGCGGGATTTGAGCAATTTCGCGCGGGATGAACGCCTGCCGCTGATCTTCGATCCGCAGACCGCGGGCGGCCTGCTGGCCAGCATTCCGTCCGATCGCGCGGACGCGTGCCTGGCCGCGCTGAGGCAGCTTGGCTATGGGCATGCTGCCATCATTGGGACTGTCAGGCCGCTGAGCGATCAGTTGGAACCGATCGTGCTGCGGGGGTGATGGTCAACGCGTTTGCGGCAGCGGCTGCCGGGGGGTCGTTGCGCGGTGCGAAGGGACGTAATGATTTTGGTGGGGTGGGCGCATGGCTTGTGCGCGGTTCGAACGAGATTGCTTCGGCCCTTTGGGCCTCGCAATGACGCGGGGGAGTTGTCGGTTGTCAGTTGTCAGTTGCTGGTTGCCAGGCGGCTGACGGTGAGAGGGTGCGGTGTGCTACCTTGGTTTTTCTCTCGCATGTTGGGAGTGATGCCGTGTCTTGCGATGATGCCACGATTCGCACGATTTGCGCGCCTGCAGTGGCGGTGAGGCCGAGCCTCGGCCGCGGGCGCGGCGTGTTTGCCGCGCGCCGGTTCGCACCCGATGAGATCATCGAAGTGTGTCCGGTGATCGCCCTGTCGGAGGCCGATGCGCGGAAGCTGGACGATACCAGGGTGTATGACTATTACTTCGGATGGGGCGAGGACGGAAAGCGGGCCGCGATCGTGCTGGGGTACGGTTCGATCTATAATCACTCGCTGACGCCGAATGCGGCACATCGCAAGAATTTCGGGAACGACACCATGTCGGTCATCGCCGTGCGGGAGATCGCGGTGGGCGAGGAAATATTCATTCGCTACGAAACAGGAAAAGGCGGCGATCAGCCGAGCGTATGGTTTGAGGTGCGCTAGGGTTGTGGTTCTGACGCTTCGATTCTGCCGGTTATCGGGACGCCGAGTCTGGAGCGGGGGCCGGGTGGGATACGGGCGCCGGGGGCGGAACACCAGGAGTTGCTGTCATGCCAGGCGGTGGTCGCGCCTGACACGCACCGGCTGTCCTTGGGTGTCATTGCAAGGCGCGGAGCGACGGGGCAATCGGGGCTGTGATAGCGCGGCTCGTCATGAACGGGATTGCTTCGGCGCTCCGCGCCTCGCAATGACAACCGTGGACCGTACGGGATTGCTTTGGCGCTCCGCGCCTCGCAATGACATGGGGAGCGCAGCCGCGTACGTCGGTCATTCGGCGGGTTGGTATAAGAATTTGCTTTGGCGCGCTGGACGACCTTTCGCCATTGCCGGGCCTGGCGGGGTCATAGCGGGGGCACTGACAACAGCAGGGCGTCATGGCGTGGGGGTGCCTGGGCACCTACGCAGAATCGATCTGGTTGCGTTTCAATGCCCGATCATTGCGGGAAGATGGCCGGGGCGGGCCGGGCCAAGACAGGGGGGCGCCTGCGGTGCGTCAGGACAGGGCGAAGCCTTGGTAATCCTTGGCGATCACGTCCTGGCAGATCTCGCGATACCGAACCATGCCGCCGGCATAGGGCATGAAGACGCGCGGCTTGCCGGGGATATTCGCGCCGAGATACCAGGAATGCTTCGCCATCGGCAGCAGCGTGCGGTTGGCGACCTCGTTGACCTCGGCCACCCATTGGTCGACCGCTTCGGGACGGGCCTCGATCCGTTCCAGGCCGTTCGCCCGCATATGCGCAATGCAGTCCGTGATCCAGTCGGCGTGGTGCTCGATCGCCACGGGCATGTTGCACAGCACCGACGGGCTGCCGGGGCCGGTGATGGTGAACAGGTTCGGGAAGCCGGCGATTTGCAAGCCAAGGTAGTTGCGAGGCCCTGCTTCCCACACATCCTTCAGGGCGATCCCGTTCCGGCCGCTTATGTTCATCCGCAGCAACGGACCGGTCATCGCGTCGAACCCGGTGGCGAAGACGATGATGTCGACGGGATATTCGGTTTCTGTGGTGCAAATACCCGCTTTCGAGATCCGCTGGATGGGCGCGGCCTTCACGTCGACGAGCGTGACATTGGGGCGATTGTAGGTTTCGAAATAGTCGGTATCGATCGGCGGGCGCTTGGCCGCATAGGGGTGGTCGATATCCGACAGGATTGCCGCCGTCGCGGGGTCCTTCACGATCGCGCGGATCTTGCGCCTGATGAAATCGGCCGCGGTGTCGTTCGCCGGCTTGCTGACCAGCATGTCTTCGAACGTGGCACGGAATTGCAGGCCGCCGCGCTGCCATGCCGCCTCGTAGATCGCTTCGCGCTCGTTCGGCGGGGTTTCCACCGCTTTGCGATTTTCCACCTTGAAGCCCATGCCGTTATAGGTCTGATGCGTCGCGGCGCGAATTTCCCGGGCGTTCTGCTTGACGTACTGCTTGAAGTCCGGCGTCAGCGGCACGTTCCGCGCCGGCACCGAGTAATTGGCGGTGCGCTGGAACACGGTCAGATGCCTGGCCTGCGCCGCGATCACCGGCGCGGCCTGGATGCCGGTCGAGCCGGTGCCGATCATGCCGACGCGCTTGCCGCTGAAATCGACTCCGCCGTGCGGCCATTGGCCGGTGTGGTACCAGTCGCCCTCGAAATCCGACAGGCCGGGAATGCTGGGGACGTTGGCCGTGGACAGGCAGCCAACGGCGGTGATGAGAAACGTGGCGACGAAGGTCTCGCCTTGCTCGGTGCGCACGCGCCAGCGGTTGGCGGCCTCGTCGTACTGGGCGGACGTGACGCGGCTGTCGAAGCGGATGTCGCGCTTCAGGTCGAAGCGGTCGGCGACGAAGTTCAAATAGCGCAGGATTTCGGCCTGGCCGGGATAGCGCTCGGACCATTCCCATTCGCGCATCAGCTCCGGGGAGAAGGTGTACCAGTAGACGTGGCTTTCGGAATCGCATCGCGCGCCGGGATAGCGGTTCCAGTACCAGGTGCCGCCGACACCGCTACCGGCTTCCAGGGCCTTCACGGACAGGCCAAGGCGATCCCGCAGGCAGAGCAACTGGTAAAGACCGGCGAAACCCGCGCCTATGACCAGCGCGTCGAGCTCGGTTGCCTGGCTTGCTCTGCCGTTCTGGCGATCGACCACGTCGTTCATTCTGCCTCCGTTTTCAGCGTGCCGCGATGCGCAGCGTTCCGTCAGGCGCGGGCTGTAGGAATACCGACAAGGGGGATTATCTACCGTTCGGTAGATCGAGTCCAGTCGCTGCGGGCACCAGTCCGGCACCCGATATGTCGCGCACCCCGATATGTCAGCCGCCCGATATGTCATTGCGGGGAGCGTAGCGACGAAGCAATCTCGGTCGAGCGGCGCTCGGACGAGCGTGAGCCGCGCGACCGAGATTGCTCTTATGTCCTTCGTCAACCCCCGGCGACAAGGAATTTTGCCTGCGGTTTGGATCGTCCGCAGGATGCCGAGATTGGATGATCGTGCAAAGGCGGG
>Ga0335075_10018627_pt1 | contig 10291 bp, 8 predicted proteins | sample Lox_Sample_24_FD_206723 | JGI IMG/M metagenome (GOLD analysis project Ga0335075, IMG submission 206723) | Soil microbial communities from Loxahatchee National Wildlife Refuge, Florida, United States - Lox_Sample_2.4 | ecosystem: Environmental > Terrestrial > Soil > Wetlands | place: USA: Florida... | reverse complement strand
CTGGCGTCCCGGGTGGTTTGGTTGCAGTCCCGGCTGGTTTGGGCGTCCTGGCTGGTGCCGCGGCTGCCACTGACATCCCAACGTCGCGGGCGACAGCCGCGGGTTTGGCCTGGAGTAGGGCGATCAGTCCGGGAATGATGACCACGAGGGGCACGATGATCCATGCGAGACGGCGGCCGGCCAGCTTACTGCCATGGCTCATATAGGAGGTTTACTACGAACAGCACGTACAGGCACGCTGTTCCGTAATATTCTCTAGTGAGTGGTTTCACACTGATTGAGGTGGTCAAGCCGCAGCCGGGAAAGCGGTACTTGACTAGCTCGAATACCTGTTCGATAGTAGTGGCATGGAAACGGGGATAGCTCAGGTCATCTCGCTATCCCCGATGCGCCACCGGGACGACGTGCTGACCGGCGCGGGCCTGCTGCCTGTCCTCCCGGCATTCCGAGAGCTGCTGCCGGGCGGCGGGCTGCAGCGTGGTTCGGTGGTGACAACGGGGGACTGGGGACTGCTGCCGCTCGCGCTGGCTGCGGGTGCGGTAGCCGACGGTGCGTGGTGCGCGATAGCAGGGGTACCGGCCGTTGGCCTGCGGGCAGCGGCGCAGGCCGGGCTGGACCTGGAGCGGGTGCTACTGGTCGCCGAGCCCGGACCGGGCTGGACGCAGGTGGTGGCATCGCTGCTCGACGGATTCGACATCGTGCTGCTGCGGCCGCCAGAGCAGCCGTCTGCCCAGTTGCGGCGGAAGCTGGAGGCAGCAGCTCGCCGGTACTCCAGCGTGCTCGTGATCGCCGGGGACTGGCCTGGCGCGCAATCCCGGCTGCTGGTGGCAGACGCGGAGTGGACCGGGATCGGCTTGGGGCATGGGCGGCTCCGCGCGCGCAAGGCACAGGTGGTCGCGTCCGGGCGCGGGGCGGGGGAGCGGACGCGTTCGGCATGGTTGTGGCTGCCGGGTCCGGACGGTGCTGTCATGGCAGCCGCTGAGCCCGCTGGCATCGCCGGCACTGTGCTGGCCGATCCGGGCGAGCCGCTAGTGAGCAACGGATGACGGGTCAGGCCACTGCTGCGCGCCGGGTGCTCGTGCTGCGCTGTCCGGACTGGCTCGACAGTGACAGCGCTAGCAGTGATCGGGCTGGCGGTGACGGCGTTGATAGTGACAGGTCGGGCGGCGACAGTGCCGCCGCGCGCGCCTTCGAGTCCGTAGTCGCCGTCGTCGAGAACTTCTGCCCGCAAGTTGAGGTGCTGCGGCCCGGCGTCTGCGCGATCGCGACCCGCGGCCCGGCGCGCTACTTCGGCGGCGAAGCCGAGCTGGCCAGGAAACTGACTGAGGCCGTCGGCCGGGCCGGGGTCAGCTGTCAGGCCGGGATCGCCGATGGCCTATTTGCTGCCGGGCTGGCTGCGCGTGCCGGGCCGACCGGACTGCTGGTGCCACCGGGAGAGACGCCGGAGTTCCTGGCCGGGCTACCGGTGGGCGCGCTGGGTATGCCAGAGCTCTGCGAGTTGCTGCCTCGGCTGGGCATCGAGACGCTGGGCCAGCTTGCCGCACTGCCGCCAGCGGAGGCAGCCAGCCGGTTCGGGCCGCCTGGCAAACTCGCCAGTCGGCTGGCCCGCGGGCTCGACCCGCGGCCGCTGGTCCCGCGGCCGCCTGCCGCTGATCTGTCCGTGCAGTTGGAGTTTGACCCGCCTGCCGAGCAGTCCGAGCCAGCTATCTTCGCGGCCAAAGCGCTGGCTGACCAGATGCATGAACGGCTGGCGGCCGCCGGGCTTGCCTGCGTGCGGGTTCAGGTGCAGGTGCGCTGTGCTGACGGTCAGGAGCTGGACCGGCTGTGGCGGCATGACGGGCTGCTGTCGGCGCTGGCGGTGGCCGAGCGTGTTCGCTGGCAGCTCGATGGCTGGCATGGCGCGGCCGGGATAGCGCTGCTCCGGCTGGTCCCGGATCAGCTGGTCCGCGCCACCGGGCGGCAGCTAGCGCTGTGGGGTGACTCGGTGCCCAGCGACCGGGTGGCCCGCGCGGCAATCAGGGTGCAGGCGATGCTCGGCCACGACCGGGTGACCCGGCCGGTGCTGGCCGGCGGCCGCAGGCCAGCCGACCAGGTACTGCTCGTGCCGTTCGGGGATAACGGAGTGCCGCAGCGTACGGCCGATCGCCCGTGGCCAGACCAGATCCCGGCGCCGGCTCCGGCGACCGTGTTCGGTGTGCCGCTGACGGCCAGCGTGACCGATGACTCGGGCAGGGAGGTGACGGTCAGCGGGCGAGCTCAGTTGTCCGCGCCGCCCGCCCGGCTCTCCGCGGATGGCGGACCGGCCAGGGTAGTCACGGCCTGGGCCGGGCCCTGGCCGGTCACCGAGCGGTGGTGGGATCCGCGGCATGCCCGCCGTCAGGCCAGGTTCCAGCTGATCACCGACGACGGCAACGCCTGGCTGGCCGCCTTGCAGGATGGCCGGTGGCTGATCGAGGCCAGCTACGACTGAAGCGGCCAGGCTGGCCCTATTGCCAGGGGATCGACAACTCGTCGAGGAGGGCCTTCAGCGCTTGGGCGGCACGGCGGAACCCTTCCGGGCCGCTGAAGCCGCCGTAGCGCCCAGCCTGTCCCAGATGCGGCTCCAGCGACACGTAGCCCTCGAAGCCGGAGTCCCGGAGCGCACTCAACGTCTCGCGCACCTGGCCGTCGCCCTGGCCTGCCGGCACCACCTCACCCGTCGCCGCCAGCGCGTCCTTGACCTGGAGGTAGACAAGATACGGTCGGAGCAAGTCGTAGGCTTCCGTATGCGGCTGGACCCCGCACTGAACGAAGTTCGCAGCGTCGAAGGTTGCCCGGAAGGCAGCCGAGCCGACGGTCGAGATCAGGTCGGCACACCGCTCGGGACGATCGCCATATATTTCCTTCTCGTTCTCGTGGGCCAGGATCAGCCCGCGGTCTTCGGCGATCTGTGTGAGGGCGCACATACGGTCGATGACCTGGCTGCGGTGGCGCTCCGGCGGCACCCCCGGCGGGACGAAGAACGAAAAGACACGCACTATCTGGGTGCCGAGCTCGCTGGCAATGTCGGCCACTCGCCGCATTCGCTCCAGCTCCGGTCCGAGCGGCGCCTCAAGCTCGATCTTGCCAATCGGTGAGCCGATGGCCGATACGTATATCCCGGCGTCATCCAGCGCATGGCGGAAGCTCGCGAGCTCGCTGCCGCCGAGATCGGCGACATTGGTCGACCACACACTGCGCAGCTCGAGGTGCGAGATCGACTCGGCGGCGAGAACCGCAAGCTGTTCGTCGAGCTCGGGCGAGATTTCGTCGGCGAACCCGCTGAGGATGACGGTCATCGCAGTGCGGCGTCCTGCGCCTCGCCCCTCGCACCGGGAAGGACGACGGCGCGACCTTCGCGCGCCGACTCGTAAACCGCGCTGACGACCTCCAGCGCGTCACGTCCGCTCTCGGCGGTGACCAAGGGCTGGCGACCCTCGTCGATCGCCGCCAGAAGATCGGCGATCTGCGCGGCATGACTGGAGACCCCGAGGGCCGAGGCGTTGGCCGCGACTCCCGGAACAGTGGCACCCGTGCCAACCCGGCTGCCCCGGTCACCAGTCTCGGGAAGTTCCGCGCTGAACGCCCGGTGGACGATCTCGCCGTCCTCGATGACCACGGTGCCGTCCGTGCCACTGATCTCGAGCCGCTGCGCGAAGCCGGGGAAGATGGCTGTGCTGGCGATGATCGTGCCGACGGCACCGGAGCTGAATCGCAGTACGGCGAGCGCGACGTCCTCGGCTTCCATCTGGTGGCTCTGCGTGCTGCATACGGCCGTCACCTCGGCGACCGGTCCCATGCTCCAGCGGAGCAGGTCGACGTAGTGGATTCCTTGGTTCATCAGCGCTCCGCCGTCGAGAGCCCGGGTACCCCGCCACGCCGCGCTGTCGTAGTAGCCCTGGGTGCGGTACCACTTCGTACTGCCCTCGCCGACCACGAGACGTCCGAGGGCCCCGGAGTCCAGGAGACGACGCAGTTCGACGAGCCCCGGATCGAAACGGTGCTGCGAGATGACGGTCATCATGACATCGGCTGCGCGTACCGCATCGATGAGCCGGTCAGCCGCGGCCAGGGTGACATCAATCGGCTTCTCGACGACGAGGTGCTTGCCGGCGGCTGCCGCCTGTACGCCCACCTCGGCATGCAGGCCGCTCGGCACGCACACCGACACGACGTCGATGTCCGGACGGGCGAGGAGCGCGTTGAGATCGGGCTCCACATCGCAGCCGTACTTCTCGGCGAACGCCTTAGCGCTCTCGGGCACCACGTCGGTCACTGCTACCAGCCGGGCGGCCGGGAGCGCGGCGATTGCCTTGGCATGTGTCGGAGCGATGACGCCGGCGCCGACGATCCCGATCCCGTGCGGCCGGGCGGGATGGTCAAGCCCGGCCACGGATGTGTCGCTCACGCCGCCTCCTAAAGTTCCTGCATCCAGGTGTCGAGCAACTTCAGGTGCTGAGGGAGCGCGACCTGCGGCTCCTCGATCTCAGGATGCCAGCGTTTCTCCCACTCGACCGAGATCCAGCCTTCGTAGCCGCCTGCCGCGAGCAGCCTGAGCATCTCCAGCACCGGCACCTCCCCTTCGCCGAGCAGGACGAGCTGCCAGCCGTCCTCTCGGGCAGGGGCACGCCGGGCATCCTTGACCTGCGCGAGCAAGGTGCGCCCGCCTATGTTCTGGTAGACCTCAGCTGGCCCCTCACCCACGCGGTACGGGTGATGGCTGTCCCACACTGCGCCCACCCACTCCGACTCGACCATCGCCAGCAGTTCGGCCACCACGCTAGAAGCCGAGAACGCGTCGTGGGTCTCGACGCCGACAGCTACGCCGAGCCGCTCGGCGACGTCGGCGGCCGCCTCGAGCACTCGTGCAGCCTCGGCCAGCCGCGAGCGGCGCGCATGTTCATCGTCGGGAAGCGCACCGCCGAAGACGCGCACCAGCGGCGCCTCCCAGTCGCTGGCCAGCTCCATGAACTGGCGCAACTCGGTACCTGGATCGTCGCTGGTCAGGCGGATGGAGCTGTCGACAGCAACGATCGGGAGGCCGGCCGCGGCGACGGTACGCCGTACCCCGGCCCGCGCCGTGGCAGACATCGACCCTTCGATCAGTTCACCGTCGACAAGCCGCAGTTCGACGCCTGCGTAGCCCCAGGCACGTCCGAGCGACACGGCTGCGGCCAGTGTCGCGTCCGGGAATGCCAGGGTGCTGAAGGCGATGCGCGGCGCGCTCGTGAGCATGTTCTTCCTTTCCTAGCGGGGTGGAAAAGCCGAGGCCCGCCCCCTGGGGGACCAGGAGGCGGGCCCGCTCACTGCCCCGGCGCGTTACTTCCGAGGCGACAGGTGCAGGATGACAACCTCGTCGGTGCCCGAGCCGGCACTGTTGTTGGTGCCGGAGGGCTGCCCGCTCTCATAGGGGTTCTGCTGGGTGGGCCAGCCGACGAAGTACTGCGAGTTGTACTCGAACCACTCCGCCGCGGTCTCGAGCGGGATCACCGGCAGGTTGGCGGCGACGTACTGCTCGAGAGGCACGAGATCCGTCGCTTGCTGCGTGATCGAGGTCGCGCCGGACAATTTGGCCAGCTCGGCGTCAACGGTGGGGTCGACCAGCCGCTCGTAGTCGCCCGTCGCGTTCTTCGCGGACGCGCCGGTCGAGAGCGAGCTGTTCAGCCAGCCGTCATACATGTTGTATGGCGTGATGCCGCCGTTCGACCAGTGCTCGGTCATCTGGAAGTCGCCGTCGGCGACATCGGCGTTCCACGCGTCGACGGTGAGGGGCTGGAAGGTCGCGTCGATACCCGCGGCCCTCAGCTCCTGGGCGCCGATTGAGTCGACCTCGGACATATCGGTGTAATCCGACGGGGCGATAATTGTCAGGGATACTTCCTTGCCGCCCTTCTCGAAGTAGCCGTTGCTGCCCTTGGTGTAGCCGGCGTTCTCCAGAACCTTCTCGGCCGCGGCAGTGTTGGCATTCGGCGACACGGTGTCCGACGCGACCGGCCCGGCCCAAGCGGAGAAGAACGGCAACGTCAGGCCACCCGCTTCGGTGACCGGACTCTCCAGCCCTGCCTCGCCCTCCGAGCCAAGCAGCGTCCGGGAGGCCGCGAGACTGATTGCCTTCCGCACCGCCAGCTGATTGGTCGGCCACTTCGTCAGGTTCGGCTCCCAGCTCTCGTCACCGTTGGACGCCTCGTAGTAGTGGTGGTAGGCGGGGGACTTGTCGACGAAGTCCTTCTTCATGCCCGGGATGTAGTTCCCGGTCCAGTCGATCTGGCCGGCGAACAGGGCGTCCAGCGCGGCTGTGTTACCGGTGTAGTCCGGGAAGTAGACGTTCTGGATCTTCACCTTTGACAGCTGCCAGTAGTCCGAGTTCTTCGTCAGCGTGAAGCCCTGCGGAGTGAAGCTCTTCAGCTTGTACGGCCCGGTGCCGACTGGTGTCTTGTCGACGTAGCTTGCCGGGTTGCCGACCTTGCTCCAGATCGCCTGTGGCAGGATCGGGACTCCGGAGACCAACTGGAGGTTGTTGTACTCGGACGTCGTGAAGTTCACCGTGACGTTGTTACCCGAGCTGCTCACGCTGGAGATGGGAAGCCCGGCCAGGTTGATCGCCGGGTACTGCTTGAGCAGGTTGTAGGTGAACACGACATCGGCCGGCGTCATTGGCGTCCCGTCGTTCCACTTCACGCCCTGCCGGATCGTGAAGGTGATCGACTTGTCGCCATTCGACCAGCTGTATGACGTGGCCAGCCAGGGGTAGGACACCGGGGCCTTAGCCAGGTCGAACTGGATCAGCGGCTCATAAATGAGCCCGGTAGCGCCCATGCCCTGGGGAGCGGCGGTCGGGGTGAACGGGTTGAAGTTCTGGGTAATGCTGTCTTCCGGCGAGCTCTCCATGATGATCGTGCTGGACGACCTCGATGAGCCCGACGAGCCCGGCGAGCCCGACGACCCGCAGGCCGCGAGCCCGGCTGCCAGCAGGCCGGCAGCCGTTACGGCAGCGAGCCTTCTGGCGCCTAGATGATTAACACTCATTTTTACCTTTCCCGTGCTTGTGCTGCCTAACGTGCAACCTGGTGCGGGTTCGTATGACTGTGACCTAGTTCGTAACGTTCCCACCTCCTTCGCCCCCGGCATAGAGGGAAGGAGCTGCGACGTCCAGCCGCCAGCACGCGGCGGCCCTGGACGACGAGATCTGGAGCAGCGGCGGCGCCTCCGCGCGGCATCGGTCGACCGCGAGCGGACACCTGGCGCTGAACTGGCACGCGTTCTCGGGCGGCGATCCGGCACTGCCGGGCTGCCGCCCGTCGCGCCCTGAGCCGTTCCGAAGCGCTGCGCCGAGGTTGTCGGGATCAGGTGCCGAGCTGACCAGAAGCTGGGTGTACGGATGCGCGGGCTGCTGGGTAACGTCCTCGGCAGGTCCCCGCTCGACGACCTGCCCGGCGTACATCACGAGTATTTCGTCGGCGAAGTAGCGCGCCGAGGCGATGTCATGGGTGATGTAGAGCAGAGCGAGCTGGAATCGCTGCCGCAGGTCGTCAAGGAGGGCCAGCATCTCGAGCCTGATGGACACGTCCAGCATGGAGACCGGCTCGTCGGCCAGCAGCACGCTCGGGTTGGCGGCCAGCGCCCTGGCGAATGAGACCCGCTGCCGCTGCCCGCCGGACAGCTCGTGCGGGTACTTCACCAGGAAGTTCTCGGCAGGCGTGAGGCGGACCTGATCCATCAGGGCTGCAGCCTGCTTACGCAGCTCGTCCTTGGACAGCTGCCCGCGATGCAGCCGGAGCGGGCGTTCGATGTGGTGCCGCACGGTGTGCGCTGGGTTCAGCGACGCGAACGGATCCTGGAAGACGAGCTGAACCTCGCTCTTATAGCGCCGGAACGCCCGTCGGCCGGACAGTTCGACCAGTTGGTCATTGAGCCGGATGGTGCCTGCCGATGGGTGCTCCTGGCCAGCCAGCATGCGGGCGGCAGTTGACTTGCCGGATCCGCTCTCGCCGACCAGAGCGACGACCGCGCCGCGGTACAGGCGGATGGAAACATCACGGACCGCGTGCAGCGTCTGGCCGCGGCCGAGCCGGAAGTCCTTGGTCAGACCAGCGGCCTCGAGTACAAGCGTGCCGCGTGCCGCGGCCGCCGACTCCAGGGCAGCGGGCCGCTGCTCGTCCGCTGCTTGGCTGCTCATGGCGTCACCTCCTCGGTGCTCGGCCGGATGCTGACCGCGGAAGCGGAACCGGAGGCGGCTGCATCCGGCCGGTCGGGCAGCACGAACGGGCAGGCAGTCAGATGCTCGGGATCCGCAGAGGAGGTGACCCGCGAGAGCGTGACTTCGATCCGGCTGCACGCCTCGGTGCCCTCGGTGCAGCGTGGCAGGAACGGGCACCCTGGCGGAGGGCTGCGCAGGTCAGGCGGCGTGCCGGGGATGCCGGTCAGCTCCTTGCGTGGTCCGCGCAGCGCCGGGAACGAGTGCAGCAGCCGTTTGGTGTAGGGGTGCGCGGGCTCATGATGAATCTCGGCCGCGGTGCCGATCTCCATGAGCTCCCCGGCGTACATCACGGCGATCCGGTCGGCCAGCTCGAGCAGCAGGGAGAGGTCATGCGTGATGAACAGGATCGCGAAGCCGAGGCGGTCTTTGAGTTCGAGAATCTGGCCGAGTATCTCGCGCTGCACGACGACATCGAGCGCGGTCGTCGGCTCGTCCATGATGACCACTTCAGGGTCGGTGGCCAGTGCCATCGCGATCATGATCCGCTGGCGCATGCCACCTGACAGCTCATGGGGGTAGCTGCGCAGCCGGGATCGCGGGATTCCGACCATGTCCAGCAACCCGGCCGCCTTCTCGGTCGCCTCCCGTGGCGGCAGCCGCAGGTGCGCCCTGATTACGTCGGTCAGCTGATTGTGCACGCTCATGACCGGGTTCAGCGCGTTCATAGCGCTCTGGAAGACGATGGCGATCTCGCGCCAGCGCAGCCCGGCCAGTTGCCCAGTGGTCAGCTGCAGCACGTCGACTGGCGTGTCCATCCGGCGGCCGTGATACTGAACGCTGCCGCCGGTAATCACCGCGGGCGCACGCAGCAGCCTGGTCGCACCGTACGCAAGCGTGGACTTTCCCGAGCCGCTCTCGCCCACCAGGCCGACAATCTCGCCGGCGTTCAGGTCCATGCTCACCCGGTCGACCGCGCGCACATCACCAGCCATGGTGCGGTAGGCGACCGAAAGATCGCGTATCGACAGTACCGGTTCGCCAGCGAACCTTCCGCCGCCCGCTCCTGGGATGGGAACGGGGCCGCCTAGGTCAGTGGTCATCGCTGGCCCTCGCTTGGCTTGGCTGCGGAGAGACGCTGCGCGCGATCGGATACATACGCGCTGCGGGAGAATGAGCGCATAAAGGCGATGACCGGGCTCCTCCGCTCGGGCGGCGGCGAGGCATGCAGCACCGGAGTCGGGTCAGTGGGCAGGAGCCGTCGGCCATTCACCTTGGCGCGCTGGTTCGCATCGCGCAGCCGGGGATTGCCCAGCTCATCGATGCCGGTATTCAGCAGCACGAGTGAGGTGCCCATGAGCGCCACGGCGAGTCCCGGCGGCACGAACCACCACCACGCTCCGAACTGGAGCGCCTGCTGGCTCTCCGCCCAGTAGAGCATCGTGCCGAGGCTCCAGCTGGACAGGTTGGTCACGCCGATGAAGGCGAGCGCGACCGAGGCGCCGATCGCGTAGAGCACGGTGTTCACGAAGTTCGCCGCAATCAGGCTGACCTCGTTCGGGACAATCTCGGAGGCGATGATTCGCCAGCTGCTCTCGCCGGACTCACGCGAAGCGGCGATGAAGTCGCGGTTGCGGATCGTCAGCGTCTGGGCGCGGATCACCCGCGCGCCCCACGGCCAGCCCAGCCCGGCGAGCACCAGGATGGTCGCGGTCTGCCCGGTATGCGGCAGGTAGCCGAGCAGGACAATCAGTAGCGGCAACGCCGGAATGACCAGGAACACGTTGATGGCCAGGGACAGCAACTCGTCCCAGATGCCGCCGAGGTAGGCGGCCGCCACGCCTACGATGACCGACAACGCGGTGGCGATCACGCCGACCAGGAGCGCTAGCTCGAGGGTCAATCGAATCCCGACGAGCAGCTGCGACAGCACATCCTGCCCGCTCTGGGTGGTGCCCAGCAGGTGCGCGGCACTGGGCGCGTTCATTGAGAGCGCTGGGTTCGGGTTCTGGTAGCCGGGGTCATAGGGCGTCACGAGCGGCCCGATGATGGCGATGAGCACGAAGAGCCCGAGCAGGA
>Ga0335075_10018626_pt1 | contig 10291 bp, 4 predicted proteins | sample Lox_Sample_24_FD_206723 | JGI IMG/M metagenome (GOLD analysis project Ga0335075, IMG submission 206723) | Soil microbial communities from Loxahatchee National Wildlife Refuge, Florida, United States - Lox_Sample_2.4 | ecosystem: Environmental > Terrestrial > Soil > Wetlands | place: USA: Florida... | reverse complement strand
GATCTCGGCGTAGACGAAGGTCCACATCTGCTCGCCGAGGAAGTTGGAGAGGTTGGCGACGATGCCCTTCGAGGCATCCAGCTCGGGGATGGGAATAAAGATGGTCGGTGCGTAGAACGTGTTTCCGGTGATGCCGGTGAAGTCGAGCGTATCCAGGCTATCCACCATAGTGACGGGCGTGTAGCTGGAGCCGAAATATTGCATGGCGCTGCGTTTGAAGCGCGCGCCCTGCGCGAGTGCGAGGTTGCCGCTGGCAGTGGGCACATAGGTGTCAATCAGCAGGCCGGAGTTGACACCGAGACCGCCAATGGCGCCGAGCGCCGGAGAGTTTGAGACCGCGCGTACCAGGTAGACGAGGTTGTTGTAGGGCACGAGCTGGAACTCCTGCTTCTTCGAGAGCGAACCGTCAGCATCGAGGCTCGCAAACTGGCCGGTGCTCTGGAACGGGCTCGCGGGGTTCAGCAGGGTGTTGATATCGGCCACGGTGGTGAACATGGTGCTGGCGGCGCCGGCAACGTAACATTCCGTGGGAAACGTGAACGCATTCATGGCGCCGACCTGGATTTGCGCGGTGCCTGCTGTGCTGTTGATGGAGAGATTGTTGTACTGCGGGAAGCCGTTTTGCGTGGAGACGCCGACGACGTACGGCGTATTGGCGACGGAAAACGTCCTGGTGCCAATGTACTGCTGGTCCGCGAAGTTCGACGTGAACTGATACATGTGGTCCGGCTGGCGCTTGTCGACGGTGAAGGGCGCGTCCAGACGGAAGGGCACAAGATCGCCGCCGCCGAAAGCCATGTAGACCGAGGTGCCGCTGGGGTTCGTTGCCTGCATCAGATGGCAGTCCGCATTCCAGTTCTGGCGCCGGCAGAAGAAGTAGATGGGCGGCACCTGCGGCACGAAGTAGTTGATCTGGCCCACGCTGAAGAGGGTGTCTGCGATGGGGAGGACGGAGCTGGCGGCGCCGGTAACGGCGGTCACGTTGGCCTTCAGCTCGGGGCTGCGCGGCGCAGCGACGGTCGTCATGCTCGCCGCGAGGATGGAGGCAAGGTTCTGGAACAGGATACCTGGGTTGAAGAGAGTGAGCTGCGCGGTGCGGTACTGGAAGTTGGTGAAGATGTAGTTCTCGGAGGCAAGCTGGCTGTTTTCCTCGTCTGGCTGATAAATCTGCACGTCGATGCTGTCGAAGTTGTTGCTGCTGTCGTAGATCGAATAGAGATAGCCGATGTCGAGCTCGTTGCTCTTGCTCAGCAGGTTCTGGTAGCTCGTGTTCTGCTGCGCCAGATGCCCGTACTGGTCGTAGACCATCGAGGGCACGATAATCGACATGTTGAAGCAGGTGAGCGTGTTGAGAAAGACGACGCGAACGTAGAAAGGATCGTAGGTCACGTTCTGCGTCGGGTACGGCAGCTGGTCGGGCGGCGTGAGATCGGACCCGACCACCTCAACGAGGTAGGCCTCGCCGGTAGCAGAGTTGTAGACAGAGAAGCCGTAGATAGGCTGGTACAGCCGACTGAGGATGGCCGGTGCGGAGGCGACGATGGAGGCGTCGACGTGGTCCTGCACGACGTCGGTGACCGGCGTCAGGGTCTTCATTGAGGCGAGATTTGCCTGGGCCTGCTGGTTCTCCAGCAGGGTGTGGCTCACCTGCGCGGCCAGCGAAGGCGCAACCGAGCTGTCGTCGATCAGATTGGGCGCGAGGTTCTGGACGACCGTACCCGCAATAGCGGGCGCCAGCACCTGTTGCGTCAGCGTGGTGTTGATGGCGGGCGTGGTGTCCGGCGAAGTGGCGGCGTCGCCCACGTAAGGGTTGGCCAGGTTGAGCGCCGAGGGAACGGTGACCTGCTCGGTGTCGAGGGCCGAACTGACGGGCGTGTTCGTGCTGATCGCGCCTGCGTTGGCTGCCTCGATGGCATCGAGAGAGGTGCTGGAAGCGGCCTGCCCGAGGAGAACGCCCGTCGCGATGCTGCCGGGATTCATCAGGAGAGAATCGGTGACGACAGCCGCGGGCTGGGCAGGTGAAAGCTGGGCAGAGGCGGGCGCGGTGGCCGCCAACTTCGGCGGCGCGGCCAGGATGTTGAGGATGGTCTGGGTGATGTTCTTCAACTGGCCAACGTCGACGGTCTGCGTCGTTGCTTCGAAGGGGAAGGCGTAGATGGGCCACACGGTCATCTGCTTTGCGTCAGTGTCCAGGTACATTTGCATCGGCTCCTGCGCTTGCGAGAGGGCAACGCCGATGCTGGCAACGTCGTTCTGCGCGGACTCGATGCGCGCCTGTTGTGTTTCTCCGGTGTACGCAACGCCGAGGTAGGGGTTGTGCCGGTTGGCAAATTGCCAGTATTGCGACTGCGGCCAGAAGACAGGAGGATAGGGAAGGCTGTTGGGATCGAGCGTGAGATTGCCCAGGTTGATGACGCTCAGCATGTAGCGTGTGCCGCCGATCACGACGGAGTCATCCTCGGGAACAAAGACATACTCGAGCGCCGTGCCCGCCAGCGCCTGGCGCACCAGGCCCATCAGCAACTTTGAGGGAGCAAAAGCGGCGGCGCTGGTGTCGTTGGGCGCGGAGTTGATGACGGCACTGGCAAGATAGACGTTCTTCGAGCTGACCGAGCCGATAGCGAGGGTATCGACATTGATGTTGGAGTAGATGAAAAGCGAGCTGTCGGTGAGATTCAGGTCGTAGGTGGGAACACCGCTGGATTCGCTGTTAAGGGTGATGGTGCCCTGGTAGCTGATACCGGTCAGCTGCGAGGGAATGACGTTGAGGAAGACGGGAACGGCCCACAGCGTGGTCTGCGTGGCGCCGCCAACGAAACTGCCGAAGTAAAGGTCGCCGGCCGCGGGCGTGGACTTGTCGGTGGGCACGGGGTTGGAGACAGCGATGTTCGTGGCGATGGCGGAGTTACTGGAGTCTGTAACGTCGTAGACGCTGCCGGTGGCGCCGTAGGTGAGGCGCAGGTTGTAACTCACGCCCTGCAGAATGCCGTTGGTGCCAACGGCGGGAGGCGCGAAGGGCAGCTGCAACAGCGGATACATCTGGACGGCGGTGGAGGTGGCGTTGTAGACCAGGGAGCCGACGTAGGTAAAGCCGCGGACAGCCCCCTGCGGCGACGCGGAGACTGAGGCCGTCGAGCGATCGGACCCGCGCACGGTCAGTGTGCCCCCGGAGAGCGATAGAACATAGGTGATGCCGGCGTTCAGCGTGAGTCCGAGGCCGGACAGGGTAAGCGCGAACGGAACGATCGCCGCGTTGGGGTGAGCGCGATCCATCAGGTTCACGATCGTTCCCGCGGTCGCCGCCTGGATGGCCGAGCCTGCGCCAAGATTCTGCTGTGCAAAGGCGGTGCCGATCTCGATGCTCGAGATGCCTGTGCCGTTGAGCGCCTCTTGGGGAATCGAGGCGCTGAGGCCCACGGTGATGGTGCTGGGCGCCTGGGACACCGGCACGGAGACAGGAATGGGTGGCACCTGCTGCACCGGAACGCGGGTGGGATCGGGGATGCTGACGGTGGTCCCCTGCTTGACGACACCGACGGCACTGGCGGGGGCTGCCGTGCTGCCCACAGCCGTCCTGCCCGCTGGCGCCTTCGTGCTGACCGGGGCTGCAGGAGCTGGAGCAGCAACGGCTGCCGGTGGCGTTGTGGACACCGGAGTCGTCGTGACGGGAGTTGCCGATGCACCGCTGGCCGTCTGGATCGTGTTGACGATCTTCCGCAGTGTGGCGGAGGAGGTCGCCATGGTGGAAGAGGGCGTGCCGGAGGAGGGAGGTGCAGGTGTCGTTGCGGCAGGCGCAACCTTGGCCGCAACGGCGCCGGGCGCGGCGACCCTGGCTGAAGATGCTGCGGCAGGTTTCGCAATGCCGGTCTCTGCCAGCGAGGCTGCCGTCTGGTTTACGCCGACGCGCAGAAACGTTGCCGGCGTGGTGGTCAGGGTGGCGACAACCGGGACGCTGAGCTGATCCGCAAGGGTGGTTTCGTTTGAGCTCATGGCGAACTCAAGCGCAGCAGTGGTCACGCTCAGGCCTGCGCCGCCGTCCGTAACCTGCGACGTCGTGGCGGTGTTCAGGATCGAGATGAGCTTGCTGGTGGGGTAGAGATACGTCGCCTGCAGAAGATTTCGCACGACGTTAGCAAGCGACCCTCCGTTGAGAAACGGCGTTGCAGGGTTATAGATCGCAGTCGGCGTGACCGCGGCGACGCTGGGCGGCAGGGTAAAGCTGCTGTTTCCGGAGCCATAGTCGAAAATCGGGATGCCGAAGCTGGTCTGCCAGCCGCTGCTGCGCGCAAAGCCAACCAGGTGCTGGTTGGCAAACAGGGCGGCCAGGGAGCTCGCGTTGCAGATCAGCGAGGTGATGCCCGGATTGACACCCGTGCCCGGGTTGACGCTGGAGACTACGATGCTGCTGTTGAAGGTGTAGGTGGAGAGCGGCTGCGAGGCGGCAACCGACGGCGCGCCGAGCTGTGTCGCAGTCGAGGGGTTGTATCCCGGGCCGCCGGCGTAGACCCCGATCTGGCCACACTGCGCGGTCTGGTTATTGATGGTGGTGGGGCCGCCGATCTTGTTGACGTAGTAAGCGCCCTGTACGCGGTCCCGCGCGTAGAAGACCGGCAGCAGAAACTGCGTTGCGCCAGGCTGGTTGAACTGCGACACATCGTAGACCAGCGAGGAGGCGATGGGCACAATCGTCGGCGTGCTGTCGTAGATCTGCTCATTGTGCGAGGCCTGGAACTGGTCGAGCGGTACCACCTGCGAGACGGCCGAGCCCTGGGCGATGACGCGAAGGCCGGTCGCTGGGTCGTAGCCCGTTGGCAGCGTCGAAGCAGGCGCAGCCGCGAAGGTCCCCGGCGTGTAGGCGGCGGGACTAATGTCGGACCCGAGCTGGCCGGGAATGTAGCAGAACTTGACGGCGGAGAAGATGGAGCTGGCGGAGAGCGCGCTGTACATCGCCGTTATCCCCTCGTCGGTATTTGCGTATGTATTGCCGGCGCCGAGCGAGGCGGAGTCTGTGTCCTGCGCCAGGTAAAGCGTGAAGTAGGCGCTGGTGCGCTGTTGGGTGACACGGAACAGGCACGTGGAGCCCAACTGCGCGTAAGGATCCACATCGGAGCCGTACATGCTGGGGCCGAAGCTTTGCTCTGCGTTGTTGGCGTCGTTGTAAGTACGGCTCAGCCAGTTGAGCGCACTATAAAACCACGCAGGCGCCCAGATCTGCGGACGCACGATGATGCCGATTAATGCGGGATTTACGACTGCCTGCAGGGGTGGCCTGCTGGTGGGCTCCGCAACCGGAAGGACTATGCTGCTGACGCGGGTAGTGCTGTTGGACATGAATCCTCCGTCATCTGCACGACATGGAATCTCAACCGAAACTCCCGTTAACGGTTTCCAGGCGGACCGGCAATCTGGCACCAGACTGCCCCGAGAGAAGGGTTCTGCTGACTACTCCTTCCTTGTCTTCGTCGCCTGGTTTTCCTGGTCCAGAGCAGCCTGCGGTGTGCCGGGAATGCGATAGCCAACGTGACGGCCGCACTGAAGGGCAAAGAGGCCGGGGCAAGACATGTTCATTCCCACCTGACTCCAGGGTGCCGGAACAACAGGCAGCCTATACAGCACCGGAATTCCAAACCAGAGAGTTTCTGCGTCTGGTTCCAGTAGGCACACCTCGAGTGATCGGCCGTCCTTCTCATCGTGGAAACAAAGTCACCCCACGACCTCGCGACGCGCTGAAGCCAGTGCTGCTGGATCAATTTTTTCCGCTCTTAGGGGAGGCCCCGGCGAACGTAGACCCGCTTCGCGTGAAGCAGGGCCGACAGCTCCACTTTTCCACTCGCCGAAAAAATGCGGCTAGCTTAACCCTCGCCCTCGCGAAATGTCAATGGCTGCGAGCGGACTCGGTCACACCACGTTAGAAATGTCGGCGACTTCCGAAGCGGACCGCCGCGCAGGGCAAGGCCCACTCGCAGGATGAATTTCCGAATTTTCAACGAAAGGTTAGCTTCTGACACTCTGCCAGGCATGCGGAATCAAGGTGTTTTGGGTTGCGTGTGGGCAGAAATTCGGAAACTACGCATAGTGACAACAGTCATCGGCCATGTTGACTAATGCTCTACTTACATGTTGCGGATCATGTGGCCAGAACCTTGATAGTGCCTCACCGTATAGCGATGTTTTCCTAAGCGATGGGGAAGTTTCCGCTTTGCTGTTTTCGAACGTCAATGTGGTCCCGATCCACATTTGCCCGTCGCACCCGACGATCAGCTTTTGCAAAGGGTGCCAATAGACAGTTAAGCCATTGCTAAGAACAGCAAAGATCACAGGGGGTTGCTGTAGTAGGTATGCTTTAACTCCGATTCCGTCCGCAGACAGGTCGCGGCGCACTCGTTAAGAATGACAAAAAAAGTCTTGCTTCCAGTCGTGAAAGTGTGCAGAATGTCGGATACTTCAGGACCACACCTCCCCTACCCGCTCTCAGTTCCGCTCCTGGAGACCCGAATAGCTGTCGGCAGGCTCGATCGTCGCAGATGGTCTCTTAAGGGAAAGGAGCCATATGGATTTCATTGAGCGCATTTTCCATGCTTCCCCCGACCACGGAGATGGAACGCTTGAAGCTGCGATTGTCAACGTCCTGGTCCTTCTGTTTTTCCTTCTCGTCTTCAGGGTGTTGTGGCAACGCACTTTAGTTTTCCGTTACCGACGCAAGGTCTGGGGAGCTAAACCCGCCGTACGCAGAACCGGGCGTTCCTGATCGACGCGTCTGTCTGGAATCGATTGCGTTGGTTACAGCCCTTCGTTGCTTGCTGGTTTGAGGTCCATATTCACCTGGGTGGCCGCAGTGGCTTCCGAATCCGGATCGGACGACATACGTGGTGGAATTCGGGCGGCACGACTTCGACTTGCCGCCGATTCGTAAACAGGGAACTAAAGATGGCGCAGCATAGAGCGTTTGAACGGGAGGCGCATCCATGGACACTTCAATCCAGGCGATGACCCGACAATGCGGATTTATTTTTGCAGGCACCATACGGCGTCTGAGCGCCGTAACTTCAGTCGGTATTGAGCCGACCGCTGCCAGCGCGGTAGTGTCGGTGGACAGGCTGCTGAAGGGCCCCGATGTACTGAGCGGATACGTGGGCAGGGAGATCACCCTTGTCCTTCGTGAGGAGGGCAGTCTGCCCCCCAATGCAAGCACGGTCTTTTTTACGAATGCGTTTCACTATGGTGAGGGGCTTGGAGTCCGTGAAGCCGGTCACGTGTCTGGAGATGTGGACGGTGTGCAGCGGGAGGTGAACGAGGCGATGCATCAGCTCGATGACGACAATTTGCTGCGGCGATTGCGGAGCAGCAACCTGGTGGTATCAGGCACTGTGATCGAAGTTCGTGCTTTCGAGCACCAGCAGCGCCGAGGCACCGAGCATGATCCGGACTGGTGGGAGTGCATCATTGAGGTCGCTGCGGTCGAGAAGGGAGAGTTGAAATCCAACAGGGGCAAGTCCGCAAAACACCTTCTCTCGGCCTTCTTCGCTCACAGCACCGATGTGGCATGGTACCAGGCACCCAAACTTCGGGTTGGGGACTCGGGGATCTTTATCCTGCATGAAGGAGAGGTCCTGGGAACCCGCACGCCCGGTCCCGCGATCGTTCACCCGCTGGATTTCAGGCCCATGGCGGAGGCAGAGCATATCCGTGGGCTGATCCGACGCACAAGCGAGTAGTTGACGAGCGAAAGCGAGGCGACGCCATGAGAATCTTCGTCATCAACATGGTTCCGAAGTCGTTAAGCGCTGAGACGAACCAGGACAGTGAGCCCAATCTTGCCGTCGATCCGGCCAATCCGCGAAATATCGCGGCAACAGCGTTTACCAGCGATCCGATGGGGGGCTCGCAGGCTCCAATCTACGTCTCGACAGATGGGGGCCATTCCTGGGCCCTGAATTCGATTGTGCCGGGCGGGAGTTCAACGCACGACATTACCGTGCATTTCGGTTCTGCGTCGCATGTGCTGTACGCCGGAATCCTTCGGCAGGACGATTCGCACCTGAACATCCTCCGCACCGCAAACTTCACCGGCGCGGCGGCGATGACCATTCTTGAGGACCGGGGCGACGAAGATCAGCCTTGGGTAGAATCCATCACGGCGAAGAGCGTTCCAGGAAATCCTGACCGGCTTTACGTCGGCAACAACAACTTCAACACCCAGCCAAAGACCGCGACGATTGACCAGTCGCAGAGCGCGGCGAGCGCTCCGCCGCCAGCCGGTGTCTCTCCAGTCGGAATCTGTAGCAGAACGCCGGGATCGCAGAATGGACCGCCGACTCGGCCAGCGACCCATCACGACGGTACCGTTTACGCCGTTTATGTGGACTGGCAGCAGGCGTATTTCGGAAATGGCAATTACACGTGTGATGTGGTCGTCTGCCGGGACGATAACTGGGGCCAGGGCGGAACGCCGTATAGAGCGCTGGTCGATCCTAACGACCACAAAGCCGGTTATCGTGTGGGTTCCAGCGTCACTATGCCGTGGCAGAACCTTGTGAACTTCATGGGCCAGGAGCGCGGCGGAACGCACGTCGCCATCGCGGTCGATCCACGCGACAGTTCCACCGTCTATCTGGCCTGGGCCGATTACCCGGGCGGAAACCCACCGCTGACGCTTCACCTGCAGCGCTCAACGACGCGTGGCACTTCGTGGGTAGGAGATCTGCGGACCGTCGATAACGCCATTAATCCGGCACTGGCGGTTGACGACAAGGGGCGCGTCGCCTTTCTCTACCAAACCCTGACGAACTCAGGCAGCCAGTGGGAAACGCATGTGGAAGTGTCCGACAATGGCTTTTCCGGATCATGGGCCACTCATGTTCTGTCTGCCACTCCATCTAATACTCCTGCGCGAACGTTCTTTCCTTATCTGGGGGACTATGTTCGTCTGCAGGCCGTGCGCGAAACGTTCTATGGCGTATTCTGCGCCAACAACACGCCCGACTATAGGAACTTTCCCAGTGGAGTTGTCTATCAGCGCAACGCGAACTTTACTATGCACACCCTGCTGGAACTCGACGACGTCACCCCGGTTCCGGTCTCCATCGATCCATTCTTTTTCAAGCTTACGCATGAACCTCCATGCCTGGCGACGGCCATCGCAGACAGCGGCGCTTTCGGCGACGTGTGTCTTGGATCGCACGCGGACGAACGGCTGACCATCAATAACAGCGGCGGCGGCATGCTCAGGATTGAGAATATCGTCTCGACCACGCTGGATTTCGAAGTTCCGAGCGTGCTTTCCTATCCGCTGGAGATCGAGGGCGGCGATTCGATCGACCTGACAGTTCGATTCCAGCCAACGAGTATCGGCTCGAAGGCGGGCAAGGTCGAAATCTTCAGCAATGCACATGGCAGCCCCCACGCGGTCGGTGTTTCCGGAGAGTGTCCTGCCCCGCAATTAAGTTTGATACTCGCAAATCACGGCAATTTCGGCAATTGCTGCATAGGCTCGTTCACCGACGAGTGGCTTGTCCTGAACAGCACAGCGCGATGCCCGGTGAGCATTAAGGACATCACTTCCTCTTCGCCGGATTTCCTTACCCCCGAGGTTGTCTCTTATCCTCTTTCGATCGCTGGCGGAGCCTCTCTGTGCATCCCGATCCGTTTCGCGCCAACGAGTTTTGGTGCGAAGTCAGCCACGGTCACCGTGATCAGTAACGACCCAGGAAGCCCGCATCCCATCTCAGTTTCCGGCGACGCGCCCCCAGGAAAACTAGCACTCACGGGCTCAACATGTTTCGGGGGAGTCAAGGCGGGCTGCTGTGTCGAGCGTTCCCTTTCAGTGTGTAACGTGGGCGACTGCAGCCTTAATGTGACGAGCGTGGCCTTTAAGAAGAAGAGCCGCTTCTGGAAGCTGGTTCACAACCCATTCCCGGCGAAACTTCATCCCGGTTCGTGCCTTGAGCTGGTCATCCGGTACATGGGCGGAGAAAAGTGTCCTCGTTGTTGTGAACTGGTGATCAATTGCGACGACCCGGTGACGCCGGTCAGGACGCTCGACCTGCTGGCCTTCACAATCTCCAACGAATGTGGCTGCGAGCACCATCAGCCGGATTGCCGAAAGGATTGTTGTAACGGGGACCAATTTCCATGCTGTTGCTGCGATGACGATTCGGACGAGGACTGCGTAGCAAAAGCCTAGTGCGCAGGCGATGGGAACCCTTCCTGCAGTCGAGGGAGCGGTCCGGATGAAGATGGCAATGATCTCTGCTCGTCTCCGCCTTTCCCGGAGGCCGTCGCATTGGCGAAA
>Ga0335075_10018624_pt1 | contig 10292 bp, 6 predicted proteins | sample Lox_Sample_24_FD_206723 | JGI IMG/M metagenome (GOLD analysis project Ga0335075, IMG submission 206723) | Soil microbial communities from Loxahatchee National Wildlife Refuge, Florida, United States - Lox_Sample_2.4 | ecosystem: Environmental > Terrestrial > Soil > Wetlands | place: USA: Florida... | reverse complement strand
GGCCGCGCGGGTCGGCGCCGTGGTCCGCTGGGCGGAGGCCGACCTGGAGACCGGCGAGCTGCCCGCCGCTCAGTACGCGGACCTGGTCGGGCCGCGGACCCGGGTGATCGCGGTGACCGCGGCGAGCAACGCGATCGGCACCCGGCCGGACGTGGCCGCGATCGCCGCGCACGCGCATGCGGTGGGGGCACTCTGCTACGTGGACGGGGTGCACGCCACCCCGCACGTGCCGGCGGACGTGACCTCACTCGGCGCCGACTTCTACGCGACCAGCGCCTACAAGTGGGCGGGCCCGCACGTGGCCGCGGTGGTCGCGGCGCCGGACCTGCTCGAGACGATCTGGCCGGACAAGCTCGCGCCGTCGTCTAACACGGTGCCCTGGCGGTTCGAGCGCGGCACGCTGCCGTTCGCCGACCTGGCCGGGGTGGCCGCGGCCGTGGACCACCTGGCGGCGCTCGCGCCTGGTGGCGCTTCGAGCGGCACGGCTTCGGAATTGCGGCGTGAGCGGGTGCTCGCGTCGATGGCGGCGGTCGAGGCGTACGAGGCCGGGCTGTTCGCCCGGATGCTCGGCGGGCTCGGCGAACTCGGCGTCACGCTGTACGGCTCGGCCGCGCGGCGCGCGCCGACCGCGTTCTTCAACGTCCCCGGCGTGCCGCCGCGGACGGTCGCCGAGCACCTGGCCGCGCGCGGCGTCAACGTGTGGAACGGCGACAACTACGCCTATGAGCTGTGCACGGCCCTTGGCCTGCAGCCCGACGGCGCGGTGCGGGCCGGGGTGGTGCACTACAACAACCTGTCCGACGTCGACCGACTGCTCGCGAGCCTCGCGGAGCTGACCGCCGAGCGGTAGCATTCACGTAGTTACTCGATCCGGGTCACTCGCGGGAGGCTGACCGGATGACGACGGCGGCACTGCCGGGGTCCGTGCTCGGCGCGGTCGGCTGGCTGTGGCAGGTGGCGGGCCACCTGCTCACCGTCCTGCTGCTCGCCGACACCCCGCAGCGGGTCGCCATCCTCGCCATCGCCATCCTGGCCGTCGCGGTGGCCGGCCGGCTCGCGGCGGGCGCGAGCGTCGAGGGCGCCGCGCGGCCGCTGCCCGTTGTGCGCCGTGTCACCGCGCTGCGCGAGAAGTCCTGGCGGGTCGCGTTCCTCCGGCTGCGCGACCCGGACGCACGCGGCAGAAGCAGGCCGAGAGCGCCATCGGCGGCCCAAGCGGCCGCCTGATCAGCGCTCGCCCGCCCTGCGGGCGAGTCCGATGCGTCTTCCGCGTCGCTGTCCGCTGACCGCGGTCGCTTTCCAGCACCCCAAATCCGTGATAGCTGGAAGGTCGCCTGCCCATGTCCGCTTTGTTTGGCGTCCCCGTCGACGCCGCCTATCACCTTGTGTTCGCCCTCGCCAACGTCCTTACTCCGGTGCTCGGCGGCTTCGCCGCGGTCGCCGGCATCATTCTCTTCACGGTGGCGGTCCGGCTGGCCGTCACGCCGCTCACCTTCCGCGCGCTGCGCGGCCAGGCCGCCCAGGCAAAGCTCGCACCGCACCTGCGGCGGCTCCGCGAGCGGTACGGCAAGCAGCCCGAACGCCTGCAGCGCGAGCTGACCGCGCTGTACGCGCGGGAGGGCACGAGCATGTTCGCCGGGTTGGGGCCGCTGCTCGCCCAGTGGCCGGTGTTCAGCGTCGTCTACCTGCTGTTCCGCTCGCCAACGGTGGCGGGCGGTCCCAACCGGCTGCTGACTCACGACCTGTTCGGGGTGTCGCTGGGCGCGCACTGGCTGTCCGGCGCCGGCTTGCTCAGCGCGCAGGGCGCGGTGTTCGTCGGCGTGCTCGCGCTGCTCGGCGTTGCCTGCTGGCTGCTGGCGCGGGCGGCACGCCGGATGTCGGCCGCCATCACGCCCGCGCCGTCCGAGCGCCCCGCCGCGTCCGCGCGGTCGAAGAAGGGCGGCCGGCCGGACGGCGCGGCGCGGCGAGCCGCAGCGTCCCCGGCGCTGGCTGCGTCGGCTCGGCCGCGAGGCCAGGGAGCCGGCGACGCGCCCGGCGTTCCCGCCATGCCGGGCTGGCTCACCAATGTTCTGCCGTATCTCACGGTCGCGATCGCGGCGTTCGCCCCGCTGGCCGCGGTGGTCTACCTGATCACCTCCACGACCTGGAGCGCCGGCGAGCGCCTGCTCTTCACTACGCGAGTACAGGCACGCGCGCAGGACCGGTGAACGCGCACTGAACCAGCCCGTAAATCGCTGGCGGCCGGGCGGGTGACGCCATAGCCTCGGGGATCGTGGTTACCGATGGCGCCCCGTTTCCGCCCGTCCGCCCGCTCGGCCCCGGGGACCTCAAGGCGTGCATCGCGCTGTCCGTCGACCGCGGGTGGTCACCGGAGAAGGCCAAGTGGTCGCTGCTGCTGGCGGCCGCGGAGCCCTTCGGGGTCGACGCGCCGGACGGCCGCGGCCTAGCCGGCGCGGTGGTGCTCACCAGGTGGGGGCCGGACCTCGCGTCGGCCGGGATGATGCTGGTCGCGGCGCGGTACGGGCGGCGCGGCCTGGGGCGCGCCCTGATGGAGCACCTGCTGGCCGTGGCCGGTGATGCCACGGTGACGTTGTTCGCCACGGACATGGGCAGGCCGCTGTACGAGAAGCTCGGCTTCCAGCCGGTCCGCCGGAACGTCTGCTTCGTCGGCCGCTTCCAGGACTCAGACGATAACGGCAAGAAGCCGGTCAGCCGGCTGGCCACGGAGGAGGACCTGGCGGGGATCCTTGATGTCGACAAAGCGGCATTCGGCGCCGACCGTAGTCACATCCTGCGCTGGCTGCCGTCGGTCGCCGAGCAGGTCCGGGTGGTCGAGGACGACGCGGGAGTCGCCGGCTACGCCGCCGCCTGGCGCCCGCACGTGACAACGACGGTGCTCGGCCCGATCGTCGCCCCGTCCGCCGACGTCGCGAAGCGGCTGATCACGGACCTGGCCCGGCGCGCGCACACGCCGGTCCGCCTCGACCTGGATCCGGACCGTCCCGGGCTGCCCGGCTGGGCATACGTCCGCGGCCTCGAACCCGTCTCCCGCACCGTGGTGATGGCGCACGGCGACCTCCCGTCCCGCGGTACTCCGGAACGCCTCTTCACCCCCATCTCAGTCGCCCTGGCCTAGCAGTCCGGCGCCACGCTCCGCTCCGCTAACAGCAAGAAGCGAATCAGTCGCGGCCAGCGCCCACAGTCGCGAGCCTGCCTGCCTGCCCACCTGCCCACCCAACCTGCCCACCCAACCTGCCCACCCAACCTGCCCACCCAACCTGCCCACCTGCCTGCCCACCTGCCTGCCCACCTGCCCACTTGGGTCGCGCGAAAGGGCTCGTTAGAAGGGGCCGAAGGCGCGAACGACCCGCCAGCGTAACGCCGCCATGGGAATAACAGCAAGAAGCGAGCCAGAGCCCATTATGATGGGACATTTTCCACACGGGAGTGTGGAAAATGTCCCAAACTATCGAGGGAGCCCGGCTAGAGCCACGGATAACAGCAAGAAGCGCCCGGCGCCGGGCGCTGGGCGCCGGGCGTGAAGCGCGCGTGCGACGCGCGGCGACGCGGCGACGCGGCGCGGTGCATGGGACGCGGCGCGGGCCGGCAGGACGCGGCGGCAAGCCTGGGACGGGGTGCGCGCGGGCCGGGTGCGTTGGCCGCCCGGGTTACGAGTAGACCGTCACCGTGGACTGGGGATAGCCGGTCGCACCGTTGGGGGCCACGGGTTCCTGGAGCGAGGTCTGGGTGTAGCCGGTCTTGTCGGTCGCCCGCGCCTGGATGACGTGGTTGCCCGGCTTGGCGTCCGGCCATTGCCAGTGCCACTGTCGCCAGGTGTCGAGATCGGGCACCGGCGCCAGCGTGGCCACCTGCCAGGGTCCGCCGTCCACCTGGACTTCGACCGCCTCGATGCCCTTGTGCTGGGCCCACGCCACGCCTGCTACGGTGGCGGTCCCCGCCTTGACCTGGGAACCGGACGCCGGCACGTCGATCCTGGACTCGGTCTTGACCGGCGCCTGCTGCGACCAGCCGTTCTGCGACCAGTAGGCGACCGCGTTGGCGAACGTCGTCACCTCGATGTCCACCACCCACTTGCACGCCGACACGTAGCCGTACAGGCCGGGCACCACGAGACGGGCGGGGAAGCCATGGTCGGTCGGCAGCACGGTCCCGTTCATCGCGACCGCGATCAGCGAGTCCTTCGGCTCGTCGAGGACCATCTGAATCGGCGTCCCAGACGTGAACCCGTCGACCGACGTGCACAGCAGCTGGTCCGCGCCGCGCAGCGGCCCGGCCTCGCGGATCAGCGACGCGTAGGAGGCGCCCAGCCACTTCGCGTTTCCGATGTACGGGCCGCCGACCGGGTTGGAGACGCAGCACAGCGTCACGTAGTCCTCGATCAACGGCTTGCGCAGCAGCTGGTCGAAGGTGATCACGACCTCGCGGGCCACCATGCCGTGAATCCGCAGCTGCCAGCTCGACGGGTCGACCTGGGGAACGATGATGGCGGTGTCCACGCGGTAGAACTGGCCGTTCGGCGTGATGAACGAGCTGAGTCCCGGGATCGGGGGGTTGATCCCGCGCGGCAGCGGCGGCGCGGGCACCGCCGCCTTGGGGAACTTGATCGCGGCCTGGGCCGCCGACACGTTCTTCCGGGTGGAGAAGGACCGGCCGGCGTACTCGCCGACCGCCGCCGCGGCGACGGTCAGGCCCGCCGTCCACAGGAACGACCGCCGCGCCGTTGACCCGGCGGTTCCGGCGTTGAGCGGCCCCACCGCGCCGCGCGCCGCCCACTCCGCCCCGATGTCCGAAGCGGCCGCGCCGGCTGCCCCGGTCGGCACTGGTCTGGCCGATCCGGTTCCCGCCGTCCCGCGCTCGCTGCTATCCGCCGCCCCGCCGATGCGCAGCCATCCGCTCTCGCCCGTCCCTGCGTCCTCCGGGACGCCCGTCCGCCCGGGCTCGGCCGCCGCTCCGGGTTCCGCGCCCGAGGCGGGTTCCGCCGGGCCGGCGTCCGGCCCGGAACCAGCAGGCTCGCCAGCTCCGCTCGCGTTGCCCGGTTCGGTCGTGCCGAACGTGATCGGGCGCTGCGATTCCGCGAACCGTGATTCCCGTTCGGCCCGGGCGGCGGCCGCCTCGGCTACGGACTCCTGTCCGGCGGTGATCAGCCGGTTCAGCGCGAAGGCGCCGACGACCGCGCCGATGAGCGTCGGCCAGACCCACGACGCGGACGCTTCTGGCCTGGTCAGCGCGGCCGCCAGGCCGAGCGCGGTGAACACCGCCAAGCCCGCGTAGCCGAGCCATAGCCGTCGCGTGGCCAGCACGCCGATCAGCATGGCGTACACGAAGACGATGACGATGACGCCGCCCACCAGCACGTTCTTGTCGTCCTGGCCGAACGTCGAGACCGCCCAGTCCTTGAGCCAGAGCGGCGTCGAGCCGATCGCCGCCTCGCCGACGGCCACCACCGGCGATGCCGCCGGGATCGACAGTCCGGCGATCAGCTGAGCGATGCCCATCGCCACCGCGGCGGTGAGCAAGCCGCATACGGCGCCCCACCCACGAGAGAGCCCAGTCCTAGCTGTCATGCACGTATGGTCCGTTGCGGTCGGCTCGCGTTACGCGAGCGCCGGTTGTTGCAGGTCCCGGATTACAGATTCACGCTACCTGCGGCGCGGAGCGGGAGCCGTCACGGATGATTGCAATTTCCTTTCAGTGCGTGAAAGGTTGACGCCTCATTGTTCCTCGTCGAACACCCACCGGGTCGGCGAGCCGGTGAAGTCGCTGTGCAGCAGTAGTTGCGCGCGGCCGTCCGCCGTTCCGCGGCCCGGGACCAGTGCAGCCGCCCGGTCCCGTGGTCAGGACCCGCGATGCCGTATCCCGGCATATGGGGCCTGCTAACCCGAGGGATTCCCATGCCGAAGTGCCTACCATGCGACAACACGCCAAAGGGCGACTAACGTTGCCCTTCGTGAAGGCATCACCCGAGGCGCAAATACGGCTGCTCGAACTAGCCGACCTGGACACCGAGCTGGGCAGGCTCGACCACCGGCGGCGCTCTCTTCCCGAGCTCGCGGAGCTCAGCCAGCTCGACGAGCGGGCGGTCAAGGTAAAGGACGCGATGACGATCGCGGACACGAACCTCGCCGACCTGGATCGCGAGCTTGCCCGCGCCGAGAAGGACGTCGAGCAGGTCCGGGTCAGGATCGAAAGAGATAACCAGCGGCTCGACGCCGGGCAGGTGTCGAACGCCCGCGAGCTCGAGTCGCTCCAGGGTGAGGTCGCCTCGCTTCGCAGACGCCAGTCCGACCTCGAAGAGGTCGAGCTTGAGCTGATGGAACGTCGGGAGTCGGCGCAGGCGCTGCGGGACGGCGCCGCCGCGGAGGCCGCCAAAGTGGCCGCCGACACCGCCGCGGTGACCGAGCGCCGCGACGCGGCGCTGGCCGAAATCGGCGAGCAGGCGGCCAAGGCATCCGCCGCCCGGGTGACGGCCGCCGCGGACGTGCCCGCCGACCTGCTGGCGCTGTATGACAAGATCCGCGCCAGCTCCGGCGGCCTCGGCGCCGCGCCGCTGCGCCGCGGCCAGTGCGGCGGCTGCCGCGTGCTGCTGTCCACCGTCGACCTCAACGCCATCCGCGCCGCGGCGCCCGACGAAGTCGTCCGCTGTGAGGAATGTCGCCGCATCCTGGTCAGGACACCCGACTCCGGTCTCTGATTGATAAAGATCACCATTCGGAACGGACGCGGGTGCCTCTCAACCGCATCGCCGGTGCGCTTACCGGGGCGGACGTCCAATAGACTTCCCCGTCGTGGAGAACAGTGGTCAGATCAGCGGGCGGGGCCAGCTCAGCGCGCCGGGCAGGCTCGAGTCGGGGGCCGTCGTCGCCCCCGACGCGCCCCGGGTGCCTGATCAGGACCTCGGAGAGCTCGCCGCCCAGTACGGGCTGAAGCTGTCCGGGGCACGGCCGTCACTTCACGCCTACATCGTTACGCTCTGGCAGCGCCGTCACTTCATTGTCGGCTACGCCACCGCGCGGAACGTGTCGATGTACACCGAGGCGAAGCTCGGCCAGATCTGGCAGGTCCTCACGCCGATACTGAACGCCTGCGTGTACTACCTGATCTTCGGCCTGCTGTTCGATACGGCCCGCGCGGTCGATCACTTCCCCGCGTTCCTGGTGGTCGGCGTGTTCGTGTTCGCGTTCACCGAGCGGTCGATCGTGACTGGCTCCACCGTGATGCGCGTCAACATCCAGCTGATCCGCGCGCTGTACTTCCCGAGAGCGTCGCTGCCGCTCGCCTACGTGATTGTCGAGCTTCAGCAGATGCTGCTCGGTATGGGCGTGGTCACGATCGTCATGCTGGCGAGCGGGCAGTACCCGAGCTGGTACTGGCTGCTGATCATCCCCGCCGTGATCCTGCAGACGATGTTCAACACCGGAGCGGCGCTGATCGTCGCGCGGATGGGTGGTGCCGTCGCGGACGTGTCCGAGCTGATTCCGTTCGTCCTGCGGATCTCCCGGTACTTCTGCGGCGTGATGTACCTGATCATCACGGTGGTCAGCAACCGCCCCACCTGGGTGGGTCAGGTCCTGTCGCTCAACCCGATAGCGGTCTACATCTCCCTGGTCCGGGTCGGGTTCATGAGTTCCTACCGGACCCAGTCGGCTGGCAACCTGCCGTACAACGCCGCGAACTGCCAGGCGTTCCTGAAGGACGCGGGCGGGCCGCTGACCAAGACGCAGGTGGCTCAGCTCGCGCAGCACGGTGTTACCACCCAAAACGGCGCCCCGATCCACGTCGGCACAACTAACGTCGGGTTGCAGGCCTTCTGCCACGCGATCGTCACCAACAACGACCTGTGGATCGCCGCCGCGGGCTGGGGCGTCGTCGTCTTCGCCATCGGCATCGTCTTCTTCTGGCAGGCCGAAAGCGTCTACGGCCGCGGCTGACCCGCCCCGCGCTCAGACGGCGGTGGCGGCGATCGCCCGGTCCACGTAGGTCGTCACGGCCATCTCGAGCTCCGCCGGCCACGCCTCCCCGAGGATCTCTCGTCCGCGCCGGGTGAACACGTCCCGCCCACCGAGGTGGGCGGCCAGCACGTGCTGCCGGTCTGCCGATGCGGACGGGATGGCGAGCAGGTCGAGCCGCTGCTCGCTTGTCAGCCGACCGCTCCAGTCCGCCGGCGAGGCCGCCGAACGCCGCCCGTTCGCTTCGAGTGCCAGCTCGTACAGCAGCCTTCGGGCGTCGTTGGCGCCCAGGACACCGAGCAGCCAGTCCCGGCGGTGCAGCGCCACGCTCAGGTACAGGTGCAGCGCGAAGAACTCCTCCGCCACCTGACACCTCCAGCTTCCCGCGGGCACGGAACCGATGTCCAAGCCCCGGATCACCCCCTCGGGCGGCACTACCACGTCTTCGAGCACAGGGTCGGGCAGCTGGGCCGGCAGCTTGCCGAGCACGTCCTCGAGCGCGGCGATGACCGGTGCTGGATCCCCGGACGTCGGCAACCCGGCGAACGTCGCGCGCTGGGTGCCGGTGAGCTTGGCGCTCCACTGCTTGAGCCCCGTGCGCGGCAGCGGACGGTTCGACTCCACGTAGGCGTCGTGCAGGATCCACCGAAGGACCCAGATGACCTGGAGCATGAGGAGTTCGTCGGCGACCCGTGCGACCGACGCGGCGGCGCGGAACCGCCGGGCGAGGTTCCGGAACTTGCCGGGATCGGGCAGTGCCGCGGCCGGCGGAGCCGGCACCCGGGCGGCGAGGTTGTCGTGGTCGAAGAGCACGTGACGGTCATGGACCGGGGACGAAGCGACCCGTGAGACCTGTTCTACCCACAGGTCGAAGCGCTGGCATCCGGGGGTGATGGCAAGCCAGCTCCCGGTCCTGCCGAAAGAGGGACGGGCCATCACGGTCGGAGTGACCTGGTTGAGACGGTCTCGCCAGCCCGCGGCGAACGCGGGGATGTCGTCGTCGGCAACCGCGATGATCACGTCCAGGTCGGAGACCTCGTCGGCGTCGCCACGGGCGACGGACCCGTGCGCCCACGCGGCCCGGACTCGCGGATCGCCTCCGACGACCTCGATAAACCGGTCGAGGAGGCTGGCATACCCCGGCGGCAGCCTGCAACCGGAGGAGTGTTCCCCCAAAGCCGCTTGTGAATCCATGCACAAGTGTGGCGCTCTCACTCCGACGCTGTCAAACAGCAAGAAGTGGGGCTTTCCGTGTCGACTTTTCGTATGAGATGACCACTTCGAACGCACTTTGGGCTTGCGCAAAAATAACTCGTATGTTTGGCGTGTGAGGGCGATGCCGTGTTCTTGGGCATAGGCGGTGAGCTCGTGGAGGGTCTTCAGCTTCGGCCCGGCCGGTCCGGTCGGGTACCCGGCCTGGACCAGGAGCGGCCAGGCGTGGTCCTGGGCGGTTTTGAGGGTGCTCGCGGAGACGCCGTAGAGGCTGGCGAGGGCTGCCGGGCTGGTCTGGAAGCGGAGCCGCAGGGCGGTGATGAGGGCTTGGTCGGCGAGGCTGAGGTGGATGGGCGGGGGTTCGCCGGCGGCGGCGTGCATCGCGGCGAGGAGCTGGTCCCACGCCGCGGGGTCGAGGCCGGTGAGGGCGGGGCGGGCCCAGGCGGAGGTGCCCGGCCCGGCCGGGGCCCGGGCCGGGGGCTCGGGGCGCAGGGTGTAGTTCCAGTCGCCGTGCCAGTCGTGGCGGGTCAGCGGGAGGGCGTCCATCTCGGCGTCGCTGACAGCCTGCCCGGTGGGGTAGCTGCCGGGGTCGAGTTCGGCGTGCACCCTCAGCCCGGTGGCGGTGGTGGTGGCGGCGATGCTGTTCACGGCGACTTCGTGGCTGGTCAGCGGGCGGCCGCGCCAGTTCATGGTGATGTGGGAGAACAGCCGGTGCTCGATCTTGTTCCACTTGCTGGTGCCGGGCGGGAAGTGGCAGACGGTGACCTCCAGCCCGGTTTCCAGGGCGAGCGCGGCCAGGCCGGCCTTCCAGGCGCGGGTGCGGTAGCCGTTGGCGCCGCCGGCGTCGGCGGTGATCAGCAGCCGGCCGGCGGCAGGGTAGTCGAGCCGGCCGCGGGCGGTCCACCAGCGGCGGATGGTCTCGACCGCGAACGCGGCGGTGTCGTGGTCGGTGCCCACGTTCACCCAGCCGGCGTTCGCGGCCAGGTCGTAGACCCCGTACGGGATCGCCTTCCCCTCGCCCTCGGAGGCGAAGTCGTGGTCGCGGACCCGGGCCGGCTCCCCCGCCGGCCGCCACTGCCGGCCGGCGTTGCCGAACTCCCCGACCAGCTCCTTCTT
>Ga0335075_10018622_pt1 | contig 10293 bp, 7 predicted proteins | sample Lox_Sample_24_FD_206723 | JGI IMG/M metagenome (GOLD analysis project Ga0335075, IMG submission 206723) | Soil microbial communities from Loxahatchee National Wildlife Refuge, Florida, United States - Lox_Sample_2.4 | ecosystem: Environmental > Terrestrial > Soil > Wetlands | place: USA: Florida... | reverse complement strand
CGGCTAGGGGCCATCCGCGCCGCCGCCGAGCCCCGGGCCGTCGATGAGCTTGCCGAGCTGTGCGCGCGGTTGCCACTGGCACTGAACATCGCCGCGGCCCGTGCGATCGCCCGCCCTGACGCGCCGCTTGCCGCCCTGGTTAGCCAGCTCCGTGACGGCCACGGCCGGTTGTCCGCGCTAGACACCGGTGATGGCGCCACGAGCGTCCGTGCGGCGTTCTCGTGGTCGTTGCGGGACCTGGACGCAGACGCCGCCCGCGCATTTCGGCTGGCAGGCCTGCCACCGGGTCCCGACCTTGACCGCTACGCGACCGCCGCGCTGGCGGGCGTGACGCCTGAGCATGCCGCCGGCCTCATGGACCGGCTAGCCCGCGCGCACCTGCTGACCCCCACCGGGCCAGTCCGCTTTGGCCTGCATGACCTGCTGCGTGCCTACGCCCGCGAGCTCGCCGCCGACGCGGACGGCAACGCCGATTGCCAGGCGGCCCTAACCCGCCTGTTCGATTACTACCTGCATACCGCGGCAACCGCCATGGACGTCCTTATCCCCGCCGAGCGCCCTCGCCGTCCCCGCGTTTCCCCGCCGGCCGCTGCCGCCCCGCCGCTGACGGACGGCAGCGCGGCGCGGGCCTGGCTGGATGCCGAGCGGGCCAGCCTGGCCGCGGTCACCCGGCACGCCGCTGAACGCGGCTGGCCCGGTCATGCCGTGCGCCTAGCCGCTACCGTGGCCCGCTACCTCGACACCGGCTGCTACTACTCCGAGGCCCTCGCCGTCCATGCCAGCGCCTGCCACGCCGCCCGGTCCACTGGCGACTGTGGCGCCGAAGGGATCGCGCTGATCGATATCGGCACCGTCCACTGGCGGCAAGGACGCGACCAGCAGGCCTCCAGTTGTTACCAGCGCGCGCTCCCATTGTTCCGGCAGGCCGGCGACCGGACTGGTGAAGCCCGTTCCCTGCACAATCTCGGCCTTATCGATCATGCTCAGGGCGGCTATCAGGAGGCGGCTGGCTACCTCCGGCAGGCCCTGGACCTGTTCCGTGAGCTAGGCGACCGGATCGGCGAGGCACATGCCCTGGGCAATCTCGGCGACAAGAGCCGGCGGCAGGGCCGCTACGAGCAGGCCACCGGCTACCTGCGGCAGGCTCTTGACCTGTTCTGTGAGCTGGGCGACCGGGTCGGTGAGGCGCACGTCCTGATTGACCTCGGCGACATAGGCCGACGCCAAGGCCGCCACGAGCAGGCCGCCGACTGCCTGCACCGGGCACTGCAGCTGTCACGCGAGGAAAGCGACCTGATCGGCGAGGTGCATGCCCTTAACAGCCTCGGCGACGCTAGCCGGTGGCAGGACCGCTACCCGCAGGCAGTCAGCTACCATCAGCAGGCCCTGGACCTGTCCCGTCAGGCCGCATACCGGCCCGGTGAGGCCGAGGCACTCAACGGCCTCGGCGAGGCCTTCCTCGCGCTGGGCCGGTCCGGTACCGCCCAGGCCCAGCACGCCAGCGCGCTTGCCCTAGCCCGCGATATCGGCAAGCGCTCCCTGCAGGCATCCGCCTGTCATGGCCTCGCCCGGGCGTACCAAGCCACTGCCGACCATGGCCAGGCTGGGCGTTACTTTCAAGAAGCCCTGGCCCTTTACACCAGCCTCGGCGCCGCGGAAGCCGATCAGGTCCGGGCCCAGCTCACCGCGGCAACCGCTCCTTGATCTTGTGTCGCCCCAGTGTCGCCGGTATGTCCGTTGCGACGCATAGGTTCGGAATCCGGGCTCCGAGCATGGTCGCGACAGCGTGCGCGGTCTGTGCCAGCAAATTACGACACCCCTCAACGCAGGAAGGACCGCGATGGCGAAGGTCATTGTTGCCGCACCACCAGTACCCGGCGAACTCGCACCGCTTCTCCTACTGGGCCGCGCCCTCTCCGACCGCGGGCACCAGATCACCGTGCTAACAGGCAGTCTCCTCCGCAAGGCGGTCGAGGACAGCGGGCTGGCTTTCGTCCCGCTTCGCGGCGCCGCCGACTACGACATTCAGCAGCTCGCGGCGCTTCCAGACCGTTTCAGCCTGCCGCCGGGCCCGGCGCAGCTGAACTTCGACTGGCTCCACGCGTTCGTGAATCCCATGCCCGACGAGCATGCGGTGCTCCAGGAACTACTCGAACAGGACCCGGACCAGTACCTCATCTGCAACGCGCTTTTCCTCGGCGCGCTCCCAGTGCGGCAAGGCGCACCCGGCCGCCGACCACGACGCTGGGTCGCGGTCAGCGCCGTCGCGCTCGCCATCAGCAGTGACGACACCACCTTCTTCGGGCCCGTTCCTGTCGGTCCAGGGGAGGACGCAACCGCGGCCAACCGCGCCGCCAACGCGCAGTTCGCGGCGGCGATGCAGCCGACGCAGGACCGGATCGACGAGCTGCTGCGCGAGACCGGCGCCGCTCCCCTCGACGGTCCGTTCACCGACCTGATCGCGACGCTGCCCGACGCGTTCGCCGGGCTGACGGTACCGGGATTCGAGTTCGAGCGCGGCGACCTGCCGCCCTCCGTGCACCTTGTTGGCATCCTGCCTACCCGCCGCGCCGACAGCTGGCAGCCGCCCGAGTGGTGGCCAGACCTGGAGACCGGCCGCCCGGTCGTGGCCGTTACCCAGGGCACGCTGGCCAACAGCGACCTGTCGCAGCTAGTGGAGCCGACCCTCGCCGCGCTTGCCGACTCCGACGTCATCGTCGTGGCCGCGCTCGGCCGCGATCCCGGTGCCCTGAACGGGCCAGTGCCGGCCAACGCGCGCGTCGCCGAGTACATTCCGTTCGACGAACTCCTCCCCAAGGCGTCGGTGTACATCACCAACGGCGGGATCGGCGGCCTGCAGGAGGCACTCGCGGCCGGGGTGCCAGCCATCGTCGCCGGCGAGACCGAGGACAAGCCGGCCAACGCCGCCCGCGTTGAGTACCACGGCCTCGGCATCAATCTGCAGACCGCCGCCCCGTCCCCGAAAACGATCAGGGACGCCACTGACCTCCTGCTCAAAGACGAGCAAGTGCGAGAGAACGTCCGCAGACTCGCAACGGTCTACGCTGCGCACGACGCCGTCACCGACATCGAACGCCTAGCCCTCGGTTAGTGCGGGGACTGTAGTTTTAACCAGATAGACCCGGACCATGGTCAAGGCCGTCAAGGACTCGTGGGGTCTCGCGCTCTCGAGACCAGCGGGGACGCCTGGTCGATCTACGGCGCGATCAGCACGACGGCCACACTCCAGGCCAGCCGCCGCGAGAAACGTCAAGCTGTCGTCTACGCATACGTCCTCTCCCACCCGGACGACATTGACGAGCATCTGCTACGCGAGGCCCAAAAAGGGCCACCACGCCGTCTTACAGAACCCTCATCGGCCATGTTCCGCGGGCGACCGGCCGAGGCACCGCGTAATCCCGCGTGGCTAGCCACTGACCAGGGGGCTCACGTCACCGATCCCTAGACAGACGAGACCGACGACGGGACGGTTGCCGACGACGCCGCGACTGGTCGCGTCGAGGGGCTGCCTGGTACTGCCGGGAATGGCCTGGACGACCAGCCCTCCGCATCACCGCCGACGCCCTCCACGGCGACCCCGTCGCCTTACCGCCGTGGGGATAGCCAGGAGACCGCCGGGTGCACGAGCGATCATGGCTGGCGCCCGAGGCCGCGGAAAGGACTAGCCCAGGCGCGCGACACCAGCGATTGTCTGGCCAATGCGAGGGGGAAGCCGCGCCGGCTCCTGCCAGCCCGGGAGCCACTGCCGGGCGTCGACCACTCCTGGCGGCACCAGTTCCAGCGCGCCGAAGAAGCTGGCGAAGTCCTGCACCGAGTGGTTGTAAACCCGCGTCACTTCTGAGGAGTACGTGCTCGCCCCTTTGTCGGCCGCCTCACTGTCGCCGCGCCCAGCGGACAGCACGACGCAGCTTCCCGGCGCGAGCTCTACGACGTACCTGGCGACAAGGTCCCGCGCGGCCTGGGGCGCGAAGAAGTGCAGCAGCCACCCCATCATCAGGCAGGCCGGCGATGACAGGTCGATGCCCGCGGCCACGGCGGCCATCAGGCTGTCCGCCTCGCGCACGTCATTGTCCACCACGGTTACCCCGGGATTGCCCTTGGCAGCCAGCGCGCGCAGATGACGGAGCACTACCGGGTCGTTGTCGACGTACGCCACCCGCGCGTCTGGCGTGACCGCGCGCGCCGTATCGTGCGTGCTCGGCGCGGTCGGCATGCCACAGCCCAGATCGATGAACTGACTGATCCCGGCGTTCGCCGCCCACGTCACTGCCCGGGCGAGGAACTTGCGGTTCTCCCGTACCATCTCGCCCACGAGCGGGTTAGCAGACAGCATCCGCTGCGCCGCCTCCCGGTCAGCGGCGAAGTTGTCCTTCCCATCGAGCAGGTAGTCATAGACCCGGGCAATTGAGGGCACATGCGCATCAAAGTCGGCCACGCCCCGATCCTAGCCGCGCCCGGTCAAGACTGTTGTGCGCAGGCGACTGGCGACGCGGTGCCTCCCCGCGCCCCTGTCTGCTCCCGGTGAGCGCGCGGGGCGCTCCTTGTCTTTGCGGGTGAGGTTCGGCGCCGCCGGCGCGCGCGACCGGGGCGGGATGGCGAGCTGGGCGCCGTCCGCCTGTACCCCGGCCACGGGCAGCCGGTGCATGTCCCGGCTGGCTTGCCGGCGGCCGGCCTTGTTTCCCCCGGGCCGGTGGCCTTCCTGCGGCGGACGCGGCTGTGCTGGTGGCGGGTTACTGGCCGCTGGCCAGGTTGCGGCAGGCGGCGTCGACGAGGCCGCTGAGGTCGTCAGGACCCAGCCTCTGTACAGCCACGTGCCGTCGGGGCTGTCCCTGATGCGAGGATGACCTCGGCTCCGACGGCTCCCGCCCGCTGCGCACCGCCGCGGAGGCACCGTGACCTCCGCCGGCACGCTCAGCCCAACCTCACGGGTCTCAAGTTCGGCGATCTGCGCTGCCCGCGGGCTCTTCAAGGGCGGCGGTGAAAAGGGCGCGGACAGGTTCGGTGGGCTCCCCCTTGGCGGCCGTCCTTGCGGTGAGTTCCTGGATGTCGAGCGCTACCCGCGAATGTCTCGGCCTTCTCCGCCAGCCGCAGCCAGCTGATTGCCTGTCGTTACCGCGGCGCGGTGATCAGGCTGGTCGCCGGGCCTTCGCGCACTCTTCCCGACCAGCTGGCGCCGCCAGTCAGGCCCGCGTGAGTGGTCCTCGCACGAGGAGCACTCCTGCGGATCCGTCCGGGACCATGCTCATGTCGAGTGACGCGCCGGCCGGGGTCAGTGTGAGGGTCTGGTCCACGCAGGTCCCGGAGGTTACCTGTACGGCGAAGCTCTCCGAAGTGTTACTCGGGGCGCTGGTGAGTGTGAGGTCTCCGGTGCAGTCTGCGATGGCGTTCACGACGTGTATTTGGCCCGCCTGCTGGCCTTCCGCGGCGCCCGTCACGTTCAGGGCTACTTGAGCGTTCCCGAGGTACGCTCCGCCTTCGTAGCCGGGGACGCTGCCCGACCACTGTCCTTCCAGGGCCGTGCCCGGGCCTGACCCGCCGGTCGCCCCCCGGCTCGTCGGCTGCTGGCCGACGCTCGGGCTCGGAGTCACAGTCCCTGCGGACGTTGCGGCTCCGGATGCTGTCGGCCTCGTGGTGGACCCCGCGCCCAGGGTCCCGTTGCCGGAGGAAGAGCCGTTGGATTCTCCGAGCGCGTATACAAGAGCCCCGATGACGCAGACGGCGACGACGCCGCCGGCCCACAGGTAGGCCGGGTTCCTGCGCATGCCGGGGCGGTAGGGCGCTGACGGCATCGGGGGTGCCAGGGGCGGCATGGCGCCCGGCGGCGTCGGCGCGGGCCCAGGGGCCGGAAAGGGGAAGGCACCGGGCATCGCTGCCGGCTGTATCGGTGCCGGCGGCGCAGGGGCAGGGGCAGGGGCCATCTCCGTCGGCGCGCCTTGAGGTGCTTGCGCGTTGCCCGGGGCTGCGGCGGTGGGTGGCGCGAGCGCGTGGAGCGCCTGGAGCGCGCTCGGGCGCCTGCCGGGATCCTTGTCCAGGAGGCCGAGTATCAGGGGGCCCAACGGCCCGGCGTGCTGCGGCGGCGGCGGCTGTTCCAGGGCCACCGCGCCCATGACCGCGATCGGTGTCTCCCGGTGGAAGGGCGAGACGCCTTCGGTCGCCTCGTAGAGGGTCGCGCCGAGGGCGAACAGGTCGCCGGCCGGAAGGTCCTGGCCTTTGAAGCGTTCCGGTGCCATGTAGGCCAGCGACCCCACGAGCACGCTCGTGGAGGTCTGGACGGTGTCGGCGTGATGCTTGGCGATGCCGAAATCGGACAGCAGAACCGAGCCGTCCTCGGCCAGCATGATGTTGCCCGGCTTCACGTCTCGGTGGATGATCCCCTCGGCGTGCGCGGCGCCCAGCGCGGCCAGAATCCCGGACGCGATCCGCGCCGCCTCCCCGACCTCGATCCGGCCGCGGTCCTTGAGCTCCTGCGCCAGCGAGCGGCCCTTCACCAGCCTCATAACCAGCCACGGCGCCCCGCCCTCGGCGACCACGTCATGCACCGTGACGACGTTGGGGTGGTCACGCAGCCGGGCCGCGTTGCGGGCCTCATGCTCCGCGCGCGCGACCAGCTTGGCCCGCTCGGCCTCGGACGCGGTCGGATCCAGCCGGACCTGCTTGACCGCCACCTCGACGTGCAGCGTCTCGTCGTAGGCGGACCATACCTGGCCGAAGCCGCCGGAACCGAGCACCGACACCAGTCGGTACCGGTTGCCAATCAACTGCTGCGCCATTCCTTCCCCCCAATCCCTGACGGCGATCAGACGCGGATGTGCAGAAAGCACCAACAGAATACGGATTCTACGGGTCCTGCAGCACGCTGTACCTCAAGTGCACAAACGCCCGACACCCTGATGAGAGCCCCGAGACGCGAGGGTGAAGGCCGTGCTTGAGTCGAGGTCCAGCGACTGCTCGCTGGCGAGGGCCGCCGGACCTATGAGGGACTGTCGGCCGCTTACCCGGCCATGGCATCCACTCCCTTCGTGGACCGGATGAACTCCATCCCCAAGTACGTCGCATCCAAGACGCTGACCGAAGCCCACCTGGAACGCCACCGTCATCCCCGGCGACGTGGCCAGGTTCGTCGCCGACCTCAAGCGCCAGCCAGGCGGCGACATCGTGAAATACGGCAACGGCCCGCTGGACCAGCTCCTCATGACGGACAACCTGATCGACGAGTTCCACCTCCTCCTGACACCGGTCGCAGCCGGATCAGGCCAGCACATGTTCGAAGAGATCCACGGCGCCCCGCACCTGTCCCTCGCGGACGTCAGGCGCTTCGCCAGCGGCGTGCTGGTCTTGATCTACACCCCCAAGCCCACGGTGCCGGAAGCCTCCGGCCAGACGGTGGTGACATAGCGTAATCGGACGGGCCGGCAATCGCCTAGATCGACGCCGGGCAGTTCGACGTCACCCAGGCGGCCAAGGACCACCTGACTTACCGCCTGGCTCAACATCACGACCTTGCCGTGTCCTGCGCTTGGATCTGAGTGATCGCCTGCTGCGCGGCGGGGCGCCTTCGGTGGCTCCAGGCGACCACGGGGATGAGCAGCGAGATCAGTTCGTGTCCGTCTGGTGTGACGGAATACAGGATCTGTACCGGGGTACTCGGGATGACTGTGCGTTCGATGAGTCCCTGCGCTTCGAGCGACTTGAGGCGCTGGGCGAGGACCTTGTCGGAGATGCCCTTCACCATGGCGCGGTACTCGGAGAATCGGCGGGCGCCGCGGGTTCCCGCGGCCAGGATGGCGGCGGCCCACTTCTGGCCGACCAAGTCGGCGGCGTGCTGGACCGCGTAGCAGGTGCCCACGTCCTCGGCTGGTGGAGTATCGGGAACGGTCACTTACTAAAGGTTAGTAGCTTTCGTAAGGTTTGCCAACTGAGGGTTGCCGCCGAAAACTAGGAGCCGAACGTCACGGCGGACCCAACGTGATTCTTGATCCGGCTGCGCAGGGTCGACGTGACAGCGACTCAAGGAGCACTCGTGCCAGCAACGCTGACCACTGTGAGGTCAAGGACCATAGCCGACCCTGGCGGTTCCATCCGGCCAGGCCGCCTGAACCCTGCCTTCGCTTCGGGGGTCACCGCCGCTTCGGGGGTCACCGCATGAGCAGTGTCAGCTCACGTCCGCACTACCAGGTCACCTTCGTGATTCTGGCCGCTGGTGTGGCAGCCTATACGATCCTGCAGTCACTGGTGATTCCGGTCCTGACGGGCCTCGAGGGAGTACTCCGCACGTCGCAGGGCGGCGTGACCTGGGTCCTGACGGCAAACCTTCTCTCTGCGTCGATCTTTACGCCGATCATGGGCCGTCTCGGCGACGTGCGCGGGAAGAAGCGCGTCTTCATGGTCACCCTCGCGGCACTCGCGGCCGGGTCGCTCCTGGCCGCCCTCGCGGGGAACCTCTGGGTGATGATCATCGCCCGCGTCATCCAGGGCATCGGGGGTGGCGTGATCCCCCTATCGTTCGGGATCGTGCGAGATGAGTTCCCGCGCGAGAGGATTGCCGGGGCCATCGGGACCATGGCGGCCATTGCCGCGGCCGCCGGGGGGCTGGGCATTTTCCTGGCCGGCCCAATCGCCGAAGGGCTCGGCTACCACTGGCTGTTCTGGATCCCGATGATCATGATGGTCGCGACTGCGGTCGTGGTCTTCATGTTCGTGCCGGAGTCACCGAACCGCACGTTCACCCGGATCAACTGGCTTCCCGGGGTGTTCCTATCGGCGTGGCTTGTGGCGCTGCTGGTAGCGTTCACCGAGGCTCCGGACTGGGGCTGGGCGTCGGGGAAGGTCATCGGCTTGATCATCGCCGCGGTCGCGGTGGCCGGCGTCTGGATCGTCGCCGAAAACCGGGCCGCCAACCCGCTGATCGACCTGCGGATGATGCGCCTGAGGGCGGTCTGGACGAGCAATCTGGTTGCGCTGCTCATCGGCGGGGGGATGTACGGAATGTGGGCGTTCGTGCCTGAATTCGTGCAGACGCCGCGGATCGGGGGCTATGGATTCGGCGCGAGCGTCACCGAGTCGGGGGTGATCCTGCTTCCGTCGGCGGTCACGATGTTCCTCCTTGGGCTGCTCGCGGGCCGACTGTCCGCACGATTGGGTGGTCGGCTGGTCGTTGCGACGGGCTGCCTCATTGGTGTCGGCGGAATGCTGATCCTCGCCTTCGCCCACGGCAAGCAGTGGGAGCTGTACCTGGCCACGGCCGTTCTAGGCATGGGATTCGGTCTCGCTTACTCCGCTATGTCCGCACTGATCGTGGGGGCCGTCCCAGCGGAACAGACCGGAGTGGCCAGCGGAATGAACGCGAACATCCGCACGATCGGCGGCAGCATTGGCACGGCCCTGGTGGCGAGCATCATCACCGGCCACATCGGCCGGGCCGGCCTGCCCGAAGGATCCGGGTACACCGCCGGCTTCACGGTGCTCGCGGGGGGCATGGTCCTCGCTACCCTGGCCGGGCTGCTGATCCCGGCCGCACGACGGATCGTTACTCCTCCCGCGGCCAGGCACGAGCCGGAACACGCGGAACTCGCGGCCGAGGCGGGTGACACGCTGACATGACCGATTACGGCCACGAGCTGCTCTTCGGCAGCTTCATTACCCCGGACGCCCGGCCGCTGGGACGAACGGTGGCCCTGACACAGCTCTCCGAGCGAGCGGGCCTTGATCTCGCCACCTTCCAGGACCACCCGTACCAGCCGGGCTTCCTCGACGCCTGGACGCTGCTGTCCTACCTCGCCGCCGCGACCACCCGGATCAGGCTAAGCGCGAACGTGCTCAACCTGCCGTTGCGGCCGCCGGCTGTGCTGGCCCGCAGCGTCGCGAGCCTCGACCTGCTCAGCGGCGGGCGGGTGGAACTCGGCATCGGCGCGGGCGCGTTCTGGGACGCGATCGAAGCCAACGGCGGCCCGCGGCGCAGCCCCGGCGAGGCGATCGACGCGCTGGACGAGGCGATCAGGATCATCCGCGAGGTGTGGGCAGCCGGGCAGCCCGGCGGCGTGAGCGTCGACGGCAAGCACTACCGGGTGGCCGCGGCCAAGCGCGGGCCGGCGCCCGCGCACGACATCGGCATCTGGGTCGGCGCGCTCAGGCCGCGGATGCTGAAGCTGATCGGCCGGGCTGCGGATGGCTGGCTGCCGAGCTTGCACGGCCTGAAGCGCGGGCTGGATGAGCTGGACGAGGACAACGCGATCATCGACGAGGCCGCGGCGACAGCCGGGCGGGACCCGGGCC
>Ga0335075_10018621_pt1 | contig 10294 bp, 9 predicted proteins | sample Lox_Sample_24_FD_206723 | JGI IMG/M metagenome (GOLD analysis project Ga0335075, IMG submission 206723) | Soil microbial communities from Loxahatchee National Wildlife Refuge, Florida, United States - Lox_Sample_2.4 | ecosystem: Environmental > Terrestrial > Soil > Wetlands | place: USA: Florida... | reverse complement strand
CGACGAGACTCACGAGTGTCTCGCCCTGCCATGTGTCCAGCTCTGTGCCAGCCGGCACGAGGGGTTCGAGCAACTCTCGCGGGCACGCGTAATTCAGGAGGACGAGGCTCTCCCATCGCGCACTCAGGAACGGCATGACGTCCTTCGAGGACTGGTCGCGTCCTCACGCACTGCGCTTCAACCGGAACGCGGACCACTCGGCATCGACACTCACCAAGCCGACCGGGCGCATACCGAGTCGCTCGGCGACCGCCCAGACGTCGTCGCGATTCACGGTGCGGCCCGCGGTCTTCGAACCCTTGCGGAAGAACGCCCAGAGCGAACTCGCGGGCGCCATCTGCGAAACGGTATCCGGCATGCGCTCGTCCAGATCGGCGGCGTCGTGCACGAACAGGATCACCAGACTGGCTTCTTTCACAGCCACGAATCGAACGCTGTCCGGCAGCCCCAGCGACTCGACGATTCCCACCACGGGATTGACGACGGCAACGGTCGCGTCGGCCTTGATGCGCGCCTTCTCGGCAACGCTCTTCTCGCTCATGCCGACAACTCAGTGCCGCCGCGTCGAGATGCCGAGCGGGCCGTACATCGGGCACGAGCCTGCCGCGCTCGAGAACAGGAAGGCGACGGCGAACGCGCCGAGCACCAGCGCCAGCCAGCCGTTGATGATGCCGGTAAGGTAGAGAACCACGATGCCAATCGCCAGTACGGTGCGGATTGCACGGTCGGCCGTGCCCATGTTCTTGACCATCCCACTCTCCCTTCCAGACCACGTTCGATCGTGGGCCGCGTTGGGACAACGGGCCCGACCTTCCCCAGGTATGAACAGGCCTCTGTCCTCGCACTCCTGACTCCTGAGCTCTTGTTCTCCTGGTCAGTGCGGCACGATCACGCGATCGACGTCGCGGACGCCGTACGTCGGCGGCATCTCGCGATAGTCGCGCCCCGTGCGCGCGTTCCAGTCCCACGCGACCCGACCGGCCCGCAGCGTGAGTTCGCAGATCAGCCGCTTGTCGCCCGTCATCGTGCCTCGCGCGCCGTCGGCGTACCCGAAGCGACCATCTAGCACGCGCAGCACCGCGACATCGGCCTCAGCTCCGACCGACAGGTGGCCGAGCTCGGTGCGCTTGATCGTCTTGGCGGGCGCGTCGGTCGAGGCGCGAATCACGTCCCTGAGAGGCATCCCCGCCACCAGGAACTTCGACATGGTCATCAGCATGTCGGTCATCCCGGCGTTCATGCTGCCGGTGTGCAGGTCGGTCGAGATCGTGTCCGGGTAGAAGCCCGCCTTCGTGGCCGGCACCATCGTCCGGAAGACGAAGCTGCCACCGCCATGACCCACGTCGAAGATCACGCCGCGCTTGCGTGCCTCGTACAGGTACGGCAGCACCTTGCCGCTGGCGTCCATGTACGGCACCGGACCTCGGAACATGTGCGTGCTGATGTCGCCCGGTCGCAGCCGCTGCGTCACCAGCTGATGGTACGGACGCTCCTCACGGAAGTAGCCGAAGTCCACCATCACCGGTACGTTGGCGGCCGTGCCGGCCTCGATGGCGCGATCGACAGACACCCACTCAGGCCCCATGTAGTGCGCCGACTTGATGCCGACGACGACGTCCTTGTGGCGCGTGGCCATCGCCGACGTCTCCTTGGCGTCCATGTCGTGCACGTTCTGCTCCGGCACGTCGGTCAGCATCCCGAAGCCGGCGATGTTCAGCATCGCAAGGACGCGAGTGCTCGATCGATCGATGACCGTCCGCCGGAAGTCCTCGAAGTTCCGCCAGCCCGAACTGCCGGCATCGACCATCGTCGTGACGCCCGTGCGGAAGCTGAAGCCATCAGGGATCACGCTGTTGTCGCCTGCCCACGCGCCCTTGACGCCGGTCGTGGCGAACACATGCACGTGGATGTCGATCAGCCCAGGCGTCACGTACAAGCCGCTGACGTCCACCACCTGCCGGCCGCTAGCCGGGTCGATGCCGGCCCTCACCGCGGCGATCTTGCCGGCTGAGACCGCCACGTCCATCACGCCGTCGACGCCGTTGCGCGGGTCGATGACATGACCACCCTTCAGGACCAGGTCGTAGGCAGGTTGCGCGATCACCGGCGACGCGCCAGCCAGGCACACCGCGAACAGCAGGAGGGAACGACGGAGCATAGGCATGGGATACGAGCGAGATTCAATCACCTTCTCGGCACAACCTCCAACCGTGTTCGCGGAGTCGGCCCGCATCGTTCCGCGAACGCTACGGGTCGAGCGCAGCGATCAGCACGAGCAGCATCGCGAGGATGCCCACGCACAGCGACCACTCGAGGAATGCGAGCGTGGTGAACAGCGTTCGGCCATCGAAGAAGTCTGGAACGACGTAGAGATACGCCAGGAACGGAATGAGTGCGGCCTGCACAGTGAGACAGACCCGCAGGGCCGTCCTGACAACGCGCGACTGCGCGGCGGCCGTCGACGTCAGCACTGCCGCGTGGCACGCGATGCCGCTCACGATGGCGATGAACGTCAGGAACGCGAGCGGGACGTGCACATCGTCGTACGACACCGGGAACGGCGACAGGGCACCAATAGCGATGGCGCCGCATGCTCCCGTCGTGAGCAGGACGGTGCCGACACCGGTGAGGACGCGATGTCGCGACCGCAGCTGGCGATGCAGGCTCGCGATGACGGGGAGGAGCAAGGCGCCGCTGACGGCCGTGGCGGCGGCGGAGTAGACGTAATGCCCTGGATTCTCCTCGGGCGACTGGATGTCCGAGATGATCAGGGCGGGCCAGCCGTGATCGCGATACGGCTGGAATCGGAGGGCCGAGAGCAGCAGGCCGCCGAAGAACACGCCAGCGCTGGCAACGACCAGCGCCAGAAGCGCCTGGCGGGTGAGCATCCTCAAGGGCGTGATTCCGGCCGTGCCCCCGTCGTCGCGTCGGTGATCAGGCGTCCGCCCTGCATCACGAACCGCACACCCCGGACGCTGGTGATGTCCTGCAACGGATCGCCCTGCACGGCGACGAGGTCGGCGAGCAGTCCCTCGCGCAGGGATCCGACACGGTCGTCGACCCCGAGCATTCTTGCGTTCGTGCTGGTGGCGGCGCGCAGTGCTGCGGCCGGCGTGAGGCCGGCGGCGACGAGCAGCTCGATCTCCCAGGCGTTGTCGCCGTGAGCGTACACCCCGGTGTCGCCACCGACGCAGATGGGCACGCCCGCAGCAACTGCCTGTCGCAGCGATTCACGCTTCTGCACCATCCGCGTCGTTGGCGGGTCGCCGGGCTTCCATCCCGCGTAGCGCGACGTTGCCTCGACGGCTGCCAGCGTCGGGCAGTAGGCGACCTGTCGCGCCGCCATCTGCCGCCAGATCTCTGGCGTGCCGCCGTCGCCGTGCTCGATGGTCGCGACACCTGCGGCCACGGCCCGGCGGATGCCTTCCGTGGTCGACGCGTGCGCGGCCACCTTGCGGCCGCTGGCCGCCGCGACCTCCACGAGTGTCCGCAACTCGGCTTCGCTGAACGTCGGGCGTGCCTCGCCGTTCGGACCCCAACGGTAGTCGGCATAGACCTTCACCCAGTCCGCGCCATGGCCGATCTGGCTGCGTGCGGCGCGCGCCAGGGCTTCGGCGCCATCGGCTTCCTCGGCGCCCTGCGGCACGGGCCACTCGCTTGCGAAGCCGACGGGGCCGTAGCTGCCGGTGGCGACGATGGCCTTCGATGCGATGAACAGGCGGGGCCCAGGGATGATGCCTTGCTCGATCGCCTGCCGGATGCCGTGATCGGCGAAACCGGCGCCTTCGGTGCCGAGATCGCGGGCCGTCGTGAAGCCTGCCAATAACGTGGCGCGCGCATGGTTCACCGCACGCGCGGTGCGAAGGCTCAGCGACTCCTTCAGGACTTGGTCGTTCCAGGACGTCTCATTGTAGGGATGCAGGAACAGGTGCGTGTGACCGTCGATCAGTCCTGGCAACAGGGTCGTGCCCGGCAGTGCGATGCGACGCGTCCCGGCCGGCGTAGTCAGCCGATCCGCGGGACCGACACCGGCGATGCGATCGCCGCGTACCAGCACTACCCAGCCCGTGTGCGCGACGTCCTCGGTGCCGCTGAAGACGCGATCCGGCACGAGCAGCACGGCATTGTCGGCCGGTGCCGCCGGCGCGCGTTGCGCAACTGCGGACGCACCCGCACACACCAACACCATCAGTGCCAGGGCCACCTGGCGCCACATGCGCATCAACCCAACCATCGTCATCGGTCGACAAAGAGACGGACGGCCCGGCGGGCCGTCCCTACCGATTTGTCTCGAACCCCGAACCCCGAATCCCGAACCCCCGAACCCCCGAACTCGAACCCGGTACCCCCGGACCCGAGGTCGAATCCCGGTTCCCGGTTGCCGGTTCCCGTACACTGCCGACTGCCGACTGCCGACTGCCGACTGCCGATCGTGTTCTTCTACTGAAAGTACTTCTTCACGATCCAGTCCGGTTGCCATTGATCCGGCTTGCGTGCGATTCCCGTCAGGTCGATGCGTGTCGGCGCCGTGCTCGTCGTGGGAATGGCCACGGTGTCGCCCACTCGCGTCTGCCAGGTGCGCATCAGATCCTGCAGCCGCGCGACTTCGCCAGCGTGCTCCCTGCGATCTGCGAGATTGGTGATCTCGTGCGGATCGGCGCGAAGGTCGAACAGCTGCAGGTAGCCCGGTCCCGGGTACGCGATCAGCTTCCAGCGATCGTCGCGCACGGCGCGCTGCGACTTCATGTACACCGTGAACAGCGAGTCGCGAGTGCGTTCCGCCCGGCCCTCGAGCGCCGGCTTGAGCGAGGTGCCGTCGAGACCCTCCGGGGCGGCCACGCCGGTCAGTTCCAGGATGGTCGGATAGAGGTCGTATAGGTAAGCGAATGCCTGTGTCGAACGGCCGGAAGGCACGCCGGGCCCGGCAATCATCATCGGCACGTGCGTGCTGTGATCGAACACGCTCTGCTTCCCGAGCAGGCCGTGGCTGCCGAGTGCCAGACCATTGTCGGCCGCGAAAATCACGATCGTGTCCTTCGCGCGACCGGTCGACTCCAGTGCGTCGAGCACACGGCGGATCTGCCCGTCCAGGTGCGTCACCATACCGTAGTACTCGGCGAGCTGCTGACGAATCATCGGCTCGGTGCGCGGGAAGGCGCCGAGGTTCTCATCGCGATTGGCGCCGTCGCCGCCCTTCATGCCGCCGTTGTCGAAGGGGAACTGCGGCAGGAAATTGGGCGGCAGCGGCGGCAGATTGTCGTAGTACGGCTGCCTGAACTCGATCGGCGGCTGCCGGGGATCGTGTGGCGCCGTGAAGGCGACGTACGCGAAGAACGGCGTCTTTCCGTCCTGCGTCTTCAGGAACTCGATCGCCGAGTTCGCGAACAGTTCGCTCGAGAACGTCGTTTCGATGCGTGCCGGCGTGAGCGCGCCGTCCGGACCGCGGTCCTTGACGGGCACCTTGGTGTGGTCCGACATCCCTCCGAACATCACCGTCTTGCCACGCTGGAACGCCCGCAGCCACGATGCCTCGCCGTTGTGCCACTTGCCCGTGCCGAAGGTGACGTACCCGGCCTTGCCCAGCACCTCGGGCAGCAGCGGCGCGTTATCGATCGTCGGCGTGTTGACGCGGAAGAGCGTGCGGCCGCTCATCAACATGGCGCGACTCGCGACACACACCGCACCGCTGTCGCCGCCGAACACGTAGGCATTGCGGAAGCTCACGCCGCGTTTCGCGATCGCGTCGAGCGTCGGCGTGCGAATGTGCGGATTGCCATGGGCGCCGATCGTGTCGGCCCGCATGTCGTCCGCGAACAGGAAGAGGACGTTGGGACGACGGGCGGGAGAAGCCGGTCCGGCCGGCTGGACCCGCGCCGTCAGCCCGATGCCGACGGCGACGAACACGACCAGCAGCCCCGAGGTCCATCGAAGGAGCGAGCGCATCGTCGGCAGTCTATGTCAGCGTCGGTTTTCGGGCCTTCGCATCGGAACCGTCCGACGAGTCGGACGGCTACGTCTGGGGGGTTCCCGGAACCCGGAACCCGGAACCCGGTGCCCGGTTCCCGATCTTCTAGCGCGCGTCGTACTCGAACTCGGCGACGCAGCCGTCCCACACCACGATCCGCTCGCTGCTCCACATCCAGTTCTTGTAGGCCTCGCACCTGGCCTGGCCGGTCTCCCGGATGATGCGCACGTTGCCACGGATGCTGGCCGGACATTCCTCGCGCCGCAGGCCTCGCGACCCGCAACGAAGCGTGCCGGTCGGGCCGTTCGCGACCTCGCCGGACGGTGTCCACGAGCCTGCCTCGACGACCACCTTCGCGCCGACGATGGCGGAGGCGCGCGTGTCGTACGTACAGGTGAAGGTGAGGGGCGTGGGCTGACGGTGGCGTGGGTCGAGGCGGAACTGGCCGCGGCCCTGGAGGTCCAGCAGCGGACCGCGTCGCTTCACGTCTGCGAGCTCCGACAGCTCCACATCGACGCGCGAGAGCCGACGGTAGCCACGGTTCACGGCTTCTGCAAGCACCTGCTGCCCGGCGGCATTGCGGCAGGCGTCGAGCGCCTGGCGGGAATCAGCCGGCAGCGCATCCACCGGCGACGGCGTTTCGAGTGCGTGCGTCTCCCGCGTCACCTGCTGCTTCTTCACGTCGTACCGGCACTGGAAGATCAGCACCTGCCAGTCGAAACCGGAGTCATACCTGGCGCGGCCGCGCCCCTGAATCTCGGTGATGTTGCCCTTCGACACGAACTCGGCGTCCCCGGGGGCAATCTCGACGACCGGCGACGGCGAGCTGACGCCGCGCGTGCGCACGTCGTCGGCCAGGCCCGAGATCAGCCGCTCCTTGCACGATTTCAGCAGTCGGCTTTCCTTCACCAGTTGCACCGGTGGTCGCGCGATGTCCTGACCATCCTTGTCGATAGCCACGTACTCGACCTCGCGCACCTTGCCACTCGCACGGTCGACACGGCACGTGTAGCGAACTGGAAAGGCCGCGACCTCGTGCGTCGGCCGATAGTCCTCGACGCCGGTGAGGACGATCTCGCCGCCACTGACGCGCCGCTGGGCGTTGGCCGCCGTGAAGTCGACGACGATGGCGCCGGGGTTCAGTCCCGCGGCCGTGGCCTCGTCGAAGGCCTTTTTCCAAAGCGCACCACGACATTCCATCACGACCGCGTGTTCCTGGTCGGGCTGCGCATGGATGGCGGCGAGCTTCGCACCGGCCAGCACGGCGACGGCGGCACCGGTGGACACGACGAGCGCCGTGAGATGGGAACGCATGACTGGGAAACGCGCCATTCTACGTCGGCCGCACACCTGGCAGGCGCGGGTAGGCTTGCAGCGTGAGCGTGCTGCCGGTGACCGTCGTCCTTCATCAGGTGCGCAGCCTGTACAACGTGGGATCGTTCTTTCGCACCGCTGACGGCGCCGGCGTCCGCGAGATGGTGTTGTCGGGCATCACCGCCCGGCCGCCTCGCAAGGAGATTGCGAAGACGGCACTCGGAGCCGAGGACTCGGTGCCGTGGACAGCCGTCGATGACCTGCCGGCGTGGATGGAGACGTTCGCGAGCGGTGGCGGGCAGCTGGCTGCGGTCGAGACCTCCGACACTGCCATCGATCTGCATGACTGGCAGCCGACCTGGCCGGTGGCCGTGTTGTTCGGGCACGAAGTCGATGGGCTTCCGCCGGACGTGCTCGAGCGCTGCCACGTACACGTCCGCGTACCGATGCTGGGGATCAAGCGGTCGCTCAACGTCGCCACGGCCGGCGGCGTCGTGTTGTACGAATTGCTGCGGAAGCACCGAGCGACGGGGTGAGGTAGGGACGGCTCTCCGAGCCGTCCGTCACCACGCCCCACGACAGCAGCCGACCGTCACGAGTCCCCACTACCCGACAGGAGAGAGGGCCGCGTTGAGACAACGGGTCCTGCCTGTGACCCCGCCCTACTCCGCGACGTGTCGCGCCAGTTCCTCGGGGTGTGCCGCCCGTTCGCGCGCGACCTCGGCGTCGATGTGCCCGGCGCGGACGAGCGAGGCCAGCGACTCCTCAAACGTCAGCGACCCGAAGCGCCGCGTCAGCGTGATCTCCTGGTGCAGGTGGTGCAGCTGGTTCTTGCGAATGTGCTGCCGCGCGCCGTACTGCACCATCAGCAGTTCGATCGCGGGCACGAGACCGCCGGTACGCCGGGGCAGGAGCGTCTGGATCAACACGGCGCTGAGCGCGAGCGAGATCTCCTGGCGGATCGTCGCCTGCCGTTCGACCGGGAACGAGTCGGCCATGCGGGCCACGGTGGAAGTCACGTCGGTGGTGTGCAGTGTCGAGACCACGAGGTGCCCGGTCTCGGCGGCGGTCAGCGCCAGCCGCATCGACTCGGGATCGCGCATCTCGCCGACGACCAGCACGTCGGGCATCTGGCGGAGCGCCGCCCGCAGCGCCGTCGGGTAGTCCGGCGCGTCGACGCCGATCTCGACCTGTTCGACGAGCGAGCTGCGGTGCGTGTGCTCGTACTCGACGGGATCCTCGATGGTGATGATGTGCCGCGCTTCGCGGCGATTGATCTCGTCGATCAGCGCCGCCAGCGTCGTCGACTTGCCCGACCCGGTGCCACCGCCGACGAGGATCAGCCCGCGCGTCAGCTGCGTGAGCTGCTCGACCTGGTGCGGCAGCGACAGGGTCGCCAGCCGTGGAACGGTGCGGGGGAGCGCGCGAATGGTGGCCGCGGCGCGCCCGCGCTCCCGGTGGAGGTTCACGCGAAAGCGGCCGAGACCCGCCACCCCGAAGGACGCGTCCGCGATGCCGTCGCGCTCGTAGATGTCGCGCGCGTGCGGCGGGATGGCCGGCAGCACCGCCCGCTCGATGATCGGGCCGGTGAGCACGGTCTCCCCAAGCGGAACGACGCGCTTGTCGACCCGGGCCGATGGCGGCGCCTGTGCCACGAGCAGCAGGTCCGAGCCACCGCGACGCACCACCTCGCGGAGCCAGGCCTCGAGCGTCGTGGTTTCTCCGGCAACGACGTCGGCCACGTCCGCGGGGTACTCGTCCGCGACGGCTCTGGGCGCGGGATCTGGCGTGGCCGGGCTGCCGACGGTCTCCGTGGCTCCATGCAGTGCCGTCAGTTCGTCGATCAGCCGGTCCAGGTCCGATTCGGCCACAATGCTCCTTCCGCCACCGCCGGAATCTGGCGGCGAGATGCCATGCGTCGTCCGATCATTCTGCTCCTGCTTGCCGCACTCTCGACCATCGGAGCGGGCGGCGTGGACGTCGCCAGTCTCGCGAGGCAGGGCGCGCAGGTCGCGGCGGCACGAGACGCGGGGCGCCAGTGGCTTGGCGCACCCGAACGCATCGCCGACGGCGTCGACCTGTTCAGGGTCGACGGATTCCACCTCGGCGGTGCGGACGTGCCGCAGTCGATCCGACTGCTTCGGCTCGACCCGCGCCGCGTCAGGATGGCATCGGCCCTCGCGACCGACGACATTCCGGGGCGCGCCCGCGTGCTCGACATCGCGCGTGAGGCGGGGGCGCTGGCCGCCGTCAACGCCGGGTTCTTCTCGCCACCCGGTGAGCCCGTCGGTTTGCTGCGCGTCAATGGGCGCCTGGTGAGCGATACGCGGCGCCTGCGCGGGGCCGTCGCCCTGCTCGAGGACGCCAATGGCGCGGCGCTGCGGTTCGGCCAGGCCGGAGCTCGCGTCACCCTTCACTTTCGCGTGGGGCAGCGCTGGCGGGCGATGCCGATCGACGGGGTGGATACCGTCCGGGGCCGCGGCCAGCTGGTGTTGTTCACGCCGGCGTCCGGGCCGACCACGGACACCACTGGCGGGCGTGAATGGGTGGTTGGTCAGGAACGCGGTGCCAACGGGCAGCCGGTCTGGCGGGTCTCGCCGCCGTCTGCCGCTGGCAACAGCGCCATCCCCCGCGACGGCTACGTGCTCTCACGCTCCGGCGACGTGGTGCCGGCGGCGCTGACGTCGTTGTCGCGGGCGACCGCCGTGCGAGTCGAGGAGACGATCCTCGTACACGGCCAGGCGCGAACCGCGGACTGGCAGCGCGCCGCCGCGATCATCGGTGGCGCCGGCCTGCTCGTCCAGAACGGTCGGCCCCTCACCGACTGGACCCGCGAACGACTGTCGAAGGGCTTCGACGTCACCCGTCACCCGCGCACCGTGATTGCCCGCGACCGGACCGGCGCGGTGTGGCTGATCACCATCGACGGCCGCCAGCCTGGCCGCGCGCTCGGCATGACCTTCGTCGAGATGCAGGACCTGCTGCGGCGGCTCGACGTCACCGACGCCCTCAACC
>Ga0335075_10018618_pt1 | contig 10295 bp, 11 predicted proteins | sample Lox_Sample_24_FD_206723 | JGI IMG/M metagenome (GOLD analysis project Ga0335075, IMG submission 206723) | Soil microbial communities from Loxahatchee National Wildlife Refuge, Florida, United States - Lox_Sample_2.4 | ecosystem: Environmental > Terrestrial > Soil > Wetlands | place: USA... | reverse complement strand
CACGGTCGCGCGCCTCGGCGCCGATCTCGAGGTGCTGCGCCAGCAGGGCTTCCGTCTGGCGGTCATCGATACGCCGCCGGCGATCACCATGGCGATCCAGAGCGTCATCCAGGTCGCCGAACTGATCGTCATCCCGACCCGTCCGTCCCCGCACGATCTGCGCGCCGTCGGCGCCACCGTCGATCTGTGCGAGCGCGCCGGCAAGCCGCTCATCTTCGTCGTCAATGCCGCGACGCCCAAGGCCAAGATCACCTTCGAGGCCGCGATCGCGCTGTCGCAGCATGGCACCGTGGCGCCGGTCACGCTTCACCACCGCACCGATTTCGCCGCGTCGATGATCGACGGCCGGACCGTGATGGAGGTCGATCCCAACGGCAAGTCCGCGCGCGAGGTCGAAGAATTGTGGGCCTATGTCGCCGACCGGCTCGAAAAGAATTTCCGTCGCACCGTCTTCTCCGCGCCCAGCGGTCCGGTGGCAAACACGATGGCACCGCGTCCGATGTCCGGCTTCGGCCGGCGCGTCAGCCAGTAAGGGGAGGACGCGATGAACGAAGTCCGCTCCTACGCCTCGCTCTCCTCGGGGCTGCTGGCCCGCAAGGGCAGCGCCAAGCCGGCCATGCGTCCGCAGGGTTATTCCGGCTTTGAGGATCTCGGCTGGAACGACATGGGCTATGCGCCGGGATCGTCGCAGCCTGTGCCCGAAGAGCCGCAGAACGACTATCATGTGCCGAGCTCGATCTCTGCACTGACGCCGCTTCCCAAGGCCGACGAACCGGTCCGGGTCGAGGAACCGCATGTCGTCGCGCAGCAGCGTGCGATCGCCGAAAGCTTCGATGCGCCTGAGGAAGACACTCCGGTTGTCGAAGCGCCGCGCCGCCGCCGCGCCAAGGCGCAGGTGGTGACTTTGCCCAAGCGTCCCGTCGCGGTCGCTGCCGGCAAGAAGGCCGCCTTCACGCTGCGTCTCGACGCCGATCGCCATCTGCGTCTGCGCCTCGCCTGCGCCGTCACGGGCAGTTCGGCCCAGCAGATCGTGAGCGGCGCGCTCGACGCCTATCTCGCCGCGCTTCCCGAAGTCGACACGCTGGCCGCCACCGCCCGGCGCAGCTGACGGAGATCCGATCATGAAGAAGACCGCCTTCAAGATTGCCGCCTCGACGCTGATCTGCAGCCTGACGCTCGGCGCGACGGCGACCCAATCGATCGCGATGCGCCGCGCCGGGGGTTCGGACGATGCCACGCCGACCGGACAGGAAACCCGCCAGCTTCATACCGCCGCCGTGCGCGCCGTGCAGCAGGGACAGCTGTCAGAAGCGCTCGATCTGATGGAGCAGGCCGTCGGCCAGTCTCCGCAGGATGCCGGCTATCGTCTGCTTCTCGCCGATATCTACCTCAAGCAGGGCCGTCTGGAATCGGCGCGCGCCACTTATGGCGACGTGCTGTCGCTTGATCCGGCCAATGTCCGCGCCGGCCTCAGTTACGCGCTCACCCAGATCGCGCTTGGCCGTCCGCAGGCCGCGATCGCGCAGCTCGATGCGATGAGCGGCACCGCGCCTGCGGCTGACGTCGGTCTGGCCTATGCGCTCGCCGGGCTTCCCGAGCGCGCCGTCGAAGTGCTGGAGCCGGTCGCCCGCAGCCACAATGCGACTCCGCGCGTCCGCCAGAATCTCGCACTTTCCTATGCGCTTGCCGGCGACTGGCGCCGTGCCCGCGCGGTGGCGTCGCAGGACATTTCGCCGGCCGATCTACCGGCCCGCATGGAACAATGGGCCTCTTTCGCCCGCCCGGGCAGCGCCGCGGTGCAGGTTGCGAGCCTGCTCAACGTGACTCCGGTCGAGGATGCCGGCCAGCCGATCCGCCTCGCCTTGTCGCAGCCTTCGCCAGAGACGCAGACGGTCCAGTTCGCCGCGGCCGAGGCCCCGGCGCAGCCGGTCCAGTTCGCCGAAGCCGCGCCGGCGGCACTCGAATCCGATTGGGGTCTGCCTGCGCAGGCTGAAGCGCCTGTCCAGATGGCTGAAGTCGTTCAGGTCGCCGCCGACGCACCGGTTGCTGACGAGGCGCCGAGCGTCGAACAGGTTCAATACGCCCTTGCGGCGCAGACGCTGAACAGCCCGGCGCCGGAGCTGGTGCGCACTGCATCCGCCTCGCGCCTGCCGGAGCCGGCCTTCCGCCGCCCCGCGCCGGAACTGCCGCAGCCGCGCGCCGGCAACAGCCGCTTCGTCGTCCAGCTCGGCGCCTTCTCGAACGAGGGCAATGCCGAGCGCGCAGCGCCTGTGCGGCACGATCCGCTCGCAGGGCGGCACCTGCTTCGTGCGGCAGAATGCGGGCGATTCGTCGATCCGCTGGGCCGCCCGCTACGTGCCGGGACGCAACCGCGACGCCTGAGCCGAGTTCTCAAGGTTCCCTCTGGGAGGGCGGTCGGCAGGCCAAGGCCGACCGCCTTTTTTATTGTCCGCGGCGTTCCCGGGTCAGCAGGTCGAGGCAGGCCATGCGGACCGCGACGCCATGTTCGACCTGCTGAAGAATCACCGAGCGCTCGGGATCGTCCGCCAGTTCGCCGTCAATCTCCACGCCGCGGTTCATTGGCCCCGGGTGCATGACGATGGCATGGGGCGCCGCACCGGCGAGGCGCGCGCGGGTCAGGCCGTAGCGCGCATGATAATTGCCGAGCGAGCGCGCGACTTCAGGTTCCATCCGCTCGCGCTGGATGCGCAGCATCATGACCACGTCCGCGCCGGCTATGCCTTCATCGAGATCGGTGTAGCCGGTGACGCCCTCCGGCAGCGCATCCGGCAGCAGCGGCTCCGGCCCCACCGCGCGCACATCCGCACCGAGCAGGGGGAGTGAGCGCAGGTTCGAGCCGGCGACCCGGCTGTGGCGGATGTCGCCGCAAATGGCGATCTTCAGGCCCTCGATCCGCCCGAAGCGCCGGCGGATGGTCAGCGCATCGAGTAGCGCCTGCGTCGGGTGTTCACCGCGCCCGTCGCCCGCATTGATGACCGGGCAGTCCATCACCGCCGCCACATCGGAGGCCGCGCCGTTCGCCTCGTGACGGATGACGAGGATGTCCGGGCACATCGCATTCAGCGTCTGCGCCGTGTCGATCAGGCTCTCGCCCTTGCGCACGCTGGAGGCGGCCGGGTGAAAGTTGGAAACCTGCGCGCCGAGCCGCTTGCCCGCGATCTCGAACGAGAAGAGTGTTCGTGTCGAGTTCTCGAAGAAGGCGTTGATCTGCGTGAGGCCGGTGAGCCTGTGGTCTGCCTTTCGCGTCCCGCGATTGAACCCGACCCAGCTTTCCGCTTCGTCGAGAATCAGGTTGAGGTCGTCGGCGGACAGCCCCTCGATGCCGAGGAGATGGCGGTGCGGGAATGTGGCTGACATGAGCCAGCCTCCTAGGCCTGAGCGCCGCCCATCGTCAAACCGTCGATCGCGCCCTGTAGAATATAAGCGGCAGCCATCTTGTCGACGAGCTCGGCGCGGCGGGCGCGGCTGGCATCGGCGTCGATCAGCGTGCGGGTCACGGCCTGGGTCGACCAGCGCTCGTCCCAGAGCAGGATCGGGAGGCTGAGCGGCGCCAGATTGCGCGCAAAGGCGCGGACCGACTGGGTGCGCGGCGAATCGCTGCCGTCGAGGTTCAGGGGCAGGCCGACCACCACGCCCTTCACCTGTTGCGCGGCGATCAGCGCCCGCAGCGCATCCAGATCCTTTGCGAACTTCGTGCGGCGGATGAGTTCGGCCGCGGTCGCGATCGTCCACTGGGCGTCGCACAGGCCGATTCCGATGGTCTTCGTGCCGACGTCGAGCCCGATCAGCCGTCCACCTGTCGGCAATGCGTCGCGGAACTCAGGAAGGTTTGCGCAAATCATCCTTGCCTCGTCACTCCCGCGAAAGCGGGAGTCCAGCTTTTCCTTTTTGGGGCAAAGAAGCTGGATCCCCGCTTTCGCGGGGATGACGGTCAGCGGTTCCGGAACGCCGTCAGGCGCCGCTCGGCATCGGCGCGGATGTTCGCCCAGAACAGGGCGTAGTCGTAGACGTGATAATTGTTACCGGGCAGGGCATAGGGGCCCATGTCCGGCAGCGCGTCGTTCGGCCCGACCAGCAGGAAACCGCGCTCGCCGCATCGCGCCGGTACGAGCCCACGCCCGAATTGCGCCTCGCTGAAATCGTCATTGGGAACGAGCGTGCCGAGATTCGCCTCACGTCCGGCAGTGCCGCCGCGCGTGCCGGTCAGCGGATTGGTGCAGAGCATCGGCGTGCCATTGCGCGAAACGCCGCCGGGGCCGGTGCTCGCGTCGTAGACGTCGGTGACCTGGCTGAAATCGGCGGGTTCCGAAAAGCTCTGATACGAAATCAGGCACCCGGCCTGATCCGGCCGCTCGCAGGCGGGCAGCGGCATGGCGGGAAGATCGGCCATCTCGGACACCGGCCAGCCGATCACATAAGCGGCGGCGATGCGATTCGCCTCGGGCGCTCCGCGGACGCGTTCCTGAAGGAGCCGCATCAGGTGCAGGCTCCCCTGGCTGTGCGCGGCGAGAATGATCGGGCGATCGGCAGGGGCCTGCGCGAGGAAGACCTGATAGGCCGCCAGAACGTCGCGATACGCGAAATCGAGCGCCTGACGCGCATTGTCAGCCGTGGTGAGGAAGGCGCCGAAGGTCGCCTGCCGGTATTTGGGCGCCCAGATCGCGCCGGCGCCGTTGAAGGCGCTCGCCTGGCTGCGGACGAAGAGACGCGCGCGCTGCTGCGATTCGGCATCGTCGATCGGTGCGTTCCACGCCGACCGCTCGAGAAAGCTGGTCGGATGGATGAAGAAGACCGAGGCTTGCGGCGCGGCGGTGGGCTGGAAGCCCTCCGGCACCCACAGCGCGGGATTGTCGGGAATGTCCGGCCGCGCGATCCAGAGGTCGGCCCGCTCGTAGTTCGCGCCTTGCGGCATGGGCACTTCGCGGAATTCGACCTTCGGAACGAGCGCGAACCGCATCAGCTCTTCTTCGAAGGCTGAGTAGGCGATGCGACCGATCACATAAAGGACGATCACGACTGCGACGATCCACAGGAAGCAGCCGGCGGGACTTATCTTGCGTTTTGGCACAGACGCCCTGAAGCGCATGCGCGCGCCGCTTGCAACCCCGTCGCCCGCAATGCTAGCGCCCCCTTCGGATCGCTTGCCGATCCAGACCACTGGGAATTGTATGTCCGTAGACACCGCAACCGTTCGCCATATCGCGAAGCTGGCCCGGATCGCCGTCAGCGATGCCGAGGTCGAGGCGCTCGCGCCCGAGCTCTCCAACATTCTCGGCTGGGTCGAGCAACTGGGCGAGGTCGACGTCTCCGGCGTCGAGCCGATGACCGCGGTCATCCCCAACACGCTCCGCCTGCGCGAGGACATCGTGAACGACGGCAATGTCCGCGACGAGGTTCTCGCCAATGCGCCGGTGGCCGAACATGGCTTCTTCGCCGTCCCGAAGGTGATCGAATGAGCAAGCTCACCGATCTGGGCATCGCGGCGCTCCGCGACGGCGTGAAGGACGGTGCGTTCAGCGCGCGCGACGTCGCCACGGCATTCAACGACGCGGTCGAGAAGGGCCGGGGCCTCAACGCCTTCATCGTCGAGACGCCGGAACATGCGCTCGCGGCTGCCGACGTCGCCGACAAGGCGCGCGCCTCTGGCGACCTCAAGCCGCTTTCGGGCGTGCCGCTCGGCATCAAGGACCTGTTCTGCACCAAGGGCGTGCAGACCACGGCCGCCAGCCGCATCCTCGAAGGCTTCACGCCGGTCTATGAATCGACCGTCAGCGGCAAGCTGTTTGACGCCGGCGCGGGCATGCTCGGCAAGCTCAACCTCGACGAATTCGCGATGGGCTCGTCCAACGAGACCAGCGGCTTCGGCAACGTCATTTCACCCTGGCGGCGCAGCGACGGCGGCAATGTCGCGCTGGCGCCGGGCGGAAGCTCGGGTGGTTCGTCGACCGCCGTCTCCGCGCGGCTCTGCCCGGGTGCGACCGGCACCGACACCGGCGGCTCGATCCGCCAGCCGGCTGCGTTCACCGGCATTTCGGGCATCAAGCCGACTTATGGTCGCTGCTCGCGCTGGGGCATCGTCGCCTTCTCCAGCTCGCTCGATCAGGCGGGGCCGATGGCGCGCGACGTGCGCGACTGCGCGATCATGCTCGAGGCGATGACCGGCTTCGATCCGAAGGATTCGACCTCGCTCGATCTGCCGGTGCCGAACTGGGAGGCGGGCCTCAATGCCGATCTGCGCGGCAAGCGTGTCGGTATCCCCAAGGAATATCGCATCGACGGCGTTCCGGAGGAGATCAACGCGGTCTGGGATCGCGGCATCGAATGGCTGAAGGATGCCGGCGCCGAGATCGTCGAGGTGTCGCTGCCGCACACGAAATATGCGCTGCCGACCTATTACATCATCGCCCCGGCCGAAGCGTCCTCGAACCTCGCCCGTTATGACGGCGTGCGCTACGGGCAGCGCGTTGCGCCGGCGCAGGGCAGCCTCGACGACATGTATCAGGCGACACGCGCCGCCGGCTTCGGCGCCGAGGTGAAGCGCCGCATCATGATCGGCACCTATGTGCTTTCGGCCGGTTTCTACGACGCCTATTTCAACCAGGCGCAGAAGGTTCGCACCCTGATCGCCCGCGATTTCGAGCGGGCTTGGGAGCATTGCGACCTTCTCCTCGCGCCGACCGCGCCCAGCGCCGCCTTCGGTCTCGGCGAGAAGCTCGCTGATCCGATCGCCATGTATCTGAACGACGTGTTCGCGGTTCCGGCGAGCCTTGCCGGGCTTCCGGCCATGTCGGTGCCTGCCGGGCTGGACGGGCAGGGCCTGCCGCTCGGTCTCCAGATCATCTCGAAGGCGCTCGACGAGCAGACCGTTCTCAATGCCGGCCTCGCGCTCGAGCAGCGCGCCGGCTTCACCCATCGTCCGGAGGCATGGTGGTAATGTCTGACTACCGCATCCAGGGTGCCACGGGCGAATGGGAGGTCGTGATCGGCCTCGAAGTCCACGCGCAGGTCGTGTCCGAAGCCAAGCTCTTCTCGGGCGCGGCGACCGCCTTCGGGGCGGAACCGAACACGCAGGTCAGCCTCGTCGACGCGGCGATGCCGGGCATGCTGCCCACGCCGAACATCGAGTGCATCCGTCAGGCGGTGCGCACCGGTATGGCGATCAACGCGAAGATCAACGCCTGGTCGCGCTTCGACCGGAAGAACTATTTCTACGCCGATCTTCCGCAGGGCTACCAGATCAGCCAGCTCTACCATCCGCTGGTCGGCGAGGGCGAGATCAGCGTCGACCTCGACGGCGGCGCGACCAAGACGATCGGGATCGAGCGCATCCATGTCGAGCAGGATGCCGGCAAGCTGATGCACGATCAGCATCCGAGCTTCTCTTATGTCGACCTGAACCGCTCGGGCGTCGCCTTGATGGAGATTGTCTCGCGCCCGGACATGCGCTCGCCCGAGGAGGCGGGCGCCTATGTCCGCAAGCTGCGCGCGATCCTGCGTTATGTCGGCTCGTGCGACGGCAATATGGAGCAGGGCTCGATGCGTGCCGACGTCAATGTCAGCGTCCGCAAGCCCGGGCAGGAATTCGGCACCCGCACCGAGACCAAGAACGTCAATTCGGTCCGCTTCATCATGGCGGTGATCGAGCATGAGGCGCGCCGCCAGGTCGACGTGATCGAGGATGGCGGCACGATCGTGCAGGAAACGCGCCTCTACGATCCCGACCGCAACGAAACGCGCTCGCTGCGGTCCAAGGAAGACGCGCACGATTATCGCTACTTCCCCGATCCGGACCTGCTGCCGCTCGAACTGAGCGACGCCTTCCTTGAGGAATGCCGCGCGACACTCCCGGAACTGCCGGACGCCAAGCGCGACCGCTACGAGCAGGAGCTTGGGCTCTCCGCCTACAATGCCGCGGTGCTCACGGCGGACGTGACGACCGCGCGCTGGTTCGAGGAATTGCTCGCCGCGACCGGAAAGTCCGGCGCCGAGATCGGCAAGGCTGCGTCCAACTGGGTAATCTCCGATCTGTTTGGGGCGCTCAACCGTCTCGGCCGCACGATCGAGGACAGCCCGGTCACGCCGAAGCAGGGCGCGGGACTGCTGGCGCTGGTCGCCGACGGCACGCTCTCGGGCACGCTTTCGAAGCAGGTGTTCGAGATCATGCTCGAAACAGGCGACGACCCGGAGAAGATCGTCGAGGAGCGCGGCCTGAAGCAGACCAGCGACACGGGTGCGATCGATGCGGTGATCGCCGAGGTTCTCGCGGCCAATGCCGACAAGGTCGCCGAATATCGCTCCGGCAAGGACAAGCTGTTCGGCTTCTTCGTCGGCCAGACGATGAAGGCGATGCAGGGCAAGGGCAATCCGGCCGTCGTCAACGAACTGCTCAGGAAGGCGCTGGATCAGGCCTGATGATCGCGGCGATGCTGCTGGCGGTGCTGGCCCAAGTGCCCGATCCATTCGGGGATCGCTGGCAATTGGTGAGTGAGGATAGTGACGCTTCCTACGCGATTGATCCGGCCACCATCACTCGCGAGGGTGACCGGGCAACCGTTGTGATCCGGGCACGCGTAACGAGCGACAGCGCGCTGCCATTCCAAATCGCCGTGACTCGCACCCATTTCGATTGCGCGCAGCAGCTGACCGGTATCCAGGCGGCGCAAGCGTATGACGCGGCGGGCACGCAAATAAGGGCGATGGAAGTGTCGCCAGATCAGGTGCGGCTCGGCGCGTTCAGCGACGGGCCGACGCTGGCGATCTTTGCCGCGGTCTGCCGGACGGACTAGCACGGCGGCAGCTATCGGGCCTGGCCGGTCGGCTCGCGAAATCCGAAGTCCGACATTTCTTGTGCGGGTTTTACGTGGCCGCGCCGTCTCTTCATCAGGTCACCGCGTGCTCCCCGGCGCCGGCGGCCTATTCCCCCCGGCTCTGACGGGCGAGGGCACGGTCTGTCCTCTCCTGAACAGGGCGTGCAGCTCAAGCGGCGACGGGGCGGGCGCGGATGGCGGCTGACCCTGTTGCAGCCCGGTGCCGCCGCGCCCGTAGTCGCTCTCTGCGACGCGCAGGCCGGTCGAGTCATTTGCGCATTTCGTCGATGAACTGGAACGGTTCACCGCAGGCCACGTTATAGACGAGGCAACAGGGAGGTTTGTCATGTCCACCGTCGTTCAGCGTATCAAGGGCCGGGTCTTCGCCCATGATCCCGGACTGCGTGGCTATCATGTGGTCTATCGGCCGCATGAGCCGAACCACTGCCCGGGCTGCGGGAAGAGCCAGTGGATCGTCGGCCGGACGACGGCGGAATGCGCCTTCTGCGCGACCGCTATGCCACTCGCCGATCCGGGCACGACCGGCACCGGCCTGTTCCGCATCTCGCATTTTCACCCCGACGAGGCGCTTGCGGCCTGATATATTCCCCGACGGAGCGTTTCGCCTCCGTCGATGTTCATGCGACACCGAAGGTAGCGGGAGGCTGGGTAGCGCATGCGGCTGACGATCGAGGTCGAACTCGACTATCATTTCGAGGCGCCGACCGATGTGCTGCTGACGATCGAGGCGGCCGACCTTCCCGATCAGCATCTTGTCGAGGATCGCCTGACGGTGAATGGCTCCGGGCCGCTTCGACCGATTGAGGGCGAGGACAATATCGGCCGGCGCACATGGATGCGCGCGGAGGGGCCGTTTCTCGCCATCTACCGCGCTATATTCGATGTCGAGCGGACGGCGCCGGCGATCGAGGCGCTGCCGATTTCCTTGCCCAGCAACCTCCCGGCCGAGGTCGTGCCCTATCTGTGGCCCAGCCGCTATTGCGAGTCCGACCGGTTCGAAGCCTTCGTCGAGCGCGAGTTCGGCGAAATCGAAGGCGGCGCGAAGCTGACCGCGATGGCCAACTGGATCTGGGATCATCTCGACTATCTGCCGGGGACGAGCGACGCGACCACGACGGCCGTGGACGCATTTGTGTCGCGTCACGGGGTCTGCCGCGACTATGCCCATCTGATGGCCGCCTTCGCCCGCGCGGCAAGCGTGCCGGCGCGGCTGGTTTCGGCTTATGCCCTGCACCTCCACCCGCCCGATTTCCACGCGCTCGTGGAGGTCTGGCTGGAGGGCCGCTGGCACCTGATCGACGCGACGAGAATGGCCCCGCTGGACGGGATCGTGCGCATCTGCGTGGGCCGCGACGCCACCGATATCGCCTTCATGACCAGCTTCGGCCCCGCCGAAATGAACGACCAGAGCGTCACTGTCGCTCGCACCGATTGAGCCGCCACGCG
>Ga0335075_10018617_pt1 | contig 10295 bp, 6 predicted proteins | sample Lox_Sample_24_FD_206723 | JGI IMG/M metagenome (GOLD analysis project Ga0335075, IMG submission 206723) | Soil microbial communities from Loxahatchee National Wildlife Refuge, Florida, United States - Lox_Sample_2.4 | ecosystem: Environmental > Terrestrial > Soil > Wetlands | place: USA: Florida... | reverse complement strand
TGGGGTGGTCGGGGCCGAGAGCAGCCTCGCGGATGCGCAGTGCCCGCTGGTGCAGGGGCAGCGCCTCGGCGGACCGGCCCAGGTCCGACAGCGCCCGGCCCGCGTAGTTGAGGTCGGTGGCCACGCTGGGGTGGTCGGGGCCGAGAGCAGCCTCATCAATGCGCAGTGCCCGCTGGTGCAGGGGCAGCGCCTCGGCGGACCGGCCCAGATCCGACAGCGCCCAGCCCACGTAGCTGAGGTCAGTGGCCACGTCGGGGTGGTCGGGGCCGAGAGCAGCCTCGCGGATGCGCAGTGCCCGCTGGTGCAGGGACAGCGCCTCGGCATGTCGGCCCTGGCTGCTGAGATAGGAACCTGCGGAGGTGAGCAGCCAGAGAGCCGGGCCTTCACTAGCCGTATCCGGGTGATACGCGGTAACTGTGAGCACACTGGGCAGCAGTGCCCGCCAGCGAGGCCAGTTTTCCGGGGTACCCCAGACCTCACCGGGCAGGTCAGCCTGCAGCAGGGCAATGACCGTTTCCAGGGGCTTGCTTGCATCCGCCGCGACATACCCGGCGATGCGCTGGCGGGTAACGTCCTGGATCAGCCGGTGCACGACCACAGTGTCCCCGGCCCGCCGTGCCAGGGAATAGTCCGCCAGGGCACCCATCGCGTCGCTGAAGGCAACCGGATCGGCCGCCACGCCGGCCAGGGGTCCGGGGAGCAGGCCGCTATGGCCGGTGAACAGGTCCAGGGGGACCGGTTCGGGGGCCAGCCATGCGCACAACTGCAGGAGCTGGACCGCGGCCGGGGCAGTGGCCCAGAGCCGGTCCATCGATACCGACCAGACAGTGGCGACATTGCCCGGATGCCCGGCGGCGTGGCCACGGCCGTGCAGGTCGGCGCCGCGGCTGTCGAGCAGCCGCAGGTACTCCTCCGCCGGCATCCCCGTCCGATCCAGGTAAGAAGCGGCCTGGTCCAGGGCCAGCGGCAAGTCCCCAAGCCGCCCGGCCAGCAGCCCGGCCTGCTCCTCGGTCAGGTCCGGTGCCCGGCACCGCAGCAGCATCACAGCATCCGGCCGGTCCAGGGTATCCAGGTCCAGGACGCCGCCGAAGGACCGGAAGCCGCTGCGCCGGGTCGTGATTAACACATGCCCGGCCCCGCCCGGCAGCAGCGGCCTGATCTCCCGCGCATCCTCGGCGTTGTCGAAGATCAGCAGCCACCGGTCCCGGCCGCGCAGCTCCCGGGATACCGCCGTCAGGACAGCATCAGGGTCAGGCAGCGGCGGCAGGCCGATCTGCTCGGCCAGCCGGGCGAGCTGGTCACCTACCAGTGCCTGCTGCTCGGCGGCGACCCACCACACCAGGTCATACTCATCCGCGTACCGGTACGCATACTCGATCGCGGTCTGGGTCTTGCCGACCCCGCCCATCCCGTGCAAGGCATGCACGGTCACTGCCGGATTCCCCGCCAGCAGCCCCCGGACCCGGGCCAGCTCGGACCGGCGCCCGGTGAAGTTCGGGTTCCGCGGCGGGACATTCCATACCTCCGGCAACGCACCCGGGAACCTCGGCACCTCCCGCCGCACCCCGGCCGGCGGCGGGAAACCCGGCTCCGCCCCGGGCTTGGCCCGGCCCGTCACCGCACCCCGGATCTCGGCCCTGATCCGCACACGGGCAGCGGCCTGGTCCGTGCCCGACAGGTCCACGCTGACCACCCCGCCCAGCAGCCCCGGGCGGTCGCACTCAGCAACCTGGAAAACCAGCAGCTTGCGCTGCTCCCCTAGCGGATCACCCCGCCAGGCTGCTTCCCATTCCGCCGTGCCGAACACAGACTCCAGGTAGGCAGCCGACAGCACCGCAATCGTCCGGCTGGCCCCCCGGATACCTTCCTGCATCAGATGCGCCCAGTTGACACCGGACACCATATCCCACGCCTGGATCAGGACCCGGTACCCGTCCTCTTCCAGCTGCCAGGCAATCCACTCCGCCCACGCCCGGTCCGCCTGCGTGTAAGAGACGAAAAAATCCCACCTCGCGCCAGTCCCGCTCTCACCCACCAGCCCAGCGTGCCACACCACACGCCGCCCGGGACCCACACCGGCACGACTTTCCCATGACCGGCAAAGGTCCATACGTCCTCAAGTTCCATCCCGGCGTCGCGGAAGCGGAGAAACACCCCGCTCGCCTAGCTCCGTCGGTGACCATGTCGGGTCGATGTCGCGGGTGGCCCTGCGCGAGTTGTATGAAGAGCCACCGCGGCTTCGCCGAACACGTAGCCGTCCATCCCGGCGCACTCTCGCCATCTGGCATGGCAAGGTGCTTGGCAAGCCCTGCGAAGAGCACATTCCACCGCTCATCGCCGACCGGTCCCGGCGTGTCCGCCAGCAGCCATTTGCGCTCCCCGGCAGGCTCCCTGCGGTACTCCTTCAGGAATTCCACGACCAGTCGCCAGCGCGTCTCGAAATCGGGCTCGGCCGCGACGAAGGCCGCGAGCCCCGCGATGTCATCGGCCGATAGTCCACTATCACAACGTAGCGAGGAGGCCCAGCCGCACACACGTCGAGACGCGCTGTATCGACCAGGTATTCCGCAGACATCGGCGGACTAAGACGCGGGCCAGTGCGGTCCGATGTACGGATCGGGGTTGGCGCGTGCCCAGCGGTCGAGACATCGTGCCAGGGCCGGCGCCTGCGCCCCGCCGGCCGGCAGGTTCCGCTTCAGGACGAAGATCAGGATCACATCCCGTTCCGGCGCGTAGTCCGCGACGTTCTCGGTCACGATGGCCCGTCCCTCGGCGCGCCCGGCGGCGGCGACCTGGGCGTCCGCCGTCGCGCCTAGTCCGATCTCGCCGACGTGGACCGCGTCGTGGTGGTAGGTATCCCGCAGGATGACCGCGGCAGTGGGCGGGAACATCTCGTCGAGCAGGAAGGCGGTCACGCCAGCAGTCTGCCGCGCTCTTCCGCGACACGCCGCTGGCGCTCGGCCAGCGCCCGGTTCCGGTCGATCCTGGCCTGGACAGTCTCCCGATGCTCGGCCGCATAGTCGAGCGCAAGCCGGATCGAGCGCGGATGCAGTGCGGACTCCTCTGCCAGGGTGGCGATCCGCCGTTCCTCGTGGCCGTCAAGTTCCTGAAGTCGTGCGACCACTTCCCAGACGTCCGGCCCGGCGGCGAGCCCGGCTCGCCGGTCGTTGACCGGACCGCGGAAGATAATGCCGGGGAAGTCGATCTCGTCACACCCCTCCATGATCAGCCGGTCAAGAAGCGCCGTAACCGTCATGCCCTCCCACTCCGCGCGGACGGCCAGTCGCCGTCTGGCGATGTCGCTAATGCGGAATGACGTGCTCGCTGCCATGTACTTCACTGTACCGCATATGAGCTACATCCTTACTCCGGCGGCGGCAGGGCGGCAGGGGCGGCGGCAGGGCGGCGGCAGGGGGCAGAGCGGCGGCAGTCAGGCGACCAGCTCGGTGTCGCCGGTGAAGGCGTCCCAGAGGGCGGCGTAGGTGCCGCCCGCGGCGACGAGTTCCTCGTGTGTGCCCGACTCGACGATGCGGCCCAGGTCCAGCACGACGATCCGGTCGGCGCGGGCGGCGGTGGTGAGCCGGTGCGCCACCACCAGCGTGGTGCGCGCGGCGGTGAGCTCGGCGATGGCGCGGTTCACCGCCGCCTCGGCGGCCAGGTCGAGCGCCGCGGTGGCCTCGTCGAGCAGCAAGATGGCCGGGTCGGCGAGCTGAGCGCGGGCCAGGGCGATCAGCTGCCGCTGGCCGGCCGACAGGTTGCGGCCGCGTTCGGCGACCTCGTGGTCGTAACCGCCGGGCAGCTTCATGATCGTGTCGTGCGCCCCGGTGGCGCGGGCGGCGGCCTCGATCTCCCCGTCGGTAGCGTCCGGCCGGGCGTAGGCGATCGCGTCGCGGACCGTGCCGGCGAACAGGTAGGACTCCTGCGGCACCACGCCGAGCCGGTGCCGGTACTCGGCCAGGTCATAGTCGCGCACGTCCGTCCCGTCCACCAGGACGGCGCCGCCGGTCACGTCGTAGAACCGCGCGATGAGCTTGACCAGCGTCGACTTGCCGGCCCCGGTCTGGCCGACCAGCGCCACCGTCTCACCGGGCTGCACGGTCAGCGTCACGTCGGAAAGCGCGTTCTCGGCACCGGCACCAAAACCGGCACCGTAGTTGAAATCCACGTCGCGCAGCTCGATCAGGCCGCGCAACCTGCCCGGCTCGACCGGCTCGGCCGTCTCCGGCGTGGATGTGCCGAGCCGGAGCAGATCGGTGATCCTGCTCAGCCCGACCATGGCCTGCTGGTAGCCGTCGAAGACCTGGGAAAGCTGCTGGACGGGGGAGAAGACCATGTCGATGTACAGCAGGTACGCGATCAGGGCGCCCGCGGTGAGCGTGCCGTTGCGGATCTCGCCGGTCGCGATCACCAGCACGATCGCGCCGGCCACCGTGGACAGCAGCTGCACGAACGGGAAGTACAGCGAGATGTAGCGCTGCGCGCGCAGCCGCGACACCCGGAACCTGTCGCTGAGCTCGGCGTACCGGGCCCGGTTCACCGGCTCGCGGTCGAACGCCTGGGTGACCCTCAGCCCGGCCACGTTCTCGGCGAAGTACGCGTTGACCACGGCCACGCGCTCCCTGGCCTCGGTGTAGGCCTTGGACGACTTGGCCCGGAACACCAGCGTCGCGAGCACCAGCAGCGGTGAGATGGCCAGCACGGCCAGGCCCAGCTTGAGGTTGATGATCAGCAGCGCCGCCATCACGCCGACGAACGTGAGGACCGCGTTGACCATCGTGATCAGCCCGGTCTGCAGGAACGTGGACAGCGCGTCCACGTCGGTGGTCATCCTGGTCAGGATCCGGCCGGACATCTCGCGCTCGTAGAAGTCCAGTCCGAGTCGCTGCAACTGGGCGAATAGCTTGACCCGGAGCGTGTAGAGCAGCCGTTCCCCGTTGCGGCCCACCACCATCGTCTCGGCGATGTTGATCAGCCAGTCGGCGAGCACGACCACCAGCCCGATGACGGACACCACGAGGACGCCGTGGAACACCTTGGTCTCTACGCCGTGGTCGATGCCGTTGCGGACCAGGGCCGGCAGCGCCAGCTGGGCGACCGCGTCGAGGCCGTCCAGCACCAGCCCGATGACCAGCGCGAACGCCAGCGGCTTGAGCAGCCGGCGCAGCGAGAACCGCCGGTCTGCCGCCCGGGCCCGGTTTAGGTCCACCTCCGGCTCATCCTTGACCGGCGGCAGCTTGTCCACCGCGGCGAGCAGTTCGGGGGAGGGCGGCAAGCTGGCCAGCATGCCGGTGATGTTCCCTCCGCCGACGCCGCGTGGACCGCCGCCACCTCTGATACCGCCGCCGGCTCCGGCGCCCGGCCCGGGCGCGGTAGACCCGGCGGCAGCGCCGGCAGCTAGCAGGGTACGAGACTGGACGTGCTCGACCGCGAGGTCCACGTCGTCATCGCCGGGGCCGTTGATGAGCATGCGGAACAGCTCGCTGCGTTCGGTCAGCTCGGCGTGAGTGCCCGAGTCGGCGACCTTGCCCTTGTCCAGCACGATGATCCGGTCCGCCAGGTTCAGTGTGGACCTGCGGTGTGCGATCATCAGCGTGGTCCGGCCCCGCATGATCTCGTGCAGCGCCGCGTGGATCTCCGCTTCCAGCCGGGGGTCGATGGCCGAGGTGGCGTCGTCGAGCAGCAGGATCTTCGGGTCGGAGACCAGGGCCCTGGCCAGGGCGACCCGCTGCCGCTGGCCGCCGGACAGCGTCAGGCCCTGCTCGCCGATCACTGTGTCGTAGCCTTTGGGCAGCCTGGTGATGAACTCGTGTGCCTGTGCCGCCTTGGCCGCTTCGACGATCCGTTCCCGGGTGGCGTCCGGCCGGCCATAGGCGATGTTCGCGCGCACCGTGTCGGAGAACAGGAAGCTGTCCTCCATGACCAGACCGATCGCCTCACGCAGTGAGCGGCGGGTAACACCGGCGATGTTATGACCACCGATTGTGATAGTGCCCTGGGACGGATCGTAGAAGCGGGGCAGCAGCTGCGCGATGGTGGACTTGCCCGAGCCGGAGGCGCCGACCACCGCCACCGTCTCACCTGGCATGACCGAGAAGGAAAGCCCGTCAAGGACCGGCTGATCCTTGACGTAACCGAAGTGAACGCCGGTGAAGACGACACCGTTGGCGTCGGCGGGCAGCGGCCGCGCTTCCCGCGTGTCGGTGATCACCGGGCGGGAGTCGATGACGTCGAAGACGCGGATGACGCTGGCGCGGGCCTCCTGGCCGATCGTCACCATCATGGTGAGCGTGCGGACCGGGCCGACCATCTGCGCCAGGTAGGCGGAGAACGCGAGGAACGTGCCGAGCGTGATCTGGCCGTGGATGGCCAGCCAGCCGCCGAGGCCCAGCACGCCCACCATGCCGAGCGCGGGGACGGCGGTCAGCGCGGGGTTGTACCTGGCGGTCAGCCTGACCATGCGCAGCCGGGAGCCGAACAGCCGGGCGCTCGCCGCCTCCAGCCGTTCCTGCTCCTGCTCCTCCTGGCCGAACCCCTTGACGACCCGGACACCGCCGATGTTCTCGTCCACGATGCCCGCCACGTCGCCGGATTGCTGCTGGGCGTGCCAGCTGGCCGGGAACAGCCGCTTACGGGCGGCCAGCGCGATGAACCAGAGGCTGGGCGCGACCGCGACGGCGACCAGCGTCAGCACCGGCGACAAGATCAGCATGATCACGAGCTGCAAAAGGAACAAAGCCGCGTTGCCGAGCGTGACCGGGACCATCTGCAGGATGCCCTGCACCATGTTCAGGTCGGTGATCGACCGGCCGACCAGCTGCCCGGTGTGGATCTCGTCCTGGCGGGCTCCGTCGAGGTCGGTGAGCGCGCCGAACAGGTCGTTACGCAGGTCGTACTGGACGTCGAGGGAGAGCTGTCCGCCGCGGTACCTGCGCATGTAGATGCCGGTGAAGCTGACTAGCGCGGTGCCCACCAGGGCGGCCGCCAGCGGCCAGATCGACTCGCGGTGCGTGACGATCACGTCATCGATGATCCGGCGCTGCACCAGCGGCACCGCCGCCATCGCGGCCGATGCCAGCAAGGAGCCGGCCAGCGCGATCAGGACGTTACGGCGATACCGCCAGCAGTACCAGGCCAGCCTCCTGAGCCATCCCTGTTCCGCGGTTTGAGCAGTCGCCGTCTGAGCAGTCGCCGTTTGAGCAGTCGTGGTCTGAGCTGCCGTCGCCCCCGCCTCCCTCACCCTGCCTTCGTCGCCACGACAGCGTAACAACAAACCGGGATAGTTTCATTTCTCTAACTAACTATCCGGCGAGTGAAGTCACTGCTCGCGGCCTGAAGCGGGCCCGGAGCGGGGGCGTGTCGCGGCCGTTCCGACGGCGTGTTATTGCACGGTGACCTGGACCATGGGATAGCCGCTGGCGCCGTTCGGCTCGGGTGGCTCTTGCAGCGACGTCTGCGTGTAGCCGGTGTCGTCGGTGGCCCGCGCCTCGATCATGTGGTTCCCCGAAGCCGACGGCGTCCAGTCATAGACCCACTGCCGCCAGCAGTCGAGGCCTGGCACGGCGGCGAGCCGGGCCTCGTTCCACGGCCCGTTGTCCACCCGCACCTCGACCGCCGCGATGCCCTTATGCTGGGCCCAGGCCACGCCGGCGACCTGCGTGACCTTCCCGGGGACGACCGGCACCGAACCGGTAGGAACGTCGATGCGCGACTCGGTCTTGATCGGTGCCTGCTGCGACCAGCCGCGCGGCACCCAGTACGCCTGGTTAGCGGCGAAGGTGGTCACCTCGATGTCGGTCACCCACTTGGTCGCCGACACGTACCCGTACAGCCCGGGCACCACCATCCGGACCGGGAACCCGTGCGCGACCGGCAGCGGCTGGCCGTTCATGGCGACCGCAAGCAGCGCGTCCCGGCCGTCCATCACGGTGGTCACCGGCGTCCCCACCGTGAATCCGTCCACCGACGTGCAGAACAGCTGGTCGGCTCCCGCCTTGATGCCCGCTTCGCGCAGCACGCTGGCCAGCGAGGCGCCGAGCCAGAGCGCGTTGCCGATGTACTGTCCGGCGACCGGGTTGGACACGCAGCACAGCGTGATGTAGTCCTCGATCAGCGTCCGGCGGATCAGGTCGTCGAAGGTCAGCACCATCTCACGCGAAACCATCCCGTGGATCCGGAGCTGCCAGGTGGAAGGATCCACCTGGGGAAGGACGATCGCGGTGTCGACCCGGTAGAAGTTGCTGTTGGAGGTGACGAACGGCGTGATGCCGGGCACGTTGAGGTTCGCCCCGGAAGGCAGCGTCATGGTTTCAGAGGGTTTGGGCAGCCGCAGCGCGCTGCGGAACTTGGAGACGCTGGAACGTTCGGTCAGGCCCCGGCCGATCAGGTCCGATAGGCCGGCCACCGCCAGCGCGACCACGCTCGCGGTCAGGAACCGCCGCCGGTCCGGTCCCACGGCATCATCGGGCTCAGCCGCTGCCCAGAACACGCGGGGCACGAGCAGCCGCAGCACCACGACGGCGGTCGCCACCGCGAACACGGTGGGCAGCATGGAAGCGAACGTCGCTGTCGGCCGGGTCGCCGCCGCGGTCAGCCCCACCACGGCGAATACGGCCACCCCGGCCATCCCGAACCACAGCCGGCGCACGGCGAGCACGCCGATCAGCGCGGCGAACAGGGCGAGCACGACGAGGATCCCGCCCACCAGCACGGTCTTGTCGTCGGAGCCGAACTCCCTGATCGCGAAGTCCTTCAGCCACGGCGGCGTGAAGTCGATCTGCAGCTGTCCCACGGCGACCACCGGCGACGTGCTCGCCCCGGTGACCCCGGCCACCAGCTGTCCCACGCCGAGCGCGCACGCCCCGGCCAGCACCCCCGCCAAGGCGCCACGCAGCACTGTCCAACGTCCCATCGTCATACCCTTTATTCGGAGCCGCTACGTCGGAGTATTGGACCAATCCGTGAGCCTAACCCGCAACGAATACCAGTCGTGACGGTTTCAGATCCGGCCGCACGCCCCGATCGCGGCCGGCCGGGGCTGGAGGACCAGCTCGCCCGCGTGGCCAGAGGCGACGCGGCGGCGTTCGACGCCGTCTACGACCAGGTCGCCGGGCCGGTCTTCGGCATCGTCAGGCGGGTCGTCCGCGATCTGGCCCAGTCCGAGGAGGTCACCCAGGAGGTCCTGCTCGAGGTGTGGCGTTCGGCTTCCCGGTTCACGCCGGCTCAGGGCACCGCGATGGCCTGGATCATGACGATGGCCCATCGCCGGGCCGTGGACCGGGTGCGTTCGGTCCAGCGCGCGGCCGAGCGAGAGCGGCGGGCAGCCACCGCGGATATCCCGTTCGACGAGGTCGCCGAGGCCGTCGAATCGAACCTTGAGTATGAGCGGGTCCGCCGTTGCCTGGGCACGCTCACCGAAGTGCAGCGGGAGTCAGTCACGCTCGCCTACTACGGCGGCTACACCTATAACGAGGTGGCGGCGCTGCTCGGCGTCGCGGCCGGCACGGTGAAGACGAGGATGCGTGACGCGCTGATCCGGCTGCGTGACTGCCTGGGGGTGATCGGGTGAGGCTGGTCAGGAAGGAGCCGCACACGCTGGCCGGGGCGTACGCGATGGACGCGCTCGACGCCGCCGACCGTGCCCGGTTCGAGCGTCACCTGGCCCGGTGCGACTCCTGCGCGCAGGAGGTCAGCGAACTGCGGGAGACGACCGCCAGGCTCGCCGTCGCCAGCGCGGTCGCCCCGCCGCCGGCGATGAAACAGCTGGTAATGGCCGCGGTTCGGGGAACGCGGCAGCACGCGCCGGTCACGGCCGCCAAGCCCCGGTTCACGACGCGCCGTCTCGTGCTGGTCGCCGCTCCGGTCGCCGCCATGCTGATCGCCATCGCGACCGTGTTCGGCCTTGCCAACAGCGACACAAGCCAGCGGCTCAGCCAGGCGCAGCAGCGCGATCAGGCGATCGCCTCCGTGCTGACCGCCAAGGACGCGACGATGATGAGCGGTCCCGTGGTCGGCGGCGGCACGGCCAGGATCGTGATGTCGCATGAGAAACAGGCACTGGTCTTCATCGCCACCGGCCTGCCCGCCCTGCCCGCGTCGGCGGGCTACGAGCTGTGGCTGGTCGGCCCGGCCGGCGACCGCCCGGCCGGCATGCTGCCCGCGCCGTCGCACGGCATGATCGGCCCGGTGATAGCCGCCGGCCTGCGCGACGGCGACCATCTGATGCTGTCGGTGGAACCCGCGGCGGGCACCACGTACCCGACGACCAGGATGATGCTAGACATTCCGCTATGAGCGTG
>Ga0335075_10018616_pt1 | contig 10296 bp, 12 predicted proteins | sample Lox_Sample_24_FD_206723 | JGI IMG/M metagenome (GOLD analysis project Ga0335075, IMG submission 206723) | Soil microbial communities from Loxahatchee National Wildlife Refuge, Florida, United States - Lox_Sample_2.4 | ecosystem: Environmental > Terrestrial > Soil > Wetlands | place: USA... | reverse complement strand
TGCAACACATGCCGATGGGTTTCACGCGACCGCTCGCCGACCGTCTCAACGCATCGAGCAAGATCGCCGTTCACGAAGCGGTCAACGGCATGATCCTCGAACCGGGCGTCGCCCTCGTCGTGCCCAGCGGAAAGCAGGTGGAGTTGCGCCGGCGCAACACCGGAGAGACGGAGGTCCGCCTGGTCGATGACGACGGTTCGTCGCTGCACGTGCCCAGCGTCGATCACATGACGTCGCAGGTTGCACACGTCTACGGCAAGTCGGCGATCGGCGTGATCCTCACCGGGATGGGACAAGACGGCGTACGAGGTTTACGCGAGCTTAAAGAACGGGGCGGTTACGTGCTCGGACAAAATGAAGCCACGTGTGTGGTATACGGGATGCCCCGAGCGGCCGCGAAAGAGGGTCTCGTCGACCGAGAATTGCCGCTCAACGAGATCTCTCCGGCCTTAGTGAGCCTCGCCGGCGTGGCAAAGTCTTAACCTCACTTGAGCAAAACGATGACGAAGCGCGGTAGGAGGGGCATGGAGGAGTATGAATACCAAGATCGGGCGCATCGATTGCGCGCCCACGGGGTTGCATGAAGCTGAGCCGTAGTCAGCGCAGCTACGTCATCGGCGGCGTCGAACTCTCGCGAGAAGAGATCGTTCACAAGTACCTGCATCTGGTGAAGTACGTGGCCGGTCGAATCTCCGTCAACCTACCCCCGAACGTGGAGATCAACGATCTCATCAACGACGGGATTTTAGGCTTGATCGACGCCATCGAGAAATACGACGACGCGCGCGGCGTGAAGTTCGAGACCTACGCGATCACCCGCATCAACGGGGCGATTCTCGACGCTTTGCGTTCGCTGGATTGGGTTCCGCGTGCCGTCCGTCAGCGCGCTCGCGAACTCGAGCGCACCTACCAGGAGCTCGAGGTCGAGCTCGGCCGCGCGCCGACCGAATCCGAGGTCGGGCAGCGTCTCGGCCTCTCGAAGAAGGAGCTCGATCAGCTCATCCAGCGCGTGCGCGGCACCGCCGTACTCTCGCTCGAAGAGTTTCTGCCCAACGAAAAGGGCTACGAGATTCCGCTGGTCGATACGTTGCGCGACGACGACAACGACGTCATCAGCGAGGTCGAGTCGCGCGAAGTTCACGCCGAGCTCGCGCGCGCCGTCGAAAATCTCCCGCCGCAAGAGCGCACCGTGATCACGCTCTACTATTTCGAAGGCCAGACGCTCAAGGAGATCAAGGGCGCGCTGGGCGTTTCGGAGTCGCGCGTTTCGCAGATCCACGCCCAGGCCGTGATCCATCTTCGCCAGCGGCTGCGCGAGCTGCGGGCCGACCTCGGCTACCGTGAAGACGACCCCACCGTCAAGCAGAAGTACCTGCGCCGGCCTACACCCGGTGCCGAAGCGGCCGAAAATAAAGTAGAACGGACGCTGCGAGGGGAAATTACCGATCATGGCGATTCGTCCCGCGGATCTGCAACTGGCCTACCTGGCCGCCCCACAAAACGCGGCCCAGGTTAACAGCGCTCAAGAAGCCCCGCAGAACGCCCAGGCCGCCGCCCAGGCCACCTTCGCCGCCCAAGTGCAGCAGCGCGAAGAGGTGGTCAAACAAGCCGAGCACGCCGAACGCACCGCTGTCCGCACCAACCCCGATGGCGGCAACGGCGGCGGATACACGCCGCAGCAGCGGCGGCGTCAGCCTCACCAAGAGCAGGAAGCACCAGCGCAAGACTCCTCGCTCGGGCTCACCGGCGAAGGCGAGCATTTCATCGACTTCACTGCGTAGGCGATGTCCGGCCCCGATCCGCTCGCCGCACTCGCTGCTCAAGCGGTCGCGAACGCGCAGACGGCCATGGACGAAGCCATCCTCAGCCTTGGCGCGGACGTCGCGCTTCTGCAAGCACAGGTCAACGTCGGCGACGTCATTGCCGCATTAGTGCTGGCGCCGCAGGGCGGAGCCGATTTGCTTTCCTTTCTCGGCCAAACCGTTGTGGCGCAGATCCCGCCGGGCATCAATCCCGGCGAGACGATGCTGCTGCAAGTCACCGGCTTCACGAACCAAGCCGTGATCGTGCGCAATCTCGGTACGCAAGATCCCGACAATCCGGTGACGACCGTCAACGTCGAGATGCCACCGCAAGAGCCCGGCGCTCCCCAGAGCGCGCTGCTCGTCACGCCGATTCCGGCAAACGAGCCGGCGCCGGCGCAAGTGCCCGCACTGCAAACGTCCGCGGCGCAGCCAACGCCCCCGGCGCAGCAAACGCCGGTAGCACAGACGCCGGCACGCGATGCCTCGCCGCCGGTTGCACCACCGCCTTCGGTTTTCGTCGCGGCATCCGTTCGCTCGAATCTTCCGCCGCTACGCGCGCTCGCCGAAGAGAGCGAGGAGGCCGGTCCCTCGAGCGTTCAGAGTGACGTCGAGGCGCGACTTGCGCTCAACCGCGCGAGCGCCGGTCCTGCGCCGCCGCCGGCCGCGGCGCCGCCGGCGAAGAACGCCGCCCCGCCTGGCCAAACGTCGTCGACGGCGCCGGTTCCCGCTCGCACGGCCGCGCCCGCGCCGGCCGGACGGTTTCCGGTTGCGCCGCCGATCGTTCGTCCCGCGCTCGCGCAGAACAGCGCGCCGCTGCAAACGCCGGCGCAAGCGCCGTCCGCGCCGCAGGCCCCGGCGCCGCGTTCGACGCTCCCGCTCAGCACGGAAGCAGCGTTGCTGATGCGGTTGCGCGTCCCGGTCACGCCGGTGACACTCGCCGCGGCACGCACGATTGCCGCCGCGACGCAAAACGTCACCGCGGCGTATGAAAAGCTCGAGGGACTGCTGGCGAAGCTTGCGCCCGAAGAGGCCGGTGCGTTGCGCTCGATGCTGGCCTTCGTGTCGCGCTTCGATCTTCGCAATACGCGCGCGTTGCCGGAACAGATCGCGACGTTCGTGAGCGACGTGCTCGACGGTGCGGAGGCAAAACTCGCGCAGACGGTCAGGATGTGGAACGAGCTGACGCCGCAGGAGGTACCGCCGGAGTTGCCGCCTGCGGTGCCCGAGGAGCAGGCCGCGTCGCAACCGCCGGCTACGGCGCAAACGCAGACGGCAACGGCGCAGGAACAGCCGGCGACGCCGCAACCGGTAGCCGTCAACGTAAGCGCGCAGGCTGCGGAACGCGCCGCGGCGATGGAATACGACGTCAAGACCGCGATCCTGTCGATGATCGAAAACTCACCCGGCGGCTCGCCCGAGATCACCGCCGCGCTGCACGAAGCACTCACCGCGACGACCTCGTTGCAGCTCAACGTCCTCGCCTCGCAAGCGAGCGATCCACGTACGATCGCCATTCCGCTTCCAGCTTACTTTTACGAAGGCGGCGCACCGGTGCATCTCCAGATCTCACGCGATCCGCCCAGCGGCAAGAACGCGATGGATGGGGACAACTTTCACATCGCCTTTATCTTGGATACGCAGTCACTAGGGACCGTGGCGATCGACTTGCAGACCGTGGGACGCGAAGTACGCGTCGACGTCAAGACGCAAGCGACGAGTGCCGCGGATCGCTTTCGCTCGACGCTCGGCGATCTGCGCGAGCGTTTGGAGCAACTGCGCTACAAAGTCGCGTCGATCGCGGCCGGCGTGGCGCCGGCAGCCGGTTCCGCGCAAGCGCCGTCCGGGCCGTCGGCGCCGCCCGATCGCAAATCATTTTGGGATATGCGCGCATGAGCCGGTTTTTCGATTTCCGTAAGTCGATCTTCAAGCGGCCCGCGGCTGCGGCGCTGAAGTGGGATCCCAAACAATCCGAGCCGCCGGAGGTCGTCGCGGTCGGCCGCGGCGTTACGGCCGAGACGATCGTGCGCATCGCCAAAGAACGCGGCATTCCGCTCTACGAGGATCCCGGGCTCGTCGAAGCGCTTGCGCGTCTGCACGTGAGCGACGTCATTCCGCGCGAACTCTACACCGTGGTCGCGGAAGTCCTCGCGTACGTGTACCGCGTCGACCAATCGTTCCGGGAGCGCGCAAGCTGATGGCGTGGAAGAAGAACTGGCTTTCGAAGACGATGCGCGATCATCGGGATTGGATTCGCGAGGTACGCGCTTCGAAGATGGGCGGAACCTTGGAGATGCACCTCTCCGGACGGCAGTTCACCGTCGAGTTCCTCGACGGCGTGGAACCGACGCGCTACGTGATCGACCGCGAGCGCTGCTTCGACGAACGCCACGCCCGCGTCGACGACGCGGAGTTCTCGCAGATCGCCGCTGCGCTCAAGATGGCGGTCCATGATTGCTTCGCCGGATTGGTGCACGCGTACACACCCTCGGCGGCGGTCTTCGAGATTCGCTTCGCGCCGGGACACGCGCCGTTCGGCACCGGCCGGCGCGTCTTCATCGAAGGCCGCCTTGCGGACCTCATGCGCGATCAGATCGGCAAGCCCAACGTGATCTTCGAATACCCCGTCCGCGTCGACGGCGCGCCGCCCCAGTGGGTGAAGATGGAGGCCGCCACGATCACCGGGCTGGATCCGGTCGCCTAGAGGGAATGTGGCCTCGCAAGGCTTTAGCTTTGTGAGACAAATGCGAACAGGAGTTCGATGCTTGCCTAGGGAAGGTGAGGGTCCGTGAGCTGGTTTCAACGACTCCGGGCGTCACTGGGCAAAGCCCGCGACAGCTTCGCCGCGGTCCAGAATTTGGGCCGTGCGCGCAGGCCGCTGACGCCGGAGTTCTGGGAAGACCTCGAGGACCTGCTCATCATGGGGGACTTCGGCGTGCCGACGACCGCCAAGATCGTCGAGGGCCTCAAACTGGTCGCCAAGCAAGAGGCGTGGAGCACGACCGACCAGGCCGTCGCGCGCTTTCACCGCGATGTCGAGCGGTTTCTGACGCTCCCCGGCGGCGAGCTCCGGCTCGATGGCAAAAAGCCCGCCGTCGTCCTGATTGTCGGCGTCAACGGCAGCGGTAAAACCACCACCATCGGAAAACTCGCGACGCGGCTCCAGCGTGAAGGCAAGCGCGTGCTGCTGGTTGCCGGCGACACCTTTCGTGCCGCTGCAGCCGAACAGCTGGCGATCTGGGCCGATCGTTCGAAGAGCGAGATCGTTCGCGGCGCGGAAGGCGCCGATCCGGCGTCGGTGATCTTCGACGGCATCAAGGCGGGGAAGGCACGCGGCGCCGACGTGATCCTGATCGATACGGCCGGCCGTTTGCAGACCAAGACCAATCTCATGGAGGAGCTCAAGAAAGTACGCCGCGTGATCGAGCGCGAACTCGAGCGCCCTCCCGACGAGACGCTGCTCGTGCTCGACGGCACCACCGGACAGAACGCGATCTCGCAAGCTCGGCTTTTCAACGAAGCGACGCAGCTGACCGGCGTGGTCGTGACGAAACTCGACTCGACCGCGAAGGGCGGCGTGCTCGTCGCGATCGTCGACAACCTCGAGATCCCGATCAAGTTCATCGGATTGGGCGAGAGCGCGGACGCGCTGCAACCGTTCGTCGCGGCCGAATTCACCCGGGCCCTATTCGACGACGCCCCGGATTCGGTGAACGTGTGAAGTTTAAGGCCATGCCCTTGTCACTGCGGTATGAAAACGTGATGGTAAGCGAACGCAAATCACAAGAGGAGAACGACGCCTGATGGCAGCGCAAGACGAACGAGGGATCGCCCTCAGCAACGCCCTCGCCCAGATCGAACGGCAATTCGGCAAAGGGTCGATCATGAAGATGGGCGACTTCCAAGAACGCATGGCGTTCGAGGTCGTTCCCAGCGGCTCGATCGCGCTCGATCTGGCGCTCGGCGTCGGCGGATTTCCGCGCGGACGCATCGTCGAGATCTACGGTCCCGAATCCAGCGGTAAGACGACGCTCGCGCTCCATGCGATCGCCGAGGCGCAGAAGAGCGGCGGTACCGCCGCCTTCATCGACGTCGAGCACGCGCTCGATCCGAACTATGCGGCGGCGCTGGGTGTCGATCTCGATAACCTGCTCGTCTCGCAACCGGATACCGGCGAGCAAGCACTCGAGATCGCCGAGATGCTGACACGCAGCAACGCCGTCGACGTCATCGTGGTCGACTCGGTTGCGGCGCTCGTCACCAAGGCCGAGCTCGAAGGCGACATGGGCGATGCGCACGTCGGCTTGCAGGCGCGTTTGATGTCGCAGGCGCTGCGCAAGCTCACCGCGGCGATCTCGCGAAGCAAGACGGTGATGATCTTTATCAATCAGCTACGTGAGAAGGTCGGCGTGATGTTCGGCAATCCCGAGACGACGTCGGGCGGCCGCGCGCTCAAATTCTATGCCTCGGTCCGTCTCGACGTACGTAAGCTCGAGCAGATCAAAGTCGGTCAAGATGTCGTCGGCTCGCGCACGCGCGTGAAGGTCGTGAAGAACAAAGTGGCGCCGCCGTTCCGGCAAGCCGAGTTCGACATCACCTACGGTCACGGAATCTCCAAGATGGGATCGATTCTCGACGTTGCGCTCGAGCAGAACATCGTCGGCAAGAGCGGTTCGTGGTACACATACGGCGATCAACGCATTGGGCAAGGGCGCGAGAACGCCAAAGCCTATCTCGAGGAGCACCTGGATCTCGCCGGTGAGATCGAAACGAAGATCCGCGAAGCGCTGGCCAAGAACGTTTCGAAGAACGGGCATTCGAGCGGCGCCGTCGCGACGATCGCGGAAGAGTGACGTGCAGCCGAAGGCCGAACGAAGCGCCTATAGCTATGCGCTCGGAGTGCTCGCACGGCAGCGTCTCACGCAGGCCCAATTGTGGGAGCGACTCACGCGTAAAGGCTTCGACGACGACACCATTCGTGGTGTCGTCGCTCGTTGCAAGGCCGAACGCTTTCTCGACGACCGCCTCTATGCGACGCTCTACGTCGAACGCAAACGCAAGGCGCTCGGCGACGTGCGCCTCGTCGGCGAGCTGGTGCGCAAAGGCATCGATCGCGACGAGGCGTGTGAAGCCGTCGCGGCGCTCGACGAAGACGAGCGCACGCGCTGTGCTCGGGCGCTGGAGGTGCTCACGCGCGCGTCCGCGTCGAGCTATCCGGGTCTCGCACGACGGCTCGAGCGGCTCGGCTTCGCGGCGTCGACGATCTATAGCGTGCTGCGCGAGCATGCGGCGGGAACGGTGTCCCTGGAGTAGATGGAGCGGGCACTGACCCGCATATGGCCGCCCCGACGATCGTCGTCGCCGAAGACGATAGCGCAATTCGCGACCTGCTCGCCCATCACTTAGAACGTGAAGGTTTTCGCGTCGTCGCGGTAGCCGACGGTCAGGCGGCGCTGCGTAGCGCGCGGCACGCAGCGGACCTCGTGATTCTCGACATCGGTTTGCCCGGTGTCGACGGCTTCGACGTGATACGCACGCTGCGGCGTGAAGAACGCGCGGTGCCGGTCGTGATGCTGACGGCGCGCGTCGACGAGATCGATCGCGTGGTGGGCTTCGAGCTCGGTGCGGACGACTACGTGACCAAGCCGTTCTCGCCCCGCGAGATCATCGCGCGCGTGCGCGCGGTCCTGCGGCGGTCGGGTCGAAGCATCGAGGCGGCGCCTGCGAGCTTGCAATTCGGACGGCTCGAAATCGACGAAGCGGCGCGCGAAGCACGCGTCGACGGTCGCGACGTGCGGTTGAAACCACGCGAGTTCGCCTTGTTGTTGGAGCTGGCCGTCAATGTGGGGGTTGCGCTCTCGCGCGAACGTCTGCTCGAGCGTGTGTGGGGCTTCGACTTCAACGGCGACGAGCGGACGGTCGACGTCCACGTGCGGCGGCTGCGCGCCAAGATCGAGGAGGACGCCGGCTTGGAACCGATCGTGCAGACCATTCACGGGTACGGGTACAAGTTCGTCCGCCCATGAAACCGTGCGGACGAGTGATTCACTCGGTCGCCGGGCTGCGGCCGATGATCGTGGACGCGCTCTCGCTGCGACGTGAGATTCCGCTCCTGGTGTTGCGTCTGCCGGACGTCGCCCGGCGACTGGAACGCGACACGGTCGACGCATTTCGGCGGGCAGCCGAACGCGTCGTTCGAGAGGGTGACGCGCTCGCACACGAAGGCGGAAGCGATTGGTTTGCCATTGCGATGCTGACGCCTGCGCGTGACGGGACCATGCTCGACGCGCGTTCGGCGCTCGAGCGAATCTCCGCTACGATGTCACTCGTCACCGGACGGCGGATGGAGACCGGATGGTGGCCGATCGGCGCGGTGAGCGAGGTCGAGGACTTCGAGCGCACGATCGAGCGAGCGCTCGAGCGCGGATTGCGCGAGCGTGAACGCTACGAGTTCTTGGCAACGGTCGGTCACGAGTTGCGTACACCCCTGACCTCGATTCGTGGATATCTCGAAACGCTGCTCGACGACGATCTCGACAGCGCAACCGCGCGGCGCTTTCTCGTGGTGGCGCGCAATGAGGCGTTACGGCTGGGGCGCCTCGTCGATGGGATGCTCGACTTTTCCCTGCTCGATCTCTCTGCGCAGCCGGCGCCGGGCGTCACCGATCTCACTACGGCTGCAGCCGCTGCCGCCGAAGCGCTCGCCCCGGTCGCGCGCCAGGCGGGTATGCGCCTGCGCGTTCGCCATGACGGTGAGGCGGCGGCACGGATCGGCGGCGATGCCTGCATGCACGTGCTCCTCAACGTGATCGAGAACGCGATCAAGTATGCGAGCCCCGGGGGCCGGATCGACGTTTGCGTCGGACGCCAGGGCCCGTTTATCGAGGCAACCGTCGACGACGACGGCCCCGGCGTGCCGTCACACGAACGCGCCCGTATCTTCGAACATCGGACGCGGGGCGGCGCGAGCGAATCCCGGCCGGGCTGCGGAATAGGACTCGCCATCGTGCGCACCATCGTCGAGCGGGCCGGCGGCACGGTCACCGTCGACGACTCGCCGCTCGGCGGCGCGCGATTCGTCATTCGCCTCCCAGGCGCAAAAGCGGAATTTCAACCTACCGTGTCGTAGAACGCAGCCCGTGGCCTCGTCACGGATCCTCTTTGCTCACGAGAGCGAATCGGCTCTCGCAGGACTGTTCGACTTCTACCGAATCGTCTGGCAGTACGAACCCCGGTCCTTCCCCGTCGGATGGGATTCACGCGGCAAGCCTGTCGCTTTTTTTACGCCCGATTTCTATCTACCGGATTACGATTTGTATATCGAGATGACGGTGGCGAAGCCCGCGCTCAACACGCGGAAGAACCGCAAGCTGCGCTTGATGGCACGCTATCACCCGGGCGTGCGCGTGAAACTCTTTACGCGCCGTGACGTCGAGCGGCTTTTCGCGCGCTTGCGGCCGGCCGCATGATCGGCGAATTGCTCTTCGACGCACCGGCGATTGCCGCTAGGGTGCGCGAACTGGGCGCGCAGATCTCGAGCGATTACGAAGGACGCATCCCGGTCCTCGTCGGCGTGCTCAACGCCGCCGCGACCTTTCTTGCCGACCTTACGCGCGCGGTGACGATTCCTTGCGAGCTCGATTTGATCGCGGTCACGAAGTTCAGCAGCGCCGAGGGAATACGATTTCTCAAAGACACCTCAGGCTCAATTGAGGGAAGACACGTTATTCTGGTCGACGACACGATCGACACCGGGATGACCTTACAGTACGTCTTCAAGTCGCTACTTGCTCGCTCGCCTGCTTCACTCGCGGTTTGTACGCTGCTGGATCGTCCCGCGCGCCGAATTGCCGATATTGAGGTGAGGTACCGCGGCTTCGAGATCCCGGACGTCTATGTCGTCGGGTACGGGCTCGACTACCGCGGTCATTATCGGGAGTTACAGGCGCTCTATGCACATGGTTCATGGCCGTGATTGAACGCGTTATGCGCGCGGGGGCGCTTGCATGCGCTGTGCTCGTCGGTCTTTTACCGCTGCGGGCAAATTCGCTCGAGCTGCAGTCGATCGAGCGCGCAGCGGCATCGTACAATAGCCCGAACGCGCACCTGGCCGAGATGTTCCGCGCGGCACTGCTCGACACGGGAAAACTTGCCGAGTACGCGCCCGACGGCACGGCATACATCAAGACCGGCGATATCCCGGCGGAGTGGCTGCGCGACGCGAGCGCACAAGCGCGCCCGTATCTGTTCTTCGCCAAAGACGATCCCGATACGCGAAAGCTGCTGCGCGCGATCATCGCGCGGATGGTCAAGTACCTGCAGATCGATCCCTACGCAAACGCGTTCACGCTCGATTATCGCGTCTGGGAGGAGAAGTTCGAGCTCGACTCGCTCGCCTACCCGATCACGCTTTCATGGAGTTATTGGAAGACGACCGGCGACGACTCGATCTTCACCCCGGATTTCCAGAAGGCGCTCGACGCCGTGCTCGCCA
>Ga0335075_10018614_pt1 | contig 10297 bp, 8 predicted proteins | sample Lox_Sample_24_FD_206723 | JGI IMG/M metagenome (GOLD analysis project Ga0335075, IMG submission 206723) | Soil microbial communities from Loxahatchee National Wildlife Refuge, Florida, United States - Lox_Sample_2.4 | ecosystem: Environmental > Terrestrial > Soil > Wetlands | place: USA: Florida... | reverse complement strand
GCGAGCGCGCCCTGTACGAGCGTCCAACCCGTTTGGTCGCGCCGCGCGCGCTCCTCTGGCGAATACAGCGGCCTTTTCGTGGCTGATTCTGGACGTCCTCGGCTCATCGGCCCGTTTCCAGTCCTTGAAGTTGACGACCGAGGCTGGGTCGCCGAGGTCGTCGGTAGGGAATGTAGGACCAGGTGCGCAAGACTGTCAATCTGTCTTGACGTCTTTTTTAATTTACACTAGCTTCATCCTCCAGGATCCTGGGTCCTCCTCGGTTACAAGGCGTCCTTCGCCAAACAGAGGATCGCGAAGGGTGCCGACGGAAATATCGAAAGGCGCTTGCGAGGCTTTAAACTGGGCCTGTATGCGCGGAGACGTCTGCATTCTCTTCGGGGGGCGCCGACGTGGCGGCGGACGCTCGGATTCCGGGGTTTGGAGTTCGTCAGGCCGACTTCGGAAACCGGGCGTTCGGGGCAAGTTGTCACTGCCCCATGGAGTTTGTTAAAGCGGCGAACTCGTCGTAAACCCTCGAAGCGCGGACGTCATGTCAGTCACTCCTGTCAGAAGGCGCGGGGCGAGACCGTGATCGACCCCGCAAGTCCAGCGCCGCTGGCCCGGTTTTCAAACCCCAACGAGGCGTTGTCTCATCTGGATGCTGAACACGCTGGATCCCTGATCGCCGCCGCGGCAGACGTTGCGCTCGTGATGGATCGCGACGGCGTCATCCTCGATGCGGCGTTCTCGGAAGCCGACTTGTCGAGCAAGATCGGCGGTGACTGGATCGGCCGTCGTTGGGTCACCACTGTAACCCCTGACAGCCGCCAAAAGATCGAAGAGATGCTGAGTGTTACAACGCCGGCGGTATCGTCGCGCTGGCGGCAGGTCAACCACCCAACCAGCAACGACGCGGACATCCCGGTGCGGTACCGGATTGGCCGGTTTGGGCCGAGCGGACGGTTTCTCGCCGTCGGCCGGGACCTCCGGCCCATGGCGATTCTCCAACAGAGGCTAGTCGAAACGCAACAACAGATGGAGCGCGAATACATCCGCATTCGGAACGCGGAAAAGCGCTATCGACTTTTGTTTCAACTCTCCTCCGAGGCAGTGTTGATCGTGGACTCGAATACCTCAAAGATTATCGAAGCGAATCCCGCAGCGGTGACCTTTCTTGGGGTCGATCCAAAAAAACTGATCGGACAGACGTTCGAGTCCCTTGTCGCCGAGGGCAGTCGACAGGTTTCGCAATCGTTCCTTTCCGCAATGCGCGTCGCGCCGCGGGTCGATAATGTCCATGTTCAGCTTGAACGCGACCAAAAGAGCGCCCTGCTGACGGGCTCTCTCTACCGTCACGATGGCGCTCCTCAGCTTATCGTTTTGCTTTCGCGGCTCGGCGAGGCGGGAGGGGCGACTTCGAACAATGACGCGAATATTCTGCGGCTCATCGAGGCCATCCCACAGGCTTTTGTGGTCGTCGACGAGAACCGGCAGATCGTGACCGCAAATGCCGCCTTTCTCGACCTTGTTCAGATGACGAGCCTGGTTCAGGTACGAGGAGAATCCATCGAACGCTGGATTGGACGTCAGGGAGCCGAAGTTGACGTGCTGTTCTCCAACCTTCGCGCGCACGGAACCGTCCGCCACTTTTCCACTGTCGCGCGAGGCGAGTTTGGCACTGTAGAAGATGTAGAAATCGTCGCTGGTTCCGCAGTCGGCGGCGGCGCGAACTGCTATGGCCTGGCGATCCGGTCCGAAGGATGGCGAGGCGGGCGCGAAAGACTGGGCGGCCGCGAGCTTCCGCGCACTGTCGAGCAATTTACCGAACTCGTGGGACGAGTGCCCATGAAGAATCTTGTGCGGGAGACGACGGACCTGATCGAGCGCCTCTGCATTCAGGCGGCCCTCGAACTTACGCGCGAAAACAGGCGCTCCGCGGCTGAGATGCTGGGGCTGAGCCGACAAGCGTTCTATGTGAAATTGCGCCGGTATGGACTCGGCGGCGACGCGCCGGAAGACGACGAGGCGCCGAACTAGACGGGTTCGCCAGCTGCTTTGAGGTCAAGATAGATTGCCGCTTCTAGTGTCATTTTCTATTGACACACGGGAACCTCGATCCTACCCTTCAGCTCATGCGGAGTCCTCAGCCGGCGGCCGTTCTGAAACTGCTCAAGCCGATTACGTGGTTTGCGCCCATGTGGGCGTTCGGCTGTGGCGTCGTCTCCAGCGGGCTTTTCGCCCCTGCGCACTGGAAAGTTGTTGTCGCCGGGATCGCGCTGGCCGGCCCCCTGATTTGCGCGACCAGCCAAGCGGTCAATGACTGGTACGATCGCGACGTGGACGCCATCAACGAGCCGGAGCGTCCCATTCCTTCCGGGCGGATTCCTGGCCGTTGGGGCTTCTATATCGCCTGCATCTGGACGCTTGCCTCGCTGATCTGGGCCGTGTTTCTCGGTCAGTGGGTTCTCTACGCCGCGATCATCGGCTTGGCGCTCGCCTGGATCTACTCGGCTCCGCCCCTCCGGCTAAAACAGAACGGCTGGTGGGGCAATTCCGCGGTCGGCGTGGCTTATGAAGGCCTGCCGTGGTTCACGGGGGCGGCGGTCGTCGCTGCAGGTCTGCCTGACGCCCGGATTATCACGCTCGCGATCCTGTATAGCCTGGGTGCGCACGGGATCATGACCCTGAACGATTTCAAGTCGATCGAAGGGGATCGCCGGCTCGGAGTTCGCTCGCTGCCCGTCCAGCTCGGCGTCCGCCACGCAGTGCAACTCGCCTGCATCGTAATGGCGGCGCCCCAAGTGGCCGTCATCGGATTCTTGCTTGCATGGGGGCGCCCGGTGTTTGCCGCGCTCGTGGCTGCGCTTCTGATCGGCCAGTTCACCCTCATGCCACGGCTCATCCAAAATCCGCGCAAGTGGGCAGTCTCCTACAACGCGACCGGAACGACCTTGTATGTCCTTGGCATGTTGGTGAGCGCCTTCGCTCTCCGCTCAATCGCATAGGCCTCGCATGAACCCCGCGACCTTTGGATGGGCAACGATCATCCGGCTCGGGCTCGTGCAGACGATGTTGGGCGCGATCATCGTCCTCATGACATCCACAATCAATCGTGTGATGGTTGTGGAGCTCGCTTTGCCGGCGGTCATTCCGGGGCTTCTGGTGGCCTTGCATTACGCCATTCAAATTCTGCGGCCGGCCTGGGGCTACGGGTCGGACGTCGGCGGACGCAGGACGCCCTGGATCATCGGCGGGATGGCCGCTCTCGCGTTGGGTGGAATGGGGGCGGCGCTCGGAACCGCGCTGACGGCGAGTTCGCGGCCTCTCGGCGTGATGGTCGCGACGCTGTCCTTTCTGTTGCTGGGGATCGGCGCTGGTTCGGCGGGAACTTCGGTTCTGGCGATGCTCGCGACCCATGTCGAGCCGCGCAGGCGCGCTTTCGCTGCATCCGTCGTCTGGATGATGATGATCCTGGGCTTCGCAATTTCGGCGCCCCTTGCCGGCAGCTTCCTCGATCCGTTTTCGAACACGCGGCTCGTCGCGGTGACGTCGATAATCTGCGCGATCGCCTTCACCGTTGCGACCCTCGCTGTCTGGGGCATAGAAACGGTTCCCGCCGTCGCCAAGGAATTGGGGCCCCGGCCTGCCGCGAAGCCGCACTTCCGACAGGCTTTGGCGGAGGTGTGGCGGGAGCCCGGGGCACGGCGGTTCACCGTCTTCATCTTTGTTTCGATGCTGGCTTATGGCGCGCAGGAACTGCTCGTCGAACCTTTCGCTGGACTCGTCTTCGGCATGTCGCCGGGGTCGACCACCAAGCTCGCTGGCCTGCAGCATGGCGGCGTCTTCGTCGGGATGGTCGGCGTGGCGATCCTCGCCTCCGCGATCGGGGGGCGTGTTCTGGGCTCTCTGCGGGGGTGGACAATCGGCGGGTGCGTTTCTTCGGCGCTGTCGCTTTCGGCAATCGCGACCGTCGGCTTTCTATCGCTTGGTCCCGACGCATTCCGTGCGGCCGTCTTCGCACTGGGCGTTTCGAACGGCGCATTCGCCGTCGCAGCCATCGGCTCGATGATGGGCCTCGCCGCAACGAGCGCGGGCTCCCGCGAGGGCATGCGGATGGGTCTCTGGGGCGCGGCCCAGGCCATCGCATTCGGGCTGGGCGGCTTGGCCGCCACCGTCTCGGTCGATCTTGCGCGCGCGTTCGCGGCGTCCCCGCTGGTCGCATATGCGTCGGTCTTCACAATGGAATCCGCGCTCTTCATCGCAGCGGCGATCCTCGCATCCCAGGTCGGCCGCGACTCCTACAAGGATCAGAATGCACTCGCGCCGCGGAGCGCCCTTGCCGTCGGACCATGAGGAAGGGCATCCCATGATCGATCACGAAGAGGTTTTCGATTTCGTCGTTGTCGGCGGAGGTCCCGCTGGCGCGACTGCGGCTCACGATCTCGCGAGCCGAGGGCGCAAGGTTGCTCTTCTCGACCGAAGTGGACGCATCAAGCCCTGCGGTGGGGCGATCCCGCCGCGGCTGATCCGGGATTTCTCGATTCCAAGTCACCTCCTGAAGGCGCGGGTGCGTCTTGCAACCATGATCTCGCCAAAAGGGCAGTCCGTGGACATGCCGATCGATGGCGGCGGCTTTGTCGGAATGGTGGACCGCGACTCGTTCGACGAATGGCTGCGTGATCGCGCAGCCAAAGCTGGCGCAACGCGGCTGGTCGGCCGCTACGAGAAGATCACGCGTGACGGCGATGGCGTTGCTCGCGTCCATTTTGCGCCCAAGGCGGGCGCTACGGAGCAAAGTCTCAGAGCGAGGTTCGTGATCGGCGCCGATGGCGCGAACTCGACGATCGGACGTCAGGAGGTGCCGGGCGCGACCCGCGGCCGCTTCGTTTTCGCCTACCACGAGATCATCGCGACCCCGATCGACGAGGCGAAGCCATCAGGGGGCTCTCGCTGCGAGATACACTACCGGGGAACGCTGTCGCCCGACTTCTACGCATGGATCTTCCCTCATGGCGACACTATGAGCGTCGGCTCGGGCAGCGCGAAAAAGGGCTTTTCGCTGAAGACGTCCGTCGGAGCGCTGCGTTTGTTGACGGGACTTCAGGACGCCAAGACGATTCGGCGAGAGGGTGCGCCCATCCCGATGAAACCTTTACGCCGGTGGGACAACGGGCGCGACGTCCTCCTAGCCGGAGACGCAGCAGGCGTTGTCGCCCCAGCTTCCGGCGAAGGAATTTATTACGCGATGCTCGGAGGGCGACTGGCGGCGGAGGCAGCCGCGAGGGCGCTCGCGACCGGCGATGCCCGGGCGCTGCGACTGGCGCGCAAGACGTTCATGCGGGAACACGGGCGCGTGTTCTGGGTTCTCGGGATGATGCAATATTTCTGGTATAGCAACGACAAGCGCCGCGAGCGCTTCGTGAGCATTTGCCGGGACCCGGACGTCCAGCGGCTGACGTGGGAATCCTACATGAACAAGGTGCTTCCCCGCCGCGATCCGGTGGCGCAAGTCCGCATCTTTTTCAAGGATCTCGCTCATCTCCTGAGGCTCGTTCCGCCATGATGATGGGCTTTTTTTCCGAGCGTGGACTTGAGATTGTCATCGCCGCGGCGTCCGTCAGCGTGGTTGCGGTGATCGGAGGTCTCCTGACCGATGTCGGGCCCTGGTATGAAAGCCTCAGATTTCCCAGGCTTCGACCACCCAACTGGCTCTTTGGGCCAGCCTGGACGGTGATCTTCACCCTGATCGCCGCAGCAGGCGTCGTCGCCTGGGAGAGCGCCGACAATCCAGCCGCGCGATTCAGGCTGGTCGTTCTCTTTCTGATCAACGGCGTGCTCAATCTCCTCTGGAGCCCACTGTTCTTCAAGCTCAGGCGGCCGGACTGGGCGCTCTACGAATTGCTCGTGTTCTGGCTATCCATTCTGGTTCTCATCGTCGCGGTCGCGCAAATTTCGAGTTTCGCCGCATGGCTGCTTGCTCCCTATCTCGCCTGGGTTACGTTCGCGGGTTGGCTCAACTGGCGTGTCGTCGGGCTGAACAAGCCGTTTGGCAGCGCGGCTGCAAGGGAAGCTTCGGTAGGGGCTCGAAGTGATGGCCGCGTTTCTCGCTAATTCCCGGATGGTCGATGCAATCATCGCGCTCGTCGCGGTCGAGGGAATCGTCCTGCTGCTATGGCGCGCGATCACTGGCGGCGGCCTCAGCGCAGCGGAAACCCTTGCGAATCTGTCATCCGGCGCGGCCCTCCTTTTGGCTCTGCGCATGGCGATCACCGGCGGCGTGTCGGCGTCTGTTCTGGCCTTGCTGTCGGTTGCGCTCATCGCTCATGTCGCTGATCTCGCGAGCCGATGGAAAGCGGGGGCGGCGCGCCGACCTCGGGGCGCGCCTGTCGCATGGCAGAGGATGCGTTCGGCAGGCTCGAGAGGGCCGGCCTAGGGCTATCAAAGCCCGACGAGATCAGGTTTGTCGAAATCCGGCCTTGGGGGACGGGCGTTGGCAAACATGAAACCCATTTCCATGGCGTTTGAATCGAATCCGAAGCGTCGAATGTCACCCATTGTTTACAGTTCATAAAATCGTCAATCGATCTTTACAAAGCTAAAAAATTCGCGTTCACTCCGGCTCAATAACCAGGTCCTTTCCAGATCTTCGGCCGACATCAGGCTGGCTCGCCTCGGGAGGTTCGACATGGGGGTCGAGGGAGAATCCTATAGGGTTGGTAGCGCGGACCTCTGTCCGCCGCCTTCCGAGGCGTCGATTGTAAGGCGCTCGTCTCCAGCATCGGCAATCTTCGCCACGACGCGCCGGCCTCTGGAATCGCGGCTCGAGCACGTCATCGAAATTGAAATTGGCCCGCGCCTGGTGCTCGTTCATCACGACTGCCCGGTCTTGCCGCCCCATCGACGGCCGACTCTAGAGGAAATCGAGACTCTTGCCCGCCTTTCAATCGGAAGCGACGAGGCGGCTCTCTTTGAGCACTTCGAGCGCGTCAAGGCGCAAGAGCATCCTTTGGCGACGCTGCTGACTTTTTTTATCGCCCCGGCCGCGCTCCATCTGGGCGAAATGTGGCAACAAGATCTCTGCGACTTCTTTGATGTGACTCTTGGCGTCGGTCGCCTTCAAATGCTGATGAATCGCGTAGAGCTTCCGGTCATTGCACAAAAGAAGGACGGGGACCGCCGTGCGCTCCTAATCGCCATGCCGGGGGAAACCCACATCCTCGGTCTCCGCATGGTCGGCAAGCTCATGGACGCGCTGGGGTGGGACGTCATGTTCGAGGAACAGCGATCTGCGGAAGACTGCGCGCAGACCGCCGCGGAAAAATGGATCGGAGTCGTGGGCGTGACTGTCGGCCTGCCGTCGGGACTCGAACGAGCCGCCAGAACGATAGCCATCGTTCGCGACGCCTCGATCAACCGCAATCTCGCGGTCCTTGTGGGCGGAAACGCATTCACTGACCATCCCGAGTTTGTGGCTCAGGTGGGAGCGGATGCGGGAGGGTTCGACGCGCCGACCGCGGTGGTGCTGGCTTCCCAACTTCTCGCTCGTCAGCCGCCTTCGCGCTGACGACTACGCCGAAGCGTCAACCTCAGTTCTCCACCCCGCCATCCAATCCTCAAAAGCTTCGAAAGTCGTGATGGCGGCATTTTCGGCCTTCATTGCCTCTTCGTCGTCTTCACGAAGCGACTCGAGCTCTTCCACGAGCTCTCGCCACATCGCGCCCTGACGCGCTCCCCGGCCAACGAAGAATAATAGGGCGTTCTCCAAGTCGTTGCCGACCCGGCCCTTGAGCGAGCGCGCGATCTGCACGCCGCCCAATGTCGACCCTTCGAGGACATAGAGGGCGCCGAGGAGGGCTCCCTTGCTGGCCAAGCGAAGCGACGGACGCCAGAGGGGAAGACTCGCCGCGGCGTTCGGATCGAAGCCGATAGCTTGCAAGTCGGCGAGGAGTAAGGCCGAGCGGGCGCGGACGCTTATATCGAGATCGATCCGAAAGACATCCGCCGCCGAGCGCGCTACGTCTTCGAATGGGCGATGAAACCCATAGAGGCGGACCAATAGCCGTCGATAATCGGGGGCCTCGATCGTTCCGGCGGCCGCCGCCCCGAACCCAGCATGGGCGTGCATCCGTTCGTGCGCGGCAGCCGTTGCAGCACGCAATCGCCAGCGCATGGCGGGGCCGCCCAACGACGCGGAGGAGACGAACTCGGTCATCATCCGTCGCCTTCGCGCGGGCCGTCCGTGACCGCTTGAGCGAGCTGTTCCAAAACGACCGCGGTGCGCGAGACCGACCTCCGAACGCTCTCCAGCAACGCAGGCGCTTCAGAAATATCGGTCGCATCGGTAATTTCGAGCGCCGCAAGTTGAGCGTTTTCGATGACCGACGACATGAGCGTTTGAACCGCCAGGTCCCTTGGCGATCCGGCCGGAGCAGAAGCTTTTCGGTTGCTGCGAAGAATGCCGTCGTGGAAGCGTCGTCGCGCCGCCTCGGCCGCCTTCCGATCTGTGAGATCGGTGAACAGCAGAACGAAGCCGATGACGCGTTCCGGGGCCACAAACACCGGATCGGCTCGCACCAACACCGCCGTCGTTCGGCCTTTGGCGGCGCGAACCACCGCCTCGCCTCGCCACGGCTTGTGTTCGCTGATCAAAGCCTTGAGTCTTCGGCTCACGGGATCAGGATCGGCGAAAAAGCTAGTTAATTCGTCAAGGCTTTGGAGAGTGCGGTCGTCAATCCCCAACCACTCGCTGAAGGCGGCGTTGCTTTCAAGAATGAAGCCGCGCGCATCAGCTACGACAACCTGTTGCTCGGAGCCGCGAACCTGACGCAGCACCTGCTCAAGTTGGTCCTGCGCGATCAGGATGCGAACGGCGCGAAATTGAACGACGACATCGGTGACGCTTGAGCCGATGAGCCGCGCAGCGCTAAGGTCGGCGACAGTCCAGGGATCGGACGTATCTTTGACGATTTGATGCCATTGCGCGAAAGATCGGCGGGGCGAAAGCTCCGAAGGGTCATCGTCTGAAGACGGTGATTTAAACGGATTTCCTCCCCAGGTTACGGTGCGAACGCGCTCTTTCCGAAACCAGATCAACATTTCGTCGGCGTGGGCCGAAATCGGAACAACGACAACCCCGCTCGCGACTCCGGCCAAGGGAGCGAAGAGCGGTTCTTCACCTCCGAGGCTCGCGGTAGAGAAAAGCCCCCGCTTCAGCTTGGGGCTAACCCAGCGCGCAATGTCACGAATTTCTTCGGTTCCCGGCACGTCGCCAGTCGTCAGGATCTCGCCTTCAAAGATGAGCGCCGCCCCGTCCGCCGCAAGCGGCAGCAAGAGCGGACGTGTGCGATCAAACAGAGCGCCGCGCCAATCGCCGTCGCGCGAGATCCATTCTGTCATACGCTGTTCGAGCCGCCGCGCCGCAAGCTCCCCCTGGCCGCGCATGAAGCTTTCGAGGGCCGCAATGCGGGTGCCGATCACTTCCGCCAGCAGTTCGCAGAGCGATCGCGATTCGAAATGCAAGACGCGAGGCGAATAGTGATGACAGGAGATGAGGCCCCAAAGCCGTCCCCCGACCATCAATGAAACGACCAGGGTGGCGCCAACTCCCATGTTCTTCAGGTACTGCAGGTGGATCGGTGAAACGCTGCGCAGGTAGCACAACGACATGTCAAGCTCTTTCCCCGAGATCGGCGAGCGCCGCGGCCACAGGGCTGAAGGCGCATAGTCGACATCGGCCAACAGCCGGACGCGATTTCGTTCGTAAAGTCGACGCGCCATTTGAGGTATGTCGGAAGCTGGATAGCGATTGCCGAGCAGAGCTGCGAGCTCTGGCCGCTTGGTTTCCGAAAAGACCTCCCCGTGGCCCGCTTCATCGAAGCGGTAGACCATGACGCGATCGTATCCGGTCAAATTCCGAAAGATCCTGGCGCTATCGTCGCAGAGCGTTTGAAGGTTCGTCGCAACGACAATCGATCGCACCGCGCTTTCGAGGACGTCGGGAAAACCGTTGGCGGGTTCGGCTCTTTCGATCTCAATGACAAGCTCGCCGTCTGGAGCTCGATGAAGCAACGCGGTGCATGGTTCGTTGCGGGCGCCCACCGTGCACCGTATGGCGGCAGGAATCGTCTTAAGGCTATCGGGGAGACGTCCGCTCGTTCGCTCCCACAGCGTCCCCCCGAGAGCGCGCAAGCGGAGGCCCTGGAGCTTCGTATCGATATGGAGATAGGCGGCGGCATTGTCGCTCGCCTGCACGATAATCGGATCGGATAGACCGACTACAAGCAATGCGCCGTGCGGCTGAATCGATCCCGCGAGG
>Ga0335075_10018612_pt1 | contig 10297 bp, 8 predicted proteins | sample Lox_Sample_24_FD_206723 | JGI IMG/M metagenome (GOLD analysis project Ga0335075, IMG submission 206723) | Soil microbial communities from Loxahatchee National Wildlife Refuge, Florida, United States - Lox_Sample_2.4 | ecosystem: Environmental > Terrestrial > Soil > Wetlands | place: USA: Florida... | reverse complement strand
CGATATTTACAGCGAGGCGGGTCTCGAAAAGCTGGCGATGCTTGGAGAAAACGAAATCATCGAGCGGCAGGATGTGTATTGGCAAGCGGTCCGCAGCGCGGAATTTCGCGTCGCCGGCAAGGTTTTCGTGGACAAAATGCCGCTCAATTCGTTGAGACTGTCGTTGATCTGTCGTCTGTTTCCATCGGCGCGCCTCATATTTGTGGTGCGCGATCCGCGCGACGTCGTGCTGAGTTGTTTTCGCCGGCTCTTCAGCGCCAGCCTGACCACGTTCGAATACTTCAACCTCGAAGATTGTGCGCGGTTCTACGCCGCGGTGATGACGCTTGTGGACCTTTGCCGCGAAAAGCTTCCGCTCGACCTCTATGAACATCGCCACGAACAGATGATTGCCGCTTTCGAGCCGAGCATTCGTGCAGTGTGCAATTTCATCGGCATCGACTGGAGCGAGGACATGCGCGATTTCCATCGCGTGACTCGGGATGTCACCATCCTGAGTGCCGCGCAGGTCCGCCGCGGGCTTTATGCCGAGGGCGTTGGGCAGTGGCGCCGCTATCGCGATGCGCTTGCACCCATCCTTCCGATTCTTGCACCCTGGGTCAGGCGCTTCGGATATGCGGCGGACTAGGCCCCGGGGCTTTGTTTGCCGCGCGCTTTCGGTCATATTGTGTCTGCCATGCCCACATCCCGGTTGCGTCACGACGATCTTCCCTTCCGTCCCTGCGTCGGAGTGATGCTGTTCAACAGTGAGGGGCATGTCTTTGTTGGCCGGCGCATCGATCAGATGGTGGAGGGCTGGCAGCTTCCGCAAGGCGGAATCGACGAAGGCGAAACGCCGGTGGAAGCCGCATTCCGCGAACTCGAGGAGGAGATCGGCACCCGCAATGCCCTCCTGCTGCGCGAATACGATGCATGGCTCTCTTATGATCTGCCCGCGCATCTTCTCGGCGTTGCGCTGCACGGCCGCTATCGCGGGCAGCGGCAGAAATGGCTCGCGATGCGATTTTGCGGGAACGATCCCGAGATCAATATCCACACGGCCCATCCCGAATTTGGGCAATGGAAATGGTTGCCCGTGGAGGCGCTGCCGCGGCTCGTGGTGCCGTTCAAGCGCGATACTTATTCCAAGGTGATCGCCGCCTTCCGGGATCTCGCCAAGCCGGTCTGATGAGACAAACATTGTGATGGCCATGCGTCTCTCCGTGGTCATGATCCATGGCGCATTCTGCGGCGGCTGGGCGTTCGACGCGTGGCGTCCGCTCTTCGCAGCGCAGGGATTCGATGTCCACGCACCGACATTGCGCTATCACGAACCGGGCAGTCCGCTGGACAAACTCGCCCGCACCGGCATGCGCGATTACGCTGCCGATCTCGCGGCGCTGCTCGACCGCATCGGCGGCGCGCCCATTGTGATCGGCCATTCGCTGGGCGGACTGCTCGCCCAGATGCTTGCTGCGCAGGGTAACGTGCGCGCCCTTATATTGCTGGCACCATCGGCGCCCTGGGGCATGCTGCCGTCCATGGCGTCGGAATTCCTCGCTGCCCAGGCGCTCTATGCCGATGGCATGTTCTGGCGGAAATCGCTTGCACCAAAACACTGGGTTGCAGCCGCGAACGCGCTTGATCTCGTTCCCGAGGAAAAACGGGAATCAATACTTGAACGTCTCGTGCCTGAATCGGGGCTTGCGATGTTCGAAGTGCTGCACTGGATGTTCGATGGAAGCCGCGCGACTTATGTCGATCCGCGCGCAGTCGCCTGCCCGATCCTGTGCCTTGTCGGCGCGCGCGACCGGATCAACCCGCCGCCCACCGTGCGGCGGATCGCGCGGCGCTACGGTGGGCGTGCCCGCTACGAGGAACTGCCCGATCACAGCCATTGGCTCGTTGGTGAGCCGGGCTGGGAAAGAATGGCCGCGGGCTCTCTTGCCTGGCTGTCGCAGATACTGGGGCGAGATCCGCAACGCGTTTTGTAAGCAGGAAAAAATCATGGGCGGGTTTTCCCGCCCATGATCTACGTCAAATACGCCTGCGGAATTGCTTCCGTCAGGCACTAGCTGTTCAACGTGACGGAAACGCCTGCAGAGGTGATGCCGTTCACGACAACTGTAAGCGTGCTTGCACCGGTCTCGCAGGTGCTCGGAATGTCGAACACTGCGTTGGTCGTGCCGGTCGTCCACACGCCCATGGTGGAGAAGTTGTAACTGCGGCCGAAGCAGACATCTCCGGTCGAATTGTTGGTAATGCGCACGAGTGGGTAGTTGGTGGCCGCTTGCGCATCGTCGCCGTAATAACCTCCGGTTGTGAAGCCATTGAAATTTGTGCCGGAGATCGCGTTCGCCGTGCTTCCCACGGTGAGCGTGCTGGACACGCTGGAAACAACCGGTGCCCATGCCGGTTTGGCAGTGCCTTGCGGCGTATAGATTGCAAGCTCGGTACTATACTGACTGTTGTCCCAGAAAATCTGCCCCGTCGGAAGAGGTATCAGGTTGCCGGTAAAGCAGTTGCTCTGCGCCGAGGTCTTCGTATCGTTCACCTGCGTCGCCGTCACTTTGCCTTTCTTGCTGGTTTTCATTTCCCAGAAATGCGCAGGGCCGGGGCTGCCATAGTACGGGCTGGCTTCCGCGAGAACGTTGCCGTCCGGCAGCACCGCGGCCGGGGCGTCAGCCATCACGTAGATCGTGCTACCGACTTTCAGCGTCGGGCCGGTCGACCATTTGCCCTTCGCAACGTTGTAGACGTCGCTCGGCCCTGGCGAATCGACGTCGGCGGTCAGCTGGATGATGGTCCCCTGTTTGCCGCTTTGAGGCGTCAGCGGTGCCGCGCCGAGTTCGAAGTAGCTGGTGTCGCTCAGACGGTTTGGAGTGCTTCCGGGCTGGCTCCATGCACCGGTCGACGTGTCATAGATCCAGTATTCGTCGCTGGTGCTTGTGTAGTCCCACACGTCCACAAGGAAGACATTGCCGTTGGGCAGCGAGGTGAAACCCTCTTCGTCCATGCAAGGATAGTCATCTTCCACCTTGTTGCAGGTCCAGGTGTTCGTGGGTTTTGCCCAGTTCACGGTCGTGCCGCTGACCGTAGCAAGTACCTGTTGGCCGGTCCCGAACTCGCAGCAATCGCCAAGCATGTAAGTGCCATCCGGAAGAATGACGCTCTCGGAATCGCCGATGCTGCCCCAGCCGCTGGGCGGAGTTACCGACGCCCATGTGTTGGCGACCGGATTGTAGATCGCGCCCTTGTTGCTCCAGTCGCCTTGCTGATCATTGTATTCGCCGCCTTCGATCAGCACGTTGCCATTGGGCAGAACCTGCTGGGCGAAGAAATCCGGAGAGTAGCCGGACGGCATCGTCGCAATCTTGGTAAAGGTGCCGTCGGTGTACTGGCCCTTTTTGTCCGGCGTGAGCTTGTACCAGATGCCGGCGGTGCCGGTGAACGCTTCCTTGACGAGGAGCGTGCCGTCGGTCAGCTGCATCGGTCCCCAGCCGCCCTCGCTCGTAAAGGGATTGTTGGTGAGGTCTGTCCATGTTCCGGACTTGCTCTTTTTGGGCGCCACATAGGGAGCCCGATAGGGCTGAGCCGCGGGTGTGATCGGCTTCGGAGCCGTCATTCCGGGGCGATAGGGAAGGTAGATCACATGTGCCGAAACACCGGTGATTGCCGCAGCAAAGGCCGTGACAGCCAGAGCCGAGACCCCGGCGGTGAGGCAGTTTTTGATTTTCATTGGGTATTCCCCTTGAGGGGCCGTCCGCCAATCGGACAGCCCACGCCCGATAGGGCGGATCAGGCAATGCTACTTCGTACGACCATTTTCGGCAAGCGATACCCGCGTTTAATGGCCGATTCCGCGGCGTTGTCGGGCAACATTGCGCCCGTCGTTCGATTTTAGGTCTTGTTATCAAAACGACAGCAGGTGTTCACATCAGCCGGGCGGGACGAGCGGACCGTAAAGCCACACGAGCCAGCCGCCGGCGGCGAGAAACGTGCCGAAGGGAAGGCGGTCGGAAAACCTGAGGCCCCGGCCCCTCGCACCGCGCGCCAGCGCGAATACCAAGCCGAAAATCGAACCCCACAGGACAACGGTAGGAAGGCCTGTCCACGAAATCCAGGCACCAATCCCGGCAAGGAGTTTCGCATCGCCCAGGCCCAACCCTTCACGCCCGCGCAGGAAGCGATACACGAACGCGGCGAGCGCGAACGCGCCGAAACCCGCCAAAGCACCGATCAGATGGTCCACCAGGTGATCGCGCGCGAGAAGAGCGGTCGCCGCCAGCCCCGTCACCAGGAGCGGCAGAGTAATTACATCGGGAAGCAGCTGAACGCGCCAGTCGATGATGGCGAGAAGGAGAAGCATCCAGCCGAAGATGCAGCTCGCCACGATCACCCATCCCGAGGTTGCGAGCGCCGCCCACGCTGCAACGAGAAGCGCCGCAATCTCGATCGCCAGCACAAAGCGGCCGATCACGGCATGGCAGTGGCGGCAGCGCCCGAGGAGGAAGAGATAGCTGACGATCGGGACAAGATCGGCGGCGGACAGCGCATGACCGCAATGGTCGCAGGCCGAGCGCGACCATGCCACCGACCGGCCTTCGGGCAGGCGAAGCGCGAGTACACCGAGAAAGCTGCCGATGAAGGGCGCCGCGGCGAGCATCGCCACCGCGATGGCTACCGTTGGCACGTTCATACGGGCCGGCGGAGCAGGAGGCGCGTCACCAAGGCGTTCCGCTCCATCGCGAGCACTTCAAAGCCTTCCTGGTGGCACATATGGGGCACGTCGACCGGCGCCAGCGGGTCGTCGCAAACGATTTCGAACACGTCTCCCGCACGGGCGCGCGCAAGTGCCCGCCGCGCGAGCAATGCCGGCATGGGGCATTTGAGGCCTTTCAGATCAAGCAGGATGGGTTCCATCTTTCGTGGACGGCAATCCTTTCGCTGCCTATCCTGTCAGCATCGCGCAAAAGGGGCGCGATTCGCCCATGGTGTTGTCGGCAGTGGTTTTGCGCGAAACCACCTACATCGCAAGTCTGGCCCGCGAGTTCTGGCGGCTGCGCGACGTGAAGCCGGAATCGGCCCTCACGATCATCGACATTTTCGAGGGTCATGCGCGCAGGACGCCGGAAAATCCCGCCATTCTCTGCGGCGACGACACTGTCAGTTATGGCGCCCTTAACAGGCTTGCCGACCGTTACGCCCATTGGGCCCGCAGCCAGGGGATCGGCCACGGCAGCTGCGTGGCGCTGCTCATGGAAAACCGGCCCGAATACATCGCCGCCTGGCTGGGCCTGTTCAAGCTGGGCGCCGTGGCGGCGCTCATCAACACCAATTTGCGCGGAGCAGCGCTCGCCCATTCGATCGCCGTCTGCGCCGCGCACCATCTGGTCGTCGGAAGCGAGCTCGCCACGGACTATCTGGATGCGCGTGCGCTCATTCCCGTGCCGCCGCAGGCCTGGGTTACAGGCGGCGCGCAACCACCATTCGATGATCTGGATGCGGCGCTGAACAGTGTTCCGTCCAGCCCTGCCGATCGGGGCTGGCGGACTGGGCTGACCTGCTCCGATCTGGCTTTCTATATTTTCACTTCAGGCACAACGGGGCCACCCAAAGCCGCCAACATCACCCATTTCCGAACACTGTTCATGATGCAAGGATTTGCCGGCGCCCTCGCCACGCGTGCCTCGGATCGTATCTATGACGTTCTGCCGCTCTATCATTCCGCGGGCGGAATTTGCGCGCCGGGCATGGCGCTCACGGTGGGCGGCTCGCTCGTCCTGCGCCGCCGGTTTTCGGCGCATGAATTCTGGGAGGATTGCGCGCGCTACCGGCCGACCGTGTTCCAGTATATCGGCGAGCTTTGCCGCTATCTGCTGAATGCGCCGCCTTCGCCGCACGAACGCGACCATGCGCTGCGCGCCATCATCGGCAACGGATTGCGGCCCGACATCTGGAAGAAATTTCAGTCGCGTTTCGCCATTCCACGGATCATCGAATTCTATGGCGCGACCGAGGGCAATGTCGCGCTGCTCAATTACGATGGAAAGGTAGGCGCGGTCGGCCGCATCCCATGGTATGCGCGCTGGTATTTCCAGACCCGGATTGTGCGTTTCGATATCGAAACCGAAACGCCGCTGCGCGACGCCGAAGGCTTCTGCACCGAATGCGCGTCCGGCGAGGTGGGCGAGGCGATCGGGAAAATCACTTCCGAGCCCAAGACGCGATTCGAAGGCTATACGCGCGAGGCCGACACCGAGAAGAAGATCCTGCGGCATGTCTTCCGGCGCGGCGACGCATGGTTTCGCACCGGCGATCTGATGAAGCGCGACCATCAGGGCTATTTCTATTTCGTGGACCGGATCGGCGATACGTTCCGCTGGAAGGGCGAGAACGTGGCAACGAGCGAAGTGGCGGAGGCTTTGCACGCGATTGCCGGCATTTCCGAAGCGAATGTCTATGGGGTGAAGGTGCCAGGATATGAAGGCCGCGCCGGAATGGCCGCACTGGTCGCCGCACCCGGCTTCGATCCGGCGCCGCTCGCCACGCAGCTGAAAGGGAATCTTCCCGATTATGCGCGTCCCGTGTTTCTGCGGCTCCTGCCGGAGATGGAAATTACCGGCACGTTCAAGCAGCGCAAGGTCGATCTGGCAAAAGAGGGTTTCGATCCGGCGCGGATCGACACGCCGCTCTATGTTTTGGATCCCGGGACGATGCGCTACGTGGCGCTCGATTCGGCGCGATATGACGATATTGTCGGCGGGCGGTTGAAGTTATGATGTGTTCGGCTGCCTTGGACGATCGCCTGCGTGCTTCGACCGGTTCAGCATGAGGGAAATCTTTCTGCCATCAGCCTTTGTGCAAATTCACGATCTCCTCATTCGCGCTTAAAATCTCAAATCGGGAAAAAGTCCCATAGACGCGCGCCGCGATGACGAAGCACGCTGGCGTCGGGATGTCCGCCAAGAAAAGATTGGGGAAAATGCGACCGCATGGATGGCAGACGGCACGAGCCCGCGCCACAATGCCAAATCGCAGTTGCATTGAACTCTTTTGCAGCCTGTTCGCTGCAGCGGCCATTCCGGCCGCAAGCACCTCGCTTCCGGCGGCCGCGCAAACGGCAGATACGCCGCCCGCTTCCTCACAGGACGTGGAAACCGTGGTGGTCACCGGTACGACGCCGGTGCCGGGTTCGGGCATCGAAGCCGACAAATTGCCGTACACGATCCAGACGCTCACCGCCGCCGACCTCACGCGCGAAGGGTCGGCAAGCATCACCGCGGCGCTCAATGATCAGCTTGGCAGCGTCAACATCAATGACGATCTGGACGACCCGTTTCAGCCCGACATCCTCTATCGCGGCTTTGAAGCTTCGCCTGTTCTGGGCACGCCCGAAGGTCTCGCCGTCTACCAGAACGGCGTGCGGATCAATGAGGCGTTCGGCGACTCGCTCAATTGGGATCTGGTTCCGGCCCTTGCCATCGATCGCATGGCCGTCGTCAGCTCCAACCCGGTTTATGGGCTGAACGCGCTAGGCGGCGCCGTCGTCATCAACATGAAGAACGGTTTCGACGATGAGGGCGGAGAAGCCGAGCTGTCGGGCGGGTCGTGGGGCCAACGCAACGGTGCAATATGGCGGCAATTCCGGACCGTTCGGCTTTTACGTCGCCCTTCGCGGCCTCGAGGAAGACGGCTGGCGCGAATTCTCGCCGGACAAGGTTGAACAGTTCTACACCGACCTCAGCTATCGCGAACACGGTCTCGTGCTCGATCTGAGCTTCACCGGCGCCGACAACAAGCTGGACGGAGAATCTCCCACGCCGGTGCAGGAACTGGCCGTGAGCCGGTCGCTGATCTTTACCAGTCCGCAGAACAACACCAACAAACTGGCCTTCGTCACGTTGAACGGCAGTTATGCGGCGAACCAGGACCTGTCGATCCAGGGTGATTTCTATTATCGCGCCTACTGGCAGAACGTCATCAACGGCAACACGACGGACTACACGGCCTGCACGACAGCGCAATATGCCGGATTCATGTGCCAGGCCGACGGCGCCACGCCGCTCCACAACGCGCAGGGCGATCTGTTGCCCGATATCTCGAAGGGCGGCACGGTCTATATCGGCGAGAATGATTTTGAAACAATCCAGACGGACGGCATGGGCGGTTCGCTGCAGGCGACCGAAACGGCCTCGCTGTTCGGCCACGACAATCAGCTCGCGGTTGGCGGAAGCATCGACAGCGCCACGACCGATTTTGGGTCGAGCGCGGAACTGGGGACGATCAATTCCGCTCTCGTCGTTTCCAATTCGGGCCTGTTTGTCGACACGCCGGAAAATACGCCCTGGACGGCGACGCCGGTCAGCCTCACCGCGACAAACACTTACTACGGAATATTTGCGACCGATACGTTCAACATTACCGACGCGCTCGCGGCGACCGCCAGCGGACGTTACAACCTCGCCCAGGTCGATCTCGCCGATCACCTGGGCAACGACCTCACGGGAAATAATACCTACAGCCGGTTCAATCCCGCATTCGGTCTGGCCGAAAAGCTGACGGGCAGTCTCACCGTCTATGCCGGATATGCGGAAGGCAGCCGCGCGCCGACGCCGGGCGAGATCGAGTGTTCGAATCCGGCGGCCCCCTGTCTCCTGCCGTCGACTCTCTCCAGCGACCCGCCGAACCTAAAGCAGGTCGTATCCCACACCTGGGAAGCCGGCTTGCGCGGCAGCTTTTCGGGAACACATTTCGGCCCCGGACTAATCACCTGGAATGCCGATTATTTCCGCACCGATGTCGATGACGACATCTATGGCGTGGCGACCTCGGTCAGCACGGGATATTTCCAGAACATCGGCGGCACGCGGCGGCAGGGCGCGGAGGTTGGCCTGCGCTACAGCGACGACCGGCTCTCGCTGTTCCTCAATTACAGCTATGTTGCGGCGACATTCGAATCCTCGCTGCTGCTGAATTCGCCGCAGAACCCCGACGCCAATGCGGATGGCAATATCCAGGTGCGGCCGGGCGACACGCTTCCGGGCATCCCGGCGCACCGGGTCAAGGCCGGTGTCGATTATCGCGTGACGCCATCCTGGCTGGTGGGTGCCGATGTCGTCTATGAAAGTTCACAATATTTCTACGGCGATGAGTCGAACCAGCTGGCGCCGCTGCCCGGCTGCGCCGTCGTGAATCTGCATTCGCGCTATGAGGTGACAGACAATGTCGAGCTGTTCCTCAATGTGATGAATCTCCTGAACGCCAATTACGCGACATACGGCATACTGGGCGATCCGACCGGCATCGGCGCTCCGGGAATCCCCCCCAATGCGGTGACGAACGGCCCCGGAGTAAACAACCGCTTCGAAAGCCCCGCCGCCCCGATCAGCGCCTTCGCTGGAATACGCGTCAGTTTCTAGGGCTCGTCCGAAATCCTTCCGTCCGCGACGTACTGTTTTTTTCTGGGATCGAGCGTGCGGCGCCGAATGTGGCACCATCGCCGCCCCTCGGCCCTCACTGCTGATCACGCTACTATCAGAAATCGAGAGAGTGCTCCGACCGAGAGAAGCCCACCGCTCCGCACGAAGATCGTTAAGTAACCAGGGCATACCAGGTTGGTTTGTTAGCCGAGCATTCTCATACCGCAAAATGTGGGTACCCGACGTACCCCCTACTTTTGGCAGCTCACATAGTAACTAATATTAAATTCGTCGGCAACGTTAGGAATCGCGCGCACTCACGGGAGGGAATGCCAAACGGGGAAAAACACCGGCAGCCCTCTTGAAAGCAAATCCTGGGCGCGTGTTTAGAGGAACACTCACGACTGAGCCACGCGTACAGATAGCTACCCTTATTCTCGCTTGTGGTGAAAATGACAGCAGCAATAATAAGCAGAAAAACAAATAAAAGGGCTGTCCTATTCACCATCGTGTAGCGCTTCAGGCTATGCTGGCGCACTTGGAATGTTAAGCGACAGGATAAGCCATCGGCACTCTAAGCGCAACACATGCGTCCAGTTGTCGCCACCTGCCGCTGAGCGCTGGTTGCGACGAACATCCCAACGATTTGTTGGCGCTGGATTCGTCTTTGACCACATCGCCCGCCTATCCGCCACTGCGCAATGAGGGATAAAAGCATAAACGATCGTTCCGCAAACGATGGCCGAGCCGTAAATCGGCATCTATTCAGTTACCTAACGAGGCTATGCCTCGGACCGACGAGGCGTGGTTGAGGTAGCGGCGCCGACCGGCGGTATTTATGGGCTTTGGCAAGAGCCAGTCCCAAGGACCGCTGAACGGTCTAAAAGCCTTCGAGA